>ENA-USUJ01003074-USUJ01003074.1-human-gut-metagenome-genome-assembly--contig:-NODE-3074-length-11619-cov-8.924103_pt1 | contig 11619 bp, 6 predicted proteins | sample MGYA00250061_ERZ773398 | MGnify/ENA primary metagenome ERZ773398 (study PRJEB29103, sample SAMN06111992) | human gut metagenome | biome: human gut; feature: ankylosing spondylitis patient; material...
GGGCAGGGCGAAAAGAACCCGCACGGGCTTTTCGAGAAATTTTCCGAGATAGCCACATAGCCCCGAGCGCACGAAAAAAGCGGAGAGCGCCCGTCAGTGTCCTAATCTCGACGGCGCTCTCCCGACAAACGTGTTGGCAAATACGTTTCCGTTCTCTCTCCACGAGGGCCGGATATTCCGAAACGAAAAATCCGGCCGCGGAATTCGCTGCCGGAGTATCGTATCGTCGAAAGTCTCTTCGTCCCGCCCCGTACATTCGCCGGAGCCGCTTCCCGTTCGATTCTGTTGCTGCCGAGAAGTCGTTTGCGACTTTCGCCCGTTACCCGCAGGCGCAAATTCCCAACCATTTCGTCAAGCCGAGCGCAATCGAGTTTGCTCGAATTGCCGAGGCGAGAAATGGAAGAACAAAGTTCAATCGCAACGGCAGGTCTTCTGACTCGTTCCGTCTGCGACGCCTTCCCGACCCGGAAGTCAGTGGCAAGAGAGTGTCGCACACGTTCGCTCCCCGAAGAGGGAAGCAGGAACATACAGCAGCGGGAACTGTTCGGGATTCACACCCGATTCCCATTTGATCCCCTCGGTCGGCGCCTTGCGGCGGGCTTCGGAGAACCGTTGCAGAGCAAAGATAACGATTTTTTCGAAACACGCAGCCGATTCCCCTATTTTTTTGACAGAAAAAGGAGGCCGCCGACAACCGGCAGCCTCCTTCCAGCCCCACGGCCGGCGGCGATCCCGCCGCCTCGCCGTGCGCTAATTCGTCAATTCATCGGGCATTGCGACGGGCTTGCCCGTGCGGCGCACCGTGGGCATCGGCGCCTTCCAGCCGCGCAGCCTGCTGCCGAGCTCGGCAGCCAGCTCCTTCACCTTTTCGGGATGTTCGGCAGCGAGGTTACGCTGCTCGCCCAGATCGGTCGACAGGTCGTAAAGTTCCAGTTCGCCGGTCTGCATCCGGTAGACGAGTTTCCAGTCCCCCTTGCGCACGGCGCTCAGGTAGTCGATGTCCGCCAGATCGTAGGGCTTCCACTTGTGGGGATAGTGCAGCACCAGCACCCGTTCGGGATCGAGGCCCGACACCTCGGCGGGGATCACCAGCCGGTTGGCCTCCGCCTGCGATGCGATCTCGCCCCGGGCCGCAGCCTTCGCCGCGATCTCGGAACCCTTCGTGACCAGTTTCACCAGACTCTCGCCGTCCACCGCCTGCACGACGCGCGGATTGCGCACGCCGGCCACTTCGAGGAGCGTCGGGAAGAGGTCTTCGACGATCACGGGCGTATTCACGCGCGTGTTCGGTGCGACGCGGCCCGGCCAGCGGAACATGAGCGGCACGCGGACGCCTCCCTCGTAGCACGACCCCTTGCCTTCGCGCAGCGGTTTGTTCTGCGTGTGCAGCACGCCGCCCTTCTGCTTGTTCTCGCTGTTGCCGCCGTTGTCGGTCATGAAGACGACGACCGTATTCTTCTCGACCCCCATCTCTTTCAGATAGTCGAGCAGGTCGCCGAGGCTCTTGTCCACACCTTCGACCATCGAGGCATAACGCGCCTGCCCCTTGTCCATGCCCGCATCGAGATACTTCTGTATGAAGCGTTTGTCGGGCTGGATCGGCGTATGGGTGGCGTAGTGCGCCATATAGAGGAAGAAGGGCTCGCCGTGCCGGATGGGATATTCGAGCGTTTTGAGCGCCTCGCGCGTGAGCGCTTCGGTCAGGTGCACGCCCGTACCGTAATACTCGGTCATGTTCTGCACGGCCAGCATGTTCCACTTTTCGGGCGTATTGCCGTAATTCTCCTCGCTCTGGTAACTGCGCGGCATTCCGGCCACGTTGCCCGAAACGTTGACGACGAAGCCCATGTTGTAGGGACTGGCTCCCGGCGTACCGGCCGACGCCCAGTGCGCCTTGCCCACGTGAATGGTGAAATAGCCCGCATCCTTGAGCAGCTGCGGCAGCGGTGTGGCGTACTGCGTATGCGCCACGCCCGGAGCGGGACTCATGCCGTTGATGTTCCATTCCGGACGGATCAGTCTGTCCCCCGTATTCTCCTCGATCTGTCCCGTCTCCATCGCTACGGCGCCGCCCGTAGCGTCGCTGGGCGTGTCGCGCATCGTAGACGTCCAGTTGGTGATGCCCGTATGGGCGGCGTTCATGCCCGTGAGCAGGCTGGTGCGCGTCGGCGTCGAGACCGGACAGGCATAGGCGCTGGTCAGGATAACGCCCTCGCGAGCCAGCCGATCCATGTTGGGCGTATGGAACCGCAGATTGTTCGGATAGACCTCCTCGCCGTAAGCGACCGAGCTGTCCACCCAGCCCATATCGTCCACGAGAAAAAAGACGATGTTGGGTTTGTCGTCTTTCGCCAAGACAGCGGCAGGGGCCAGCAGCGACAGGCCCACCAATGATTTTCGGACAGGTTTCATCTTTTCGATTCAGATTGGTTTCGTAAATGGAATTACCTTTTGCGGTAAAGTTAAGAAAAAAGCGAGAAACCGCAAAACCGGACACTCAAACCGGAATAACTCCCGAAACGAATCGACGAATCTCTCTTCGGAATCGGAATGGGCAACCCCTCCAAACCGAAGATGAACCGTCCCGCACGCCGCCGGCAGACGATACACCCACCGTGCGGCGCCGTCGAACGAGGGGCCGCAAAGCGGAGTCTCCCCGCCCGGACAGCCCCGACTCGTCAAGCCTTGACCGCCACGGCGTCGATCTCGACGCGCGCACCCATCGGCAGACGCGCCACCTCGTAACAGACGCGCGCCGGCAGCGCGCCGGTGAAATAGGTGGCGTAAACGCCGTTCATCGCGGCGAAATCCCCGATGTCCTGCAACAGGACGGTGGTCTTCACCACATCCGACAGCGCATACCCCGCCTCGGCGAGAATGGCCGAAATGTTCTCGAGCGCCCGCCGCGTCTGCGCCTCGATGCCCTCGGCCATCAGGCCCGTCGCGGCGTCGATGGGCAACTGTCCCGATACATACAATGTGGTACCCGCGGCGATCGCCTGCGAATAGGGGCCGACGGCCTTGGGGGCCAGCGGCGAAGCAATGACTTTTTTCTGCATATCGATTCGGTTCAAAATTACATACGACGAACAACTTCCGTGCGCAAACGAGACCTCGGCCCTCCGGACCGCATCCGCCGGAATCGGAACCCGCCGAGGGGAGGGGCTCCAACAAGCGTTTTCCGCGTCCGGCGGCTGTGCGAAACGGCTTTCCGCCGCCGCAGGCCGAAAACGGAAGGCGCCCGTATGCAAAGATAACAGATTAATTGCGTATATTTGTCGACCGAAAACAAAAAACTCATCCGTTGTCCCGTATGCAAACCCGCAACCGCTTCCGTCCGCTTTGTCTGCTCCTGCTGCTGGCCGCAGCTTCGGCCTGCTGCCCCTGCCGCAAATACCAGAAACTCTACGGCGCGCCGCTCGTCGGTACTCGCTGGCTGCTCATCCAGCTCGACGGCGAGGAGGTCGCCAATTCCGACGGACGCTTCTCGCTCCGCTTCGAAGACGCCAAACGATTGAGCGGACGAGGCGGCTGCAACCGCTACTCGGCCTCGTGCGACGCGGAGGCGGGCGGACATCTGCGCGTCGGCCCGATCGCCTCGACACGGATGACCTGCCCCGAAGCGCAGCGCGAACGGGCCTTCTTCGCCATGCTGCGCAGCGCCGTGCGCTACGAGCTGGACGCCAAGATGCTCATACTGAGCGACAGCATCGGCGTCCGTGCGGTATTCCAGGCCGCAGAAGAGGATCAGAACACTAAAAATCAAAAGATTAACTGATCCATCCGGCAACTCGCCAACCGGCGACATGCGGCGGAAAAGCCTCCCGCACACATTTTCGTTTTTTGTAGATAATTTGTGGATAAGTTTCGCCGAAGCGAGGCACTTTTTTTCAGAAAAAAAGAAGACCTTTGTAAAGGTGCGTCTTCCCTGCACCGGACCGGAGTCCGAAAAAAATAACAATAATATAAGGTATGTCAGCAAAAACCACCCCGAAAGGGCTCAAAGAGGTAACCTATAACGATGCCGTGGCACGATCGAAGGAGTACTTCGGCGGCGACGAACTGGCGGCGACGGTATGGGTTTCGAAATACGCCCTCAAAGATTCGTTCGGCCATATTTACGAAAGCTCGCCCGAAGATATGCACCACCGTATCGCCGCCGAGATCGAACGCATCGAGAAGAACTATCCCAACCCTCTGTCGCGCGACGAGATCTTCGCGCTGCTCGACCACTTCCGCTACGTCATCCCGCAGGGCGGCCCGATGACCGGTATCGGCAACAATCTGCAAATCGCTTCGCTGTCGAACTGCTTCGTCATCGGCCACAAGAAGCCCGCCGACTCCTACGGCGGCATCATCCGCATGGACGAGGAGCAGGTGCAGATCATGAAACGGCGCGGCGGCGTGGGACACGATCTCTCGCACCTGCGCCCCACGGGCAGTCCCGTGCTCAACTCGGCGCTCACGTCGACGGGTATCGTCCCCTTCATGGAGCGTTACTCCAACTCGACGCGCGAGGTGGCGCAGGACGGCCGCCGCGGTGCGCTGATGCTGACCATCTCGATCAAGCACCCCGACGCCGAGCGCTTCATCGACGCCAAGGTGGACACGTCGAAGGTGACGGGCGCCAACGTCTCGGTCAAGATCGACGACGAGTTCATGCGCGCGGCCATCGCCGGCAAACCCTACCACCAGCAGTTCCCCATCGACGCCGAGAAACCGATGTACGAGCAGGATATAGACGCCCGAGCGCTGTGGAAGAAGATCATCCACAACGCATGGAAGTCGGCCGAGCCGGGCGTGCTGTTCTGGGATACGATCCTGCGCGAAAGCGTCCCCGACTGCTATGCCGACGAAGGGTTCAACACCGTCTCGACCAATCCGTGCGGCGAAATTCCGCTCTGCCCCTACGACTCGTGCCGTCTGCTGGCGCTGAATCTTTACAGCTACGTCGACAAACCCTTCACCGCGGAGGCGTCGTTCGATTTCGCAAAATTCCGCGACCACGTGGGCAAGGCCATGCGCATGATGGACGACATCATCGACCTGGAACTGGAAAAGGTCGAGCAGATCATCGCCAAGATCGACGCCGACCCCGAAGAGGCCGATATCCGCTACGTGGAGAGCAACCTCTGGAAAAAAGTGCGCGAAATGGCGCTCAAAGGCCGTCGCACCGGCCTGGGCATCACCGCCGAAGGCGACATGATCGCCGCGCTGGGGATGCGCTACGGTTCGGACGAAGCGGTCGCATTCGCAGTCGAGGTGCACAAAACCCTGGCCCTGGCTGCCTACGGCGCATCGGTCGAGATGGCCGAAGAACGCGGGGCCTTCCCGCTCTACGACGCCGCGCGCGAGCTCGACAACCCGATGATCGCCCGCATCCGCGAGGCCGATCCGGCACTCTACGAGCGGATGGTCAAGTCGGGACGCCGCAACATCGCCATGCTGACGATCGCCCCCACGGGTACCACGTCGCTCATGAGCCAGACTACGTCAGGCATCGAACCGGTCTTCCGTCCCGTCTACAAACGCCGCCGCAAGATCAACCCGTCGGATCACAACGTCAAGGTCGCCTTCGTGGACGACACGGGCGAGCGGTTCGAAGAGTTCTACGTCTTCCACCACAACTTCGTGGAATGGGCGCGCGTGAACGGCCACGATACCTCGACGCTCGCCACGATCTCCGACGCCGAGCTGGAGAAACTCGTCGCCGCGTCGCCCTACCACAAGGCGACGGCCAACGACATCGACTGGGTGGCCAAGGTCAAGATGCAGGGCGCGATCCAGAAGTGGGTCGACCACTCGATCTCGGTGACGGTCAACCTTCCCAACGAGGTGAGCGAGGAGTTGGTGGCCGACGTCTACCGCACGGCCTGGGAATGCGGCTGCAAGGGCGTCACGGTCTACCGCGACGGCTGCCGCGAAGGCGTGCTGCTGGACAAGAAACAGAAGAAGAAAGGGGGCGACAAAGGCGCTGCCGACGGATCGCTCAAACGCCCGAAGTCGCTGCCTGCGGACATCGTGCGGTTCAAGAACGGACAGGAGGAGTGGATCGCCTTCGTGGGCCTGATGGACGGCCGCCCCTACGAAATCTTCACCGGTAAACTCGAAGAGGACGCCCTCTACATCCCGCGCAAGATCACCAAAGGCAACATCATCAAGGTGCGCGAGGCCGACGGCAAGAAGCGCTACGATTTCCAATACACCGACCGCTACGGCTACACGAATACCGTGGGAGGCATTTCGCGTCTGTTCGACGAGGAGTTCTGGAACTACGCCAAGCTCATCTCCGGCGTGCTGCGGCACGGCATGCCCATCGACAACGTGGTATCGCTCATCGAGTCGCTGCATCTTAACAGCGAGACGATCAACACGTGGAAGAACGGCGTGGAGCGAGCGCTGAAACAGTATATCGTCGACGGCACCAAATCCAAGGAGAAGTGCCCGAGCTGCGGACAGGAGACGCTCGTCTACCAGAACGGCTGTCTCACGTGCGTCTCGTGCGGCTATTCGAAGTGCGGTTGATTCCCCGCGCCGGAACGAAACGGATTCCCCCGCCTGAGCCGATACGGCCCGGACGGGGGAATCCGTTTTCCGCTCCTTTCCGCGCCCGCGACGACCGGACGGAAGCCCGCAGACGGCAAGGCCCGCCCCACCTTGCCGCCGAACTCCTCCGCCCGCCGGCCCGATTCCGGCAGAAGGGTTCCGCCGGCCCGACCGCCGGTCGGAACGGGGACTCTCCCGCAAGAATCCGAAGCACGGACGAATTCCGATCAAAAAGACCGATCAGGCTATTGTAATCATATTGAAATAACAATAAATAAAGATAATTCAGTAACAGTTGTTGATAATGGTAGAGGTATACCAGTTGGTATTCATCCAAAAACAGGAATATCCACAGTAGAAACTGTTTATACAGTACTTCATGCAGGTGGAAAATTTGGTGGAGGAGGATACAAGGTATCTGGTGGACTTCATGGTGTTGGTGCATCTGTTGTAAACGCTTTATCAAGCTGGGTTGTAGTAACAGTTTATAAAGAAGGAAAAGTATATGAGGTAAAGTTTGCTAATGGTGGGAAAACAGTACAACCATTAACTGTAATAGGTGCTTGCGAGGAAGATAAATCAGGAACAACAGTTACATTTAAGCCAGATGCAGATATATTTGATACTGATATATATGATTATGAAACTTTAAAAGTTAGAACAAGAGAACTTGCATTCTTAAATAAAGGTTTAAGATTAACATTAACTGATAAAAGATCAGGAGAAGAAAAACAAGAAACTTTCCATTATGAAGGTGGTATAAGTGAATATGTTAAGTTCTTAAATAAGAATAAGACACCAATTCATGAAGAAATAATTCATTTACAAGGTGAAGAAGCAGGAATTATGTTTGAAGTTGCTATGCAATATAATTCAGGATATACAGACAATATTTATTCATTTGTAAATAATATAAATACACATGATGGTGGTACACATGAAGAAGGTGTTAGAAGAGCCTTAACTAGAATTATTAATAATTATGCTAGAAAAAATAACTTCTTAAAGGATAAAGATGCAGCTTTAACAGGTGATGATGTTAAAGAAGGATTAACAATGATAATATCTTGTAAACATCCAAATCCACAATTTGAAGGTCAAACAAAAGGTAGACTTGGTAATTCAGAAGTTAGAAAAATAGCAGATAATGTTTTTGCAGAAGGTTTTGAGAGATTCTTAATGGAAAATCCAGAAGAAGCTAAGATAATTGTTGATAAAACAATGACTGCTGCAAGAGCTAGAGTAGCAGCTAAAAAAGCAAGGGAATTAACTCGTAGAAAAAGTGATTTAGATGTAGTTAATTTCGGTGGAAAACTTGTTGATTGTAAAGAAAAAGATCCATCTGTTTGTGAAATTTTCCTAGTAGAGGGGGATTCGGCTGGAGGATCTGCCATTAAAGGAAGAAATTCAATGACACAAGCAATACTTCCACTTAGAGGTAAAATATTAAATGTTGAAAAAGCAAGATTAGATAGAGCTTTATCAAATGAAGAAATTAGAACAATAATAACTGCATTTGGTACTGGTATTGGTGAAGAATTTGATTTAAGTAAATTAAGATACCATAAAATAATAATAATGACTGATGCCGATGTTGATGGATCACATATCAGAGTATTATTATTAACATTATTCTATCGTTTCTTTAGACCAATTGTAGAGGCAGGACATGTATATGCTGCTCAACCTCCACTATATTCAATTAAACATGGTAAAGTAACTAAATATGTATTAAATGATGATGAGAAAGATGCATATTTAGCAACACTTAATCCAAATGTTAAACCTTTAATTCAACGTATGAAAGGTTTAGGAGAAATGGATGCAGAAGAATTAAATGAAACAACAATGGATATAAATCATAGAGTTCTTAGAAAAATAACAGTTGACGATACAATAGAAGCAGATGCAGCATTCTCTAAATTAATGGGTGAAGAAGTAGAACCTAGAAGACAATTTATTGAAAAGAATGCACCATATGCACAGAATTTGGATATATAGGAGGTAAATCATGGATCATAGTAGAGATAGATTAGAAAAAAATGATATTGTTAAAGAAATTGAATCATCATTTATTGATTACTCAATGAGTGTTATTGTATCACGTGCATTACCTGACCTTAGAGATGGTTTAAAGCCAGTTCACAGAAGAATTTTATGGTCAATGTATGAATCAGGTTATACACCAGATAAACCTCATAAAAAATCGGCACGTATTGTCGGTGATGTTATGGGTAAATATCATCCACATGGAGATTCAAGTATATATGAAGCAATGGTTCGTATGGCACAAGATTTTAGTTATAGAAATATGCTTGTTGATGGACATGGTAACTTTGGTAATATAGAAGGTTATGGTGCAGCAGCAATGCGTTATACTGAATCAAGACTTTCAAAGATTTCACTAGAATTATTAAGAGATATTAATAAAGATACAGTTGATTTTATACCAAACTTTGATGAAACAGAAAAAGAACCTGAAATATTACCTTCAAGATTTCCAAATATTCTTGTAAATGGTACTATGGGTATTGCTGTTGGTATGGCAACAAATATTCCACCACATAACTTAGGTGAAGTAATTGATGGATGTATTGCTTATATAGATAATCCTGAAATTGATACACTTGGATTAATGGAACATATTAAAGGGCCAGATTTTCCAACAGGTGGTATTATTTTAGGAAATAGTGGTATTAAAAAGGCTTATGAAACTGGTAGAGGAACCATTACTATAAGAAGTAGGGCAAGAATTGAAGAAGAAAATGGTAAACATTATATAATTATTGATGAAGTTCCTTATGGTGTTAATACAATGGAACTTAAAAATAAGGTTGCAGAACTTGTCCACAATAAAACTATAGAAGGTATAGCAGATTATCATACAGATTTAAAAAATGGTGTAAAAATAACTATTACACTTAAAAAAGATGCAAATGCACAAGTTGTATTAAACAATTTATATAAACACACACAATTTCAAACTAATTTCGGAATAATATTCTTAATGCTAGATAAAGGTGTTCCAAAAACACTAGGATTAAAAGATATTATTTCAAAATATATTGAATATCAAAAAGAAGTAATTATAAGAAGAACAAAATTTGACTTAGATAAAGCAGAAAAAAGAGTTCATATATTAGAAGGTTTAAAAATTGCACTCGATCATATTGATGAAGTAATTAAATTAATTAGAGGCTCTAAATCAGATGAGGAAGCAAAAGCTGGTTTAATGAGCAAATTTGGTTTAAGTGAAATTCAATCAGATGCAATTCTAGAAATGAAGTTAAGAAGATTAACAGGATTAGAAAGAGATAAAATTGAAAACGAATTAAATGATTTATTAGAAAAAATTAAAGATTTTAAAGCAATTTTAGCGTCAGACGAACGAATTTTCGGTATAATTAAATCAGAATTATTAGAAATTAAAGATAAATATGCTGACGAAAGAAGAACAAGTATTGATATGACAGCTATTGATTATATAGAAGATGAATCATTAATACCTGTAGAAGATATAATTGTTACATTAACGAACAAAGGTTACATAAAAAGACTTACTACAGACACTTATAAAGTACAAAATAAAGGTGGTGTAGGAGTTAAAGGTATGTCTACTAATGAAGAAGATTTCGTAGAAAAAATGGTAACAGTTAAGACTCATGATTATATATTATTCTTCTCAAATAAAGGAAAAGTATATAAAATAAAGGGCTATGAGATACCAGAATTTAGTAGACAAGCAAAGGGATTACCAATAATTAACTTATTACCAATTGAAAAAGATGAAAAAATTAATTCAATATTAAGTATTTCAAAAGATGATAATAGTGATTATATTACATTTGTTACTAGAAAAGGATTAGTAAAGAGAACAAAAATTGAAGAATTTGATTCAATTAGAAAAAGCGGTAAAATCGCAATTACATTAAAAGAAGATGATGAACTATTGTTCGTTACAAAAACTGATGGTAATAATGAAATAGTTATTGGTTCATCAAATGGAAGATTAGTTAGATTTAATGAAAATGAAATAAGAGTTATGGGTAGAACTGCAAGTGGTGTTAAAGGTATTGAAATACCAGAAGATGCTATTTGTGTAAGTGCTGAAAAGGTAGATCCAACAAGCGATATATTAATTATTACAGAAAATGGTTATGGAAAACGTACAAATATTGAAGAATATCGTTTAACTCATAGAGGTAGTAAAGGTGTTAAAGCATTAAATGTTACAGAAAAAAATGGTAATTTAGCTGCTGTTAAGAACGTAAATGATGATGAAGAGTTAATGATTATTACAAATAGCGGAATTATTATTAAAATACCTATGAATCAAGTATCTAAAATGAGTAGGGTAACACAAGGTGTTAGATTAATTAACTTAAAAGAAAATCAAAAAGTTACAACAATTGCTACTACAAAAGAGGAAAATGAAGAAGAAAATACTGAAGAAACTGTTGAATAACGGTTTCTTTTTATATTTTAACGTACAAAAAGCGAACAAAATATTTCCCGGGAAATATTTTCGAACAAAACACAAACATATTTAACTAGTATAACAGGCTTGACAAATATAGAAAAATATTATATATTTTAATTGCACAACGGAAATATTGGAACCAGGTCAGGATAGAAATATAGCAGCCTTAACATTCCCTTTTCGTGTGTGCATTTTTTTATACATTAATTTATGTAAGAAAAATACATACACGAATGTATATACGCTTATTATGGAGAAGTTATGGAAATAAATAAAATTGAACAAGAATTATTAAAACTTATTACTAAAGCAAACGATAAGAATGAAGTTCCTATTGCAGCATTAATAGTAAAAAATGATAAAATAATATCGAAATCTTATAATAAAGTTAATAAATCTAACAATATATTAGATCATGCTGAAATACTGGTTATAAAAAAGGCATCTAAAAAGCTTCATAATTGGAGATTAGATGATTGTGATTTATATGTTACATTAGAACCATGTTCAATGTGTAAAGAGGTTATAAGAAAATCAAGAATAAAAAATACTTATTATTTTATAAATCAGAATGAACATTTAACAGAAAAAGA
>ENA-USUJ01003077-USUJ01003077.1-human-gut-metagenome-genome-assembly--contig:-NODE-3077-length-11607-cov-7.074848_pt1 | contig 11607 bp, 12 predicted proteins | sample MGYA00250061_ERZ773398 | MGnify/ENA primary metagenome ERZ773398 (study PRJEB29103, sample SAMN06111992) | human gut metagenome | biome: human gut; feature: ankylosing spondylitis patient; material...
CAGCTTCTTGGCGTACTGGAGGATGATGCCCTTGACCTTGTCGGAGATGGAGAAGGGAGGATAGACGGAAATGGAATCGCCGGAGTGAACGCCGGTGCGCTCCACCAGCTCCATGATACCGGGGACGAACACGTCCCGGCCGTCGCAGATGGCATCCACCTCCACTTCCCGACCCTGGATGTACTTATCCACCAGCACGGGCTTGTCCTCGTCGATCTCCACGGCGTTTTTCAGGTAGTGGCGCAGCTGCCGCTCGTTGGCGACGATCTGCATGGCCCGACCGCCCAGGACGAAGGAGGGGCGCACCAGCACGGGATAGCCGATCTCCTCGGCGGCGGCAATGCCGTCTTCCAGCTTCGTCACGGCCTTGCCCTTGGCTCTGGGAATGTTCAGCTCGTTCAGCAGCTTTTCAAATTCGTTCCGATCCTCGGCCCGGTCGATGGCGTCGCAGTCGGTGCCGATGATCTTCACCCCCCGATCGTGGAGGGGCTGAGCCAGGTTGATGGCGGTCTGGCCGCCCAGGGAGGCAATGACCCCTTCGGGCTTCTCAAATTCGATGATGTTCATCACATCCTCGGGAGTCAGAGGCTCGAAGTACAGCTTATCGGCGGTGGTGTAGTCAGTGGAGACGGTCTCCGGGGATTGCTTTCGTCTTTATCAAACTCCCAAACCCATTTACCTCTACTGAAATAAATATCTAATGGCTTTAATCCATTCTCAAAATAAAATCCTGCCTGTACTGGATTGATAATTTTTACTGTCTTCATTCTTTAATTCTCCTTTTTGTGTTTTGTTTGACATATTGATTAGTTCGTGCTGACGCACTCACTCTTGTCGCATTTTGATTTTCCATTTTCGACCAGTCAGAAAGTACATATCTATTACTCTCTCTAATATGTGTGTTCTGAGTGGACGATTTTGGAAAGTTGTAGGTACGAGTGGCATACGCCTGTGTTGTTTTCTTCACTTGGTTTCCATTAAGAAATGTGTTTCAAAATGTAAGTTGAGATGTGATAAAACTGGACACGCAAGTGGACAGTTCATGAATATGTATCTTCCAAGTGAAAAATTGCAAACTTCTCTTTCTTACTTCAAGGAACGGATGCCCGACAGGGCAGACGATTATTCCTTTAAGTGATAAAGAGAATTTTGATTCAATTTTGAGCCACTTATATATTCTCCAAAATTCCATCTTCATTCTTGAAAACGAATACACTTCTCTTATGATCTACATCCATCTTATCTGGCTTAATATCCACAAGCGTATAACCCATCTTCAATAAAGTTCTCGCTTTCTTTGCCGTGAAGATTATCACTGTATCTTTCTCTTTCATGAATCTTGTTCCCCTTTCTGTATGATTTATATACTTTCTCAAACTCTCTGTTGTTTAAGTCCTTTGTCATTTCATAAAAATATTCATTCATCTTTCTGTGTCCTTTCTTTTGGGAGGATTAGACTCTACTCCAAATGGAGAAGAGTCTAAAAATAATGTTAAATAACTATGCAAAAAATTTAAGGAGTATTATGGAAATACTCTACCTAAATAGGTAGCTAATTCATCTGCTCAGTAATAGAGTCAATAGCTCTTTCTATATTATTCTCCACTTTGAATAAGAATACTGAGCGTTGCTTGTTCTTCTTGTCTGCCTTGACGTGAGTTATTCTGTACCCACGTCTCAGCAATTCATTGGCTACATATCCACTGAATATATAGCACTCTGTCTTATGTTCATTTGAATAATTCATTACATCACCTGTTCTGAAACTGCTACTGCATATTTACTTGTCATGGCATAAGAAAAAGGATTATCACAAATAGAATCAATACTACTTGGAAATCCTTGTATGTTTACGATGTTGTCTTTATATATGCCATTACGATAGAAGTCCACTTCTGGTAGCTTAATCTCTATATCAGTGTTCCACCATAAGATTTCATTCACTGCTTCAAGGTCTATGTCAGTGCATAACTTTTTATCTTCTACCCAAATCTTGCTACGACCTTTTACTAAGCCTAGCTCTCTTTTAAATTTGTTAAAATCTTCCTTTGTATGACTGCGCTCAAACTCTAATAATTCCGGCAGATCAAGTACCTCATTTATCCAATACTCATGTATGCCAACCCATCTCTTATCTGTGTAAAAGCCAGCGTCACTTGAATCTATTGCTATGAGCAACATCATTAGTTCATCTGTTAATTTTTCCTTTGGTAAATCATATAAAGACCATAGAAGTAATACAGTTGACAGATTATACTTCTTGCAGTATTTCTCTCTGTAAATGTTCTGTACTCTGTTTAAATTGATTGCTTGTGGATTTATTTCTTCGTGATATGTAAACTGTGTAAGATGATTGTCGAAACATTTTCCCTGTGCTTTAGCAAAGTCTACACCAATCTGTTCATTATCTGTATCAGCGATTTTATAATAGCAGTCAAGTTTCTGCTTATCTTTTTCATGCACTTTATTGTCATTAAATATAAATGCACTTTCAATATTCCAACCTTTAATCTGTTTTAAGATAGCGCATGATAAAAGTGAATCTAAGTCGTCTGTTAATGTAAGACCATATTCATCTGTGCCATCAATCCATTCGTTTCCTTTTAATAATTTCTGTCTATATTCTTCCTTCATTCTGTTTACCACAGTGAGATAACTCACCATGATAAAAGAAGAAGATGGAATAACTAAATGTCATATAAGTTATCTCACCTTTCCTTTCTACCTGTTTTTGGTTACTGCGTTTATTTATACTGGTTATCGTTTTCCAGTTTCTTTGTGATTTTTTCGCACAGATTTGTGCGTAAGATTATTTATGATTTTCATAGAACTCCATAACCTTATTGTATAGGTCTGGATATAAATTGATTTGTTCCTTTTCCCAACGACATATTGTGCTCTTATTACATTCCGCAAATGACGCAACTACTTGTTGAGAAATTTCTTTGTATCTTCGCCAAATGCGAAACTCTTTTCCTGTCATTGTTGCACCTTCTATTCATTTTGTTCCTTATAAATTATGGTCTGACAAGTCGTACCAAGCCCAGTCCATAATCTCTTCTGGAATCCATTCATCTCCATCAAGCCATGCCTGTGCAAGTTCTTCTGCATACTCATAAGCGTTCTCTTCTACAGTGTCCCAATCTATTAAGAGTTCTACATCTATCTCTTCACCGAACATTGCAAGAACCTCTACTTCTTCCTCAGCACGTTCTCTTTCTTCTCTATACGCTTGTGTGTACGGATTAGAATATCCATCTAATGACTGATACCGACAACCTTCATCAGCAAGTCCCCACTCTTCAATCATATCGTCTACAGAAGAGTGAGCATCTATGATACTGTTGAATCGGTCTAATCCCCATCCACCACCGTCATAGGATTGTCCACCTGCTTCACGATATGCACCGAGAAAAGATGCGTTTTGTGCTACTGATTTGACTGACTTACCGCCAAATATTCTACTGAACAGTCCCATTAGTCATCACCTGACTTCTTCTTTTTACTGGTCTGATTTGGTCTTGGTTCTTTTGGCAGTGGCTTTCCAATGCCATAGATGCAGTTGATAAAAGCGTTATATGTTTCCTCTGATAATCTTTCTTCATTCTGTTCAACCATAATGATATATCTTCTTGATACATTGCACCAATCAGCGACTTGCTGTTGTGTCTTAGAATTATAATATCTCAGGAATTTTAACTGTTCTCCACTGAGCATTTTATCCCTCACTTTCTACAAAAAATGGGACGACCTATACACATATAAGTCACCCCATAATTATTCAAATTATTCCCAATGAAACTTTACTTTCTTTTGGTTTTCTTTTTATGTGTATTTTATTTACCTGTAGGTAATACTGTCTTAGCAACAACGATTGCTGTATCATCAGTTAATGACATTGCATAGAACTGAGATAAGTAAATAGTTGTCTGTCTGAGAGATGCATCCCTTGCAGTTTCAGCGAATGGATTCTCTTTTGGAATATAAGAGATAGCGTTCTTCTTCATTACAAGGATAAATCCCTCTGTGTTTGTTGTATCATAGAGACGATCAGATAATACAACTGGAATATCAAGGAAATAACCGATAATTCCGTTTACTGCAATACCGTTACCATCCTTTGTCATTGTTCTCTCACGAGAAGTGAACATATCCATCTTATAGAAAGATGGTGCAAAGAGAGATGAGATAACGATAGCATCAAAATCTGCACTGTCTCTGTCGTCACCGTAAAGTCCGAGAATGGCAATCATCTCGTCCTGTGTTACAGTGTTCTTAGCACCTAACTTATATTTCAGTGGGGACTTTAATGCCTCTGCAATAGCATCGGTATCATATTTCCTGCCAACGCTGATTGCCTGCTGCTCAGCCGCTTCATTGATAGCATTTCCGAGTTCCACCTCAGAATCATAATCTGCAACTTTTACGGCTGGTGCCTGGATTGCTTTGATTGTAGCAGTTGTAGATGTCTGCTTCATCTGTGTTACATCCATAGGAGTATTAACATCCCAATCCTTACCATCTCCAATATAGCCCCATTTCGGCATAGTTAATGTCTCACCGACTTTGCCGTGGAGTTCTCCAAGATTAACAAGGAACTGTGCTACCTTGCATTTGCCTGTAATCTTTTCTCTTACGAGAGCAGAATATACATCAGGCACAATAACATTAGTGTTAATTGTACTCATAAATTTTCACCATTTTAACCTTTCATATTTTCTTTAATTTCCGATACATCTGACTTAATCTCTTCAAGGTCAGATTTGTATGTATTCAATACCGTCACAAACTCAGCGTTTGTCTTTGATAATCTTTCATTGGTTTCCTGTGCATTAGCCAGAACAGTGTAAAGTTTTTCCTCACGCTTCTCTGACTGTGCTGTGAACTTCTCAAACGCTTTATAGATAAACCATCCTAAAGCAAGCACACAGACAATAGGAAAGCCAACAGAAGTAATCAATGTTTGAATTGTATTTACGTCCATTAGACCACCTTTCCCATTGATAAGTGGTCATCACCACCTACTTATTCAATGCTTGATAAAGTGTAGGATTTTCTGCAAAAAGTTTTGCTCTCTCCGCATATCCCATCTTCTTAAAATCTTCCCTTGTGATTCCTTTACTGGTCTGGTGATTTGATGGCTTGTTTGATCCGTTGAGAAAGTAGTTACCGAACAATGCACCTACCTCTTCTATGGTCTTATCCATGTCCTCACCGACATTTAAGAACTGTGCTAATCCTTCTGGAAGTTCTTTCTCTTTTAATTTGCTTGCAAGCGTCATTGACTTTTCCTTATTAGCAAGTTCTTTCTCTTTACTTTCGAGAGCAGAAATTCTTTCCTCTAATGCTTTCTCTGCATCAGATTTCTCAACTGGCTTTAATCTTGCAATCTCATCATTGGCAGTTTTAAGTTTCGCACTGTAATCTGTACGCACCTTATCTGTTTCTGACTGAACATATTTAGACACAAGAGCCATCTGCTCATCTGTTAAATTCAATTCTTTAATATCCATCTTTTAATCCTTTCCTGTTGCAGTCGGTACGCCCTAAGTTAAATTTAGTTCGTGGGGCTGCCCCATAAAAACTTTTGATATATTTTAACGGCTAAAAAATAAGCCCGTTATAAACTGGAGGAGGAAGGGACGATAGAACACCGTCCCATAAATAAATGATTACTATGTTAGATAATAGAAATTTTGTTGCATAAAAAATTTAGAAAATCGTTGACATTGACTTTCTATCCTGCTATAATAGCATTTGTAAAAGTTTCTTATGCTTTTCCATAGGAAAAAATTTAATGACAAGAACACCAATGTATTCATAGGATTGTTGGTGTGTTTTTTATACCCAAAACGCAATTTTTTTCTCCATATTACACCCTCATTTGACAACCCTTAAACTATTGAAAATACTACATTTTCAACAATTTCGTTCCGTAAAAATTATGCAGTTATTTCTCTCCATATTACGGACGTTGTAATGACCTCGTAATGTCTTATTTTTCAAGGGTTTTCGAATTTAATTCGGTAATAATCGTGCAGTTTTTTGCAAAATAAAAGGAAGTGGTTTTTATGCCACTTCCGATTTTTTATGCTTTATTCCGTATATCTCAATGTCTCCTGCTGCATCTTCTACAAGTGTTGGTGTTGTATCATCTGTCTTGACCAGTTTCTTCAATGTTGAAGATTTCAGTTCCAATAATCCCTGTAAGATATAGTCCTCATATTTCTCTGCATCCTCGCTTGTAAGCAATGTGTAGAGTGTTGCTTGGTTCATCTTTATCTCTGCCAAATCTTCCAAGAAGTTTTCAATGGTCTGCTTTCTCATACGGTTGTATTCACTCTTACCCAACTGAGTTTTCTCAACTCCTAATTTCTTATCGTCTTTGGCTCTTTGCTTGCATAATTCCAAGACCGTTTTAATCTTATCTTTGTCAACATCTCTTGATTTAATATCTGGCTTTCTCAAGATTTTATGGAGTGCCTTATCTGTTCCCTCAACAGTCATTGTCTTGTATGCTATCTCCCGACCAATCATATCAAGTGTTGTATTATAGAAGATATATGTCTTTTTGCTGTCGTAATTTCCTTTCTTACCAAGTTCCTTAAAGAACATTGGATAACCGATTTTGCCATCTTCTTCGCTTTTGTATCGTTCTCTGATTTCTTTCAACTCGTTTTTGTTATCTACAATCAGTGTTTTCTTTGCCTTATCAATTTCAAGACCTGACATTATAGATAACTGACATACATCCTTATACAATCTATCAACATAACTTTGATTCGTTTCTTCCTTATTCATCTCGTGCCACAATTTTGAGTTCAAGACCTGTGAGAGATTAACAATCTGACCTATAAGATTCTCACTGCTTTCGTAATCCAATTTTGCAAGATTCTTTGCCGTGTATTCCTCTTCCTTCGGATCAGGTTCAATATCTGTTGTCGGAACTAAGAACTTGTCATAATTCTTAACGGCTGCATCAATCATAATGTCGTTGTCAACAATCATCATCTGGTCACTGTCGAAGTCCATCGAGTTTGCTCTCTGTAAAACATTCTCACCTACCGAATTGATTACCATAATGTTGTCTGTCATATTGATATAGGTTGTAACCAAATGGTTCTCAGTGTTGTGTGGGAGATAAATATTTCCCATTGTGATATGTGGGCTTCTGCAAGCAAGTAACTGTTTCTGTGGGAACGCTGTTGATATGATATTTCCTTTACCAACTATTGTTGTCTCTGGCTCGTACTTTCCGATTGACTCTTGAAGCATTTCGATTGGATTTCCTAAGACCGTTGAGTAGTTACCAGTAACAAGAATCCTGCCACACTTAATATCTGCTCTGATACTCTCAATTACATTCTTCGCAAGATGTTTGTAAAGTTTTGTGTCCTTGAAGGACATATTCAGTTTCATCATTCTGTAAATTACATCTGCTTTTACATTCATCATTAAGTCGCTGTCCTCATCATCTGAGGTTGCTTCGCAATAGTGATACATTGCAAGTGGATCTTTCCTGAGCAGTTCGATATAATCTAATGTCTGTTGTAATAATTCTGTGATTTTATTCTTTGTAATCTGTAAGGTGTTTAAAATCTGATAGTGTGTTCTTACTAACTTACCGCCAAAGTATTTGGTCGGCTTTTCATATTTTACTATTCCAAATGGGATATTTTTCTTAGAAATTTGTTTCAACCAGTCATAGAACCAATTCTCGGTATCTCCGAACTTACAATATTTAATGCTGCTTCGAGTAGTAATAAATTTGATGTCCTCGATTCTCTTTGCTGTTGTAATTCCGTTTAACTGGGAAACATCTGTGATGTGGTTATCTTTGAACCACTGCTGAATATTGCTGTTAAAGCAACAAGATTTGAAGAATTTGTGACGAAGAAGTAACATTCCTTTGTCTTGGTAGTCACCCATCAGAGATTTATCAATCAGTGATTGTCCATCCCATATTTTGTTTTCAATCGTCATTTCTTTTTCTTCTGTGAAGAGTTTCTTATCTTTAAGTCCCACATACATAACCTTATCTTTGAATACTGATTTTACATCTTCGATAAGAAGTATGTTCTCCGGGCGAATATTTAAGTTTGCTGTTTTATGTGATAACAACAATGCTCTGTACGCTTCAAATGATGCAAGATTGATTCTTCTCTTCTTAGGATTGATACCGCAATCCGTAAACAAGTTCATTGAGTGAACCAATTCCTTGTTGATGAAGAAACATTTACCTTGTCTTGAAGCACTTCCTGATCGACACCATCTAACATATTCAATATCATCAATCTTGAAAGAGAAATCTTCCTTATCATATATCATATATCTGATGGTTTCTTTTGTCTTTCCGTCTACCCTGTACTTCTTGACCTTGCCCTTATCATCCTTATCATCTTCGAGAGTGCTTCTAAATGAAGAATATTTGAATGTTAAGTATACTACTTGGTCTGTTGCTAACTTTCTTCTGACATTGAAAAATGCTGTCTTTGTCATTCGTCTGTCTGCAATCACTCGACCTAATTCATCCAGTGCCATACTGCTATCTAATTTCATTTTGAATAACTGGGGATTTCTCAGATGAAGAATTTCATCTTTTGATTCATCATAGTAATCGTAATAGGAAGATAATCCAGAAGGTACGATTTCTTTTGCAACCTTAATCTCTTTGCCCTTTTTGTTCTTTGCTGATTCTACTTCTACTCTAAATAAGTCGGTAGCATCAATGCTCATAATCTTCAAGCCATTATCTAATATCATTTATTTCCTCGCTTTCTGTGTATTTGGCTATCAGATTTATCCCTTACACAATATGTATCGACACAAGTTATAAAAAACTTAACCCTTTTTTGTAAACTTTTTACAAAACTTATGTTCTCTACATAGATATTATATCATATTCTATGAAAATATCAAGTAAGAGATAAATCTTTTTTCGCCAAGTTATATGTTACGCTGTCATTTCAAAATCTTTATTTGCCGTTACACCATTGACTGTACACTTGATAGTGATTGTCTTTCCAATGTAACTATTATTAGAACCAAGTTTAATCTTCTTCTGGTTCACTTCTGTTCCTGCTCTCCAAGTCACAAACGAATTGTTAGTGAGTTCTACATCATCAACAAAGCAAGTCCATATAAAATCATCTGCCGTCATATCTATAATAGTTGTTTCTGTAATATCATTACCTGACAAATCTGTAAACAAACAACTTAATGACTTATAAGAGCCACCAATCTTAATAGTATCTGTAGATGCTGATATGCTCGTTGTGTAATTTACATCTGATCCACTACCAGTATTAACAATGGTTATGGTAGTCACGCATGAGTTAGCAGTAATCTCAACTGTACCCTCTTTAAGTAATGTCATAAGACCAGTATCACTAACAGTCGCAACAGTTTCATCAGAAGATGAATATGTTATAGATGGATTATCCACAACATTCCCATTGTTGGTCACAACATAGGTCAACTGATATGTGTTACTCTCATTTATATCCAATGTGGTAACACCTGTATATACGGTCTTATAATTGTCCTGTGGCATTGTCTGACGCTCCATATAGAAATAAGCCAATCCATTGTTAAAGAATGTATTACCGACCTTATAATAGCCACCAAAGGCATAATATTTATTGTCTACTGCAATATCTCTTGCAATAGGATTATCCTGTGTAAACATAGCCACAGCACCATTGACCATACTGAATACACTTCCATGTGCCACAGTCCATTTATCCGATACAACAGACATAGGAACATCTATATACTTATTCTCTGATTGGACAACAAATGTTGTATCACATTTCACTGCAAGAGAAGTAAAATATATATTGCTCTCAATTCCATCTTTAGAAGTAACAATAAAATTACTTCCGTTTAAAATAAAGATTGTTCCAATCTCAATAGGTGTACTCTGAGCATAGAAAAATCTAACCTTGCCCTGTGGTGTGGTACTTCTCTGATTCCTGCGAAAGAATACATCATACTTAATATCTGAGTTGAAGAAATCTGCAACTGTAATCTTCTCTCTGTTCATGGTCATATCAAACTGTTTCTGTGTACGACCAAATACATTTGCATAATTCATGTATCTCTCCTTTCCAATACAAAACAATAATAAATCCAAAGAATAACATCTCGTTGAAAACGAGTGGTATCACTTGTCTATTATTAACTCTTATCTACTACTAATATGTGTCACAACTACCCCACTTTTATCCCTATCGTTGTCACGATATTTAGACAACAGTAGGGATTTATTAGGGGTTGTTGTCACCCTAGAAATTAACTTGCTTTTTTGATTAGTTTGCTATCATCAAACCATTTTAATTTTCCCTGATTATCTAATGGCAGTTCTAACTTTGAACCATCATCAAATTCAATTACCTGTGTTACTCTGCCGTTATCTGCCTTGATCCATTTCTTCATTGTTACATCATCACTTTCTGTCTGTTTGCCATATTATCCAACGGATTAAATCTCTCAAAGTCCATCTGTAAATCCTGACCGAACATTGCTACATATTCCTTTGTAACAGTAAGGTCACTATGACCAAGTATCTTCTGTAGACGAAACATATCACCACCTGCAAGGATATAATGCTTAGAAAATGTATGACGGAATAAATGGCAGGAAGTTTTATTAACATTCCGTTTAATGTTATATCTTCTGACTAATTGTTGATATGTTCTACAACTTGCTTGCTGTCCATATTCATTGCAAAAGAGATAATCTTCACCTTCTCCACCTCTAATCTGCAAATACTCTTGTAATATGTCAGCAAGTGTATGTGATAATGGTATAATCTGCTGTTTACGGTTCTTTGTCTTGCATAGGTTAATTGTCCCATCCTCAAAGTTAATATCACATATACGGACATTAAGAGCCGTAGAAATACGATTACCAGTAGCAAGAAGATAATTCTCAAATACCCATGTCTTATAACAAGAGAATGTGCAGTTATTGGTGTCTGGTTTAACCAATAGACGCTGCAACTCTTCATCTGTATAGGTTTCTTTAATCTTCTTCTCTGCTTTGATAAGTTGTATCTTAAAGGTTGGAATGTAATTGCAGTCCATACAGTAGTATAGAAATGCTCTTACAGACCGTAAGTATGAGTTGATGGTAATATCATTTGCTTCTGTATTCTCTCTGAGCCACAGGATATAATCATCTATGGTGTCAGATGTAATAATGGAAAGATTTGTCTCTCCATTCAGGAACTCATTGAAATGAACCATCTTTTTTTTGTAACTCTCAATGGATAATTCTGTCAGATTTTTGACACGACACTTACGAAGAAACAGTTCAAATGCTTCTTCAATAGTAGGAGTTGAAACTTTGGACATTGTAATTTTCTGCATATAGGATTACCTCACTTTCTGTGCTATAATCCCACGAACAAAAAAGAACTCAACCTTTCAAAAAGATTGAGTTCCCTAACTTAGTGCCTAGAACCGGAATCGAACCAGTGACACGAGGATTTTCAGTCCTCTGCTCTACCGACTGAGCTATCTAGGCATAGTAGCGGGGACAGGATTTGAACCTGTGACCTTCGGGTTATGAGCCCGACGAGCTTCCGAGCTGCTCTACCCCGCG
>ENA-USUJ01003091-USUJ01003091.1-human-gut-metagenome-genome-assembly--contig:-NODE-3091-length-11566-cov-3.792758_pt1 | contig 11566 bp, 10 predicted proteins | sample MGYA00250061_ERZ773398 | MGnify/ENA primary metagenome ERZ773398 (study PRJEB29103, sample SAMN06111992) | human gut metagenome | biome: human gut; feature: ankylosing spondylitis patient; material...
TGCGCCGTGTGGCAGCGCGCCTGCTCTCCGTCCGCGCGGCGGCAGCGCCCGGGCGTGAAGTCCAGCGCCTCTATATATCCCCAGCGCCCGTAGGCCCCGATATCGCGCAGGCGGCGCAGATTGCGCACCGCGGCGATAGGGTCGACCGCAAGGGCGAGAAAGCTGCTGTATGGGGAAATGACCATGTCGCTCTCCTGCCCGCGCTTGAGGGCAAGGTCGGGGCAGCCGTGCGCCTTATAGCGGTAGCACAGGGAGGCGTCGAGCGAATAGAACGCGCTTTCGGATATGCCCCAGGGCTTACCCGCAAAGTGGCGGCGCTTCTGCACATACAGGCAGAAGCGGCTGCTCTCGAAGAGCAGGCTCGCCCGGTAGAGCGGCAGGAACAGCGCGGGCATGAGGTATTCAAACATCGTCCCCGTCCAGCTCGCAAGGCCGCGGTAGCCGTCCTTCTGCAGCTGCGCGCGGCTCAGGGCGCGCCAGTGCCGCATCGGCACATCGCCTTTTGCGACGGCGATGTAGCTTGTCAGCACGGCTTCGCTCGCCATGAGGTCGTACCAGCCGCCGCTGCCGGCATTGTTCACGGTGTCATAGCAGATATAGAACAGGCCGCGCACTCTGTCATAGAGAGGTGAGAAATCCATCCCGGCCATTATCGCGCGCAGCCTTGAGGACAGTTCCGCATTGCCCCAGCTGTCGAGCGCGTTTGCCGCGCAGAGGAGCCCCGCGTACATGTTGCCGCTGTCGACCGTGGAGATATACGGCGGGGAGAGCGGCGCGAGAGTGCGCGTATCGTACCAGTTATAATAGTGCCCCATGCAGCGCGGCATTTTCTCAAGCGTCGCCGCAGCGCGGGAGATATAGCCCGCCGCTTCCTTGCGCGGGACTATCCCGCACTCGGCCGAGACCGCCGCCGCGGCAAGCGCAAGGCCGATATTTGTCGGCGATGTCCTGTGCGCGGCGCCCGTCGGCGGCTGCTCCTGAAAGTTATCGGGCGGCAGGAAGTTGTCCTCCGCCGCGGAAAAGTCCTTGAGATAGCGCCAGCAGGCGGCCATCGCGGAGCGCAGCAGCTCGCGGTCGCGCGCGGCAATGGCCGTGCCCTTATAGGCCGGAAGCGCCAGTGCTGCCGCGGCCGCCGGGGAGAGCAGCCACATGAAGCCCGCGCTCTTGCCGATTATCACCGGGGAAAAGGCCATGAGCAGCACGCCCGTCACGACGGACACCCACATCGCGCGGACATTTTCGCCGAGCTGCTCACCGCCCGAGGTCTGCGCAAAGGTCTGCCACTGGAGAAGCTTCCGGTGGCTTATGAGCATTCTCCAGAGCGCCGTGAGTATCGCCGCGGCGGATACCCACGCCGCGAACGGCAGCAGCCACAGGCGCATGAAGGTGCGCACGATAGCGCCGCCCGCCCCGGTCAGGAGCCTTGTGTGCCGCTTCAGGCGGACATGCTCGCGCCGGGAAAGGCCGCGGTCGATAAACGAGAGAAACAGGCTGCTCAGCAGTGCCAGCAGCGCCGCCCACGCTGCGAGGGCAAGCCCCGGCGCGGGCAAGAAAAATCCGCAGAGGATCGCGATAAATGTCAGCGGCGCGACGAGGGAACGGCGCAGCGAATCGAACAGGCGGAAGCGGTCGATATCCGAAAGCTCGCGGGCAAATATCCAGCGGGCGTTCTGCCAATCGCCGCGGATCCAGCGGTTCTGGCGCTTGAAATAGGCAAGAGGCTTATCGGGAAAGGCGTCGGAAAACTCGGCGTCGCTCATGTACGCGCCGCGCAGATAGGCGCCCTCAAGTGCGTCATGGGAGAGGATGCGCCCATCCGGGAAGCGCCCTGCCGTGCAGCGCAGCAGCGCCTTGGGATCGATGAGCCCCTTGCCGGCAAAGCCGCCGCTGCCGAAGGCGTCCATATAAAGCTCACCGCAGAGGCTGCAATACGGATCGCAGCCGCCGGCCCCGGCAAAGATCAGGGAAAAGTCCGTGGAGTTTGCGCTCTCAAGCTCCGTCTCTATCCGCGGGTGGATGATCGCGTGACCCGAAACGACCACATTTGACTCCTCGTCGATCACCGGCGTGCAGAGCGGGTGCATCGCCGCGCCGATCAGCAGCGAAAGTGAACCGGGGTATATGCGGGTATCGGCATCGAGGGTGATGATGTAGCGCGTACCGCGCAGGGCGGCTTCATCCCCGGTGACGGAGAGCTCGCTGTCCTCCCCGCAGAGGAGCTTTGCAAGCTCGATGAGCGCGCCGCGCTTTCTCTCATGCCCGCTGTAGCTCTCGCCGTTATCCAGGTTGGCGCAGTCGTTGGCAGAAACAATGTTGGAAATGCAGTGCAGAAGCGGGTGCTGCGCCCGGATGGCGGCCAGCGGTGCGGATACGGACATAAATACAAACCTCGTGTTACTTGTTCAGGGCGTTCTGCATGGATTTCAGGGTGCCGTTCTTTTCCAGCGCAAACAGGATGATACCGGCAATGATGGAACCACCCACGGTGGAAACCAGGAACGGCACAATGTAGGCACGATGGCAAGGCGCGTTTCAAAATCGGGCGGCTGGACGTCGACGAGCAGGCCCCACTCGAAGCGGGTCTGAAGACGGTCGTCGAGCAGCTGCATCTCCTTGGGCGAGCGGTCGGAGGTGAGGACGATCTGGCGCTTGGACTCGTAGAGGGTATTGAAGGTATGGAAGAACTCCTCCTGCGTCTGCTTGCGGCCGGCGATGAACTGCACGTCGTCCATCAGCAGAAGATCCGCGTCGCGGTACTTGCTGCGGAACTCGACGTTCTTGCCGGTGCGGATGGCCTCGACCAGCTCGTTGGTGAAATCGTCGCCCTTGATGTAGACAATCTTGGCGTTGGGCGTTTTGGTGCGGATCTCGTGCGCGATGGCGTAGATCAGGTGCGTCTTGCCGAGGCCGGAGTCACCGTAGATGAAAAGTGGGTTGTAGTGCTCCGCCGGCGCGTCCGCGACCGCGCGGGCCGCGGCGTAGGCGAGCTTGTTGCTGTCGCCCACAACGAAGGTATCGAAGGTAAATTCGCCGGACTCCAAAAGAGAGGTCGGCTTTTTGGGCTTCTCCTGCCCGAGGGCGCTGCGCTCGGCGGCGGAGAGGAGCTTCACGTCGAAATCGGCGGAGAAGATCTCCTTCAATGCCGCCTTGAGGTTCGGCAGAAAGAGGGATTCGATCGTCCCGCGCTTGAAATCGTTGGGACAGCAGAGGTAAAAGGTCATATCGCGGATGGCAACCGCCTCCACCTCGTCGAACCAGGTGGAGATGGCCGTTTCGGCCAAACCGCCGGCGCGCAGGCGTTCGAGCACGACCTGCCAGACGTCAGCTACAGAGTTCAAAGAAAACGCTCCTTTCGTGGGCGGAAATGAAGGCGCGGCCCGCTGTGGAGCAGCGCATAATATCACCTCTTTATTATACCAGAGACGGAGGGAAAAAGCAACCGTATTTTATATTTAGATAAGGTAAGATGAGCCGTGAAACAAGCGATTTGCGGTCGGAAAAGCGGGAGACCACAAGATTTTGTGGCTTGACAGGGTGGGCCGCATCTTATATAATATCCTCTGCGTTGCGTTGAATGCGGCGCAGGAAAAAGGCTACTGCGGGGGCGGGAGACCGCCGCCGTCGAGTAAGAGCGGCCGATGGCCGCCGGCAAATTTTTTCAGGAGGTGTAACGCAATGGCTACTTCTCGTACCTATCAGCCCAAGAAGCTTCAGCGCTCCAAGGAACACGGCTTCCGCAAGAGAATGGCAACCGCCAACGGCCGCAAGGTCCTGGCCCGCCGCCGCGCAAGAGGCCGCGCCCGTCTGACCCATTGAGGGAGCCAAAGGCGCATCGCATATAGATAGACCGAGGGACGGACGATGGGAAAAATCGCCGTCCCTTAGAGGCTATCGTCCGGAAACGCCGGAACGGCGGAAAAGGACGGATGCAGGAGAGAAGCAATGAAGCGAACGATGACCGTCAAGGAGAATTATGAGTTCCGCCGGATCTACGCCAAGGGGCGGTCCGGCGTTTCGCCGTACCTTGTGGTCTACGTCCGCCCGAACCGGCGGGGGCGTAACCGCCTCGGCGTGACGGTGAGCACAAAGCTCGGACACGCCGTGGTGCGCAACCGCGTCCGCCGCCGTCTGCGGGAAATTTTCCGGCTCAATCAAGGCGGGCTTGCGCAGGGGTATGATATGATCCTCGTCGCGCGCACGCGCGCGGTGGGGGCGGAATACCGCGAGCTCGAGCGCGCGTTTCTCAGCGTGTGCGGAAAGCTCGGACTGCGGGAGAAGAAGCCGTGAAGCGATTTCTTCTCGCGCTCGTGCGCTTTTACCGGAAAAGCATCTCTCCCCTGCGTCCCCCCTGCTGCCGCTTCATTCCCACCTGCTCGCAGTACGCGCTCGAGGCCATCGAGAAGTACGGCGCGCTCAAGGGGGGATGGCTGGCGTTCAAACGAATTATGCGGTGCCATCCGTTCTATCGGGGCGGAAAGATCTACGACCCCGTTCCCTGAGGGGGAACACCAAAAAACACGGAGGACACAAAAATGTTTGCAACGATCGGATACTATATCTGTATCCCCTTCGCATGGCTGCTCCGCGCGCTCTATGAGCTGACAAGCTCTTACGGCTGGGCGCTGGTGCTCTTTACCGTGGTCATCAAGCTGATCATGCTGCCCTTCCAGATGAAATCGAAGAAGAGCATGATGCGCATGAGCCGCTTCCAGCCCATGATCAAAGAGATCCAGACCCGCTATAAGAACAATCAGGTCAAGATGAACGAGGAGCTGCAGAGACTCTACGCAGAGGAAGGCGTCAACCCCATGAGCGGCTGCCTGTGGAGCTTCCTGCCCTTCCCCATCCTCATTGCCCTGTATTCCATCATCCGTCAGCCCATCACGCGCTTCATGATGCTCACGACCACGGCCATGCAGGGCGTGATCGACGCGGTGAGCGCGGCGGGCTTTGACCTCGCCGCCATCGCCATGACGGCGAACGACGGCGCCGTGACCGTGAAGGACGGTCTGACGCAGCTGCAGCCCTACGGCCAGATCACGCTCGTGAAGGCCGCGCAGGAGCTGGGCGTCGCCCTGCCCGAGGGCTGGATCCACATGGACTTCAGCTTCCTCGGCATGGACCTCACCATGATCCCCAGTGACGTCATCGGTCAGATCGGGACCGGCGGCTGGGCTGTTATCGGCGTGCTGCTCATTCCCATCGTTTCCGGCGCGCTGAGCTTCTGGCAGTCCAAGGTCTCCATGGCCGGCAATCCCTCGGCCGCGGACCCCAACGACCCCACCGCGCGCTCGAGCCGCATGATGATGTGGATGATGCCCATCATGTCCCTCTGGATCGGCTTTACCCTGCCCGCCTCCCTCGGCGTGTACTGGATCGCGAACAGCGTTCTGATGCTCGTGCAGGAGAAGGTGCTCAACAAGTATTTCAAGAAGAGCATGGCCGCGGAGGACGAGGCACGTGAAAAGGCCCGCATGGAGGACCGTCTCCGCCGCATGGAGGAGGCCCGCGTCGCCCAGCAGCAGCGCGAGGCCGAGAAGAAGAGCCTGAAGGAAAAGCAGAAGGCCGCGCAGGCCGCCAAGGCTGCCAAGGCCGAAAAGGCCAAGAAGGCCACCACCGAGAACGGCCGCATCGGAGACCGTCCGTACGCGAGAGGCCGTTCGTTCAACGCCGACCACTACGGCGAATAACGAAAAGGAGCTTGTCTTAGATGATCAAGTTTATTGATATGACGGGCAAGACCGAGGACGAGGCCATCCGCCGCGCATTGGAGCAGCTCGGTCTGGAGCGCGACGACGTTTCCGTCGAGATCCTCGAGCGCGCGAAGTCCGGCTTCCTCGGCATCGGCGGCTCGCCCGCAACGGTCCGCGTCAGCTATGACGACGGTCAGCCGGAGCCGAAGCCGGAGCCGGTCAAGCCCGAGCCCAAGAGCGCCGCGCCCAAGGCGGAGAAGAAACCCGTTTACTGCGCCGAGGTGCTGCAGAAGGAAGTGCGCGCCAGGGAAAAGCAGGAGCGCGAGGCCAAGCGCGGCGAGCGCAGGGCCGAGCCGAAGGCCGAGAAGGCTCCGCGCGAGCCGGTCGTGCTCGGCGAGGAGATCCGCGACGAGAAGAGCGAGCAGATCCGCACGTTCCTCTCCGGTCTGCTCGAGCACATGGACGCCAAGGCCGATGTCAAGGTCTATGAGGTCGAGAAGAACCGCTACAAGGTCATTTTAGAGGGTGAAAAGCTCGGCGCGCTCATCGGCCGCCGCGGCGAAACGCTCGACGCCATTCAGCAGCTGACGAACTATTCCATCAACCGCGGCGGCGAGAGCAAGCGCGCCCGCGTGCAGATCGACGCCGAGAACTACCGCGAAAAGCGCGAGGAGAGTCTGGAGCGTCTGGCGCAGAAGGTCGCGGGCAAGGTGGTCAAGTACCGCCGCAACGTGACGCTCGAGCCGATGAACGCCTATGAGCGCCACGTGATCCATACGGCGCTGCAGGACACGCAGTACATCACGACCTTCTCCATCGGCACGGAGCCGAACCGCCGCGTGGTGGTCTCCTACGACCGCACGAAGCAGTAAAAAGCAGCGAAAAAGAAAGATGCCATACGGCATCTTTCTTTTTTTCAGGGGCGAAGCTCTGCTATGATGGAGCGGAGAAATGAAACGGGAGGATGATCCTCATGAAGCTGGTATCGTGGAATGTGAACGGCCTGCGGGCCTGCCTGAACAAAGGCTTTCTGGATTTTGTGGCGCTCGCGGACGCGGATGTGATCTGCCTGCAGGAGACGAAGCTGCAGCCGCATCAGGTGAGCTTCGAGCTGCCGGGCTACCGGATGTATTTCAACAGCGCGGACAAGGCCGGCTACTCCGGCACGGCGGTGCTCACAAGAAAGGAGCCGCTGAACGTCACCTACGATTTCGGCGACGACGAGCACCGGCACGAGGGGCGCGTCATCACGGCGGAGTACGAGGACTTCTACCTTGTGTGCTGCTATACGCCGAACTCGCAGGATGAGCTGAGGCGTCTCCCCTATCGGATGCGGTGGGAGGACGACCTGCGGGAATACCTCTGCGGGCTGGATCAGACGAAGCCCGTGGTGTACTGCGGCGATCTGAATGTGGCGCACGAGGAGATCGACCTGAAGAATCCCAAGACGAACCACTTCAACCCCGGCTTTTCCGACGAGGAGCGCGGGAAGATGACCGAGCTGCTCGCGGCGGGCTTTGTGGATTCGTTCCGCGCGCTCTGGCCGGACCGCGCCGACGCCTATTCGTGGTGGAGCTACCGCGCGGCGTCGCGGGCGCGGAACGTGGGGTGGAGGATCGACTATTTCATCGTGTCCGAACGGCTGCGCGGGCACATCAAAAAGGCGGAGATCTGGAGCGAGATCATGGGCAGCGACCACTGCCCCGTGATGCTGGAGCTGGAATGAACGGAAAAGGCGGACGCCCGTGGGCGTTCGCCTTTTGTGCCGCCGAATTTCGGAGCAGAGCGAACATCTGTTTGAAAAAGTGCTTGTACTACGCGGCGGAATGTGGTACAATAATATACTTCAAAAAAACGACGCGGAGAGGGTGAGCGCATGAGCGTACACGAGGGGCACCGACAGAGAAAAAAGGAGCAGTTCCGCGAGCATGGGCTGGACGCCTTTGCCGACCATGAGGCGTTGGAGCTGCTGCTCTATTACGCCATTCCGCGGCAGGACACGAACCCCATTGCGCACCGTCTGCTCGAGCGCTTCGGCTCGCTCGAGGGCGTGTTTTCCGCGCCGACCTACGAGCTGCAGAAGGTCGAGGGCGTGGGTGAGAACGCCGCGACGCTCATCCGGCTGCTTTTTCCGCTCTGCCGCCGCGTGCGCACGAGCGGCGGAAGGCATGAGGTCATTTTCAACACGCGCGAGAACATCGGCGCGTATTTCATCGAGCTGTTCCTCGGCGAGCGGCGGGAGGTCTTTTACGAGGCCTGTCTGGACGCGAAGGGCAAGCTGCTCGCCTGCTACCGATTGGCGGAGGGCAGCCCGGATCAGGTGACGATCAATATGCGCCGTGTGGTGGAAAACGCGCTCAACGCCAACGCGAGCCTGGTGGTGCTGTCGCACAACCATCCGAGCGGCGTGGCGCTGCCGAGCAAGGAGGACAACCAGACGACTCTGCAGATCAAGCGGGCGCTTGCGGACATCGGTGTGCAGCTGGTGGACCATGTGATCGTCGCGGACGGGGACTTTGTGTGCCTGCGCGACAACGGACTTTTGGATTGAGGAGGCAGACCATGGAATTCAAGCTCCATGCGCCGTTTCAGGCGACCGGCGACCAGCCGGAGGCCATTGCCGCGCTTGCGCGCGGCGTCGAATTGGGACTGGACGAGCAGGTGCTGCTCGGCGTGACCGGCTCCGGCAAGACGTTCACGATGGCGAGCGTGATCGAAAAGGTCCAGCGTCCCACGCTGGTGCTGGCGCACAACAAGACGCTCGCCGCGCAGCTGTGCGCGGAGTTCAAGGAGTTTTTTCCCGAGAACGCGGTGGAATACTTCGTCAGCTACTACGACTACTATCAGCCCGAGGCGTATATCCCGCATACGGACACCTACATCGCCAAGGACGCCTCGACGAACGAGGAGATCGACCGCCTGCGGCTGAGCGCGACCTGCGCGCTGCTCGAACGGCGGGACGTGATCGTGGTCTCGTCCGTGAGCTGCATCTACGGCCTCGGCGAGCCGGACGACTTCGCCAAGCTGATGATCTCGCTGCGCCCGGGACAGACGATGGAGCGCGACGAGCTGCTGCGCCGTCTGGTGGAGGACCGTTACGAGCGCAACGACGTCGCCTTTGAGCGCAACCGCTTCCGCGTGCGCGGCGACGCGGTGGACATTTACCCTGCCTACTGGCGCGACCGCGCGGTGCGCGTGGAGTTCTTCGGCGACGAGATCGACGCCATCCGCGAGTTCCAGCCCGTGACCGGCGTGGTGACGAAGACCCTGCAGCACACGGTGATCTATCCCGCGTCGCACTATGTGACGACGAAGGACAAGATGGAGCGCGCCATCGAGGAGATCGAGCGCGAGCTGGAGGCGCGGGAGAAATTTTTCACCGACAACGGACAGGCGGTGGAGGCGCAGCGCATCCACCAGCGGACGAAATACGACATTGAGATGATGCGCGAGCTGGGCTACTGCACGGGCATCGAGAACTATTCGCGCGTCATTTCCGCGCGGCCCGAGGGGTCTGCGCCCATGACGCTGCTCGACTACTTCCCCAAGGACTTTCTGCTCTTTGTGGACGAGAGCCATGTCACGCTGCCGCAGGTGCGGGCGATGTACAACGGCGACCGCGCGCGCAAGGACGCGCTGGTGCAGTACGGCTTCCGCCTGCCCTGCGCTTACGATAACCGCCCGCTCAGGTTTGAGGAATTTGAACAGCGTGTGCATCAGCGCATCTACGTCTCCGCGACGCCGGGCGACTATGAGCGCGAGCGCGCAGGGCAGATCGTGGAGCAGGTCATCCGTCCGACTGGTCTGCTCGATCCGCGCGTGGAGGTGCGGCCCGTCACGGGGCAGATCGACGACCTTGTGGGCGAGATCAACGCCCGCGCCGCGCGCAATGAGCGCGTGCTGGTGACGACGCTGACGAAGAAGATGGCGGAGGATCTGACGGAATATCTGCGCACGGTGGGCGTGCGCGTGCGCTATATGCACGCGGACGTGGAGACCATCGAGCGCATGGAGCTCATCCGCGACCTGCGGCTGGGCGAGTTCGACGTGCTCGTCGGCATCAACCTGCTGCGCGAGGGCCTCGACCTGCCGGAGGTGTCGCTCGTCGCCATCCTCGACGCGGACAAGGAGGGCTTCCTGCGCAGCGAGACGAGCCTTGTGCAGACCATCGGCCGCGCCGCGCGAAACGCGGACGGTCTGGTCATTCTCTACGCCGATACGGTCACGCCGTCGATGAAGCGCGCCATGGACGAGACGGAGCGCCGCCGCGCCATTCAGGACAAGTACAACAAGGAGCACGGCATCGTGCCGCAGACCATCCGCAAGGACGTGCGCGAGATCCTGGAGATCTCCAAGAAGGACGAGGACGGCGCGCGCCGGCGCGGCAAGCGCAAGCTCTCGGAGCGCGAGCGGGACGAGGAGATCCGCAAGCTCGAAAAGCAGATGCAGGAGGCGAGCCGGATGCTCGAGTTCGAGTATGCCGCCGTGCTGCGCGACCGCATCATCGAGCTGCGCAAGGAACAAAAATAAGAGAGAAAGCCATGAAAAAATACCTTCCCTATCTGAATATCCTCGGTGCGGCGGCCTGTTGGGGCTGCATCGGGCTGTTTAACCGCTTTCTGATGCGCGCGGGCATGGGCGCGGCGAACATCGTCGTCATCCGCAATTTCGGCGGACTTGTGCTGCTGACGCTCATTTTCGCGCTGCGCGAGCGGAGCGTATTCCATGTGAAAGCGAAGCACCTGCCCATCTTTTTCGGCACGGGTGTGGTGAGCATGGTCTTTTTTACGCTGTGCTACTTCAAGTGTCAGGAGCTGTGCTCGCTGGCGGTGAGCGCCATTCTGCTCTACACCGCGCCGGCGATGGTCGTGCTGATGAGCGCGGCGGTGTTCCGCGAAAGGATCACAAGGAAGAAGCTCCTGGCGCTCGCGCTGGCGCTGCTCGGCTGCTCGTTTGTGACGGGCGTATGGAGCGGGGACGCGAGCGTGACGGCGGCGGGCGTGCTGTTCGGACTGGGCGCGGGCTTCCTTTACGCGCTCTACTCCATCTTCGCGCCGTTCGGCCTGCGGCACTATACGCCGTTCACCGTGGTGTACTGGACGTTCGTGTTCGGCGGGCTCGGCTCGCTCTTCCTGCTCGACGCGGGCGAGATGCGCACGGTGTTCGCGGACGGGAGAATGGTCCTCGTCGCGCTGGGGCTGATCGTCATTTCGACGGTGCTGCCGTATCTGCTGTATACGAACGGCCTTGCCAGGGTCGAGAGCGGCAAGGCGAGCATTCTGGCGAGTCTGGAGCCGGTGGTCGCGTCGTTCGTGGGCATCCTCGCCTTCGGCGAGCCGGTGAGCTTGATGGTATTTTTAGGGCTGGGGTGCATCCTCGCCTGCGTGTATGTATTGAGGTGAAGGGATATGGCGAAGGAAAGAAAAAACAAGATGAATGTTTTGACAGGAAGCGCGGGAGAATATTTTGTCGCGGCGGAGCTTTCGCGGCGCGGTGTTGTCGCGGCCCTCACAATGGCAGGGACAGATGCTTTTGACATTTTGGCTGTGAACAAAGCGGGGAAAAGCTGCGCGATCCAAGTCAAGACAACCCAGTATGAAAAGGCATCATGGCTGCTGAGCAGTAAGGATGAGACACCGAAGGCCGATTTTTATGTGTTTGTCCGGCTGAACGGAGAGAGTCTGCCGGACTACTATATCATGCAGGCAGAGGAGGTGGCGGTAACCATTCGGGAGTCGCATGCAAAATGGTTGGCAACACCCAAAAAGGATGGCACGCCGCATACGCCAATCAGTATGCGGGAAATACAAATAAAGTATCACGACGAAAATGCCTATAACCGCTGGGAGCTTATTACGGGAGAAGAGGACGAT
>ENA-USUJ01003092-USUJ01003092.1-human-gut-metagenome-genome-assembly--contig:-NODE-3092-length-11565-cov-5.675575_pt1 | contig 11565 bp, 9 predicted proteins | sample MGYA00250061_ERZ773398 | MGnify/ENA primary metagenome ERZ773398 (study PRJEB29103, sample SAMN06111992) | human gut metagenome | biome: human gut; feature: ankylosing spondylitis patient; material...
GATCCGAATAATTCCATTTTTTCTTTTACTTTAGCTTTGATAGCATCAAAACCAGGAGGAAGAAGTTTACGAGGGTCAAATCCCTTACCTTCAAGATCCTTACCAGCTTCTACATACTTACGTGTAGCTTCAGCGAATACTAACTGGCACTCTGTGTTAACGTTGATCTTAGCTACTCCTAAAGAGATTGCTTTCTTGATCATGTCATCCGGAATACCTGTACCACCGTGAAGTACTAATGGAAGGTCTCCTGTCTTCTGCTGGATAGCATCCAGAACGTCGAACTGAAGTCCTTTCCAGTTTGCTGGATATTTACCATGGATGTTACCGATACCTGCTGCAAGGAAGTCAACGCCAAGGTCAGCTACCTGCTTGCACTGTGCTGGATCTGCACATTCGCCCATTCCGATAACGCCGTCTTCTTCACCACCGATAGAACCAACTTCTGCTTCGATAGATACGCCGTTTACATGAGCTGCATTTACTAAGATCTTTGTCTTTTCGATGTTCTCTTCGATTGAGTAATGAGAACCATCAAACATGATGCTTGGGAAGCCTGCTCTGATGCACTTTAAGCAGTGATCATATGAACCATGATCAAGATGTACAGCTACAGGAACTGTGATGTTCTGATCTTTGATCAGTCCGTTTACCATACCCATAACTACATCATATCCGCCCATGTACTTACCAGCACCCTCAGATACACCAAGGATTACAGGTGAGTTGCACTCTTGAGCTGTTAATAAGATTGCTTTTGTCCACTCTAAGTTGTTGATGTTGAACTGACCAACAGCGTAGTGACCAGCTTTTGCTTTCTGAAGCATTTCTGTTGCTGAAACTAATGCCATTTTAAATTACCTCCATTTGTTCTTTATTACGCATTGAAATTCTTTTCTCTGCGCTTTCGCCCTTATTATACCCCATCTTTTTTTTAAAGGGAATACATTTTTATAATTTAGTGTAAACTTTTACACTTATGATGGTACAAGAATACGAAGTGCCTGCTTTTCATTTGTGATAACGACCTTTTTATGGCTTCCACCATACTCGCCGTCTCTCGTCCATGCAATCTCCTCTTCACTTTCAAAGATGATCTCGGATGTTTTAAAGCAGTACATACAGTCGCTGTCAATATTTCTGCCGATGAGAGCTGCCATGATCTGATTCAGTTCCACGACATTTTTCGGTTTTTTGATCAGTGTTACCTCAAACACCCCATCATCCAGATGAATATGCTTTCCGGTGATATTTTTAAACCCGCCGACCGAAACAGAATTGGTGACCATGCCATACATGAAATCTTCTTCGATCGTCGTTCCGTTGCTCGTTACCCTCAGGTGGTAGGACGGGTATTTATTCAGTCTTCTTGCCCCCTCCAGCACATAGGCCAGATGTCCCAGCACGTTTTTCACCTGTTGGTCTGTTTCATAAGAAACATCTGTAAAGAGACCAAACGCTGCAATATATACAAAGCTGTCCTCATTAAACAAACCGATGTCACAGGCGTATTCCTTTTCCTGTACGATCATTTCCGCCGCCCGGATCATATTGCTCGGAATATGCAGGCTGCGCGCAAAGTCGTTTGTCGTTCCAGCAGGCACATAACCGATAGGGACGCGGTCAGTCCGCTTCATCATGCCTTCCACCACTTCATCCAGCGTTCCGTCTCCGCCGCTGCATACAACAAGATCATATTTTCCGGCTTTTTCAAGTGTGGCACGGACTGCATCGCCTCTCTGCCGGGTCGGATACGCCGTCACCTCGTATTCTGCTTTTGCAAAAATATCAATGATATCCAGTAAATTGCTGCGGATCGCAGCTTTTCCAGCGTGTGGATTATAAATAAAAAGCATTTTCTTGTCCATATACTGTCTCCTTTGTAATGTGCCCTGGCATCAAAATCAGTTAGTTACAAAGAGGTTTGTTTTTGCGTCGGCGTTTGATTTCCTTACCTCGCTACCAAAAAGGGACACGTATCCGTGTCCCTTGCCTGCAATGTCTGAAAGATTATTCCTGTCCACTCAGATACTTTTCAATGCTGTCGACTGCATCCCGCTCATCTGTGCCGTCTGCAACGACTGTAACCTCTTCGCCCATGTTGAGCCCCAGACTCATCATTCCCATAATACTTTTTGCATTGACTTTTTTACCTTCTGCATGAATGTAAATAGTGCTGTCATGCATGCTTGCTTTCTGTACAAGCACTGCAACAGGTCTTGCCTCAAGCCCGTTTTCAAGCTCGATCTTCATTGTTCTTTCAATCATTTTGAGATTCCTCCTACTTAACTTTCAGTTCCTTTGCAAGCTCCCCCAATTTTCTCAATCTGTGATTTACTCCCGATTTGCCCACCGGTGGATCCAGCAGCTTTCCAAGCTCCCCCAAAGACGCCTGTGGATTTTCAAGGCGGACATATGCCATCTGGCGCAGCGGCTCCGGCAGACCTTCCAGCCCCATTTTTTCCCGGATCAGTCTGATATCTTCTACCTGCCTTGTCGCAGCATTCACCGTCTTTGTGATGTTGGCGGCCTCACAGTTCACCTTACGGTTCACCATGTTGCGCATACCTTTATAAATACGCGTATTCTCAAATTCCATCAATGCTTTGTGCGCTTCCGTGATATTTAGAAAATCCGCAATATTTTCTCCTTCCTTCATGTATACTACATAATATTTCTTACGAACTATCATTTTAGCATCTAATGAAAAATCATGCAATATTTTTAAAAGCTGCTCTGCCTGCGCCTGTAAGCCGCAGACGAGCTCCAGATGATAGGACTTGTACGGATCGCTCATGGATCCCACTGCCATATAGCAGCCTCGCAGATAAGCTCTTTTGCAGCAGCTGTTTTTGATCAGAACAGGATCTGTCAAATGTCTCATCATCATGAAATTCCCTGCAATATGCACGCCATCACCTGGGACATTTGTGTAAGGCACAGGCACTTGGACCGGATGCCCTGCCGCATCGCAGATCTTCAATGCCTCCAAAATCCTGACTGCATCCGCACCGGCCACAGAAAGCCTATAATTTTGTGGCTGCATCTGATTTTTCGCGACAGTTTCTATCTTAAATGTTTTTTTCAGTAATGTAAAGCATTTTTTGATAACAAGCGGATTTTCCGACTGCACAAGCAGTGACCCATCCTCTTCTATATGCCCGCAAAACTGTACCAGTGCTGCCAGCTCCGCCAGCTGACAATGTCTTGGAGAACTGATAACCTGTGCCAGTTCTTCCTTGATCTGTCCGGAAAATGACATACCGCACCTCTTTATCATTTCAATCTGTCAACGTCTTTATGCACAAGTGTAAGCCCGTAATTTCCATGATCCTTCATGCGCTTATACAATGCATTTGCAAGGGTCACGCTCCGATGCTTGCCGCCTGTACAGCCAATCCCGATCACCAGACGGTATTTCCCCTCTTTCACATAATTCGGAATCAGAAATGCAAGCATATCCGTGAGCTTATCCAAGAAAAGACCTGCCTCCGCAAAAGACATGACATAGTCATATACTTCTTTATCGTTTCCTGTTTTCTTCTTTAGTTCATCAATATAGAATGGATTCGGTAAAAAACGGACATCAAACACCAGATCTGCATCCAGCGGGATCCCATTCTTAAAACCGAAGGACATGATCGTGATCATGAGGCTATTATATGCCTCATTCCGGACAAATATGCGATCCAGTTCTTCCTTCAGTTCTCTTGTCAGAAGGGAAGAGGTGTCGATCACATAATCTGCCTTGTCCCGTATTTCCTTTAATATACTGCGTTCCTTTAAAATGCTTTCTTCGATCGCACCGTTTCCATCGATCGGATGCATCCGGCGGCTCTCTTTATAGCGTTTTAAAAGGGTGGAATCATCTGCATCCATAAACAGAACTTCATATGCGATACCTCGCTCTGTCAGCTGGGACAATGCCTTCATGATATCCCCGAATGCCTGATCGGATCGGATATCAAGTCCGACCGCAGCCTTTTCGATCTCACTGCCCGGCTGTACGATCAGCTCTGCAAACGTTGGTACAAGCGGTACCGGCAGATTATCCACGCAGTAGTATCCGGCGTCTTCCAAAAGCTTCATCGCTGTCTGCTTTCCGCTTCCGCTCATACCTGTTACGATTACAAGCCGCATATTACCTCCTTACAGCAGTTAAAATTCTCCTAAAAATACAACTTCAGGCTCTAATGTAACGCCAAACTGCTGTTTCACGCGTTCTCTCACTTCATCAATTACTTCCCTGACATCTGCGGAAGATGCGTTTCCGACATTGATCACGAAGCCGCAATGTTTTTCCGATACTTGTGCACCACCGATCCGGAATCCTCGCAGACCCGCATCCATGATCAGTTTTCCGGCAAAATAGCCTTCCGGTCTTTTAAAGGTGCTTCCTGCGCTCGGATATTCCAGCGGCTGTTTTTCTTTTCTGCGGCCGTTAAACTCATCCATTTTTGCCTTGATCTCGGCAGGATCACCTTTTGTAAGCTGCAATTCCACTTCTTCTACAACAAACGGGCGGTTTTTGATGATACTGGTGCGGTATCCGAATTCCATCGTATCGCAGTCCAGAACCATTTCTTCTCCCATCTGATTCAAAACGGTAACACACTTCGTTACCTGCTTCATTTCTCCGTCATATGCGCCCGCATTCATAACGATCGCACCGCCGATACTGCCCGGAATGCCTGCTGCAAATTCCAGACCGCTGAGTCCGTGCTGCATGGCCGTAACTGCTACCTGTGGCAGCGAAGCCCCCGCCTCCGCACGGATGATATTGCCCTCTACCTCGATCCGGGCAAATCGTTTTCCAAGGTTCAGCACAATCCCCGGATACCCTTTATCTCCTACAAGCAGATTGCTGCCTTTTCCAAGTACAAAAAACTCCTGTGAGATTTTTGCCATATACTGTACAAGCTGCGTAAGCTGCTGCTTTCCGGGCACTTCCACAAACACTGCCGCCTCACCGCCCGTACGAAATGTTGTATGGGCTGCCATGGGCTCCTGCAGCTTCATATTTTCCGGGGTTACCGTTTCCCTGATAAACTCCAGTAAAGCCTGATTCAAATTATTCACCTACTAAATTAAATATTAGATAATTTCTATAACATGTTCCATGTTATTTAGTCATCAGGGCTCCTCCCACTTCGTGGGTCCCTCCTCATGACAATTATAATACTAACTTCGCTGCGCCGTAGATACCTGCATCATTGCCGAGTGTTGCAAGTGTGAACTTCACGTCTCTGCTTGCATGGAATACGGTCTTTGTATAGTTTTTCTCGATATAGGAAAGGAGTACCTCTCCTGCTTTGGATACGCCGCCACCGATAACGAATGCTTCCGGATTGATAACATCTGCTACGATCGCAAGTCCTTCACCAAGATATTTACCAAACTGCTCTGCTACCTGCAGTGCAACAGGATCGCCCTCTTTTACTGCGTCCCAGACATCCTTTGCTGTTACGGTATCTGCGTTTAAAACAGTCTTTTCCGTTGCTTTTGCAAGCGCACGCTTTGCCAGACGTACCACACCTGTTGCGGATGCGTACTGCTCTAAGCAGCCATGATTGCCACAGCCACATTCATCCGGTTCTGCATCATTCATATGGATATGACCGATCTCACCGCCTGCACCTTTTGCACCTGTCAACATCTGGCCGTCTAAGATGATACCACCGCCAACGCCGGTACCGAGTGTGACAACAACCAGTGTATGAAAGCCCTGGCCGCCACCCTTCCACATTTCTCCGAGCGCTGCTACATTGGCATCATTTCCGGCTTTTACAAAAATGCCTGTCAGGTCTTCCAGTTTTTCATTTACATTGAAAATACCCCAGCCGAGGTTGACACATTTATATACGACACCCTTGCTGTCTACCGGACCCGGTACACCAACACCGATTCCCGAAACTTCTTCTTTATCGATCTGTTTCTCAGCCAGCTTATCTTTAACTGCCTTTGCAATATCCGGCAGAACATTTTCTCCGCCGTTTTCCGTACGTGTCGGGATCTCCCATTTATCAAGAACATTGCCCTCTGTATCAAAGAATCCCATTTTGATCGTTGTACCGCCGACATCTACTCCAAAACAATATTTTTTCATTCTTCTGTATACTCCTTTTATTTTTACACTTTCCTATTCTTCATCTTCATCACGGCGCTTTGAAAGCGATTCCTGTACACGCTTATAAAGCTCCTGTGCTGCATTATAGCCCATCTTTTTCTGTCTGTGGTTGACTGCTGCAGACTCGCAGATCAGTGCCAGATTACGTCCCGGACGGATCGGAATGGTATGGCTTGCGATCTTATTGCCGAGATAATCCACATATTCCTCTTCCAGACCAAGACGGTCATATTCTTTATCCTTGCTCCAGTCTTCCAGACGGATGACCAGATCGATATTTCCCGTATCCTTTACGCTGGAAACACCGAACAGTGTCTTGACATCGATAATACCGATACCGCGCAGCTCGATGAAATGCTTTGTAATATCCGGTGCGGATCCGATCAGTGTATCATCGCTTACCTTGCGGATCTCTACCACATCATCTGTGACAAGACGGTGTCCACGCTTGATCAGCTCCAGTGCCGCCTCTGATTTACCGATTCCGCTCTCACCTGTGATGAGAACGCCTTCACCGTATACATCCACCAGTACGCCGTGTACGGAAATACACGGTGCCAGCTTTACATTCAGCCAGCGGATCACTTCTGCCGTAAAAGCAGAGGTTGCTTTCTTTGTCATTAACAGCGGGATCTTGTGTTCAACCGCTTTTTTCAGAAACAGCGGATCCGGCTGCAGTTCTCTGCAGAACACGATAACCGGGATCGGATTGGATAACAGTTTTTCAAAAATCTCTTCCTTCCGCTCTTCCGTCAGGCTGTTCATATAGGTATATTCCACAAATCCAATGATCTGCAGACGTGTTGCCTCGTAATGCTCAAAATAACCTGCAAGCTGCAGCGCCGGTCTGTTGATATCCGGCTGAGTAATCTTGATCCCCTTTGTTTCGATCTCAGGTGTCAGATTCTCCAGCTTGAATTTTTCAATAATTCTGCTTAAACTTACACTTGCCATAACCCCGCTCCTTATCTCACTATTATATTTATGCACTTTTCCGTACAAATATCGCGTTTCCCAATATAACGCTACATCTTTATTAGTGTAACATAAATAAAATAGGTCTACAACTTTTTATCCGTTTTCCTTATGAAAAAATCCATAAATCTCCTGCGCGCAGGATTCGTTGATCTCCGGGATCTCCAAAAGCTGCTCCACGGAAGCGTTTTTGATCTCGGAAAGAGAGTCAAAATGACGCATGAGCGCTTTTCTGCGGGCAGGACCGACACCCTTGATCTCATCCAGAACGGATCGGACATTTGTCTTGCGGCGCAATGATCTGTGATATTCGATCGCAAACCGGTGCGCTTCATCCTGCACTCTTGTGATCAGCTTAAAGCCCTCGGAATGCGGATCGATCGGCTGTTCCACCCCTTCGTAATACAATCCCCTGGTCCGGTGATGATCGTCCTTTACCATACCACAGACCGGAATGGACAGATGCAGTTCCTCAAGCACTTCCTTTGCGATATTGACCTGACCACGTCCGCCGTCCATCAGAAGCAGATCCGGGAACTTGGTAAAACTGCCGTAAACATCATCCTTTTCTTTTTCCTTATTTTCCGCCTTTTCGGTAAGTCCGTGCGTGAAACGCCTGGTCAGCACCTCATGCATGCTGGCATAATCGTTCGGCCCTTCCACTGTTTTGATCTTAAATTTACGATAATCGCTTCTTCTCGGCTTTCCGCCCTCAAACACGATCATGGATCCGACCGATTCAAAGCCGCTGATGTTGGAAATATCGAATGCCTCGATCCTGTTGACCTGCGTAAGGCCGATCAGCTTCGCAATCTCCGCAACTGCGCCCGTCGTCCGTTCTTCCTCACGGCGGATCCGCTCTTTGTCCTGCGAAAGGACAAGCGCAGCATTTCTTGCCGCAAGCTCGACCAGCTTCTCCTTTGTTCCGATCTTTGGCACCACAAAACGCACCTTAGAGCCTTTCCGTCCGCTCAGCCATTCTTCAAGAAGCGGCATATCGGATATTTCGCACTGCAGCATGATCGTTTTCGGCAGATAAGGCGTTCCCGCATAAAACTGTTTTACAAAACTGCCCGTGATTTCTTCCTCTGTCTGGTCTGCCACATGCATCATGTAATAATGCTCGCGCCCGATCAGGCGGCCGTCTCTGACAAAGAACACCTGTACAACCGCATCCTTCTCGTCTTTTGCCAGGGCGATCACATCTTTGTCTTCTCCGTTGCTGTCCGTGATCTTCTGCTTCTGCGCCACAGCCAGTACGCTGTTTCGCAGATCCCGGTAACGGATTGCCTCCTCAAACTCCATCTGCTCGGAGGCTTCTTCCATCTTCTGCTCCAGTTCTTTTAAAACGCCATGATAATCCCCGTTCAGGAAATCCACTGCTTTTTTCACATTCTGCGCATATTCTTCCTTGCTGATATAACCCATACACGGTGCATCACACTGCTTCATGTGATAATTCAAGCACGCCCTGTCCTGCACGGCTTTTTTTTCTATATTTGAATTTGTCTCATTCTGTCCGGTAATTTCTTCCGGCTGTCGGATCTGGCGGTTACAGGTACGGATCTTGTACAGCTTACAGATCAGTTCGATCGTGTCCTTGACGCTGGACGCACTTGTAAAAGGCCCGAAATATCTGGACTTGTCCTTCTTCATCAGACGTGAAAAAAGAACCCTCGGATATTCCTCTCCAAGCGTTACCTTAATATAAGGATACGTCTTGTCATCCTTCAGCATCGTATTGTATTTGGGACGGTGTTCCTTAATCAGGTTATTTTCCAGTACCAGAGCCTCCAGCTCCGAATCGGTCAGGATATATTCAAAATGGTCGATGAGACTGACCATTTTCCGGATCTTTGCCGTTTTTTTCGTACTCGTCCGAAAATAAGAGTGCACACGTCTGTTCAGATCGATCGCTTTTCCTACATATATAATGGTGTCTGCCTTATCATGCATGATATAAACGCCGGGCGAATGGGGAAGTTTTTTCAGTTCCTCCTCGATACAAAACATGATCTGTCTCCTTTCTCCGTTTTCTGTCCTATCCAATATTTTAATCACCTGCGGTGATGAGCCAAAGCTGCATCATGCATCTTCGATGCATGATGCATGACATTATAAAACAAGAGAGGAATCCGCAAAGCGGATTTCTCTCTTCGTCCCTATTTTTATGATTCGGAATTTGTATCTTCTGTCCGCTCCTGTTTCTGTTCCGGCTCTTTCACTGCGTCTCCGGCTCCAGGTGCAGCCTTCTCTGCCTCAGGGGCAGGCTCTGTATCATTTTTCATCTCAGATGCAGGGTCTGTATCCGGTGCTTTGATCACTGTGACATGCTTTTCAACTGTTTTCTTTTCGGCTTCAGCTTCTGCCTCCAGCTTTGCGGCAAATCCTGTTTTTTCCGTGTCGTCTTTTTTATCTTTCTTCTCTTCCGGTTCAGGAAGTCCCTTTTCCTTCCGGTAGATCTTCATAAATTCCTTACCGGTGATCGTCTCCTGCTCGATCAGATGTGCAGCGATCTTATCCATAACTGCTCTGTTTTCCGTCAACATCTTTTTTGCTTCCTTGTAGCAGTTTTTCAGGATCTTCATCACTTCTTCATCCACAGCCGCAGCCGTCACATCGGAACAGTTCATAGCTGTTGTTTGATCAAGATACTGGCTTTCTGTCGTTGCCAGTCCCATCAGGCCGAAACGCTTGCTCATACCATACTGGGTTACCATGGCTCTTGCAATGTTGGTTGCCCGCTCAATATCATTGGAAGCACCTGTTGTAACGGTGTCGAATACGATTTCTTCTGCCGCGCGTCCACCAAGAAGCCCGACGATCATATCATGCAGCTCTGCTTTGGAATTCAGATACTTTTCTTCTTCCGGAACCTGCATCACATAACCAAGCGCACCCATGGTACGCGGAACGATCGTGATCTTCTGTACCGGCTCTGCGTTTTTCTGCAGGGCTGCGATCAGTGCATGACCCACTTCGTGGTAAGATACGATCCGTCTTTCTTCCTTGCTCATGATGCGGTCTTTCTTTTCTTTTCCGACCAGTACAACCTCGACTGCGTCAAACAGATCCTTCTGGCAGACAGCCTTACGGCCGTTCTTAACTGCATTGATGGCTGCTTCGTTGATCATATTGGCAAGATCGGAACCGACTGCTCCTGACGTTGCGAGCGCGATCTCCTGCAGATCCACGGATTCATCCATACTGACATCCTTGGAATGTACCTTTAAAATATCAACACGGCCTTTCAAATCCGGCTTATCTACAATGATACGTCTGTCAAACCGGCCAGGTCTCAAAAGTGCCTTATCCAGAATTTCCGGTCTGTTTGTCGCACCCAGGATCAGAATACCCTTAGAACTGTCGAAACCGTCCATTTCGGAAAGCAGCTGGTTCAGTGTCTGCTCACGCTCTTCATTACCGCCGCCGTACTTGCTGTCACGGCTCCGGCCGATCGCATCTATTTCATCGATAAAAATAATACATGGCGCATTCTTTGTTGCTTCCTTAAATAAGTCTCTGACACGGGAAGCACCGACACCGACATACAGCTCGATAAAATCGGAGCCTGCCAGTGAGAAAAACGGTACATGTGCTTCTCCCGCAACTGCCTTAGCCAGCAGTGTTTTACCGGTTCCGGGAGGGCCTACCAGAAGTGCACCCTTCGGGAGCTTTGCACCGATCTTCGTATATTTGCCCGGATTGTGCAGAAAGTCTACCACCTCCTGCAGGGATTCCTTGGCTTCATCTTCACCGGCGACATCTTTAAATGTAACGCCCGTTTCTTTCTGGACGTATACCTTTGCATTTGATTTGCCGACACCGCCCATCATTCCGCCGCCTGACATCTTGCGGAACAGGAAGCTGAGCAATACCCAAAGGATTACGATCGGCAGGACATAGGTCAGCAGGATCGATAAGATCCAGCTTGAATTGTCCGGGATCTCCTTACTGTAGGTGACATCATACTTATTTAAAAATGCAGGCAGGGTATCATCCTCCACAATACCCGTATAATATTTGATCTCCGGCTGACCGTCATATCCACCGTAAAGCGCAAACGGATTTCTGCTGCTTTCCGTCTTTTCCTGTGCCTTGTCCTGCTTTGGCGTGATCACAATCTTATCACTCTTGATGAGGACACTGTCTACCTTGCCATCCTCTACCATCTGCAGAAATTCATCATATGTGATTTCCTTGCTGGAGCTGTTTGATACAGAATTCATCAAAAAGCTCATGGAAAGCAGTGTGATCAGCGCTGCCACCAGAAGAAGCATAAAGCTCTGTCTTTTCTGTGGTCCTTTCTGATCATTTCCACCGTTTCCGTTATTATTTCCATTCCCACCATTGTTCTGCGGTCCCTGGTAATTCTGATTATCCATAATGTTCTCCTCGTCCGGCTTATTAAAAGCCTTCTATCATTATATAGATTAAAAATGCCAAAATCAATACGCTTTCTG
>ENA-USUJ01003094-USUJ01003094.1-human-gut-metagenome-genome-assembly--contig:-NODE-3094-length-11558-cov-4.174027_pt1 | contig 11558 bp, 8 predicted proteins | sample MGYA00250061_ERZ773398 | MGnify/ENA primary metagenome ERZ773398 (study PRJEB29103, sample SAMN06111992) | human gut metagenome | biome: human gut; feature: ankylosing spondylitis patient; material...
GGCCTCCCATGAGGATACAAAGCCGGGCATTTATTTTATGAACGGTGCGATTGCCGGGAAGAACGGCGAGGAGCAGTTTGATAGTTTTGACGCCTATGTGGCAGGCATGCGCCGGTTTTCCTCATGGTCTGCAGGCACAACGATGTGGAAGGAGGACTTTGACCGGCTTGATCCGGACATGACCTACAATGCAACCTTTCCGCATACCGATTATGTGTTCAGCGAGAAGAACAAAGCAGAGTATATCATCGACCACCGCGTGCTTTTTGAGGAGATTCCGGTGGACGATACCAAGAAGGGCAAATACGACCTGTTCCATGCCTTCGGCGTGGAGTACCCGGGATTGATGTTAGATCTGTGCCGCCGCGGCGAGATCTCTAAGGAGACGTTTCTGACAGTGAAGGAGGATATGCTCCGTCTGCTGGCAGAGCTTTACTTTGGTTATGTGCTTCGCAAGATGCCGTGTTCCTATGATCTTAGTGGATACAAATCATCCATCCCTGTCTTTTTCAGCAATGGAGCAGTGTGGCGGATGATGGTGCGGATCGGATTTGGCAAGATCTTTGGCAGAAGAGGATGAAATGAGGAGTCGATATGAAGAGAGCAGTATTTGAAAAGGATTTTATCCGTGTGGAGGACAGTGAGACAGGGACGCCGGGGGCGTTTTTAAAGTTTGCGTTCCGGGTGCAGGCTGCATTATATAAGCTGCGTTACCGGTTTGTGCATGTAAAGCCGCAGGATAAGAAATACAACGTTGCCGTCTGCGCGATCTTTAAAAATGAGGCACCTTATCTGAAGGAATGGATCGAGTTTAATCATCTGGTGGGTGTGGAGCATTTCTATCTCTACAACAACAATTCCGAGGATGATTATCAGAGCGTGCTGGAGGAGTATGTGCAGAGCGGTCTCGTCACACTGATCCAGTTTCCTTACGAGCAGGCGCAAATGAAGTGCTACAAGGACTGCATTGACAAATATGCCGGCGAGACAAAGTGGCTCAGCTTTATTGATATTGATGAATTTATCGTGCCGAAAAGTACAAATGATATTTATGGTTTTTTGAAGCCGTTCGAGACAAAGCGCGGTGCGGTAAAGCTCAACTGGCAGCTTTTCGGAACCTCCGGAAGAATGGACCGCGATATCGAAGGTCTTGTGGCGGAGGATTTCACCGTCTGCTGGCCGAAGTATTACGACGTCGGCAAATGCTTCTACAATACAGCGTTCGGTGTCAACCCGGATTCGCCGCAGAATGCGGGGATGCATCACAGCTTCTGGACGATGTACAAGGGAAGACAGCTTCCGCCGGTCAATGCATTTGACCATGTCTGCACCGGTACATTCAGCAAGGCGGACAGCAGGGATTTTCCGATCCAGCTCAATCACTATTTTACGAAGTCCTATCAGGAATATGTGATGAAGCGGTCAAAGGGAGATGTCTTTTTTAAGACGAATCCGCACGATGAGGAATACTTTTATTTTCATGAAAATCTCTGTACGGCTCAGGATCATTCTGCATACAAGTATCTGATCCGGCTGAAACAGCAGATGAACCGCAAATAACAGAACGATAAGTGCTTCGATGGCAGCAGATATGCCGGAGAAGCACTGTTTGATATTTATACGGAAGAGAGACAAAGAAGGGGGACAAGCATGGCTGAGACAAGTTTAAAGAAACAGATCATGTCCGGAATGGTGTGGAAGTTTGCGGAGCGTTTTATTGCACAGGGCGTTTCCTTTGTGGTATCGCTGGTGCTGGCGCGCATCCTGATGCCATCGGACTACGGAATTATCGCGATCATCAATGTGTTTATCACGATCGCCGATGTGCTGCTGACCAGCGGTCTGAATACGGCGTTGATCCAGAAGCAGGACGTGGACGAGCTTGATTTTTCCACGATATTTTACTGCAACTTTATCCTTGGAATGGGACTTTATGCGATCCTTTTCGTGGCGGCTCCGTTTCTTGCCACTGCATATAAGATGCCGTTATTAAAGCAGGCGATCCGCGTTTTTGCGATCCGTCTGCCGATTTCTTCCTTCCAGTCGATCCAGACAGCATATATTTCCCGTAAAATGGACTTTAAGCGGTTCTTTTTCTCAACAATCATCGGAACGCTGGTCTCTGCAGTGGTTGGAATCGTGATGGCACTGAAAGGTGCAGGTGTATGGGCGCTGATCGCACAGTATCTGACAAACACGATCATCGATACGCTGTTCCTGTTTGTGACGGTGCGCTGGCATCCGAGGCTCATGTTTTCATGGAAGCGTGCGAAGCCTCTGATCGCCTATGGAAGCAAGGTTATGATGACCGATCTGATCGGAACGATCTTTAATAATCTGGGTGATTTTATCGTGGGACTGCGTTATACAACGGCAGATCTGGCATATTATACCAAAGGAAAGCAGCTTCCGATGCTGCTCAAGACAAATATCAGTACGGCACTGATCAGTGTACTTTTCCCGGGGATGTCCCAGGTGAATGATGAGAATGAAAAGGTGAAGCTTTTGTCCAGACAGAGCGTGCGTATGCTAAGCTACATTATCTTTCCGCTGATGGCGGGGATGATGGTTGTGGCAAGACCGCTGACGATCGTGCTTTACACCGGCAAATGGATCGCGATGGTGCCGTTCGTCTGGGTGGTATGTCTGGAGGCGGTGATCTCGGTGCCCGGAACCGTGGCACTCCAGTGCGTCAAAGCGGTCGGACGCAGCGATATGATGCTTTATTCGGAATTTGTCAAGAAACCGATCTTTTTAATTTCTATATTTGTGGCACTTCATTTCGGGATCATGGCAGTGGCACTGACGCTGCCGGTCAATGCGCTGATCGAGCTTGTGATCAACAGCTATATGACCGGGAAAACGATCCGCTATCACATCGGAGAGATCCTGGCGGATGCGTTTCCTGCATTTGCACTGTCAGCTCTCATGGGAGCGGCTGTCTATGGTATTTCCCTGCTGTCCTGGCACAATCTTGTGCTGGAGCTTTTCGTGCAGGTTATTGCCGGTGGAATCTGTTATATAGTGCTGTCATGGATTTCACATAACCCGGAGTTTGGGATGATCCTTCGCGTGATAAAGTCACGCAAAGCCAGTCAATAAGCTTCATGTACTGCTTTTCGAGTACATGGATGCGGATCAGCTCGATCAGGGAGCAGACGATAAAGACAAGCAGGACCACCACGATCGAATAAGGGATCAGAAGCCTGTCTTCCGCAAATGCGGCGTTTCGGAAAATATGACGCCAGAGGAACGGACGTACATAGCGGTTATCGTGGATGAGGTAAACGCCGAAGGTTGTTGCGGAGATCAGATTGATCGCCGGAATGTACGGCATTTTGATCTTGGAAAATCCCAGAAACATTGTGATCGAGATCAGCACGATCGGAATCTGATGCATCTCATAGAAGAAGGTGGCATTCATGCCGAAGAACGGCAGCCTCAGTCCGAGGAAGTCGAAAACGACAGCGGAGCCGAAGGTCAGCAGGATCAGGAAGCCGGACACCAGCAGATAGGTGCGTCCCGTGATCGTTGATTCCTTGGCGTGAAGCCGGATGTAGCCACTGATCAGATACAGGTAAATGAACCAGAGCAGGTCGTTGCATTCCCATGTCTCGTAGAGAAAGGTCGGGATAATGCACCAGCAGAAGGTCATCAGTGCAAGCATCTGCAGATAGGTTGTTCTGTCAAAGGAGCGGATCGCCTTATTGATAAAAGGTGACAGCAGATAGAGTACAAAGTAGCCGCTTGCGAACCACCAGCGGTCATAGGTGATCGGAAGTGCGTTCTTGACCAGATCTTTTGCACTAAACGGTGTCGGTCTTAAAATGACAAATAATACATAGATCAGAACAGAATAAGTAAAGATCTGGATCCACATCTTGATTACTTTATTGATCTTCAGAGAATCTGCCGTGATCAGAAAATATCCCGAGATCAGTACGAAAACATCGACACCGATCTTGCCGCCGATCTGGATAAACTGGATCCAAAGCCGGTTTATTGTGACTGTATTGATCGGAAAATCAAAATTCCCATGTACGGAAAAATGATGCGCAACGATCATGATCATTGTGATGATGCGCAAAAGCTCGATATTGGACTGGCGCTTTTTCGCCGGAGCCGCTGTTGTATTTGCAGAAATTTCCTGATTCATTTGTAACATCCTCTCTTGTAAAACCCCAATAAAATATATCCATATACTTCTATTTTAACTGAGACCGGAGCGATATGCAATAGGAATAAACAGCCGGATCATCCGTTGACTCCCCTGCTGCGGGAGAAGGCGTAAATACTGCGTCTGCCGTGTGCCTGAAAACGGTCGGATCGTTTTGCGTTATCGGTTGTCAGATTCAAGCCGTGATGGTATAATGAAAATTGGAGTTTTTTGACGATTCACGATTGAGAAAAGGGGTGTTTCATGAAGGCGGAAACAATAAAAAATAAGTTAAAACGTCCGGAGAACCGGAAGACCGTGATGGATCTGGGAATCCTGCTGCTTCTGGTTACGATAGCGGCGTGCATTGCGTATGGCGTCAATGGCATTTACCCGTTTGGAAGCAAGTCGATCGCCCGCGGTGACATGGTTCAGCAGACGATCCCGGCAGGAATGTATTATGTATGGGATGTGCTGCACGGAAAGGCAAACCCGTTTTTTACCTGGAATTCAGGTTTTGGAATGAACATTTCCGGAGCGGTTTCTCTGGGAGCGCTGTTCAGCCCGCTCAATCTCTTTTTATATTTTTCAACGAGAGCGTATCTGTATTATTTTGCCAATATTCTGATGATATTGAAAATGATCGCGATCGCATATGCGATGTATTTCTATCTGCGCAAATATGACATGGAGCGCATGGCATATGTGGCAGGTGCAGCTGTTTATGCATTCGGAGCGGCATCCTTAGTACATTTCCAGATCATGCTCGTAATGGACGTGGCGTTTCTGCTGCCGCTGATTATGATCGGAATTGACCGGCTTTATGAGAATAAGGGCTGTCTTTACTTTATCATTGTATTTACGCTGGCGATGATGGTGGATGTTTATACCGGCTGTATTACATTGCTTTTTATTCTGTTATCCTCAGGAATCCGCACCTTTGTCGATTCTGCAAAAGAGAAGGAAGAGAAGAAGCGGTGGATTCTCCGGCTCGGCGTATCCGTACTCGTCTCCCTGCTTTTAAGCGCAGTGGTCGTGATCCCGGCACTTCGCAGTATTGCTGAGGCACCACGAAGCGGTGACGGAGATTATCTGGCAACTTATGCAACGGCACTGCAGGCACAGTGGAGCGGCTACGAGTGGAGTATGGTCCGCCGCATGTGTGTCAACATGGCACTGCCGTTTGCATGTATCGTTGGCTTCTTTGTTGTGGGGAATGGACAGAAGGGGGAGCACCGGAAGTATAAGGGTCATATGATCCTGACTTTGTTGATGCTTGTATCCATGATCATTCCTTCGGTGGAGCTTTTGTGGCATGGCGGCAGCAGAGCAAGCTGGCCGGTTCGCTTTATCTATGTGGTATCCTTTGTGTTGATCGATTTTGCGGCATTGTTATATCAGGATCATCGCGAGAAGGACGAGAAGCAGAAGGAGGATGTGTTCCGCAGCCTTTGTATTGCCTGTGTCTGCCTCGCTGCAGCGCTGATCGCGGGCAGAGTTATCTACAAAGCATACGCGGCATATTGCGGTCATTCTTCCTATGCGACACTTGGTGATGGATTTTTGTGTCTCGTGATCGAGGCAGTTTTTGCAGGTCTGTACCTGTTTATCTTAAAGAGTCACAAGCGCAAGACGGCAGTGCTGGTGCTGATGTGTGCGCAGCTTGTTGCAACCTCGGTCATCTGCTTTGCAACCAACAAGGAGAATGCAACCGTATTTTCCTCTGAATATCTGGAGGCTGCCAATAACGCAGGCAAGAGCGTTACGACAGACATCAAAGACTTTGAACGAATCAAGAATACCGATTATAAGATCGATCATATTGATTATGCACTTGTCATGGGACAGGAAGCGATTTCAAATTACTGGCATGTGATCAATCCGGATCTGCAGCCGAACTTTGCGGCACTCGGCTATTCCATCAACTGGACACAGCTTTTGGATGCCGGCGGAACGATCTTTTCCGATACGCTGTTACATATCCAATATGATCTAAGCTACCGTAATCTCCCGGAGAGCATGTATTCTCTGTGCGAGAACGTGGAGGGCTATAACGGAGATCAGATCGGACTTTACAAGAATAATCTGGAGCTGCCGTTTGCCATTGGTACGGATACCTATGAATTATCTGCGGGCAGCGATCTGTTCAGTACTCAGAACAGTCTGTTTTCAGCAATCACAGGAAGCAATGAGACGTTGATCCGTGATGTGAGCGGCGAACTTGATACGACGGATCTTACCTATGAGACGAATGTGACCGGTGGGCGTAAGGTGTTATATTTCTATGGCACGAACAACACGGATCTGCAGGAGACCATCACGGTCAACGGTCAGGAGGTATATATTCCAAATTCTGATTCTTCCGAAAATACCAGCTATCCGGTGGACTTTGGCAATGGTCTGATCTGCCTTGGAAGCTTTGAAAATGAGAGCGTTTCGGTTGAATTTAACGGCGAGGCGGATCTTTCCCAGCTTCATATCGGCTGGCTTGACTATGATCTTCTGACCGGGGCGGTAAAGGAGATTCAGGATCAGAATCCGAAGATCACAACGCTGAAGCAGAAGAACAGCGGCGTGAAGCTTAAGCTGGACAATGTGACGAAGAGTAATGTGTTCCTTCCGATTTCCTATGATAAAGGATGGAGCTGCAAGGTCAACGGTAAGAAGGTTGAGATCGGTTCGATCGATGGAATGCTTTCTATTCCTGTAGAACAGGGCAGCGACAGCATCGTATTGAAATACCGCCCAAGCGGCAGAACGCCGGGTCTGGTCATTTCCCTGATCACACTGCTTGTCTGTGTGGCAGCATGGTATTTATGGAAAAAGGGAATCGTAGAGCAGGATCAAAAGACAGAAGGCGTGCTTGGAAGCATTGCGTATGACATATATGGGGTTGTGTATGCGCTGTTTATCGCACTGCTGTTTATTGTACCAATACTCTGTTATCTGAGGCAGATTCTGGTACTCATACAATCATAGAAACGGAAAGGTATGGTGATGATTTGAAAGTTGTACTTTTAGCAGGGCATACGAGATATTGGCGTGACTGGAGTTCAGACGTGTGCTCTTCCGATCTAAGTTGTACTTTTAGCAGGGGGAAAGGGAACCCGTATCTCAGAGGAGTCCCAGTATAAGCCGAAGCCGATGGTGGAGATCGGAGGCAATCCGATCCTCTGGCATATTATGAAGGAATATTCCTACTACGGATTTAATGAATTTATTATCTGCGCAGGCTATAAGCAGCACATGATCAAGGAGTGGTTCTCAAACTATTTCCTGTATCACAGCGATGTGACCTTTGATTATACGAACGGACAGAAGACAGTGATGGTACACGACCACCGCTGCGAGCCGTGGAAGGTGACGGTGGTGGACACCGGACTGGAGACGATGACCGGTGGCAGAGTGAAGCGCATTCAGCCGTATGTGGGGGATGAGACATTTATGCTGACCTACGGGGATGGCGTGTGTGATGTCGATATTGCCAAGTTGTTAGAGTTCCATCGAAACCACGGCAAGAAGGCAACGCTGACTGCCGTTATGCAGGAGCAGCAGAAGGGCGTATTAAATATTGGCGGCGACAATGCCGTGAAGTCGTTCCGTGAGAAGAATATTTCGGACGGAGCACCGATCAATGCAGGATATATGGTATTAGAGCCGGATATCTTTGATTACATTGACGGAGATGATACCATTCTGGAGAGGGAGCCGTTGGAACGTCTTGCTGCGGAGGGTGAGCTGATGTCTTATATGCATCGCGGTTTCTGGCAGTGCATGGACAACAAGCGTGAGATGGACATGCTGGAGCAGTACCTGCGCACCGGCAATGCACCATGGAAGAAATGGAACGATTAACCGGAAAGGATATATAGAAATGGACGTATCATTTTATAAAGGAAAACGTGTGCTGGTAACAGGACACACAGGCTTTAAGGGAAGCTGGCTCTGCAGGATCCTGATCAAGGCGGGCGCAGAGGTGACCGGCTACTCACTGGAGCCGCCGACGGACCCGGATCTGTTCTCATTGGCGGATCTGGCACCGCATATGAATTCAGTGATCGGAGATATCCGTGATCTGAACCATTTAAAGGAGGTCTTTGAAAAGACGCAGCCGGAGATCGTGCTTCATCTCGCGGCACAGCCGATCGTGCGGGATTCCTATAAGGATCCGGTTTACACCTACGAGACCAATGTGATGGGAACCGTCAATATCTGTGAATGTGTCAGACAGAATCCGTGCGTAAAGAGTTTCCTGAATGTCACGACCGATAAGGTCTATGAGAATAAAGAATGGGAGTGGGGCTACCGCGAGAATGAGCCGCTCGATGGCTTTGATCCGTATTCCAACAGCAAATCCTGTTCCGAGCTTGTCACACACAGCTACATCAACTCGTTTTTTGCAGACCGTGATCTGGCAGTCTCCACAGCGAGAGCAGGCAATGTGATCGGCGGAGGCGACTTTGCCAACGACAGGATCATCCCGGACTGCGTGCGTGCGATGCAGCGCGGCGATACCATCGGCGTAAGAAATCCGTATTCCACCAGACCATTCCAGCATGTACTGGAACCGCTTGGCGTTTATCTTTTGATCGCACAGAAGCAGTATGAGGATAAGAGCTATGCAGGATTTTATAACGTGGGACCGGATGAGTGCGACTGCGTGACGACCGGCGAGCTGACCGACCTGTTCTGCAAGTGCTGGGGCGATGGTGCTGCATGGGAGAACCAGGCGGAGGAGAATGCACCGCATGAGGCGAATTTCCTCAAGTTAGACTGCAGCAAGGTAAAGCGTGTCTTTGGATGGACACCGCGGTGGCACATTGAGGAGTGCATGGAAATGACATGCCGCTTCAGCAAGGTATGGCTGGCAGGCGGTGATATTCCGGCAGAGATGGACCGGGAGATCGACGAGTTTTATAGTACGAAGAGCAGACAGTAACACATGACAACTGTTGGGGCAAAGAGATTGACTTTAACAGAATTTTAGAGAGATATGTATGTGAATATATAGAATGGAGGCAGTATGTTCGAAAATAAGACAGAGCAGCAGGCAAAGGAAGAAATCCTGAAAATGGTCGCAGAATACTGTGACACATATCACAATAAGAAGGAGTATCATGAGGGGGACCGGATCCCGTATGCATCCCGTGTATACGATCATGCGGAGATGTGCAATCTTGTGGATTCCGCATTGGAGTTCTGGCTGACCGCCGGGCGTTATACCGATGAATTTGAGAAGAAGTTTGCAGAATATCTGGGCGTGCGTTACTGTGCGCTGGTCAACTCCGGATCGTCTGCAAATTTAGTCGCTTTTATGACACTGACCTCACCGCTTCTTGGTGACCGCAAGATCAACCGCGGGGATGAGGTGATCACGGTGGCAGCGGGATTTCCGACAACGATCGCAGCAATGATCCAGTACGGTGCTGTGCCGGTATTTGTGGATATGACGATCCCTCAGTACAACATTGATGTGACACAGCTTGAGGCAGCACTTTCCGACAAGACGAAGGCGGTCATGATCGCACATACGCTTGGCAATCCGTTTGATCTTGCCGCAGTCAAGGCATTTTGTGATAAGCATAATCTCTGGCTTGTTGAGGACAACTGCGATGCGCTGGGTTCCACCTACACGATTGACGGTGTCACAAAGCAGACCGGCACCATCGGAGATATCGGAACATCAAGCTTCTATCCGCCACATCATATGACGATGGGAGAGGGAGGTGCCGTTTATACCGACGATCCGTTATTAAACAAGATCATCCGCTCCATGCGTGACTGGGGGCGTGACTGCATCTGTGCGTCCGGCCGTGACAATATGTGCGGTCACCGCTTTGACGGACAGCACGGAGAGCTTCCGTTCGGTTATGATCATAAGTATGTATATTCTCATTTTGGATATAATCTCAAGGCAACCGATATGCAGGCGGCAGTCGGCTGTGCACAGCTTGAGAAGTTTCCTTCCTTTGTCGAGCGCAGAAAGCATAACTTCAGCCGTCTGAAGGAGGGACTGAAGTGCGTGGAGGACAAGCTGATCCTTCCGGAGCCATGTGAGAATTCAGACCCCAGCTGGTTCGGCTTCCTGTTGACCTGCCGTGAGGGCGTTGAGAAGAATACCGTGGTACAGTATCTGGAGAAGGAAGGCGTGCAGACACGTATGCTGTTTGGCGGTAATATGCTAAAGCAGCCTTGCTTTAGCGAGCTGAAGAAGTCCGGCGAGGGCTACCGTGTGATCGGCGATCTGCCGGTGACAGACCAGATCATGACGGACACATTCTGGATCGGTGTTTATCCGGGAATGACCGATGAGATGATCGACTATATGATTCGTAAGATCAAGGAAGCAGTAGAACAGTAAAATACGGCGAAGCGATCGTATGCACCGGCAGCCGGACTGTCCGGCGAAGGAGCATATGGCAGGAAGAGCCGAAGGAATATATTTTGACCGGCATCCCGCAGAAGCAGGAGCGTGAGCGTCAGATGGAGGCAGCATGAAACAACGATTAGCAGATTATGTAGCAGATTTTTTGGTAGATCATGGAATTACAGACTGTTTTATGGTGACAGGCGGCGGTGCCATGCATCTGAATGATGCACTTGGACACAAGGAAGGCATGCACTGTCTTTACAATCATCATGAGCAGGGCTGTGCCATTGCGGCAGAGGCGTATTCCCGCATTCATAACAGGATGGCGGCACTCTGTGTGACCACCGGACCGGGCGGAACCAATGCAATTACCGGCGTGGTTGGCGGATGGCTTGATTCCGTGCCGATGTTCGTGATCTCTGGACAGGTCCGCTATGACACGACAGCACGTTATATGAGCCGGTTCACGGATGGATTGCCGCTTCGTGCCGTGGGCGATCAGGAGTTTGATATTACAAAATCTGTCGACAGCATGTGCAAATATGCCGTGATGATCGAGGATCCGATGCAGATCCGTTATGCGTTGGAGAAGGCATATCATCTGGCAATGACCGGCAGAAGAGGCCCGGTATGGATCGACATTCCGGTGAATTATCAGGGCTGTTATATTGAGACGGACGATCTGAGAGGCTACGATCCGGCGGAGGATTCCGCAAAGATGCCGGTTTCGGTAGCACAGAGTGTGATCGATCAGGTCATCGAAAAGGTACGTCAGGCGAAACGTCCGGTACTTTATGCGGGCAATGGCATCCGGCTTTCCGAGGGCTATGAGGCATTCCGAAGTGTTGTGGAGAAGCTTGGCATTCCGGTGGCAACCTGCTGGGATTCTATCGATGCGATCGAGACGGCACATCCGCTTTATGTAGGCCGTGGTGGCATCATGGGTGACCGTGCCCCACCCGCTACAAAACGCTGCCCGGCGACTTGCATACGCCCGTGAGCACGTACCTGAAGGTGCGCGACCTGTTTCCG
>ENA-USUJ01003098-USUJ01003098.1-human-gut-metagenome-genome-assembly--contig:-NODE-3098-length-11552-cov-4.850806_pt1 | contig 11552 bp, 9 predicted proteins | sample MGYA00250061_ERZ773398 | MGnify/ENA primary metagenome ERZ773398 (study PRJEB29103, sample SAMN06111992) | human gut metagenome | biome: human gut; feature: ankylosing spondylitis patient; material...
TAACACTGTTACCGATACAGTTTTTGCGGTTGCCAGACCGGTGGGTTCCGACTAAACCATGGCACGCGGAACGGATAAATCCGTTCCCTACAGGCGACCGGTGGCCGCAGCGGAGAGCTAATAGCTGATAGCGAATAGTTTTTTTCAACCCCTCGGCAGCAAAGCTGCCTGCTCCCCTTGACAGGGGAACCAATGGAGTGCGGTGCAAAACTCAGCACCGCACTTATGTATGGCGGCAGTTTTACGGTTTTGTCGGTAGCTTCGACACCGGGCACCGCAATATGCAGCTTGCACTACCGGGTTGCGTAGCAGTCACGGTTTATTCCATTGTCCCGAACCGGGCTACCAGAGATAACCGTATTGGTAGGTGCGTCAAATCGCTATTAAAGAGATACGTTGCGGTGGCGGGAGTTATAGACCTTATTGAGGATCGGGCGCACGCCGTAGTACAGCAGCTTGTTATCGAGATTGAACCAGTATATTAGCATGCTCAGGGGAACGACGCTCAGCGCGCCGACGAGAAGCTTTTTTTTCATTTCGTTTACCATCCTTCGTAATCGTCAAAGTCCACAAGGCTTGCGTCGAGCGGCTCCTCCTGCATGACGGCGGTCATGTATTCGGAAAACTGCCTGCGCATCTCGTTGCGGCTTATGGTGCGGTGGTCGAACATATCGTTCTGCACCCAGACGAGGTGCTTATTTTTATCCTTGGCCTGATCGTTCACGACGCCGGCAAGACCCATCGCGCCCTTGCAGGTGATGTCGTCATACACGAGCACCATGTCGCAATTGAACCTCTCGGCCTCGTCCCAGACCTCGAGCAGGTGCTGATATCCGCCGGTGAGGTGGCGGCGCATGACGCCGCGCTCGTAGTTGTGCGCGATGCCGAGCAGCGCCTCGTCGATATCATCCTCGGAGATGATGACGTTGCCGGAGAACATGTCCATCTGCGCCGGGACCAACACGCCCCAGCAGTTGTAGGCCCAGGAGTTGAAATCGACAAAGTAGCAGCCGGGGCCGCCCCAGGTTATCATGCGGTGACGCGCCTTGTCGAAGCTGACGATTTTGTTTTTGTATGCCTTTTCGGCGACCTTGAGCGCCTTCTTCGCGGCCTTGTCGATATACGGCATGCTGCCGCCGGAGAAGGTGAAGTAGAACGCGTGGAACAGCGGCGAGATGACGTTGCCGAAGGCCGTGTACGGCGTTTTCGCGTACTCCCAGACCTCGAACTCGTTGCGCACCTCTTTATTGTGCTGCTTCATGACCTCGAAAAACGCCTTCTCGTCGAAATTCTCGCCCGTCGTGTCCTCGATGAATTTTATGACCTCTTTCATCTGCGCAAGGGCGTATCTGTCGGTGGACTCATCCTCCCAGCGCATGGGTATGCCTGCGACGGTCGTGGGTATTTTTATTCTGCGCTCGATCAGCTGGCTGTTCATTGTCGAGGAGTCGCAGGGCATGTTGTTCGTGACAAGGCACGCGCCGACCTCGGGGTAGTCGTCGTTTATCGCAACGCCGGCGGCGTTTGCGCTCAGGCGGCAGGAGTCGGCAGGCAGGCCGACGCTTTCCATGATGTCCATGTAAAACGGGGCGAGGTTCTGATCCATATATGTTCCCAGAAGCCCCTGCAAAACCTCAAGCGGCAGCGCCTTGAGCTTGGGAAAGCCCGCGACGATCTCGGGGCACATGGTCTGCTCGAGCATGACGAATTTATCGGCAGCCTTGGTATCGCCGAAGCGGCGGTCACCGATCATGCTGTCGGCGAGCATGCCGGTCGTGCCCTTCATGATCGCGTGCATGTGTATGTGCGCGGTCCTCAGCGCCGGGCCGCGCAGACCGGCGGTGCACTTATCGACCATGTGCAGCGCGCCGATGTAGCCGCCGAACCAGCGGTACTCGAACAGTCCCTTGACGATGCGCACGGGGGATTTTGCCGCAAACTGCACCAGTATACCCAGATTTTCCGCCCACTGGAGATAGTCATAGAAGGTGTCCTTCAGGCCGCGCCACTCGCGGTGCTTTGCGATGCCGCTGCCCTTGTAAAAGCGTTTTCTCTCGTCTGCCATCACATTTTACCTCCCTGGAGCTTCTTTATCTCGATGCTTTCGACAAAGGCTTGGAACCTCGTGCGGAGCTGGCCGGCCGAAGCCATCGTGTATTCCTTCTCGACGCCGATGCAGGGTATGCCCTCGACCTCGTTCATGTCGTGAACGCCCATGACGCGCTCGTAGCTCCAAAATTCGCAGAACTTCATCTGGAGATACAGGATGCCGTCGGCGTCGTAGTCGTTTACAAGCTGCTTGAGATAGCTGCGGCGCTGCACCTGCTTTTCCTTGTTCATGAATCGGGGGCACTCGCTCGTGCTCAGATAGTGCCGCGCAACGGCCGTAAGCGCGCTCTCGCCCTCGCGGATCTCGATCTGCTCCCTGCCGGGCAGCGAGCCGTAGCAGTAGCGGTCGGCAACGACATACACGCCGCAATCCTCCAGCAGCTTTGTGAACGCCGGGTCATCGACCTCGGAGCCGGTCACGACTAAGCGCGCGCGGTAATTGGGCTTGGGATCGACCTTGCGCTTGCTGACCTCTCTGAGAGTTTCGCGCAGCTTCTCCTTTATAAGATACTGCGGACAGCACTCGCTCACCAACTGCAAAACGTGGAACTCGTAGCTCGTTATCGGGGGATTGGGCAGCTTGCGCAGCTCGCCAAGCTCGCTTATGATGCCGCATATATCGTTGTGCTCCTCGATCGCCGCGCGGATAGCCTTGTCGGAAATATCAACGCCGTAGACCTTCTCGAGCGGCTCGAGTATGTGCCTGCGCAGCTGATTTTCATAGTGCTCGTAGGCGGCCTTCGTAGTGACGAAGGGCACGTCCATCATGCTCAGGAAAAAGTCGGGGTTCTGCTCCTTGACAAGACCCATGATGTCGAAATACTCATGCGCCCTGTGCATCATCTGGCAGGTCTCGGACGAGAGCATGGCCGACAGGAAGTTATAGCCGCCCTCCATGCTGCGCTCAAGGATGCTGCGCGTGAACGGGCAGGTCTTGTTGGTCATGTAGTATGTACCGATGTCGGTGTTGCTCGTGCCGGGGGCACGCAGGCGCACCGAGAAGCAGCCGCCGAGGTTGAGCAGTACCTCGGGGACAAAATAGCAGGTGTAGCCCAGAGCCTTTTTCCCATCCGCCGTGGCCTGCTTGACAAGCGCATTGTTCGCCTCGCTCAGCAGCTCTTCAAAGTAGATGAGGTGCTTTAAGTCTTTCATAGTATCCTCCTCATATTTTCACGGACGCACTTCAACACGCCCGATAACGCTCCCAAATCGTGAATAATCACAAGCAAATATTAGCACATAGCTAATTTTGTGTCAATTAAATCCTTGACAGTTCTATAAATTTGCTTCATAATATTCCTGTGATTGTGATTAATCAATCACCAATCTGCACAGGCGGTAACGGTAAATGGCGTTTGAAAAAATAAGCGTGCCCTCGGCGAAGGAGTGCTTTTTTGAGAGCATAAAGGCGAAAATACTCTCGGGCGAGCTGCGCCCCGGCGAGAAGCTGCCGAGCGAGCGCGAGCTTGCCGAGAGCACGGGGATAAACAAGTCGGCGATACATCTGGCGATAAAGGATCTTGAGCGCACGGGCTTTCTGAGCATCGTGCCGCGCCACGGGACCTATGTCGCCGACTATGTGACCAGCGGCAATTACGACACTCTGCACGAGCTGCTGCGCTCGGGCGAGAGTTATCTGACGCGGCAGCGCATAGTTGCGCTTGTCGAAACTCGCAACGCCATCGAGGGCGGCGCGCTTATCCGCCTTGCAAACAGTCACACCGAGGATGATATACGGGTTCTTGAAGAGCACGTCGAGCGCTTCAGGGCCTCGCGCGGCAAGGGGCTGAGCGATGTTCGGCTCGGCGAGATGACCAAGGATTTTCACTACCTTATCTGCAAGCTCAGCGGAAACGAGGTGTTCATCCTGATCATGAACTCCTTTGCCGAGATATCGCGCGGCCTCTGGCGGCACTGCGCCGGGCACTGGGGACTCGAGGGGCTTATCGAGCAGAGCGAGCATCTTGTTGAGCTTGTAAGATCCGGCCGCGGCCTCGATGCGCAGGTTTATATAACCGATAAATTCAACGAATTCGTCCGCGACTGCGGCATCGTTTTTTAGAGGCGATTTGACGCACCTACCAATACGGTTATCTCTGGTAGCCCGGTTCGGAACATTGGAATAAACCGTGACTGCTACGCAACCCGGTAGTGCGGTGTTGAGTTTTGCGGTGTCCCGGTTCGAGGGTGCCGACAAAACCATAGTTGCCTCGCACTTTTTCAGAGGCGCTTTGGCGCAACCCAACACATTTATCTCTGGTTGCCCGGTTCGAGGCAATGGAATAAACCGTGATTGCCACGCAACCCGGTAGTGCGGTGTTGAGTTTTGCACCGCAACCATGTAGGGAACGGGCTTGCCCGTTCCGCTTGTTATGGTTTCGTCGGCAGTTTCCGGTCGGGCTGACGCAGTATCCGTATCGGCAATTATTCACTATTAATTATTCATCATTCATTATTCATTGGGGCGGTCACAGACCGCCCCTTTTTGCCTTCCCCTGCGTAGCTTGAGGGGAAGGTGTCACCTTGGTGACGGATGAGGTGTTATTAAATCTGCGGTGCTAACCGCCATATTATTGAACCGAGCGATCAATGATCGATTTTTTAGAGGCGTTTTTTTAGAGGCGCTTTTACATTGTACCGATGCGTTTATTGCGTCAGCCCGACCGGAGGCACCGGCAAAACCACAACATGCGGAACAGGCTAGCCTGTTCCCTACAAGGTTGCGGTGCAAAACTCAGCTGCGCACTGCCGGGTTGCGTGGCAGTCACGGTTTATTCCATTGCTCCGAACCGGGCAACCGCAAAAGCCGTATCCGTAGGTGCCCCAATTCGCCTCTAAAAAACCTTGACGAACGTGGGGTTTTGGTGCATTATATAATGTAATTATGCATACGCAATACTGAAAGGATCGGAACATGCTTTTTGCGATCATTGCCGCGGTGATACTCATTGCGGATCAGTGGCTGAAATATTGGGTCACGGTTAATATAACGCTCTCGACCGGCTCGCAGGAGCTGATCCCGGGCGTGGTGAAGCTTGTTAATATCCACAACTCCGGCGCGGCGTTCGGCCTGCTTGACAATGTTGACTATGCGCGCTGGATATTCCTCGCGGTGACGGCGGTGTTCGTCGTTGTGATCGCCGTGCTGCTGGTCAAGCGCGTGTTCGACTCGCGCTTTGCGGTGTGGTGCGAGGTGCTGTTTCTCACGGGCGCGCTCGGCAACTGCATCGACCGCGTTTTTCTCGGCTACGTTGTGGACATGTTCAAGCTCGAGTTTGTCAACTTCGCGGTGTTCAACATCGCCGACGCGGTTCTGGTCGTGTCGTGCCTGATGTTCGTGATATATGTTTTCTTCGGCTCGCGCGGCGACGATGACGAGGACGACGAGCCTATAAAGGTCCGCCCCATGCCGCGCAGCACGTCTGCAGACCCCGTTGACGATTTTGCCGACATTTTCGGCATAAGCACCAAGGCCGCCGAGCAGACCGCAGAGGCTCAGCCGCTCAAGCCCGAGGAGAGCAAGCTTCCGCCGACGCATGATGCGTTCTGGGACGATTTCGGCCCTGCGCAGCGCACGGCCGCGCCGAAGCCTGCCGAAAAAGCGCCGGAGGCAAAGCCGAAGTCGGCAGCCGATGCCGGCGAGGACTTCAGCATTGAGGATATTCTGGCCGAGTTTAAGGATCTGTAATGGATTATTTGGATGATAACATCATAACGATAACAGCACAGGAGAGCGCCGAACGTATCGACGCTCTCCTTGCGCGCTGTGTGCCGGAGCTTACGCGCAGCGCCGCCGCGCGGCTGATCGAGGACGGCGCTGTGACCGTCGGCGGACGCACGGTCAGAAAAAACTACAAGTGCGCGCCCGGCGACGAGATAAGCCTTATCATGCCCGAGGCCGCCGACTGCGAGCTGAGGCCGCAGGATATCCCCATCGACGTCGTGTACGAGGACGACGATCTGCTGGTCGTCAACAAGGCGCGCGGCATGGTCGTCCACCCTGCCCCCGGCCACCCGGACGGCACGCTCGTAAACGCGCTGATGTTCCGCTGCGGCGACTCGCTGTCCGGCATCGGCGGCGAGAAGCGCCCCGGCATCGTGCACCGCATCGACAAGGACACGTCGGGACTGCTGATAGTCGCGAAAAACGACTTTGCGCATCTGGCGCTGTCGGCTCAGCTTGCCGACCGCAGCCTGTCGCGCGTGTACGAGGCCGTCGTGCGCGGCGGCATGCGCGAGGATTCGGGCACGGTTAACGCGCCCATCGGCCGGCATCCGACCGACCGTAAGAAAATGGCCGTCACGCAGAAGGGCTCGCGCAGCGCGGTCACGCACTGGGAGGTCATCGCGCGCTATCGCGGCTACACGCACATCCGCTGCCGGCTCGAGACCGGCCGCACGCATCAGATCCGCGTCCACATGGCGCACATCGGGCACCCTCTGCTCGGCGACGCGCTTTACGGCGCGCCCTCGCCCGACAAGGGGCTTAGCGGCCAGTGTCTGCACGCGCGCGAGCTGAAATTCATCCATCCGCGCACCGGCGAGCATGTCGTCGTCTCCACTGATCTGCCCGAGTATTTCACCTCCGTCCTCCACCGCCTTTTTCCGGAGGCGAATTGACGCAGTCACCAATACGGTGATTGCCGGTGCCCGGTGTCGAGACTGCGGAGGAAACCATAGTTGCCTCGCGCTACGTTAGTGCGGTGTTGAGTTTTTTGCCGCACCACCTTTTGTCTTCCCCTTGAGGGGAAGATGCCGCTTGCGGCAAATGAGGTGTAATTCAAATTGCGGCGTTAGCCGCCTCATTATAGCCGTAGGGGCGAGCATTGCTCGTTTTTTTAGAGGCGATTTTACATTCTACGAATACATTTTTTGCGGTATCCCGACCGGTGGTTATTGACCAAACCGATATATATGGAAACAATGTAGCGCCTACGGCGCGGATATAATTACACCTCATCTGCCGCAAGCGGTTTTTCAGAGGCGCGTCAGCACTGATACCGATACGGTTTTCGCGTCAGCCCGACCGGGAGCTGCCGACGAAACCACAGCAAACGGAACGGATAAATCCGTTCCCTACAAGGTGCGGTGCAAAACTCAGCAACGCACTACCGGGTTGCGTAGCAGCTACGGTTTTTGCCAATGTCCCGAACCGGGCACCGGCAATCCCCGTATCCGTAGGTGCCGTAATTCGCCTCTAAAAATTCGCCTCTAAAAAAGCTTTCTGTATTCCGTCGGCAGACTGCCGACGGATTTTTTAAACTCTGCGGAGAATTTGCTCTGATTTTCGTAGCCCACGCGCTCGGCGATCTCGGCAATGCTCAGCCCCGTTTCGCGCAGAAGCTTTGAGGCAAGCTCCATGCGGTGCTCTTTTATGTGCGCGGCAAGCGACTTGCCGTAGACGGCCTTGAACATCTCCTTGAGCGAGGACGGATTTATCAAAAATCTCCGCGACAGCTCCTCGATCGTGTAGCGCCGGTCGAGATTTTCCGTCAGAAGATCGTGCACGCGGCGTATGGTGTCGAGCTGCTCGGCGGAGTATCTGCCCTCGCCGCCGGTTGCGGCGTCAAGCTCCGGCAGCTCCGGTACGCTTTGAATATCGCCGTCGTGCTCTTTGGGGCAGGATATCTCCATCGTCTTTTCTATCATAATATGCAATAGCCTCACCTGCTCGGTCGCAGCGGCCTTGTAGTAGACCTCCTTGCCGTCGCGGCGGCTGACTATAAGTCCCGAATCCCTGAGCTGGCGCAGATGATGCGACACGGCCGGGCTTGTCATACCCGTCAGCAGCGATATATTGACAACGCACTGCTCGCAGTGGCACAAAAGCCAGAATATCCTCACGCGGCTTGAATCGGCAAGCAGCTTGAATATGTCCGACACCGTGCGGAAGCTCTCGGTTTTCGCGACGTTATCGCGCAGATGCTCGCTTATCTCCGCGCCGTGATCGTGCAGAACAGCTTCGTTTTCCATCGTCGTTACTCCATTCGGAAATGATTTAAGCCCATTCGGAAGTTCATTGCCGCGCGGCATTGACTTTTCGGCTCGGACTTATTATACTGCAAGCATAACGATTAAACAACTACTTAATTGTTGAATCAAATTTGTATAGGAGAAATCATCATGAAAAAGACTTACAAGATCGAAGTAGACTGCGCAAACTGTGCAAATCTCATGGAAGAGGCAGCCGGCAAGACCGAGGGCGTCGAGAAGGCCGCAGTCAATTTCATGACCCAGAAGATGACCCTTGAGTTTGCAGAGGGCGCGGACATTGACGCCGTTATGAAGAACGTCGTCAAAAATTGCAAAAAGGTCGAGGATGACTGCGAGATCTATCTTTAAGCCGCATAAGTCCGTAAACGCCCTTCATGATGAGGGGCGTATTTTAATCATAAGGGAAAGATGATATTATGAATAAAAAGCAGAAAAAAGTGCTCGTGCGAATATTGATCACAGCCGCACTGCTCGCACTGCTGAATCTGGTGCAGCTTCCGGAGATACCGGCAATGATCCTGTATCTTGCGGCATATCTCATTATAGGCTATGATATTTTGCGCAAGGCCGGCAAGGGCATTTTAAACGGCCGCGTTTTCGACGAGAACTTCCTGATGGCCGTTGCCACGATCGGCGCGGTCGCGCTTGCGATCATAAGCGGCAGCGGCGACTTCAACGAGGCCGTGCTCGTCATGCTGTTTTACCAGGTCGGCGAGCTGTTCCAGAGCTACGCCGTCGGCAAAAGCCGCCGCAGCATTTCCGCGCTTATGGATATCCGCCCGGACTATGCCAATATCGAGGTTGACGGCAAGCTCGAGCAGGTCGATCCCGACGAGGTCGAGACCGGCAGCGTCATAGTCGTGCAGCCGGGCGAAAAGGTGCCGATCGACGGCGTTGTCATCTCCGGCAGCTCGACCGTAAACACAAGCGCCCTGACCGGCGAGAGCCTGCCGCGCGACATTGCCGAGGGCGACGAGATCATAAGCGGCTGCATAAATCTCAGCGGCCTTATCCGCGTGCGCACGACAAAGCCCTTCGGCGAATCGACAGTGTCGAAGATACTGGAGCTTGTTGAAAGCTCCGGCTCGCGCAAGTCGCGCTCGGAGCAGTTTATCTCGCGCTTTGCAAGGGTCTACACCCCCATCGTGTGCTACTCGGCGCTTGCGCTTGCGATACTGCCGCCGCTTGTGCGGATCGTGCTCATGGGTCTGGGCGGCGACTGGACCGACTGGATCTATCGCGCGCTGACCTTCCTCATCATAAGCTGCCCCTGCGCGCTGGTGATCAGCATTCCGCTGAGCTTTTTCGCGGGTCTGGGCGGCGCGAGCAGCGAGGGCGTTCTGATAAAAGGCTCGAACTATCTTGAGGCTCTGGCACAGACAAAGACCGTTGTTTTCGACAAGACCGGCACGCTCACGCGCGGCGTTTTCGAGGTCAGCGGCATCCACCACTGCCCCATCGAGGACGAAAAGCTGCTTGAATACGCAGCCCTTGCCGAGTGCGCCTCCTCGCACCCGATCAGCAAAAGTCTGCGCGAGGCTTACGGCAGGGAGCTTGACCGCAGCCGAGTGAGCGATATCGAGGAGATAAGCGGCAACGGCGTTATCGCAAAGGTAGACGGCCGAACGATAGCCGCCGGCAACGACCGTCTGATGCAGCGCCTCGGCATCAAGCACACCGAGTGCCGCAGCGTCGGCACGATCGTGCACGTTGCCATCGACGGCGTTTACTCGGGCCACATCGTCATCTCCGACGTTGTAAAGCCCAGCTCCGCACAGGCGATAGCCGAGCTTAAAAAACAGGGCGTCGGCAAGACCGTCATGCTCACGGGCGACGCAAAGGTGGTTGCCGAAAAGGTCGCAGCCGACCTCGGCGTTGACGAGGTGCACAGTCAGCTCCTGCCCGGCGACAAGGTCAGCGAGGTCGAGCGTCTGCTCGGCGAGACCACCGGCAAGGCAAAGCTTGCCTTCGTCGGCGACGGCATAAACGACGCCCCGGCGCTTACCCGCGCGGATACCGGTATAGCCATAGGTGCGGGTACTGACGTTGCCATAGACGCGGCGGACGTGGTGCTCATGAAGAGCAGCATTATGGATGTGGCGGGAGCGATACGCCTGAGCCGGGCAACGCTTCGCAATATACACGAGAACCTGTTCTGGGCTTTCTTCTATAATACCATAGGCATTCCCGTGGCGGCGGGCGCGCTGATACCGCTTGGTATAACGCTTAACCCTATGCTGGGCGCTGCGGCAATGAGCCTTTCCAGCTTCTGCGTCGTTACCAACGCCCTGAGACTTAATCTCGTGAACATACGGGACGCGAGGCATGATCATAAGACAAAGCCCGCCAAGGCCGTTCATGGGCCGGCGGAAAGGGAAGGACATACTGTCACACTTAAAATAGGAGGAATGATGTGCGGTCATTGCGAGGCGGCGGTAAAAAAGGCGCTGGAGGCCATACCGGGGGTGGCATCGGCAGCAGCCGACCACGAAAAAAGTATTGCGGTAGTTGACCTTGCAGTCCCCGTTGACGAGGCAGCCTTCAAAAAGGCCATAGAGGACGAGGGCTACGAGTACCTCGGCATCACAAAATAAAAAATATGAACAAAATATAAAATAACGGGCGGCACGCTTGCGGAAGGGGAGAAAGTGGGCCGCTTTGTATTGCGCGGGACTTGTGCATGAACATACTGTGATGGTATAATAACAAAATAGGTGAGAAATGTACTTTACCCGCAAATATGCTTTAATGTTTGTTTCAAATGAAGGAAAGGACTTATCATGAGCAGCGATAACGTTATTTATTTTGACAACAGCGCCACCAGCTGGCCCAAGCCAAGGGAGACCGGCGAGGCAATGATGTACTATCTGAACGATGTGGGCGCCAACCCCGGCAGGAGCGGCCATAGCCGCAGCGTGGAGGCGGGCCAGATAGTGCTTAACGCCAGGGAGAACCTCTGCAGGCTTTTCAACGTCAAGCTGCCTCAGCAGATAGCCTTTACGAAGAACATAACCGAGTCGCTGAACTGCGTGTTCTATACAATGCTGAAGGGCGGCGACCACGTTATAACCTCCAGCATGGAGCATAACTCCGTAATGCGTCCCTTGCGCTATCTCGAAAAGACTGGAGTCATAGAGCTGACTGTGGTCAAGGCGGATTGCGAGGGCTATTGCGATCCTGACGACTTCGGCAAGGCGGTAAAGCCCAACACCAAGATGGTGGTGAGCACCCACAGCTCCAACGTTACCGGCACCATTCAGGATATCGCCGCCATAAGCCGCGCTGTTAAGGCAAAGAAGGATGACATCATAATGGTGGTTGATTCCGCCCAGAGCGCCGGCGCAATACCTGTAGATGTTCCCGCCATGGGCATAGACGTGCTGTGCTTTACCGGCCATAAGAGCCTTCTGGGCCCCACCGGCACCGGCGGAGTATACCTCAATCCCGCT
>ENA-USUJ01003114-USUJ01003114.1-human-gut-metagenome-genome-assembly--contig:-NODE-3114-length-11502-cov-6.485952_pt1 | contig 11502 bp, 10 predicted proteins | sample MGYA00250061_ERZ773398 | MGnify/ENA primary metagenome ERZ773398 (study PRJEB29103, sample SAMN06111992) | human gut metagenome | biome: human gut; feature: ankylosing spondylitis patient; material...
TGAAAAATCTCACCAAGTTACTCCTAATGTCTTATGCTGATTGCTCCCTTTTGCTTTTATCCCTTACGTTTTCCTATAAGCTTTTGATTATTACTCGTATTCAGATCTTTCATTATGATTTGTTACACATAAATGATTTCTTATAAATATAGCTGTAAAAGGGAACGTCTGTGAAAGATATCCCCTTTAAATGTTTTTCAATAAGAGACACTCACAGCCATCCCTGCTTCCCTCACCAATGCTGCAATACGGTCCAATTCCTCATGAGTAGCCTTTTGCAGGTCATGGTCGGGAGTTTCCCGGTCAATAGTATAAATCATTACCTGGCGGGGAGAAATTTCCTTGACGGCCTCTAACCAGGGCAAAACATACTTATCGGAAGTATTATCCATATCCTTATCTCCAAAACCGCCTTTCAAGAACATGGTTTGGATAATACAGTTACCCTTAAAAGCCTTCATTCCCCCGATTATCTCGCGGACGGAATAATGTCCTGCCGGACGGTCGAGCTCACGGATATAAGCTTCGTCTGCCGTATCCAGTTTCAGAATATTGTTATCCACTTTGTTCAAAGCCTCGAATACGGCAGGACGATGAATGAAAGTAGAATTGCTCAATACACTTACCTTGGCTTTCGGAAAGTATTTGTCGCGCAAAGCAAGCGTGTCTTCTATGATTTCAGGAAAATGCGGATGTGCGGTCGGCTCTCCGTTTCCTGCAAAAGTCAGTACATCAGGGACGGGTCCGTTTTTCTGCATATCCTGCAGACGGGCTTCCAATGCGGCACGCACTTCCTCTCGTGTGGGGAGCGGCTTCTTGGGACGATGGTCGGAATTAAACCCGCACTCGCAATAAATGCAGTCGAAAGTGCACACCTTACCGTCTTCCGGCAACAGATTGATTCCCAAAGATACTCCCAAACGGCGGGAATGAACGGGACCGAATATGGGAGACGGATAAATGACAGTCATTTGATTTACTATTTACAAATTATGATTTAACAGCGGTGATTGGCGGTTTTCCGATATTTCAAAGACAAACCGCGTAATCAGCACAGCAAAGATAAGAAATAAACATCCAGATATTTCCAAAAATACGGCAGTTATTCTTCAAAACTTAATACGAAACTGCATCTGCAAGTCTGTTTTTGTATTTCCTTCTATCAAATCGTTACCCGAACCGATAGTTTCACGGTCCCGGTAAGCGGTTTGCCCGAACTTAACGAGAAACATAAAAGTTTTGTTCAAATCACAACGTATATGAGCAGAATAGCGAAAACCACTGCCGTAGAAAGAAGGAGTATAAAACGTATAAACCAATCCTTTTTCGGAAGCATAAATCCGCGAATCGTAATCGTCCGTATGGAAATAAGTACCTTGTACGGATACGGCCAAAGGGAATCCGGAAAAAGTATAAGCGCAGGACTGGGTACATTGCCAGCCTTGTTTTCCTTCAAACTCATGCCCTTTCCCACTCTGCTGGCGAAAACAGTTGTAATCGACCGTGGTGCGGCATGAAAAAGCTCCCGGCGTATAAGCAAGTCTGCAACGGAGCTTGTGATGAAAGACCGGTAACGTCACTTTCCCGCCTGTTCCCGACACATCCCTCTCCTTGCGCTTATACCGGTAATTGAGATATAGCAATAAGTCTTTCTGCGGAGAATAGGTAGCCTGAAACATTCCGTCTATTCCCTGCGAAGCCTTGCTGATGCGATACTTCCACCAGGGGAAAGAGAACATATCCAAAGAAGCGAAAAACTTCCAGTGCGCCCAGGGAGCAGCTTCCGCAGCCAGATACCAGCCGTTTTCGTTTTGCGGAGCACTTCCTTCGCCGAACGAACGCCCGAAGAAAGACCAGTAATCGTGGGAATAACAACGATGTATTAACAGCAGTTGATAACCTGTTAATATTTTATATTTCAGTTGGTTCAGCAAGGCATATCCCTGTTTACCAACAGCCCCCTCTCCTATCCATACCAACCTTCCCCAACGGTATTTATAATCCACACCCAGATTATAAAAATCATTTCCATGCAAGTTGTATTTCGCATACTTCTTTAAATCCGGTTCATAAGGATGACTGAAACGATAATAAATACCTGTCACCCCCACTTTCAATCTATTTTTTTCGTAAGTGAGGTTACCACCCGCCGATTGCATGACAAATGCATTCATTTTATCCGCCTCCTTCTCCGTACGGTGCAAACCTGTTTTGTAAATGGAAGCGATTTTTCCGCCTTTCACCACTCCATCCATAGAACGGTGCGAATAGAAAGCGGAAAGTTCTAAAAAACGAAGAATTTCCACTGTTACCGCCGTTCCGCGAAAATAGTTATACGAGTCCGTAGAGCTGTGTTTCCGGATTCCCCCTCTGCGGAATTCGGATGCAGACATGGAGAAAGTTTTTCCTAATCCAAAGTCTGTGCCAATCACCAGGCCCTGCCCGAACCCCAGTTTATAATTACCCAATGCCAAAGCTTTCAGCCTGCCCCTGTTTTTGAGTAAGCCGTAAAACGAATAGTAATCATACCCTTTCTTGTCATGCAAAGCAAAGAACGGTTCACCGGCATCCTTCTCTCCCGTTATTCCCGCCTGAAAGTAATCTCCATAACGAAAACTGTAACGCAGTGAATGGTAAACGGCAGGTCCCAGATAGTTTTTCTCATATCCCTTGCGGGTATATAAAGGGATATCCAGACGTGTCAATACTTCTTGCCCGGCATACTTCAATACCGTTTTTAAAGAAGGATAGCGGGAAGGGCCCTCAACGGTCTTTATGCAGACGAAGGGTAACAGCAGTTCGATAGTCTGCCGGTCCATCTCCGCCACCAACTGCAACTCATAAAGAGTCTGCATCTGCCCGTTTATATAAACATACGCCAAAATATTTTCTATTTGAATATCCGTAAGGAAAGGAAATTCCTCCAATTGCCGTTTTGTGGCGGTATTGATATTGACAGGTTCTTGCAGACGAGCGGAAAGCACTTCCAGTTCATCTTCCCAGTTTCTCTCTTCTTCATCGGCGGAGAGTTGTTCCAGATTCTCTTCCCACAGGGATAATGTCGCATTTTGAGCTACAAGCATAGGAGTTATTAACAGCATACTCATAAAAACTCCTATCTTGATTAGGGTCATCTATAATAGTGTGTTTCCGGATAATAGGCAACGAAGTTACCTTAAATTAGTTAATTGAACAAGGAAAAATGAAAGCAATGTAACAACATTACGCAGAATGGTGTACTTTTGCGCTATGAGCAAACGGTTTAACATAGTAATACTCATAACATTTCTCTCGGCAGGAGTCCTGACTTGTCATGCCCAGCAGCAACCCCAAACCGGTGCATCCAAAAGCATCTATCTCACTCCTATGTGCGTGTACAACGGCGATACGATTCCTTACGTGAAACTTCCTACCGTTTACATCTTCAAACCGCTAAAATTCAAGAACAGGCGCGAAATGGCGAAATACTACAAACTTATCCGCGACGTAAAGAAAGTGCTTCCCATTTCAAAGGAAATCAACCGGGCAATTATCGAGACTTACGAATACCTGCAGACCATTCCCACTCAAAAAGAGCGGCAAAAGCACCTGAAAGCTGTGGAAAAGGGGTTGAAAGAACAATACACTCCCCGTATGAAAAAGCTTTCCTTTGCACAAGGAAAACTGTTAATCAAACTGGTAGACCGGCAAACCCATTCCACTTCCTACGAACTGGTAAAAGCATTTATGGGACCTTTTAAAGCTGGATTCTACCAGACCTTTGCCGCACTGTTCGGAGCCAGTCTGAAAAAACAATACGACCCTACGGGAGATGATGCGCTTACGGAAAGAGTAATCTTACTGGTAGAGAGCGGGCAGCTCTGATAACTTCAGTACATCATTTAAAATTAATGCCCGCCTTACGTGCCTGCGAATGTTGAAACTGACGTTTTACGGTATATAAAGTGCCTTCTTTAACAAATTTAGAACCTGTCTGTTTAAACCAGAAAGAAACATTGTTTTTCACACAAATATCGTGAAGCTTCATAATCCAGTCGAAATTACAGATACGGGCCTCATATCCGGACTCTCCCCCTGCAACCACTTGTTCAACCCACTCTCCTATATTATAGGCATCCAAACTGATTTCTTCCAACAACGGCTCGCAAATAATAATTTTGTGTTTTATAGGAATAGCTCTGTAAACAGGCAAACGATTATCCGCACATAACTGATTTTCAACTGTACAACAGATAGTTACATTATCATATCCGTCTTTCCAATCGACAGGCAGACACTCCATAACACTGTTTATACGTTTGGTTATCATCAGGAAATGAAGATCACTGCGTTGACGAATCATTTCCCATGCCTCAGTTCGCCACACATCTGCATCTTCAATCTTCAACAAAAAAATCGGAAGTAAAACAGGTATAAACAAGAGTTCCGGACGGAATTTTAAAACTTCCGTTCTTATTCGTCCGTACAGGCAAATCGAAATTTTTCGTCTTAACCACAACCGAACTGTCAACATTTCTTTTTGCATCTCCCCGGTAGACATAACAATATCTGCATCCTTCACTGAATTTATGGCAACCGTGCCACAAATTCCACACCACCGACCTCTCTGCAATACCATTCATCCGGATAAAACATCAGTTAATATTATGTTGATAAACCTGTTACTAACGCAAACATACAAAGGAAATAAATAACTGTTATATAAGCAAATAAGTTGGTTGATAAATCAAGTATAAAGCTGTTAATTACTAATATTTGTCCACTCACTTCAATTTATTGAATAAATCCCAGATAACAATGCCTGCCGTAACCGATACATTCAGAGAATGCTTCGTACCGTATTGCGGAATTTCAATGCAGCCGTGAGAATGGTCAATAACTTCCTGTTGAACACCTTTCACCTCATTCCCCATTACTATGGCATAGTTTCTGTTTTTGTCTAAAGTCAACTCATTCAGCATAATACTGCCTTCTGCCTGCTCTACGGAGTAAACCGTATAGCCTTCGTTTTTGAGGTTATCAACAGCTTCAACAGTGTTATTAACATACTTCCAATCGACGGTAAATTCCGCTCCCAAAGCCGTCTTGTGCATTTCGGCATGGGGTGGAGTAGCCGTAATGCCGCACAGATAGATACATTCAATGCGAAAAGCATCCGAAGTGCGGAATACGGAACCTATATTATGCAAACTGCGGATATTATCCAATACAACTACAAGCGGCAGTTTTTCCGCTTCCTTAAACTCCTCTGTACTAATGCGGTTCAGTTCGGTTATCTTCAGTTTTCTGTTCATAATCGTAAGACTTTGTGCCGGTCTGTACACTATGTACCGGCTCATGTCGTGCAAAGATACTTCTTTCCGTTCACATCCCTGTTAATAACCGTTGAAAAGGTGTCAATAGCGTATGGAAAGATTTTTAAAAATAATATTTGCATTATTCAAAGTAACGCATAATACGTCTGCATAACGAACAAACCAAAAAAGTTAACCTTAACTTTCAAAGGCTGTATAAACACATTTTTAAGTACTATTTCACTGATTAATCCCTTTAAAGTTATTAACTTTGCGGTTATCAACAAGATGTTAATGAAGTGAGACTATGGCAGAGTAGGGAGCTTATTATCAAGAGATATAACTTTAATTGCTTACGTTAATAACCTAAGGATAAAGTTTAGCCTTGTACTAATAACTTCATGGGCAAGAAAATTCGGATTTATTTGTCCACACTATTAACAGCCTATCATCACTATCAAAGGATTTTTAAAGAAAGAAGAGAAATAAAAATTATTATTATGGATAATCTGATAGAAGCTATCAAGCAACTGAAGAAAGAGAAGAATGCAATCATTCTGGGGCACTACTACCAGAAGGGTGAAATACAAGACATAGCCGACTATGTAGGCGACAGTCTGGCTCTGGCACAATGGGCGGCAAAGACGGAGGCCGATATTATCGTGATGTGCGGTGTCCACTTCATGGGTGAAACGGCAAAGGTACTTTGTCCCGACAAGAAGGTATTGGTGCCCGACATGGCGGCGGGTTGTTCGCTTGCCGACAGTTGCCCGGCGGATAAGTTTGCACAGTTCGTTAAAGAGCATCCCGGACATACGGTGATATCCTATGTGAATACAACGGCTGCCGTAAAGGCTGTTACGGATGTAGTGGTAACTTCCACCAATGCCAGACAAATCGTAGAAAGCTTTCCCGAAGATGAGAAAATAATATTCGGTCCCGACAGAAACCTGGGAAATTATATCAACTCCGTTACAGGCAGGAATATGTTGTTATGGGACGGAGCGTGCCATGTACACGAACAGTTCTCGGTTGAAAAGATTGTTGAATTGAAGCAGCAGCATCCCAGTGCAGTGGTATTGGCTCATCCCGAATGCAAGGGCACGGTTTTGAAACTGGCGGATGTGGTAGGTTCTACGGCGGCTTTGCTGAAGTATGCGGTTGCCCATCCCGAAAAGGAATACATCGTTGCCACGGAATCGGGTATCCTGCACGAGATGCAGAAGAAATGTCCGCAGACGAAGTTTATTCCGGCACCGCCCAACGACAGTACCTGTGCCTGCAATGAGTGTAACTTTATGCGGTTAAACACATTGGAAAAGCTTTATAATTGCCTGAAAGACGAATCTCCGGAAATCAAGGTGGATGCGGAAATAGCAGAGAAAGCGGTGAAACCGATCAAGAGGATGCTGGAGATTTCTGCAAAACTGGGATTATAGTGAATTATTCCCTTGTCGCTGGCATTCTTCGATGAGGGTATGAAAATGATTTCAATATTTTTCAGGCACGGATTACATGGAATTTACGGTTTTCATAAACCGGAACCATGTAATCCGTGCCTGAAAATTTATCATAATGCAAGCATCCGCATACTTTTGCCACTTTCATTACTTGGACAGGAAGTTGCAAAGCTTATCCGTTGCCACTGCCCGGTGGCTGATTTTATTCTTCAATTCGCTTCCCATTTCGGCATATGTCTGCGTATATCCTTCCGGAATAAAGATCGGGTCATATCCGAAACCGGAAGTACCGTGCCTGTGCTTCGTTATTTCGCCTTTTACGATGCCTTCGAACAAGTGTTCCTTTCCATTGACGATAAGTGCGAAAACGGTACGGAATCGGGCTTTTCGGTTCTCCATTCCTTCCATATCCTGCAACAACTTCTGCATATTGGCTTCCGAATTGTGTGCATCGCCGGCATAGCGTGCCGAATACACTCCGGGAGCTCCGTTCAGGGCTTCCACTTCCAGGCCGGTATCATCGGCAAAACAATCCAGGTGGTAATTTTCAAAGATATACCTTGCCTTCAGCAAAGCGTTTCCTTCAAGTGTATCTGCTGTTTCGGGAATATCCGCACTGCAATGGATGTCTTTCATGCTGAGAAGCTCTATTTTATCTCCTAAAATAGCGGTTACTTCTTCCAGTTTGTGGGCATTGTTGGTTGCAAATACAAATTTCTTTTTCATTTTCCTTTCAATTTATCGAATCCTTCTCCATACACGCCGATAACGGAGCTTTGAGAGATGAAAGCATTCGGGTCGATGTCCTTGACCAGACGGAATATCTCGACAGACTGGCGTTTGTAGGCCAACACAACCAATACTTTCACGTTGCGTTTACTGTACCAGCCTATACCGTCGAGTACGGTTACACCGCGATGAGTCTCTTTGGTGATGCGGTCGGCAATCTTTTCGTACTCTTTGGAAAAGATAAAGAACTGTACCGACTGACGCGCACCGTTCACGATATAATCCAGTACGATGCCGATGACGAACAGTGTTACAAAACCGAAAATCACCCGTCGCCAATCGTTGAATATGAAGTAGCAGGAACTGATGATGATAACGTCGCAAGCCATAATCATGCGTCCCAAAGTAACGTCGCGGTATTTATGGATGATGGCTGCGATAATGTCCGTACCGCCCGTACTTCCGTTGCAGTTGAACACTACGCCCAGACCCGCACCGCACATGGCGGCACCTATGAGGCAAGCCATGAAATCCTGTCCCGGTCCCAGTATCTGAGGCGGCACTCCGTCCGCTCCGTTCACCAGCAACTGGAAAAACCATAGGAAGAAAGTCAGTCCGAAGATGGCAAATGTGGTCTTGATACTGAATTTAGGTCCTAAAATCTTGATGGCAAACGTCATCAGGACTGCATTAATGATGAAATACGACCATTGGATAGGAAATCCCGTGGCATAATAGATGATGGCTCCGATACCCGTAGTACCGCCGGTCGTAATCTGATAGGGGATAAGGAACGCAGCCCATCCCATAGCGTAAGAAATTAATCCGAAAGTGATGAAGACATAGTCTTTCAACTCTCTCATCACTTCCGCTTTGGTTGGTTTTGTGATTTGCATATTTGTTATTTGATAACAATGTTTACAATCTTCTTGGGTACTACGATTACTTTGACGATGGTCTTTCCGTCTGTCCATTTCATGGAACGTTCGTCTGCCAATACCGTTTCCTGAATGACATCCGATGCCGTATCGGCAGGGAATTCCATGTTGAAACGTGCTTTTCCGTTGAACGAAATGGTGTAGTTCACCGTATTTTCCACCAGATATTCTTCGTTGTATGCAGGCCATTGCGCGTCGCATACAGAACCTGTGTTACCTAATGTCTCCCACAATTCCTCACATACGTGCGGAGCGAAAGGAGCCAACGTAACGGTAAGCTGATTCAATATCTCTTTCTTGCTGCATTTCAGCGCGGACAGCTCGTTTACGCAAATCATAAAGGCACTGATGCTTGTATTGTAAGAGAATTGTTCAATGTCTCCCGTCACTTTTTTGATGAGCTTGTGCAAGGATTTCAACTCTTCTTTGCCGGCAGCTTCATCAGTTACCAGGTAGTTGCCGGTACGGTCGTAGAACAGCGACCAGAACTTCCTGATGAAGCGGTGTACGCCGTCGATACCGTTCGTATCCCAGGGCTTGGACTGTTCTACAGGGCCGAGGAACATCTCATACATACGCAGCGTATCCGCACCGTATTTCTCTACAATCATATCGGGATTAACCACGTTGAACATGGATTTGCTCATCTTTTCAACAGCCCAGCCGCAGATGTATTTGCCGTCTTCCAGGATAAACTCTGCGGTAGCATACTCAGGACGCCATGCCTTGAACGCTTCCGTGTCGAGAACGTCGTTGGACACGATGTTGACATCCACATGGAGCGGGGTAGTGTCGTATTGGTCTTTCAGGTTCAGCGATACGAATGTATTGGTATCCTTGATGCGATATACAAAGTTGCTTCTTCCCTGGATCATACCCTGGTTCACCAGTTTTTGGAACGGCTCTTCGACGGCGGATACGCCGAGGTCGTGCAGGAATTTGTTCCAGAAACGGGAGTAGATCAGGTGTCCGGTAGCATGTTCCGTACCGCCTACGTAGAGGTCTACGTTGCGCCAGTATTCATCCACTTTCTTGTCGATGAGTGCCGTATGGTTGCGCGGGTCCATATAGCGCAGGTAGTATGCGCTCGAACCTGCAAATCCCGGCATGGTGTTCAGTTCCAGCGGGAAAACGGTTATATTGTCAATCTTCTCATTATCGACCACGCATTTGTTTGCCGTGTCCCAAGCCCATTTAGAGGCATGTCCCAACGGCGGTTCGCCCGTTTCGGTGGGCAGGAATTTGGCCACTTCAGGAAGTTCCAGCGGCAGGCAGCTTTCATCAATCATATAAGGCATTCCGTCCTTGTAGTAAACCGGGAACGGTTCGCCCCAATAGCGTTGGCGCGAGAAGATGGCGTCGCGCAGGCGGAAGTTTACTTTTACGCGTCCCAGATTATGTTCTTTCACATATTTCTTGGTGGCGGCGATGGCTTCCTTGACAGTCAGTCCGTTCAGGTTGAGGTCGCAATAAGGCTCTGTACCTGCTTTCGGAGAGTTGCATACGATACCCTCTTTGGCATCGAAACTTTCTTCGCTTACATCGCAGCCTTCCACCAGCGGAACGATAGGCAGGTTGAAGTGCTTGGCAAAAGCGTAGTCGCGGCTGTCGTGTGCAGGTACGGCCATGATGGCGCCTGTTCCGTATCCTGCCAATACGTAGTCGCTAATCCAGATGGGCACTGCTTCGCCCGTAAAGGGATTGACGGCATAGCTTCCGGAGAATACGCCGGTGACGCTGCGGTCGGAGATGCGTTCGCGTTCGGTGCGTTTCTTGGTACGCTCCAGGTAAGCGTCCACATCGGCTTTCTGTTCCGGAGTGGTTACTTGGGCCACCAATTCGCTTTCGGGAGCCAGTACCATGAAGGTAACTCCGAACATGGTATCTGCACGGGTGGTGAAAATGGTAAATTCCAAATCGCTGTCCTTTACCTTGAATTGGATTTCGGCGCCTTCACTGCGGCCTATCCAGTTTTTCTGCGTCTCTTTCAGAGATTCGGTCCAGTCGATGGTGTCGAGTCCGTCCAGCAGGCGTTGTGCGTAGGCAGATACGCGCAGACACCACTGGCGCATCTTTTTCTGGACTACGGGGAAGCCGCCGCGTTCCGATACGCCGTCTACCACCTCGTCATTGGCAAGCACGGTACCCAGTTGCGGACACCAGTTTACCATTGTTTCACCCAAATAGGCGATGCGGTAGTTCATCAGGATTTCCTGCTGCTCTTTTTCGCTCATGGCATTCCACTCATCGGCAGTGAAATGCAGTTCTTCGCTGCATGCGGCATTCAGTCCTTCGTTACCGGATTTGGCGAATGCTTCTGTCAGTTCTTCGATAGGGCGTGCCTTCTTTTCGTCATTGCAGTAGTAGCTGTTGAACATCTTCTGGAACGCCCATTGTGTCCAGTGATAGTATTCCGGGTCGCAGGTACGGATTTCACGGTTCCAGTCGAAAGAGAAACCTATCTTATCCAGTTGCTCGCGATAGCGGTTGATATTGTTGACGGTGGTAATGGCCGGATGTTGTCCGGTTTGTATGGCGTATTGTTCTGCGGGCAGGCCGTAAGCATCGTATCCCATAGGATTCAGGACATTGAAACCTTGCAGACGTTTGTAACGGGCATAGATGTCCGAAGCGATGTATCCCAACGGATGACCCACGTGCAGACCTGCGCCGCTGGGGTAGGGAAACATGTTCAGTACATAATATTTTTGTTTTGTTTCGTCTTCCGTCACTTGGTAGGTTTTGTTTTCCACCCACCGTTTCTGCCATTTCTTTTCAATCTCTCTGAAATTGTATTCCATAATGGTTGTAATTATATTGTTGAAAACTTGTTGATATACTTACTAAAACTTGTTGATAGCCCGTTTAATTTGGTTTATATCCTGTTAATTAAACGGTGCAAAGTTAAGGGTTTATTTTCAGATTTGTAGCGAAGTAGGGTAAAAAAACAGCATGGAATACTTGACAATACGCTTTTTATTCGCTATATTTGTGAAGTGCTTTTAAAACTAATTTTTTGTTTGTAATACAAAGAATGGCTGAATTACTTCAATAGGATTTTACAAAAAAGATTTTTTAGGA
>ENA-USUJ01003116-USUJ01003116.1-human-gut-metagenome-genome-assembly--contig:-NODE-3116-length-11495-cov-4.757138_pt1 | contig 11495 bp, 8 predicted proteins | sample MGYA00250061_ERZ773398 | MGnify/ENA primary metagenome ERZ773398 (study PRJEB29103, sample SAMN06111992) | human gut metagenome | biome: human gut; feature: ankylosing spondylitis patient; material...
ATCGCTATCTAGTTGCTTTCGCACATCGACATCTTGTGTTGGTGTTGTCTTTTTTTTAATGATACGGCGACCACCGAGATCTACACTCTTTCCCTACACGACGCTCTTCCGATCTGCTGCTCGATGCTGCCCTTGGGCGTCACATGGTGCATGGTGAAGGAATACGGGTCCATCGCAATGGAATAAAGAAAGCTCTTGGGGCGCTCGTCGAAGCTGTGGAACAGCTCCTCACAAAGGCCGCTTTCCTCCGCCGCCTTCTTGAGCAGCAGATCGTCATAGTAGACGATGCCGAGCTTGTTCGCCAGCGCCGTGCCGATCTCGCGGCCGCCGCTTCCGTACTGTCTTCCAACGGTAATGACCATAAGGACTCCTCCTTTATCGCAAAACAAAATGGTGCTATGGAAAGTATAGCACCATTTTGTTTTCGGTTCAATCCTTTTTTACGATGCGAGTCGTTCAGATCCTGCCAAGCTCATGCAGCAGCTTCTCCGGCGTCATCGGCCAGGAGCGCATCCACACACCGCAGGCGTCGTGAATGGCGATGCCGATGGCGGGCGCCGCGCCGTTGCAGGCGATCTCGGAGATGGACTTCGCGCCGAAGGGACCGAAGTCGTCGTTGACGTCGATCAGCACGGACTTGAAATCCTCGGGCGCTTCGCCGATCATCGGCGCGCCGTAATCCGTCAGATTCGCGTTGATGCACTTGCCGTTCTCGTCCAGCTTCATATCCTCATAGAGGGTGTGACCGATGGACTTCATCGCGGCGCCGTACATCTGGCACAGCGCGATCTCGGGATTGATGGGCGTGCCCGCGTCCTGCAGGGCGTAGAACTTCTGCACCTTGATCTCGCCGGTCCTGACGTTGACCGCCACCTGCGCGAAGTGCGCGCCGTAGGGCACGGAGGATGCGGTGGTGACGTAGCTGCCGTGCGCGACCATCTGCCCGCGGCCGTCGCCCGCGATCGCCGCGTGGGACAGCTCGCCGTAGGTGAGCGCCTTGCCGCTCGTCTTGGAATAGACCTCGCCGGGTGCGCGAACGTCCAGATCCTCGACCTTTTCGTTCATCTGCAAAGCGGCCTCCGCCAAAATCTTCTCCTTGAGCTTTTTCGCCGCCAGCAGCGAGGCGTTGCCGCTGAAGAACGTGCCGGAGGAGGCGTAAGCGCCGGTATCGAACACGCAGGAGTCGGTATCGCCGGACACGACCGTGATCTTCTCCATCGGGAGCTTGAGGACCTCCTTCACCGCCTTGGCGGAGATGGTGTCAAGACCCGTGCCAAGGTCCGCGCCGCCGCTGTTGAGAATGACTGTTCCGTCCGTCTCCAGCTTGGCGATGGCCTCAGCATGGTCCAAGCCGGGCAGACCGCTGCCCTGCATGATCATGGCAAAGCCCTTGCCGATCTTCCAGTCGGGATCGTCGGAGACTGCCTTTTTGCCCCACTCGATCATGTCGCAGCCCTTGGCAATGGCCTCGTCCAGACCGCAGGAGCCGACGGGAACGACGTTGCCCTCGCGGCCCTCGCCGAGACCCTTGAGGATCTCAAGCATATAGCCCTCGCTGACGTGGTTCTTTTCCACCATCGTGCGGTAGTCCACGCCCAGCTTGTCCGCCAGCTCCGCCATCGCCATCATGATGCCATAGGTGCCCTTCGGCGTACCGTAGCCCTGATACGCGCCTGCGGGCGGCGTGTTGGTGTAAAAGACCTTCAGATCATACGCCATGTTGTCCACGGCAAAGAGCGGCAGCGTCTTGGAGCAGCTGTTCATCGGAACGGTCAGGCAGTGGTTGCCGAACGGGCCGGTGTTGGCGCAGACCTCCATAAAGAGCGCGGTGATCGTGCCGTCCTTCTTGCCGCCCATCTTCACCTTCACGCGCATGGGGTGACGAGTGGAGTTGGCGTAGAACTCCTCGGCGCGGGTGTTGCGGTAGTAGACGGGCTTGCCGGTGACCCATGCGGCGTAGCCGGTCAGGTCCTCCACCAGAATGTCCTGCTTGCTGCCGTAGCCGCCGCCGACGCGCTCCTTGATGACGTGGATCTTATTTTCCGGAATGCCGCACACCCAGCTGACGATGCGGCGCACATGGTACGGCACCTGCGTGGCGCAGTTGAGCACCAGACGCCCGCCCTCGATATGCGCATAGCAGACGTGCGGCTCGAGCGGCGTGTGCTGGATCTGGCTGGTCTGGTAGGTGCGCTCCACAATGGCGTCCGCCTCGGCGAAGCCCTTTTCCATATCGCCGATGCCGCCCTTGTTGGAGGCGGCGATGTTCTTATGGATGTCCGCGCCCAGCGGGAACTGGTAGACGACCTTGCCCTCGCGCTCGTCGCCCGCGAGCTTATTGTACTCCGCGAGGTCCGCGGGCGCGCCCGCGTTGTAGACGACCTCGCCGTTGTGGACGAGCGGCGCGCCCTCCGCCATGGCCTCCTCGACCGTGTAGACCGCGCCCTGCGGCTCATACTCGACCTTAATAAGCGCGGCGGCCTGATCGGCGATCTCCGGCGTGCGGGCGATGATGCCCGCGACGCGGTCGCCGACGTGGCGGACCTTCCTGTTGAAGAGCCGCCGGTCATGCGGAGACGGCTCGGGATTGCCCTGACCGGCCTGCATATAGTGCGTCTCCGGCGTATTGTACGCGGTAAGGATGGCGGCGACGCCGGGCAGCTTCTCCGCCTCGCTCGTGTCGATGGACTTGATGTAGGCGCTGGCAAAGGGGCTGCGGAGGACGTGCAGGCACCAGGCGTTCTCGGGCACCTTGTCCTCGACAAACACCGGCTCGCCGGAGACCAGCGCCGCACCGTCGATCTTGCCGCAGGGCTTGCCGACGACCTCCAGGCTGGGGCGGAAGGACGGGGCGATCTCGCTGCGGAATTCGCCGAAGTCGCGCAGCTCGGTCGCGAGCTTGACGGCGAGATAATAATGCTCATAGCCCGCGTCGCGGATAAAGATGCTCGTCAGCACATCCTTGATCTCTTCGCGGGTGGGGTTCGGCTTCTGCTCGAGCAGCCAGGTCAGAATGAGCGCGGCAGCGGGCGCGTTGTATGCGCTCTGCACGATGCCCGCAGCGACCATGGCCTTCTGCACATTGTTCAGCTCACGTCCGTTCAGCAGATCCTCGGCGGTGCGGATCTCCGCGCCCTCGGCCTGATAGAACAGGATGAAGTTCGCATACTTGAGCTTGCCGTTGAAGACGATGGTATCGCTGCCGGCGAAGCCCTCGGCGTCGTCGCTGTCGCGGACGCTGCGGTAACCGGCACGGTACAAAACATCACGCAGTCTTGCGGTGGGTTCGGCGCGGAGGGTCACCTCTTCGCCGTTGATCTTGCATTTCAGTTCCATCGCCCTTACCTCCCGAGTGTGAAAACAATGCCCGCCAGATACTTCTTATAGGCGGCGCTGCCGGTCAGGTCGTCGACATAGGTGACCTGCTCGGCAATGTCCGGCGTCGTGCCGTAGACAAGGCCGCTGCCCTGCACGCTCAGCGCGTAGATGCCGCCGCTCTCGGCGGCGATGAGCGTCGCGTGGCTCGACGAGGTGTTGCCGAAGCGCTTGACGGAGCCGGTACGGTCTTTATCGACCACGACATACTCGATCAGACGCTTGCAGTCGCTTTGCAGGTATTCGCCGACGGGCTTGTCCTGCTCGCCGTGCGGCGTGATGGATTTGAGCACCGCGTCCGCCGCAGTCAGCGCGGCGGCAAGATAGCTGTCGGAGCGGCGCAGGCCGAGGTTGCCGCCGACCGTCGCACTGTTTCGCTTGGCAAAGGAGGCGCAGAAGCCGGCGGCCTCCCTAATAAATGCCGGGACAAGCTCGCTCTCGATCACGTCCTGTAGAGTGCAGAGCGCACCGATATAGACCTTGCCGTCCTTCTCGGTGATGGTGTTGAAGTCGAAGCCGGTGATGTCGATGAGGTCCTTGCCCTCGGCGGCGCCGCCGAGGCGGAGGTCATCGGTGCCGCCGGCAAGATAGACCGCCGTGTCGGCGTGCTCCTTGCGGAGGTTCACGGCCTCCTGCGGGGTCCGGGGATGGTAGATCATGGCATTGCCTCCCTTTTATTCCTGAATATCCACGCGGCCGGGTGCATGGCCGGCTTCGAGCGCGTCGATGAAGAACGCGAGCATTCTGCGCGTGGTGTTTCTGCGGTATTCGGGCATGGCGTGCGGGCTGATGACCGTATTCCATGCGTCAAGGAATTCTTCCTTACAGGGGTGAAGCTCGCTGACCTTTTTCCCGATCAGCAGCTCCTCCGCCTTGCGGGAGCGGGCGACCTTGGGGCCCGCCGCGCCGGAGGATGCGCGGAAGTCGACCACCACGCCGTCGCGGACGGTGGCGGCGGCGGAAAGCGTCAGCTTGGAGATGGCGTTCGCGCGGCGCATACCGATCTTGCGGAAGAAAATGTGGGTGAAGTCCTGCTTGGGGATGATGACCTTCGTGATGATCTCGTCCTCGCGCAGCGCGGTCTTTTTGGTGGCAATGATGTAGTCGTCCACGAGCATACGGCGCTCGCCGTCCACGCTCGTGAGCACCACCTCCGCGTCCATCAGAATAAGCGGCTGGGGCATATCGCCCTTGGGGGACGCGTTGCCGATGTTGCCGCCGATGGTCGCGCTGTTGCGCAGGGCGATCGCGCCCATGCGGGACGCGGCGTCCTTCAAAAGCTCGGGCGCGATGGGCGAGCGGGCGATCTCCGCCGAGGTCGTGCACGCGCCGATCTCCACGCTGCCGTCCGGCAGCGCGCGGATGCCCTTGAGCTCCTTGAGGTTGGTGATGATGAGAACGTCGCCCTTGAACGCGGGCGTCACGCCCGCGCCCATGCTGTTCGCGACCATCAGGTCGGAGCCGCCGGCGAGGACGGTCGCGCCGGTTTCCTTGCGGATACGCAGCGCCTCCTCAAGCGTTTCGGGAATGAAGCACTTTACCTGTTCCATAAGGCCGCTCCTTTCTTCGCCGCGAGTCGGATGCACTCGACGATCAGGTCATAGCCGGTGCAGCGGCAGATGTTGCCGCTGATGCCGACGCGGATCTCCTCCTCGGTGGGATCGGGATTCCTGCTCAGCAGCACATAGGTCGCCATGACCATGCCGGGGATGCAGAAGCCGCACTGCACCGCGCCGCCCTCGGCGTAGGCGTCGATGATGCACTTGCCCTTTTCCGTGTCGCGGATGCCCTCGATGGTCAGAAGCTCGCAGCCGTTGACCGCGCCGACGGGGATGATGCAGCTCGTGACCAACTCGCCGTTTTTGATGATGGAGCAGGCTCCGCACTCGCCCTCGCCGCAGCCTTCCTTGCTGCCGGTGAGGCCGTAGTCCTCACGCAGCACGTCGAGCAGTCTTCTCAGCGGGTCGCCCTGGTAGAGCTTCTGCTCGCCGTTCAATGTAAAACGAATCTCAGTGTACATGTTTCATAGCCTCCTCAATCGCTTCCGGCGGGATGGGAATGGATGTAAAGCGCGTGTTGAGCGCACGCTCGACCGCGTCCACATAGGCCGCGGAAGCGCCGTTGAACACCAGCTCGCCCATGCCCTTGGCGCCGTAGGGACCCCAGGGATAGGGATTTTCCTGAATGTGGTAGAACTGCTTCGGGAAATCCATCGAGGTGGGGATCACATAGTCGGACATACTCTTCTGCTTGAAGCGGCCACCCTTGACCTCCAGCTTTTCCATCGAGCCGTAGCCGAGGGACTGGAGAATGCCGCCGTTGATCTGACCGTGGACGATCAGCTCGTCGATGGCCTTGCCGATCTCGTGCGAGGACCAGACGCCAAGCGTCTTGACCTCGTTCGTCAGCTTGTCCACCTCGACCTCAACGCAGGCAACGCCCCAGCCGTAGCCAAGGTAGGCGTCGCCGCGGAAAGTCGCCTGATCCCACGGATAGCCGTCGGGATGCTCGTACTCGACCTCGGTGGTGAAGTCGCCCTCGCTCCAGCGCTCCTTCATCTCCTGCGCGGCGCGCTCGACAAGGCGGCCGACGATCATAGTGGAGCGGGAGGCTGCGGTCGGGCCGGAGTCCACGACCTTGGAGGTGTCGGGATCGAGATACTCGATCTGATCGATGCTCACGCCGAGCGTGGCGGCGCAGATCTTGCGCAGGCTCGTTTTGAAGCCCTGCCCCATTTCGGTGGAGCCGACCTGAATGCTCACGCGGTCGCCGGTCTTGACCAGCCGCGCGTGCGCCTTGATGATGGCCTGCTCGCCGTTGCCGGTGAACGCGCCGCCGTGGTTATAGAGCGCGATGCCGATGCCCCTGCCGCAGCCGGGCTTGTATTCCTTGGCCTTGCGCCAGTAATCGGACTCGCGGGTGATGACGTCCAGCATCTCGGGGAGCTTGACCTCCTCGATGATGTGACCGTTGGTCGTGGTCTCGTCGCCCTTCTTGGCGAGGTACTGCATCTTGAACGCCAGCGGGTCCACGCCGAGGTGGTGCGCCAGATGGTCCAGATGCGTCTCGATGGCAAAGAGCGTCTGCGGCGCGCCGAAGCCGCGGAACGCGCAGGACGGGAACATATTCGTGCCGATGCCCTCGCCCTTGAGATAGGTATTGTCGAAGGTGTAGACGCCGTTGCCGTGGAACACGCCGCGCTGGAGCACGACGTAGGACGAGGAGAGGTACGCGCCGCAGTTATAGTAGATGTGACCGTACACACCGGTGATCTTTCCGTCCTTCACCGCGGTCTTGTAGATGCACTTGGACGGATGGCGCTTGACGGAGAACTGCGTGTCCTCCTCGCGGTCAAAGACCATCTTGATGGGCTTGCGGATCTTGTTCTCCGCCACCAGCAGAGCGCCGCAGAGCACGTCGGGGAAATGCTCCTTGCCGCCGAACGCGCCGCCGGTCGTGCACTGGCGAACGATGATATCGTCGTAGGGAATGTCCAGCAGCCCCGCGATGGACTTGCGGATGTAGAACGGGCACTGGGCGGAGGCATAGAAGACGAACTTGCCGTCCTCCATATCCGCGATGGCGCTGTTGGTCTCCAGATGGACGTGCTCCTGATAGGGCGTTTCGATGGTCTCCTCAAAGACCTCGTCCGCCTCGGCGAACACCTCGTCCATCGGCCGGCCCTTTTCGCAGAACAGCTCGCACATGACGTTGCTGTTCTTCTCCGGGAACATGGGGCCGCCGACGCAGTGGATACCGTCGTCAATGGTGACGGCGGGCGTCTGCTCCTCGTAGTCGATTTTGATCTGCGCCTTGAGCCGCTTAAGAACGCTGCGGTCGGGGCCGACCACCAGGCCGATCGTCTCGCCGACGTAGAGGACATAGTCCTCGGCGAAGCAGCGCCAGTCCTTGGCGATCATCCACAGCTCGTTCTTGCCCTGCGCGGGAATATCCTTCGCGGAGATAAAATAGTACCCCTCCGGCAGCTCCGGCACATGAATGGCCTTGATCCTTCCGCGGGCGATGGTGGAGCGCACCATGTAGGCGTACTGCATATCGGGCAGTGTCATATCGCAGACGTAGACCGCCTCGCCCCTCGCCTTCTGCACCGCGTCCACGCGGACGATGCGGTCGCCGATCTTCGTCGCCTGCATCGGCTTGCTGCTGTATCCTTCCGACATAAAAGACCTCCTTCAGCGTTCCCGCCTGCCGGGACGCTTCCTTCGGTAAATTTTGAACATTTTTAGGAATTCTTACAAAAGCAAGATGTTCTAACAAGCTGTTTTCAGCGAATCAGCCCATTTTCTTGCTGTGATTTTAACACCAAACGCCCCGTTTGTACAGAGACGCCGTAGTCCTACTTTCAGAATAGCGCGTGTATTTTCCGGTTGCATTGGGGAGACTGCTTATGATAAAGTAACCATAACCGAGAAAGAGAGATGAACTCCATGAACCATCCGCCCAGGATCGGCTGCCTTATCATGGCGGCTGGAAACGCCAGCCGCTTCGGCTCCAACAAGCTCGCCGCCAAGGTGGACGGCAAAATGCTCATCGAGCACGCGCTCGAGACCGTCCCCCGCGAGGAATTTGCCCGCGTGACCGTCGTCACGCAGTACGACGAGGTCCTCGTGCTTGCCAGGCGCTTCGGCTTTACCGTCCTTGTCAACCCCTTCCCCGAGTGGGGCGCGAGCCACACCGTCAGGCTCGGCACCGAGGCGATGGCAGACTGTGACGCCATTCTCTATCAGGTCGCCGACCAGCCGCTGCTGCGGCGCGAGAGCGTGCGTGCGGAGGTCGAATTTTTCCGCCGGCATCCCGACCGCATCGTCGCGATGGGACACGGCGGCGTGCGTGGCAATCCGTGCATCTTCCCCGCCCGCTTCTTCCCCGAGCTGACGGCGCTCGAGGGCGATCACGGCGGCAGCGCCGTCATTCGCCGTCATGAGGACGCGCTGACGCTCTTTGAGATCTCCCCCGATGAGCTGCGCGACGTGGACACGCCGATGGCGCTCGCCGCGCTGCGCGACACGCTCGCGTGAGCTACGGCGCCGTCATTTCGCCGCGGAGGTCCTGCTCCATCAGCGTCTTGACGCGCTCCTTCTCATAGCCGCAGGAAAAGAGATAGTAGAGCTTGGCGACGGCGGCCTCGGTCGTCATGTCCAGCCCGCTGACCGCGCCCGCTCTTTTCAGGGCGTTCGAGGTCTCGTAAGCGCCGAGCGCCACCGCTCCCTGCGGACATTGCGAGCAGACCGTCAGCACCGTGCCGTTGTGAAAAGCCTTTTCGATGATCGGCAGCAGCGCGCCGCCGTCCCCGGGAATGTTTCCCGCGCCGAAGGTCTCGATGACGATGCCGCGCAGCCGCTCGGTCATGATCTGCTCAAAGAGCGAGAACTGAATGCCCGGGAAGACCTTCAGCACCCCGATGGGAATATTCTCCAATAATTGCAGCTTCAAAGCGCCTTTCGGCTTCGGCAGGAGGGCGCTTTCGTTGTAGCGGATGGTGATGCCCGCGTCGGCGAGGCTCGGGTAGTTCGGTGAAAGGAAGGCGATCAGCCCGTCGGCGGAGAACTTGGTCGCGCGGTTGCCGCGCAGGAGCTTTCCGCCGAAGTACAGGCAGACCTCATGCACCTCCCCCGCGCCCGCGATGAGCAGCGAGGTGATGAGATTGTCGCGCCCGTCGCTGCGGATCTCGCACATGGGGATCTGCGAGCCGGTGAGAATGACCGGCTTTGCCAGACCCTCGAGCATGAAGGAAAGCGCGGAGGCGGTATAGGCCATCGTGTCCGTGCCGTGGAGCACCACAAAGCCGTCGTAGGCGTCGTAATGGTCGGCAACGAGCTGCGCGATCTTGTTCCACTCATGCACCGTCATGTTGGAGGAGTCGAGCAGCGGGTCCATTTCGAGCATATCCCAACGGGGCATCTGCTCGGCGTACAGGTCGGGAATGGCCTCCATCGCGCGGCGGAACTGCCCGCTCTGCGGGGCGTAGCCGTTCTCCGTGCGCGTCATGCCGATGGTCCCGCCGGTGTAGATGATCAGAACATTTTTCATACGGCTTACCACCAATAGCGCGGCATCTTGGGCCGCTCATACGGCGTTTTCATCAGCGGAAGGCTCGTGCGCATCTCGCCGTCGAGCGCGAAGTACGCGCCCGCCACGGCGGGGGCCGTCGGAATGGTCGTGATCTCGCCGATGCCGATGGCGCCGAAGGCCATGTCCTGCCCCTCCTTCTCCACCAGAATGCTGTGGATGGGCGGCACCTGATCGGCGCGGAACAGGCCCAGCGTGCCGAACCTTGCGCTGGGGATGCAGTCGTAGAGCGGATAGTGCTCCGTCAGCGTGAAGCCGAGCGCCATGGTGACGCCGCCCTCGATCTGCCCCTCGCAGGAGAGCGGGTTGATCGCCTTGCCGACGAAGTGCGCCGCGTCGATCTCGCGGATCGTTCCGTCGTCGTTGAGCACGCACACATGGGTGGCGTAGCCGTAGGCGACGTGGCTGACGGGATTGGCAACGTCCTGCGCGCCCAGCGGGTCGGTCTTGGCGAGGTATTCGCCGTAGAACTCCTGCCCCTCGAGCGCTTTCCAGTCCACGCTCGCCCCCTCAGGCAGCTCGGTGCCGACCGTGCCGCTGCTGTTGCCGCCGGGCAGCGATTCCATGCCCTGCCGGTGCGCGATGCCGGAATAATCGGACACCCTCACATCGGCGCCCGCCGCCGCGAGCAGCTTCTGACAGGCCCGCCGGCAGGCTTCGCCGGTCACGAGCGTCTGGCGCGAGCCGGAGGTCGTGCCGGAGTCCGGCGCGTTCACCGTGTTGGCGGCCTCGTAGACGATATCCTCGCGCTCACAGTGCAGCATGGTGCAGACGATCTGCGTCAGCACCGTGCCAAGTCCCTGTCCGATGCAGGATGCGCCGGAGCGGATATGGAGCTTACCGTCCTTGACCGCCACGATGCAGCGGCCCGTATCGGGAATGCCCACGCCGACGCCCGCGTTCTTCATCGCGCAGGCGATGCCGACGTTCTTATTCTGCTCGCAGATGTCCTTCACCGCCTCGAGCGTCTCGACAAGGCCCGTGGAGGGCGGCGCGATCTGTCCGTTCGGCAGCGTCTGCCCGGGGCGGATGGCGTTGCGGTAGCGGATCTCCCACGGGGAGATGCCCAGCTCGTGCGCCATCTTCGTGAGCGTCATTTCCATGGCGTAGCAGGTCTGCGTCACGCCGAAGCCGCGGAACGCGCCCGCGGGCGGATTGTTCGTATAGTACGCCTTTCCGGTGATCTCAAAATTCTCGTAGTGATAGGGGCCTGCCGCGTGCGTGCAGGCGCGCTCGAGCACCGGGCCGCCGAGGGAGGCGAACGCGCCGGTATCGGAGTAGACCTTGGCCTTGACGCCCTGGATGATGCCGTTTTCGTCGCAGCCCATGGTGAAGTCCATCCAGAAGGGATGACGCTTCGGGTGGATGAGCAGCGATTCCGGCCGGGTCAGCTTGACCTTGACCGTGCGGCCGGTGAGGTAGGTCATGAGCGCGGCGTGGTGCTGCACGCTCATATCCTCCTTGCCGCCGAAGCCGCCGCCGACAAGCTGGTTCTGCACGCGGACCTTGTCGGTGCCGAGCAGGAGCTTACACTCGTGCAGCGTGGTATGGGACGACTGGTCGGTGGACAGGACCATGACATAGCCGTCCTTGTCCATATACGAGACCGCGCACTCCGGCTCGAGGAACGCATGCTCGGTCCACGGGGTCTCAAAGTGCTGGGAGATGACGTATTTGGAGTTCTGGATCGCCGTCTCGGCGTCGCCGCGGGCGATGTGCTTGTAGGCCTGCACGTTGGATTCTTCCTCGTCGAAGACGCGCGGAGCGTCCTCGGCCCAGGCCTCGGGGGGATTATGGACGGCGGGCAGCGGCTCGTAGGTCACTTTTACGAGCTTTTTCGCCTTTTCGAGGATCTCGGGCGTTTCCGCGACCACGAGCGCGATCGCGTCGCCGAGGTAATGCGTCAGCCCGCCGATGGGGATGAGCGAATACTGGTCGTGCTTGAGATGACCGACCTTGTTTTCCCCGGGAATATCCGCCGCCGTGATGACGCGGACGACGCCGGGCAGCGCCGCGGCCTTCGACGTGTC
>ENA-USUJ01003119-USUJ01003119.1-human-gut-metagenome-genome-assembly--contig:-NODE-3119-length-11489-cov-4.914125_pt1 | contig 11489 bp, 10 predicted proteins | sample MGYA00250061_ERZ773398 | MGnify/ENA primary metagenome ERZ773398 (study PRJEB29103, sample SAMN06111992) | human gut metagenome | biome: human gut; feature: ankylosing spondylitis patient; material...
CGAGATCGCCGCCGCCCTCCTCGGACTGCCGGCGGAGTTCCGTGAGGACGGCGCCTTTCACGCAATTCTCGGCGGCCGGGCGGTAAAGTCTCCCGCGCACGTCGGCGGGAAGGCTTCCGACAGCCTCCTCCAAAATCCGGTAAAAAGCCTGCGCCTGCCGCAAATTATAGTCATTTTCCATATTCCGTTTCCCTTATATTATCGAAAGCGGATGCGCAGAACCGGATGAAAAACGCCCGGACTTACCGTCGCCCCCTAAATCCCGCCTCTCAGGCGGGGTTCCACGAACTCCCTGACACGGCGCGTGTACTCAGCCCGGTTGTCCCGGTAGGAGACGGCGTGCGCGGCGCCCGGCACCACCCACAGCTCCTTTTCGCCCGGCTTGGCCTCGTAAAGCGGATAGACCATCCGCGTAGGGACGTAGCCATCGGCGTCGCCGTGGATGAACAGCATCGGCAGCCGGCATTTCGCCACCTGCTTCAGGGCCGAAGCCTCGCGGAAATCCCATCCGTATTTCAGCCGGCACAGCCAACTCGCCACGTCGAGCAGCGGGAAGGCCGGCAGCCCGAACTGATCTTCGAGCTCCTTGGCGAACTGGTCCCGGACACTCGTGTAGCCGCAGTCCTCGACGAAGCACTTCACATAGGGGCGTTGTTCCTCGCCCGAAACCATCATCGTCGTCGCGGCGCCCATCGAGATGCCGTGAACCACCATCCGCGTATCCCCGCCGAAGATGTCGTTGGCGACCTCCATCCACCGCAGCACGTCGAGGCGGTCCTTCCATCCCATCTGAATGGCCCGTCCTTCGCTCTGCCCGTGGTAATAAAGGTCCGGCAGCAGGATGTTGCACCCCAGATCGTGGTTGTAGAGATAGCCGATCATCAGCATCCGCACGGCGTTGTCCGTGTAGCCGTGGACGATCACCGCCGTCCGGTCCGTCGGTTCGGGAGCCGCCGCATAGATCGCGTGCAGCCGCTCGCCCTCTGCGCCGAGGATCACCGTATCGCGCAGCGCCCCGGTGCGTTCGAGGCTGTCGATCCACGGTTGCAGGAAGGGGTATTCGGCATACATATGTTTATAAGAGGAGGCATTTTTCGCCTCCATCGTTGCGTCGGGCGTCAGCGAATAGGAGAGCAGATAGAGGCTGCCGCCCGTGACGACGACCACCGACAGCAGCAAAAGGACGAGTAAACTTCGGACAATGCGTTTCATAATCGGCATTTTCAGTAATCGGTCATTCGGCCGGTTCGGACAGGGGCAGATCGCCCGCTCCGGCATAAAACATCACCACTTCGGCCTCCTCTTCGCCCCGGTTCTCCCCGTAATGGGGCGTTCCGATCAACTCGACGAGGGCCTCGCCGGCCCGGAAGGTCCGTTCGGCGCCCATATCCGAGATCACGGTCAGCTCACCGCGGAGCACCACCCCAGCATTGACGATCGAATGGCGGTGCATCGCCATCGTGGCTCCGGGCGGAACCACGCCCCGCAGGAGCGTCACCCGCGGCCTCCCGGCAGGATAGGCCGGCAGCGGGGTTCCGTCCCAGCTCTCGGAGGCATCGGCGAGGCACTTGACGACAACATCGCGCATTACTCCGCGCCCAGTTTCGTGCGGATGTGCGCCAGCATGTCGTCGGTCATGCGCGAAAGGTCCCATTCGGGTTTCCAGCCCCACTCCTCGCGGGCACAGGTGTCGTCCAGCGAATTGGGCCAGCTCTCGGCGATCTCCTTCTTCACGGGATCGACGTTGTAGTCCATCGTGAACGCGGGCAGCCGCTTTTTGATCTCGGCGCAGATGATCTCGGGCGTGAAGCTCATCGACGCGAGGTTGAAGCTGTTGCGGTGGATCAATTTCGCAGGGTCGGCCTCCATCAGTTCGACGCAGGCGCGCAGGGCGTCGGGCATGTAGATCATGTCCATGTAGACGTCCGGCGGAACGGGACAGGTGAATTTGCCGCTCCGGATCGCCTCGTAGTAAATCTCCACGGCGTAGTCGGTCGTACCGCCGCCGGGCAGCGTGACGCTCGATATGATGCCCGGGAAACGCACCGAACGGGTGTCGACGCCGTATTTGTGGTGGTAGTAGTTCCCGAGCAGTTCGCCCGTGACCTTGCAGATGCCGTAGATCGTCGTTGGCTGCATGATCGTGTCCTGCGGGGTTTTGTCCTTGGGCGACGACGGCCCGAAGGCGCCGATCGACGAGGGGGTGAACAGCGCGCAATGGTGCTGCCGGGCCACTTCGAGCGAATTGTTGAGCGCCCCCATGTTGACGTTCCAGGCCATCTGGGGATTGCGTTCGCCGACGGCCGACAGCAGGGCCACGAGGTTGAAGATCGTGTCGATGCGGTGACGGGCCACGACCGAGGCCATGGCCGTTGCGTCGAGGGCGTTGAGCACCTCGAAAGGACCGTCCCCGGCCAGCGACCGGCACTCGCGCATGTCGGTAGCGACGACGTTCGAGCCGCCGTAGATACTGCGCAGGTAAACGGTCAGTTCGGAACCGATCTGACCGCCTGCGCCTACTATTAAGATGCGTTTCATCTGGTTTTTATTATGATTTGGTAGTAAAGGTAGAAAATAATTATGAAAAGTGTACAAATTTTTGGTCTTTTCATTTTTCTTATGTACTTTTGCACCACTCGAAAGAGAAATGTTGCTGACATAGCTCAGTGGTAGAGCACTTCCTTGGTAAGGAAGAGGTCCCGGGTTCAAGTCCCGGTGTCAGCTCAGGCAACGAAAGCGGCAGTTCCGATAAACTGCCGCTTTTCTCTTTTGCGGGGGGGGGCTCTTTTCCGTTTCAGGACAACTTCGCAATCAAATAGGACTAACGCCATAGGCCGCGGGAACGTAACTTTGCAGCATAAAATTTTTCCACCATGCGCATTCACGTCAATCCCGCCTCGGATCGCCTGCGGAGCTTCGCGGAACACCTCCCCGAACTGTTCGAAAACGGCGGCGAGGTACTCCATACCGGACGCAACACGATCAAAGCCTTCGACGTTGGGGGGGGGTATCGGGTCGCGGTCAAACGTTTCCGCCGTCCGAACCTGTTCCAGGCTTTCGTCTACACCTTCTTCCGTCGGAGCAAAGCCCGCCGCTCCTACGAACACGCCGTGCGGCTGCGGGCGCTGGGCATCGACTCGCCCGAGCCGATCGCGTGGAGCGAATACCGCCGCCACGGGCTGCTGAGCGACAGCTACTACATCTCGCGCTGTTCGGACTACACGCCCCTGTCGCAGACCACCGGACACTTCCCCTCGGCCGGAACCGTCCCCGTGCTGGAAGCCTTCGCCCGCTTCGCCGGACAGCTCCACGAACAGGGAATCGAACACCGGGACTTCAACCACGGCAACGTCCTCTGGCGCCGCGACACGGCGACGGGCGCCATCCGCTTCCAGCTGATCGACATCAACCGCATGCGGTTCGCCGACCGGCCGCTGCGGCCCCGCGCCTGCATGGTCAACCTGCGGAGGCTCTCCTGCCCCGCCGTGGCGTTCCTCTTCATCCTCGACCGCTACGCCGAAGCCCGCGGCTGGAACATCGACGACACGCTGCTGCAAGGCACCTTCTTCCGCCTCGCCTTCGGACGCCGCAAGGAACTGCGCAAGCGGTTCCGGCGCCGCAAACGCTGATTTTCGCAAAAAAACGGCTCCGGAGTTTGGTTTTCCGGATTATTTCGCTACATTTGCCGATGATAAAGTCCACCGCGACCATGAGAGCATACGGTTTTGCATATTATTTTTATTACTTTTTCTTTTATAGCAAGGGAAAAAGCGGGGTCGCGTGCAATTAACTGTATGAAATAGGAATATAGATTAATGATGATACGAAAATCCCGCTCGGCCGAGCGGGATTTTTCTTTTTCAAACCAAACTATGGAACAGATCGCAATACAGGGCATCGCAGGATGCTATCACGAAACGGCAGCGCGCAGCTACTTCAACGACCGGCAGATCGGCATCCTCCCCTGCCTGAGTTTCGACGAGCTGTTCGCCCGGATGGCGGCGAACCCCTCGCTGCTGGGCATCGCGGCCATCGAGAACACCATCGCGGGCAGCCTGCTCCCCAACCACGAATTGTTGCAGCAGAGCCGCGCACGGATCATCGGCGAGCAGAAACTCCGCATCTCGCACGTGCTGGCCGCACTGCCCGGACAGACGCTCGGCGAGATCGGCGAGGTCCACTCCCACCCGATCGCCCTGATGCAGTGCGGCGACTTCCTCAAAGCGCACCCCGCGATGAAGATCGTCGAACGCGACGACACGGCCGGCAGCGCCCGGGAGATCGCCGAGGGGCGGCTCGCAGGCACGGCCGCCATCTGCGGCGCCGACGCGGCGGAGCTCTACGGGCTCGAAATCCTCAGCCGCGGCATCGAGACCAACAAACACAATTTCACGCGCTTCCTGCTCCTGGCCGACGAGAGCCGCGCCGCGGCTTTCGCCGACCCCGCGAACACGAACAAAGCCTCGCTGCTCTTCACCCTTTCACACACCCGGGGGAGCCTCTCGAAAGTGCTCACCCTCCTCTCGTTCTACGACATCAACCTCACCAAAATACAATCGCTGCCGATCATCGGACGCGAATGGGAGTACCGCTTCTACGTCGACGTCACGTTCGACGACCCGGTGCGCTACCGGCAGGCCGTCGATGCCGCCCGGCCCCTCACCAGCGATTTCCGCATTCTGGGCGAATACGCCGAATGCCCCAACCCCGCAATCTAATACAAATCGAAAACAATAAAATCAGCTCACTATGAACGACATTCAACCTATCACGCTTCCCGGGGTCGATCCCCGGCGACCGCTGGTCATCGCAGGTCCCTGCAGCGCCGAGACCGAAGAACAGGTCATGGAGACAGCCCGCGCACTGGCCGCAGAGGGCTTTCACATCTACCGCGCCGGGCTGTGGAAGCCCCGCACCAAACCGGGCGGATTCGAGGGCGTAGGCACCGCAGGCATCGCATGGCTCCAGCGCGTGAAGCGCGAAACGGGCATGTACACCGCCACCGAAGTCGCCACCCGCGAACACGTCGCCGCAGCGCTGAAAGGCGGTATCGACCTGCTCTGGATCGGCGCCCGCACGGCGGCCAACCCCTTCGCCATGCAGGAGATCGCCGACGCACTGCGCGGGGCGGATGTTCCGGTGCTGGTGAAGAATCCCGTGAGCCCCGACCTCGAACTGTGGATCGGCGCCATCGAACGCATCTACAACGCCGGCATCCGCCGCATCGGGGCCATCCACCGCGGCTTCTCGTCGATCGACAAGAACCTCTACCGCAACCATCCGCTGTGGGCCGTGCCCATCGAGCTGCACCGCCGCATCCCGGCGCTGCCGATCTTCTGCGACCCCAGCCACATCGGCGGCAAGCGCGAACTGATCGCCCCGCTCTCGCAGCAGGCCATGGACCTCGGGTTCGGCGGACTGATCGTCGAATCGCACTGCAAGCCCGACTGCGCATGGAGCGACAAGGCCCAGCAGGTGACGCCCGACGCGCTGGCCTACATCATCCGCAACCTCGTGATCCGCGACCAGACGATCACCACCGAGAGCCTCACCGAACTGCGCTCGCAGATCGACAAGCTCGACGACGAACTGCTGGAACTGCTGACCCGCCGCATGCGCGTCTCGCGCGACATCGGGCAGTACAAGAAGGAGCACAACATGCCCGTTCTGCAAGCCCAGCGTTACGACGAACTGCTGGCGCGCCGCGCCGGGCAGGCCGAGCAGATGGGCATGGACCGCGAATTCATGCGCACCGTCCTGCAAGCCATCCACGAAGAGTCGATCCGTCAGCAGATGGAGGTGCTGGGACGGGCGTAAGGGCCCGTTCCGCGGCGGGCCGCAGGAGGGAGCGTTATTACATTTCGGTTAAATATCCCCGCAGGGCGTGTAACAACGGTGAATGTTGCGTAATTTTGAGGCGGATTCAAACCTCGTATGTATGGCAAAACACAAAATCCTGGTGGTCGATGACGAAGAGTCGCTGTGCGAGATCCTGCAATTCAACCTCGAAGTCGAGGGTTACGAGGTCGATGTGGCGTACAGCGCCGAGCAGGCCCTCGGAATGCACCCCGAGCGTTATTCGCTGATCCTGCTCGATGTCATGATGGGCGAAATGAGCGGCTTCCGGATGGCCCGGCTGCTGAAAGACGACCCCGCGACGGCGAAGGTCCCGGTGATCTTCTGCACGGCGAAGGACTCCGAAGACGACACGGTCGCCGGGCTGAACCTCGGGGCCGACGACTACATCGCCAAGCCGTTCTCGGTGCGCGAGGTGCTGGCCCGCGTGCGGAGCGTCCTGCGGCGCACGGCCGAAGTTCCGGCGGAGCAGGAGACGGTCGCCTTCGAAGGGCTCGGCATGGACCTCCGGCGCAAAGTCTGCACGCTGGACGGCAAAGAACTGGCGCTCACCAAGAAGGAGTTCGAGATACTGGCCCTGCTGCTCGCCCACCGGGGCGTGATCTTCTCGCGCGAGGAGATTCTGCGCCGCATCTGGAGCGACGAGGTGATCGTGCTGGACCGCACCGTCGATGTCAACATCACCCGCCTGCGCCGCAAGATAGGCCCCTACGGCGGACACATCGTAACACGGCTGGGCTATGGTTACGGATTTGAAGAGTAGGCTCTCCTACCACCGGAGGCTGTTTCTGCTGCTGCTGCTCTTTTCGTGGACGCTGGTGGCGTGCTTCGTCCTCTTCCAGTACGGTCGCGAAAAGCATTTCAAGGCCGAGCAGCTCAACGCGCGGCTGCAACTCCTCAACCTGCGGATGCTCGACGCCGTGGACGGGGGAACATCTCCCGAAACCTTCGTCGCCCGTCAGGGAAACGCCTTCGGCGACCTGCGCGTGACGATCGTCGGCCTCGACGGCCGCGTCCTGTTCGACAACTCGCTCGACACGCTCCCCGCCGCCAACCACCTCGACCGGCCCGAAGTGGCCGAAGCCGCGGCCCGCGGAACGGGTTACACCATCCGCCGCCACTCCGAGAGCACCCACCGCAATTATTTCTACTCGGCGATGCTCGGCGACAGCTGCATCGTCCGCACGGCCGTGCCCTACTCCGTGCCGCTGAGCGAGGTGCTGGCCGCCGACCGCGAATTTCTCTGGTTCATGTTAGGCGTCACGCTGCTGATGAGCGTCGCGGGGTACTTCGCCACGCGCCGCCTGGGGCAGAACATCACGCGGCTCAACGAATTCGCCGAACGCGCCGAGCGGGGCGAGCGGATCGACGAACGCACGGATTTCCCCCACGACGAGCTGGGCGACATTTCGCAGCACATCATCCGCCTCTACGCACGGTTGCAGAAGACCACCGCCGACCGCGACCGCGAGCACGCCCTCGCGCTGCACGAGGAGCAGGAGAAGATCCGCATCAAAAAACAGCTGACGAACAACATCAACCACGAACTGAAAACCCCCGTGGCGGCGATCCAGGGGTATCTGGAAACCCTGCTGGCCAACCCGGACCTCGACGCCGGAAAGCGCACGGACTTTCTGGAAAAGAGCGCCGCGCAGACCGGACGCCTGCGCAGCCTGCTGGCCGACATCTCGACCATAACACGCATGGACGAAGCGAGCCAGCTGATCCGCAAGGAGCCCGTGGTGCTCAACGACCTGATCGCCGAAACGGCCGCCGACATGGAGCTGAAGCCCGCCGAACAACGGCTGCGGATGAACGTCGATTTCCCCCGGCGGGTCGAGGTCGTGGGCAGTCCCTCGCTGCTGGCGTCGGTGTTCCGCAACCTCGCGGACAACGCCGCCGCCTACTCCGGAGGCCGCGACATCTTCATCCGCCTCGTGGACGACACCCCCGAGGAGTGCACGATCCTCTTCGCGGACAACGGCATCGGCATCGGCGAAGAGCACCTGCCGCACATCTTCGAACGCTTCTACCGCATCGACAAGGGGCGTTCGCGCAAACTCGGCGGCACAGGGCTGGGGCTGGCGATCGTCAAGAACGCCGTTGCGATCCACGGCGGCACCATCACGGCCCGCAACCGCGACCGCGGCGGACTGGAATTCGTCTTCACGCTGAAAAAACAGGGCTGACCCGTTTCATTTCACAAACCTGCAACACCCCCGTAACACCTTTGTAATATCCGTTTCGGACCTTTGCGACGACAAGGAACCAAATCGGATAAATCACATGTCCCCTCTTTTCACCGCAATCGTCGTCGTCCTGGCCCTGCTGGCCGTGATGGGCATCGTCGTGGGCGTCGCCAACGACGCCGTCAATTTTCTCAATTCGGCCCTGGGGTCGAAAGTCGCCCCGCGCCGCGTGATCCTCTGGGTCGCGGCCGCCGGCATCCTCGTCGGCACGCTCACATCGAGCGGCATGATGGAGGTCGCCCGCAGCGGCGTCTTCTACCCCGGACAGTTCTCCTTTCAGGAGATTATGATGCTGTTTCTGGGCATGATGCTGGGCAACGTGCTGCTGCTGGACCTCTACAACACGCTGGGACTGCCCACCTCGACCACCGTGTCGATGGTCTTCGGACTGCTGGGCGCCGCCGTGGCCGCCGCGCTGTTCCGCATCGCCGGCGACCCCGGAACCTCGCTGCACGACCTCTCGCAGTTCATCAACACGGGCAAGGCAATGGTCATCATCGCGGCGATCCTCCTGTCGGTGGCCCTGGCCTTCGCCGCAGGAACCCTCTTCATGTACATCTCGCGGCTGATCTTCTCGTTCCGCTACGCCCCCGCGTTCAGGCGCTGGGGCGCCGTATGGTGCGGCATCTCGCTCGCCGGCATCCTCTATTTCGCGCTGTTCAAGGGGTTGAAAAGCTCGGGACTGATCCCGACCTCCGTTTCGGCCTACGTCGGCGACCACGTCCTCGTGACGCTCCTCGCCTTCTGGGCCGCGGCGTCGCTCCTCCTCTACATTTTCCAGCGCATGCGGCTCAACATCATGCGCATCACCATCCTCTCGGGCACTTTCTCGCTGGCGCTGGCCTTCGCGGGCAACGACCTGGTGAACTTCATCGGCGTGCCGCTGGCCGGCTACGACGCCTGGCGGATCGCCGGAGAGGCGGGCAGCGAGACGATGATGATGGGGGCGCTCGAAGGTCCCGCCCGCGCGAACTTCCTGCTGCTGGGCGCCTCGGGAATCATCATGGTGCTGACGCTCTTCTTCTCGAAGAAGTCGCAGCACGTCACCGAAACCGAACTCTCGCTCGCCTCGCAGCACGAGGGCGACGAACGCTTCGGCTCGACCCTCATCTCCCGCAGCCTCGTGCGCGCCACGCTGGTCCTGAACACGATGTGGACCGGCCTGATCCCGGCGCGGATGCAGAAAGCCATCGACCGCCGTTTCGAGCCGCTGCCCGCCGAGGAGCGTTCGTCGGCCCCCTACGACATGATCCGCGCCGTGGTGAACCTCACCGCCGCGTCGATCCTGATCGCCATCGCCACCTCCTACAAACTGCCCTTATCGACGACCTACGTGGTCTTCATGGTGGCGATGGGATCGTCGCTCGCCGACCGTTCGTGGGGACGCGAAAGCGCCGTCTACCGCATCACGGGCGTGATGGCCGTGATCTCGGGGTGGTTCATCACGGCGCTCGGGGGATTCCTCATCGCGCTGGCCGTGACGGCCCTGCTGCTGTGGGGCGGCTGGATCGCCGTGGCGGCGCTCACGCTGCTTTGCTTCTGGCTGCTCGTCCGCAGCCACCGCAAGAGCCCCGCGCTGAAAGAGGAGGCCGAAAAAGAACTGCTGCCGCTCGACACGGCCGAAACGCCCGACGAGGTGCTGTGCGCCTGCATCGGCGAGGTCTGCACGACGATGCAGGAGGTCACGCGCATCTACAACCGCACGCTGGTAGCCGTCTTCAAGGAGAACCGCAAGGTGCTCAAGGAGATGGTTCGCGACTCGAACCGCCTTTTCGAGGAGGCCCGCATCCGCAAATACAACGTCATGCCGACGCTGCGCCGCCTGCAACGGTGCGACATCGACACGGGGCACTTCTACGTGCAGGTCACGGACTACCTCTCGGAGGTGACCAAGGCCCTGATCCACATCACGCGCCCGGCATTCGAACACATCGACAACAACCACGAGGGCATGTCGAAGGAGCAGATCGTCGACCTGATGCGCGTGAACGACCAGGTGGAGGCGATTTTCGACAAGATCAACGACATGCTGGCGACGAAGGATTTCTCGGACCTCGATCTGGTGCTCGAAATGCGCGACAAGCTCTTCGACACGATCGTCGAGGCGATCAAGAGCCAGCTGCGGCGCATCAACGACGTCCCGTCGGGCAGCACCCGCGCCGGGGTGCTCTACCTCACGATCCTCAACGAGACGAAGACGATGATGCTCCAGTCGCGCAACCTGCTCAAATCGCAGCAATATTTTCTGGAGGCCAAAAAATAATGCCGATACGCCATCGTGCAGACAATCCACCCAAACCCTCCTTTGAAAAGGAGAGCTTCAAAAAGCGCCGTGTAACGAAAATGCAACGGGTCCGTCATTTCAGCGAAACGACGGACCCGTATCTTTGCACTGTGAAAACCGGAGAACCGGATTCACAAGTTGGTTTTAGGTTACATAAGTAGGTTAGTGGGAGATGCAGTGACGCGACGTCGCGGCATCTTCGTTTTTGTCAAAAGATGCCGCTTCGCTAAATCACCCTTAAAAAAGGGCGGCTTGAACACGACCGGACAATTATTCCGAATCCCGCTTGTCAAGCGGGTTCTCCATATCCTTGAGGTGAATCTCCAGCGCCCGGACCGAGATCTGAATCTCCCAGATCGAAACGCCCAGCGAACCGACCAGCAGCAGCAACGCCGCACCGAAGACATAAGCCGAAAGCAGCATCAGCCCCACGTAGATCAGAAACATCGTCACCACGCACAGGAACAGGCTCGTGACGCCCAGCAACTGCATCGTGCGCGTGAGGTGGAGCCGCCGGCGGAGGTTGTCGATCTGCGCGCGCGTCACCTTCGAGGGGTGCTGCAAATGCTGCTCCTTGAGCGTGCGCACCAATTGCGCATAGGACAGAAACCGGTTGGTGTAGGCCAGCAGAATCAGCGACACGGCCGAAAACAGCAGGGCGGGGGTCGTAAGCGAGAGTTCTTCCATCGTTATCGGGATTTACGCTGCAAAGATACGCTTTTTATCAAAGCCGAAGGTGAAAGGTTGTAAATGAAAAATTCACCTTTCATCTTACACCTTTCACCTTACAAAGCGGCGGGACCCGGGGGCCGGATGCGCAACTCAAACCCCCGGGCCGTAATCCGCCGCACCAATCGTCGGCCGTCAGTGATCGGTCTCCACCAGCCGGAAACGGCGGTTGAATTTCAGTTCCAGTCCGTTGTCGAGGGAGACCTCATGGTTGCGGCCGTCGCGTTCGACACCCCGGACGTGCCGCCCCGGATAGTTCGCAGCCACGAATTTCAGGATCGGCTGCGGAATCAGCCCGTCCGGCACGACACCCCCCGGCCGCTCGACATCGGTCCACTCGCCGCGGGCGTCGAAGTCGATCTCCGTACCGT
>ENA-USUJ01003120-USUJ01003120.1-human-gut-metagenome-genome-assembly--contig:-NODE-3120-length-11487-cov-4.011394_pt1 | contig 11487 bp, 8 predicted proteins | sample MGYA00250061_ERZ773398 | MGnify/ENA primary metagenome ERZ773398 (study PRJEB29103, sample SAMN06111992) | human gut metagenome | biome: human gut; feature: ankylosing spondylitis patient; material...
CCGCAAAGGCGTCGATGACACGCTCATCAATGCCCTCGTAATGGCCGCAGACCAGGGTGAGATTATCATACTGGGCCTTATTTATTTGTCCTTTTCAGCTTTTTTCTCATCCAAGGGAATTTACTATTTGGAGAGATGAAGATCATGGAAAGAATTTATTCCGGAATCCTGAACAGCTCCCAAAAATTCATTGTGTCTGTTTACGGCTAGCAAAACGGATTGATGCCTGTGGTTGATTTTTTTAAGTTTTATGTCTAACTTTTTGGAGACTTCATTTAGGAACGGGTATGGATTGATTTTTAGGTAACTAATAGGATAAGAGTATGTAGATAGTGCCTGTCCGTGAATAGGAAACCCTGTAGTTGAGAGCTTTTGTCAGTAGGGAAAACTATCAGTTAATTAATTGTGAAAACGACTTTGTATGACTGTATCGTGGAATAGCAGGTATGTTCCGTATATATTGAGGAACGAAATTCTCAGGGACGAGGAAGAAACAATACGCCATTTTGAATACGTATGGTTTCTTCCTCAATCATTTGGTGCAGGAGTTGTGCTGTCTTTTCACGGGAGATGCCCGGGAAGGTCATTTCCGACAAATTGTGCTTCTGCCCGTCTTTTAAAGTCTCCAGTATAAGCGCGATGATTTGTTCGTCCGTAGCATCCGCATGTGGATGAGATTTCCGTATCCGGCAAACGTCACATTGTTCGCAGGGTTGTGCGTCTTTTTCGCCGAAATAGTGCAAAAGGACTTTGCTACGGCAGAAGTCAGCCTCTTCGGCATAGTACAACATAGCCTCAATCCGCTCTTTAAAATTTTTCTTGCGTTCGTCGTACACGGAAGAAGGGAATACGATACGTTCTTTTTCGATGCGTTTACAGGAAAAGGTGATATAAGGCGTTTTTTTGCGGGGGATGTAATGGAGGATTCTGGCCCTGCCAAGTGCCAACAGTCCATGGTAAACCTGGTCTGTGGTCAGGCCGGATAAAGTCGCGATACGCCGTTCGTCTATAAAGACATAATCGCTGAATACGCCTCCATAGCTGCGTAAAACCCATTGGATGAGTTGTTCCTGTTCCGCCTCTAGTTCATGAATACGATATAGCTCGTCGCGGCGGAGCAGAAAGTGTATGCGGGAGGCGTTGTCTTGTTCTTCCGTATATTCAATATAGCCTGCCCGTTCCAATAAATGCAGCGCACTGTCGGTCTGAACCGGAAAGTGTTTGAAGTTACGGCAGAATTCGTCCAGGTCGAATTCGCGGGTTACGTTATAACCGTCTCCCATGGCCATCTGGTAATAATAACAAATGTGTTCGTACACTTCCCGTATGGCATCCTTGTCCGGAAAAGTATCGGGGATACGTTTCATCAAGCGTGTACGGTCGTGTCTTTGGTATAGCAGTACTGCGTAAGCCTGTGCGCCGTCACGTCCGGCCCGCCCCGCCTCCTGGAAGTAAGCCTCTATGGAGTCCGGCAGGTCAAGATGGATTACCAAACGTACATCCGGCTTGTCGATTCCCATGCCAAACGCATTAGTCGCTACCATAATCCGTATTTTGTCCTCTTGCCATTGATGTTGGCGAAGGTCTTTTTCCGCATCGTTCAGTCCGGCATGGTAAAAGGTCGCGGACATACCGGCAGCTTGTAACTTCTCCGTGGTCTCCCGGGTATTCCGGCGGCTTCTGGTATATACAATGGCCGATCCTTTCGTGCTGTTTAGAATATGGATGAGTTCCCCAAACTTGTCTTCTGTATGCCGGACAATGTAAGCCAGATTTTTCCGCTCAAAACTCATACGGAAAGCATTCTCTTCCCTGAAAGCTAACTGGCGTTGGATGTCCTTGACCACTTCGGGCGTAGCCGTGGCCGTTAGGGCAAGAACCGGGATGTCCGGCAGGATTTTACGGATTTCCGCAATCCGGGTGTACGAAGGCCGGAAGTCATAGCCCCATTGGGAGATGCAGTGCGCCTCGTCCACCGTAAGGAAACTCACGGGCATGTGGCGCACCTTTGCGAGGAAGATATCCGAGGCCAACCGTTCGGGGGATACATAGAGGAACTTGTAATTGCCGAAAATGCAGTTCTCCAACGTAACGAGGATTTCCTCACGTGACAGCCCGGAATAGACGGCGGCAGCCTTGATGCCTCTTCCGCGCAAGTTACGTACCTGGTCTTTCATCAAAGCGATAAGCGGAGTGACCACGATACAAATGCCGTCACGGCTGAGCGCAGGTACTTGAAATGTAATGGACTTGCCTCCTCCGGTAGGCATAAGCCCCAAAGTATCCCGTCCGTTTCCGATACTTTCTATGATTTCCCGTTGTATGCCGCGAAACCCGTCATACCCCCAATACTTTTTCAATATGGACAGATAAACGTCTTCCATGCGAGGCGCCCGTGAAGTTTATTCTTTACCGGAGGGGCGGATGTCCTCTATCTGAAGCTGCACTTCACCCCGTTTATGCGTATTTTCTTCTATCGTGTAGCAAATATCGAAAGAACGTTTGGTCTTGATATAACGAGCCTGTGAACTTTGTCCGAAAGCGATGCCGTTCATGACATTGTTGCTCTTGTTGTCCACCAATTCCAATTTGATATGTTCTTGTTCGCGTCCTACGACCTTGCTCGTTCCGTAGTCATATACATGTTGCGTACAAAACAGCGGTTTCGTATTGTCCGGCCCGAAAGGATTGAACTTTTTAAGGTCGTGGTGAAACTTGTGCGTGATGTCTTTGAAGTCTATTTGCGCGTCGATGTTCAATATGGCCGAAGTCTGTTCCGGCAGGATATGTGTTTCCACGTAAGCTTCGAAGCGCCGGTGGAATTCCGGTACGTTTTCCACTTTCATGGACAAGCCCGCTGCATACGTATGTCCCCCGAAATTCTCCAATAAATCCCGGCAACTTTCGATAGCCTTGTAGACGTCGAATCCCGAAACGGAACGCGCCGACCCCGTGGCCAGGTTGTCCGTGCGGGTCAGTACGACCGAAGGCCGGTAGTAGATTTCCGTCAGTCGTGAAGCCACGATGCCGATGACCCCCTTGTGCCACTCTTCGTTGTAAATGACGATAGACCGTTGTTCGCTTTGTTTGTCCAGTTTCTCTACGATACTGTTTGCCTCCTCCGTCATAGACTTGTCCAAGTCTTTGCGCATGTCGTTGTAGCGGTTGATTTGTTCCGCCATTTCATGCGCCGTCTGATAGTCTTTTTCCACGAGCAACGCCACGGCCTCTTTTCCGTTTTGTATGCGCCCCGAGGCATTGATACGCGGTCCGATTTTGAAGATGATGTCACTGATGGTCAGCTCCCGCTCCGACAAGCCGCATACGTCGATGATGGCCTTGAGCCCGATGCTCGGGTTGGCATTCAGTTGTCGTAGGCCGTGGTAAGCCAGGATACGGTTTTCTCCCATAATCGGCACGATGTCCGACGCGATGCTGACGGCACAAAGGTCCAATAACGGGATTAGTTGGCTGAACTCGATGCCGTTGCTTTGTGCGAAAGCCTGCATGAATTTGAAACCCACGCCGCAGCCGGACAAATGGGGATAGGGATAAGTTGAGTCGAACCGTTTGGCATTCAGAATCGCCACGGCCGGCGGAAGGATTTCGTCCGGTACGTGGTGGTCGCAGATAATGAAGTCGATACCCTTTTCTTTGGCGTATGCAATCTCATCTACGGCCTTGATGCCGCAGTCGAGCACGATAATCAGTTTGACCCCGCTTTCGTATGCATAGTCGATTCCTTTGACCGACACGCCATAACCTTCTTCGTAACGGTCGGGGATATAGTAGTCGATATTGGAATAATATTGTTGCAGGAACTTGTAGACCAATGCTACAGCCGTGCAGCCGTCTACGTCATAATCTCCATAAACCATGATTCTTTCCTTGCGTCCCAAAGCTTTATTCAGACGCTCTGCAGCCTTGTCCATATCGGTAAACATGAACGGGTCGTACAGTTCTGTGAGCGAGGGACGGAAAAATTTCTTGGCATCCGCCACCGTCGTGATATTGCGTTCTATCAAGAGACGACCGAGAATGGGACTGATGTTCAGCTCTTTGGCCAGTCTCTCAGCCGCTTCCAGTTTTTCCGGTGTAGGAGGTTCTAATTTCCATTTATAGTTCATTATATGTATTTTTTTCCTTTTTATGCTATCTCCGGGCGTGAGGCTTGTCACGAGGCCACACGGTTATTCATGTAAAAGTAGGAAAAAAATATAAGAAAACCGCAGTTTCCCCATCTTTTTTGGAAAACTGCGGTAGCTTTTTACTCTCTTTATGAGAAAGCGGCTGCTCCTCTGCCTTTTTTAATTCAGCCCCAATTTCTTCCGGATCGGTTCGGGGATGGCATTCTTGTTCACTACGATATTCATGGTCTTGTAGGCTACGAATGCTTTCGAAGCATACCAGATGCCTTTGTAAGTTCCGGCATCACCCCACGAGTTCTTCACCATGTAGTATTCTTTTCCGTTCTGGTCTTTGGCGATACCGTAAATCTGCATGCCGTGGTCGTCCGTCGTTTCCCAGTTGTCGTAAGCCGTCTGACGCATTTCCTGAGTGACTTTTACCTCCGGAAGCGGTTTGGAAGTCAGTTTCTTGACGATTTCAGCACGTTTGCTGTTGTTGCTCAATCCGAGCCAACGTGCAGCGTCCGAACCTACCAGGTCTTCTGCCTGCTTCACGTCCGGCATCACGGCGATACCATTGCGTGTGAACCCCGTCTCACTCACGTCCGAACCCCATGCGATGGTATATCCGTTGTGGATGGCATAGTCGAATACCTCCATCAATTCGTCGATCGGCAGGTTGTAAGACAGCGACCAACGCCAGTTGTCTTGTACTTCGATGACAAAAGGTTTGTAGAACGGATGATGGGTATAAGAAGTCAGGGATACGTAATCGTCCATGTTCAGGCCCAGCGACTGCATGTAGCTTTGCGGAGTGTATTCCTTGCCTTTGTAAGTGAATTTTTCGGGGCATTTGCCCAAGTAAGCATCATAGATACCGCTGAAAGCCTGTTTCCATACGGGAGACAGCTTCTTCAATTTGCTCGTGGCCAAAGCATCTACAAAGGCTGTGGCTACGAGGTCCACCTCATTGTGGTTGGGCAGGGTGTCGCCGTAGAGCGTACCCGGCTCCGGCATGGCTTCTTGCGGTACGATACCGTAGTTCTGCATGCAGTAAATCACGTCGTAGAAACTTCCTCCTTGCGCGAACGAAACATCGCCGTGTGTACGGACGGTTTGGGCTGCACGGTCTTCCATGGTTTTATGTACGACGAACATTTCGCAAAGGTCATGTTCGCCTTTTCCCATGCGGAGCAATTCGGATTCGAAGAAAGACAGTGTGCTGAAGCACCAGCACGTACCGCTCTGATTCTGGTTCTTGATAGAGGTGATAGGGTTTTCTTTCACCGTGGTAAAGACGAAACCGGTGTCGGCTTTTTCCACGTGTTTCTTAGCCGATACGCCAAGTGACAAACAAGCACATGCGATAAATAAAAGTTGTTTTTTCATTTCGGATATTTTAGTGATACATTAATTAGTCCTTTGTGCCATAAACTCTTCCACATCGTCCATGTGGTACGGGATGCGTTCATGTCCCAGCATGCGGCAGCCGCTTGCTGTAATCAGGATGTCGTCTTCTATGCGGATGCCCCCGAAATCCTTGTAAGTTTCCAGGAGGTCGAAATTGATGAAATCCTTGTGGATGCCTTTGCTTTTCCATTCATCGATCAGAGCCGGGATGAAATAAATGCCCGGTTCGTCGGTCATGACCCAACCTTCTTGCAGGCGGCGTCCGCAACGCAGGCAGTTCGTACCGAATTGCGTGGACGGCTGCACTTCGTCGTCGAAGCCCACATATCGCTGTCCCAGCCCTTCCATGTCGTGTACGTCCATGCCCATCATGTGCCCCAGACCGTGCGGGAAGAACATGGCGTGCGCTCCGTTGCGTACGGCTTCTTCCGTGTCGCCTTTCATCAGGCCGAGTTCTTTCAGGCGCTCGGTCATGAGGCGGGCTACGCTCATGTGCACGTCCCACCATTTTACACCGGGGCGTGCGATGTCCAATACGTGGTCATGGCAAGCTTCCACGATGCTGTAAATGTCCCGTTGGCGGGAGGTAAACCTGCCGTTGATGGGAGTGGTGCGCGTATTGTCCGAGCAATAGTTCTCATTGGTTTCCGCTCCTGCGTCGCAAAGCATCAGCCGTCCGTCTTCCAAAGGACGTGGAGAAGGGTATCCGTGCATGATTTCCCCGTGCATGGAAAGAATGGTGGGGAAACTGGTCATGCACCCTTTGGCCGATGCGATACCGCTGATGGTGCCCGCGATGTATTGTTCGCTCACTCCGGGGCGGCAAAGGCGCATGGCCGCCGTGTGCATCTCATGACCGATGGCACAGGCCCGTTCGATTTCCTCTATTTCGGCCGGTGTTTTCACAGCCCGTTGGTCGATGACCGCCATGATGAGTTCCAACGATGCTTCCTCGCGTTGCCGTGAAGGATGTATGCCTGTCAGGTCCATGAGTTGGATCATCTGGTCGTGACGGTAAGGAGGCAGGAAATGGATTTTCCGGCCTTGGGTACGGGCTTGTGTTACCAGTTCTTCCAGACGGTTCATCGGAGCACTGTGTTCCACGCCGCTTTGTGCAGCGAGGTCGGCCACGCTGTCCACGGCACCGAACCATACGATGTCTTCAATGTCGATATCATTGCCAATCAGATATTCCTTGTGGTTGTCTATGTCGATTACTCCCACGAGTCCTTCGCGGTGTTGTCCGTAAAAATAAAGAAAACTGCTGTCTTGCCGGTATTTGTATACGTTGGCCGGATAATTGGATGGCGCATCGTTGTTCCCGAAAAGCAATATCAAGCCTTCTTTCACCTTACGCTTCAGCCGGTCGCGTCGGGCTGTATATGTTTCTTTGTCAAATAACATAAACGTAGCTTAAAGATAAAACATTTAATAAAGTATGCAAAAATACTGATTTCATTTGGGATTTTCATTAACTTTACTCGTAAATTAGGAATAATTATGGAGATAGACAAGCATACGGGTTTAGTGCTGGAAGGCGGGGGCATGCGCGGAGTTTTTACATGCGGGGTGCTGGACTGGCTGTTGGACCACCACATTGATTTTCCCTACACGGTCGCTGTGTCGGCAGGGGCGTGCAATGGCTTGTCTTATATGAGCCGTCAGCGCGGACGGGCGAAGTACAGCAATATCGACATGCTCAAAAAATACAAATACATCGGTATGCGTTTCTTGTGGACGCAGCATAGCATCCTGAACCAGGAACTGCTGTATAAGGATTTTCCGGAGCGTATCGTACCTTACGATTTCGAGGCTTACCGGGCCGGGGCTGCTCCATATCCTTTTTGATGTCCGCAATGGCCTGTAACTGATCCCCGGTTTCAGCGTAGGGGAAGGCCTCTTCAAACTCCGTCTGCCACGGGGAATCCGGAGAGAAGGCAAAGCCGGGGCGGCGCTGCCGCTCGGCGTACAGCTTGGTAAGGCCCGCCGCCAGATCCTTGGCGGCTTTCCGGGCCTTGGTTTTCTGCTTGGCCCACTCCGTTCCGCCCAGCTTATTGAGCCGGGTCCGCTCCTGATCCTCACCGCCGCCGATGTATTTGCTCACCAGGTCCAACTGGGTCACAGGCACATACAGGCAGTCGCCCCCGGCGTAGTCGATCTTGATATAGTCCTTTTCCACGCCGTCCACCGGCATCCGCTGGATGCCCACGAAGCGGCCGATGCCATGGTGCACATGCACCACCAGGTCGCCGGGGGACAGATCCGTGTAGGATTGGAGTTTTTGGCGGTTGGAATCCTTTTTCAGCTTCAGCTTTTTCTGGGTGGGGGCCGTTAGCTGTCCCTCTGTCAGCACCGCCAGCTTCAGCGCCGGCCACTCACAGCCCGCGGACAGCGCTCCCACGGTGATCCGCAGCTCGCCGGGTTTCGGCATGGCGGCCCCCTTCAGATCCAGTACGGCGGGGATGCTCCGCTCCTCCAAGAGCCGCAGCAGGTTCTTCGCCCGGACCTCACCGTCGCAGAGCACCAGCACAGCACTGCCGGTGTTCCGGTAGTGCTCCAAGTCCGTGACAGCAGTCTCCAAGCTGCCGCCGTAAGAGCTGAGCTGCCGGGCGTTGATGGCCAGCAGGCCGTGGGGCTTTAGCGGGTGCCGGGAGGTGGGCAGCGCGTCCAGCATCACCACCGGAAAATCCGCCAGCCGTGCGAGCAGCGCCTCCCCGGAAAGGCAGACCTCCGCCGCATCTCCTGCCATCAGGTCGGCCTCCATGAGAGCCTCCGTGTCCTGATGGAGCTGAAGCAGCACGGTTTTCACCCGCTGCTCGATGCGTCCCCCCTCGCAGAGGAACACCACGGCATCCGGGGGCAAGTAGTCCGCGCCGCCTGCGGCGTCCGGGTAGATCAGGTTCAGGTAGCGGTCCAGGCCGCCTACCTCCGCTCCGTTCCGGAACCGCTCTGCGTCTCCCCGGAGGGTCTGGACCAAGGCGTCCCTGCCCTCTTTTTTGGCGTACTTCACCGCCAGCTTTTCCAGCTCGTCCGCAAGATGGGCCGTGCCGCCGGGGGCCAGCCCCGGCAGCACCTCCGCCGCCGGCAGCAGCAGCGCAGAGGAGACGTTTTCCGTCCTCCGCTGGGTGCCGGGGTCGAACAGTCCCAGAGAATCGATCTCATCGTCGAAAAACTCGCACCGCACTGGCTGCTCCATCAGGGGGGAGAACACATCCAGAATACCGCCCCGCAGAGCGAACTGGCCCACGCCCTCCACCTGATCGCAGCGGCTATACCCCGCCTGTAACAAGCGGTCCGTCAGTTCCTTCAGGTCCGCCCGGCCCCCCACTTCCAGCGTCATGGACAGCTCTGTCAGTCGATGGGGCGGCATGGTCCGGGCCAAGAGGGCGTCCACCGTGGCAACCACTACCGGCGCATTGCCCGCCGCCATCTGGTGCAGCGCTGCCAAGCGGCTCCGCTCCCACTCCCGGGAGGAAACGGCGTTGGGCCGGAACTGCCATTCTCTCGCCAGCAGCGTCACCGGCGTCTCGCCGGTCAGGCTTTGCAGGTCCCCCGCCAGTTGGCGGGCCTCCCGCTCGTCGGCACAGAGAAACACCATGGGCCGTCCGGCTCCGGCGGCCACCGCCGCGCCGACGCAGGCCCGCTGTACCGGCTGGGTGCCGGTAAGGACAGCGGGGCATCCGCCGTTTTCCACCCGGCTCACCAGCTCAGCCACCTCCGGCAGCGTTTGTAGAGTTTTCAGAAATGCGTCCATCCGACACCTCCTGACAAAAGTCATGCTTTACGCGCAAACGGGCGCACTCCGGCCTTGGTGGCCGGGGTGTGCCGCTGTTTTCCTATGCTATTATATGCCCGTCAGGCCGGTCAGTTATAATCGTTCATGGCCTTCTGGCAGCCGTTTTCGATGATGTCCTCCGCGGCCTTAATGGCAGTTTCAAAGCTTTCCACCAGGATCTTCCGCTCCGCCTGAGAGGGAACGCCGATGACCCAGTCGATCATCTCCGCACCGCCACCGGACGGGGCGCCGGTGCCGATTTTAATGCGGGGAAACTCCTGAGTCCCCAGATGGGCGATGATGTTCTTGATGCCGTTGTGACCGCCGGCGGAGCCGGTGGGCCGCACCCGCAGCTTGCCCACAGGGAGGGACACGTCATCGTAGATCACCAACACATGGTCGGCGGGGATCTTATAGAACTGCACCGCCTCATGGACAGCCTCACCGGAAAGGTTCATATAAGTCTGCGGCTTCATCACCAGACACTTCTGCCCGCCGAAGCGAACGATGTTGTAGGCGGACTTGAATTTCACCTTATTGAGCTTCACGTTCAGCTGCTCCGCCAGCAGGTCCACCGTGAGAAAGCCCATGTTGTGGCGGGTATGCTCATACTTCTTGCCGGGATTGCCCCGGCCCACGATGAGCCAGTCCACCGCTCCGCCGGATTTTTCAAAGATCATAGGGAATTCCTCCTTGTTTGCTTGTATCATATACCAAAGGAAACGGGGAAGCAAGTCTGCTTCCCCGTTTTTTATATTACACTCAATGCGCTGATTTTGGGCCGGATCGTTACCGGAACAGCTTGGAGATGGAAACCTCCTGATAGGTACGCTCGATGGCCTCAGAGAACATGGAAGCCACGGACAGATACTTGATCCGTGCCCGGACCGCTTCGGGATGGGCGGGAATGGTATCCAGCAGAGCCAGCTCCTCAATGTTGCTGGACTCCAGACGGTCAATGGCAGGACCGGAGAGGACGCCGTGGCTGGCGCAGGCGTAGACCTTGTTGGCACCGCCCACTTCCACGATGGCCTTGGCAGCGTTGCACAGAGAGCCTGCGGTATCCACCATGTCATCAAAGAGGATGCAGTCCTTGCCCTTCACGTCGCCAATGACATTCATAACCTCGCACTGGTTGGCCTTCTGGCGGCGCTTATCCACGATGGCCAGCTGCATATGCAGCTTCTGCGCGAAGGCGCGGGCGCGGGCCACGGAGCCAACGTCGGGAGAAACGACCATCATATCCTCGCACTTGTCGCCGAACTTCTTGGCATAATAATCCACAAAGATGGGGTTGCCCAGCAGGTTATCCACGGGGATGTCGAAGAAGCCCTGGATCTGGGAGGCGTGGAGGTCCATGGTCAGCACACGGTCAGCACCGGCAGCGGTGATCATGTTGGCCACCAGCTTGGCAGAGATGGGATCGCGGGCCTTGGCCTTGCGGTCCTGACGGGCATAGCCGAAATACGGGATGACGGCGGTGATGCGGCCGGCGGAAGCGCGGCGGCAGGCGTCGATCATGATGAGCAGCTCCATCAGGTTGTTGTTGACCGGCTTGCAGGTCGACTGGACCAGGAACACATCGCTGCCGCGGACAGATTCATTGATCGTCAGGGAAACCTCGCCGTCAGCAAAGGTGGTCACGGTGCAGTCGCCCAGCGGCAGCCACAGCTTGCGGCAGACGCCCTCAGCAAACGGGCGGTTGGCGTTCGCGCAGAATACCTTGACGTTCTTACCATGAGAAATCATATGAAATTACCCTCTCTCTTGTGTGATTCGCTCTGTTCTGTGTTGTTCTGTATGTATTTGGAGGCGGCACGCGCCGCCGGGAAAACAAAGGTCCTGCAATCACTTTTCTTTCAGCTTATGCCGGTTCGCCCAGTCGCGCTTGTTCTGCTGGCGGGCGCGGGCGATGGCGAGCGCCGCGGGCGGCACATCGTCGGTCACGGTGGAGCCGGCGGCGATATATGCACCCTCGCCCACATGGACGGGCGCGATGAGGTTCGTATTGCAGCCGATGAAGGCGTTGTCGTCGATGACGGTGCGGGATTTGTGGACCCGGTCATAGTTGACGGTCACGGTGCCGCAGCCGAAGTTGATGTTCTTGCCCACGTCGCTGTCGCCGACGTAGGTCAGGTGCGAGATCTTCGTGCCGTCGCCGATGGTGGAGTTCTT
>ENA-USUJ01003133-USUJ01003133.1-human-gut-metagenome-genome-assembly--contig:-NODE-3133-length-11450-cov-5.346259_pt1 | contig 11450 bp, 6 predicted proteins | sample MGYA00250061_ERZ773398 | MGnify/ENA primary metagenome ERZ773398 (study PRJEB29103, sample SAMN06111992) | human gut metagenome | biome: human gut; feature: ankylosing spondylitis patient; material...
ACTGTCGACGATGTCCGGCCGCAGCAGGCCGCCGCGCGTGTTCGGGTGCAGCAGCAGGTCGGCCACATCGGCCGCGAGCCGGGGAAATATTTCCTCGCCGAGTGCGCCGTCGTCGGCAAAATCGGCCTCGAAGCCAACGGCCTGGATTTCTCCCAGCTTGTGCACGACCGGCGTGATGTGCGCGCCGTAGAGCCCGTCGAGCTCGGCTGCGATTGCCTCCAGATCGGGCAGGCGCGTGCAGCCGCGCCGCAGCACATACGGCAGCACGGCCGTGCAGGCGGCCGTTTCGCGCCGCAGCTGCGTCAGCAGATTCACGCTCAGCCATGCGGTCTTGAATTTCTCCGTGCGCAGGGCGGTCAGCCACACGCCGGGCAGGATCTCCGTGCGGATGCGTTGCATAATTGCGCTCCTTTCCCAGATGGGTGTTTCCGTTTTTCCGGAATACATTATTATATCATGCCTTACCTATCTTGGGAATAGGGTTTCGGCCGTTTTTTGCCGATGCCGCCGCCGGCGTAGGGCTTTTCGTCCACGGTCACGCCGTCCGGCCGCAGGCGGATCGTGTGCAGCAGCCCGGCGCCGTCGCGCCAGCGCACGGCGCACTCCGGCCAGCCGGCCGGCAGCCGCGGCTCGGGGTAGAGCACACCGCCGCGCAGATGCAGCCCCAGCAGCTCCTCCGCCGCGATGCGCAGATACCAGCCCGCCGCGCCGGTGTACCATGTCCAGCCGGCCACACCGGCGTTGTCCCCGGCGGCGACATCGGCCGCGAGCACATACGGCTCGCCCTCGTAGCGCGCCGGGTCGTGCGCCGCGGGCAGCACCGCGCGCAGGATCTGCACGCCCTCGTCCGTGCGCCCCGTGCGCAGCAGCGCCATGGCCAGCCACAGCGCGCCGTGGGTGTACTGCCCGCCGTTTTCGCGCAGCCCCGCGCCGTAGCTGCGCACGTAGCCCGTCTCGGGCGTGCGCCGTGTGATGGGCGGGTCGAACAGCCGCACGACGTTGTGCTCCCGGTCAAAGAGCTGCTCCACGGCGCTCGTGAGTGCGCAGTGCACGTGCGCGGGATCGGCGTGCGTGTCAAAGGCCGCGAACGCCTGCGCGATCGCGTCGATGCGGCACTCGCCGCTTTTTTCAGAGCCGAGCGGCTGCCCGTCGTCATAGTAGCCGCGGCGATACCACGCGCCGTCCCACGCGGCCTCGGCTGCGCGCGTGCAGCGGTCGGCGGCAAGGGCGAGCTGTTCGGCCGCGTGTCCGCCGATGAGGGCGGCAAATTTCCGCGCCGTGACGGCGAAAAACCACGTCAGCCATACGCTCTCGCCGCGCCCCTGCGCGCCCACACGGTCGAAGGCGTCGTTCCAGTCGCCGGTGCCGATGTGCAGCAGGCCGTGCGCGCCCACACCCCGCGCGAGCACGCGCATAAAGGCGCGGCGGCAGTGCTCGAGCACCGTGCCGGTCTCCGTCCCCGGTGTGAGCGGCTGGTAGCGGTCGCGCTCGTGCTCCGTCAGCTCCTCGCCCGCAAGGAAGGGGTACTCCGCGCTCAGGATCTGCGTGTCGCCGGTCTTTTGTGCATACTCGCACACAGCCCACGGCAGCCACAGCAGATCGTCCGAGATGCGCGTGCGCACGCCGTGCTCGACCCCGAAACCCGCGTGCCACCAGTGGCACACGTCCCCGGCGGAAAACTGATGCGCGCACGCGCACCCGATCTGCTCGCGCGCGGGCTTGCTGTCGAGCAGCAGCAGATTCACCGCGTCCTGAAGCTGGTCGCGGAAGCCGAATGCGCCGCCGTTCTGGTACAGGCTTGTGCGCGCCATCAGCCGGCAGCACAGTGCCTGATATGCCGCCCAGCCGCCGAGATAGCGGTTCATGGCGGCGTCCGGCGTCGTGATCCACAGGCGCGACACCGCGCCCAGCCACCGCTCGCGCACACGGTGCAGCGCGCGCACGGCCTCGTCCGGCTGCGTCAGGCGCAGGAGGTTTGCGCGCGTATCGCAGCCGCACACGAGCATACCTTGCCGCTCGACGACGCCCTCGAGCGCAAAGCAGGGGCTCAGCCCCGAGCCCGCGCGCCGGTCCATCTGCCCGCGCAGGAACGAAAACCGGTCGCACGTCCACCCCGTGAGCGGCATACCCGCCGCCGCGCAGACGCGCAGGGGCGTATCTGCGCGCGCGTTTTCGGCCGTGAACACGCCGCCGGAATACGCTGTCACCACGGCGGGGGCGTCCGCGTCGCGCCCGGCACAGACGAGGTCGGTGTGCCACGTGATGCGCGCGCGCCCCGCGCACTCGATGAGCAGCACGCGCGCGTTCGCATCCTCGGGCACGAACGCCGTCACGCGCACGGACATCCCGTCCACGGTGCGCTCCCACGCCGCCCAGCCGAAGCCGTATTCCACCCGTGCGTGCCCGTCGTCGTCAAAGAGCGATACCGCGCCCGCGCGTGTTGTCATGCGCAGCGTCTCCGTGCCGCGCAGCACCCACGGGTCGCACAGCCAGCGGTTGATGCGCCCGGTGTGCGCGTTGCGGTACCACAGATGCCCCGTGCCCGCGTCGGTCGCAAGAAAGCCGAAGCGCCCGTTCGTGAGCACGTTGCTCCACGCGCGCGGCGGCAGTCCGGTGAAGGCGACCGTGCCGTCGGCGTCCCAGTGCACGTCGCTGCCGGTTGGCATTGTCCGCCGGTCGCCCGGCGGGGGCAGCAGCGGCAGCGTGCAGCGCGTGTGCGCCATGCCGGGACGGATGGCAGCGGCCGCCGCCACATCTGCGAAGGCGTCCTCCGGCACAAGGTGTACGCCGCCGGGCGCATCCAGACAGTGCGCGAGATCGAGCGCCGCGAGCGCTCCGCGCACCTTTGTGCGCGTTGGCTGGAGGTAGTCTCCGCCGTCGGAGGTGCACAGCGCGAGATCGCACCCGATGCCGAGCGCGCGCAGCAGCGCCCACTGCCGCAGCACGTGCGCCTCCGGGCGCGCGCACCAGACAGGCAGATCGCCGGAGATGCCGTGCGCCCAGAGTGCCGGGCGCTCCAGCTGCTGCGCCGATGCATCCGGCGCGGCGGTCGGAAACAGCAGCGGCGAGATGTGCGCCATCGCGCCCTCGAGCTCTGCGTCCGTCATGCCGTACTGCGCCGCCAGCGTCCCCGGCAGCGCCGCCGCCGACTCCGGCGGCAGCACGAGCGCGCGCTGTGCCGCCGCGAACGCATCGTCCTCGTGCGCGCCCACACCGAGCGCAAAGCGCACGCGCCACGGCGTGTCCGGCGGCGTGTGCACTGCAACGCGCACCTGCACATACCCTGCGCGCAGCCAGCCTGGGATCGCCCCTTCGGCGCAAAAGTCCGCCTGCCGGTCGCACGCGGCGCACAGCCACGTCTCCGGCTTCCCGCCGCGCCCGAGCCGGCGCAGCAGCAGCGCATTGCGCCGCAGCACGCTCTGAAAGCCGAGCCGAGCGAACGCCGGATGGTTGACATAATCCTCCCATGGTGCGAGCACGGCCTCGAACGTGAGCCGTACCGTGCCGTCGATCCCATCGGGGGACGAGAGCGTCAGCGCGCGCACCTCGCCGTTGACACGCTCCGGCACGGTGAAGGTCTGCACGGCGGTCACGCTGCCGTGGCGCGTCGAAAACTGCGCCGCGCGCACCGTAAAGCGCCACCGCGCCGCATCGGCCGTGCCCGGCAGCAGCGGCGTGCACACGCCGCCGGTCTCGAGCGACACCATCGGCGCGGCGGCGGGGTCGCTGCGTGTCCCCCGGCGGCAGACGCTCAGCGCGTGCCAGCGTGCAAAGCTCTGCCCGGCTTCGGTCACGGCGAGGCAGTACGTGCCGTTGGAGAGCAGCGCGCAGCGCGGCGCCTCCGCGTCCGCGCCCGTGCCCTCGACCGTGTAGTCCGGCAGGGCGCGGCGGCGGGGCTTGCTGCGCTGCGCCTCCGGACGCCGGCGCAGCGCCGGTGCGCCAAGCGGCAGGCGCTCGGACAGCAGGCTCATGTGCGCGCGCATGGCGGGGTCTGCCAGAAACCAGCGCTGCACCTGCCCGCCGCACAGCGCGTTGCACGCTGACAGCAGGCTCATGCCCTGATGGTGCGCCATCACGCAGTGCACGATCTGCCCGCCGCCGCCCGTGCGTGCGTGCGTGCAGTCGAGCGCTTCCCGGAAGCCATACTGCCCAAGCAGACCGCGCGCAGCGAATCTGCGCAGATCGCGCACCGCCGCACGCGGTGCGACGGCCAGCGCGAGAAAGGCACTGTACGGCGAGAGCACGAGCTCACGGTCCATGTCCGTCTGCATGGCCAGCGCCGCGCAGCCGTGCGCCTTGTAGCGGTAGCTCAGGGCGCTGTCGAGCGCAAAGTACGCGCTCTCCGACACGCCCCACGGCTGCCCCGCGCGCACGCGCCGCCGCTGTACGCGCAGACAGAATTTTGCGCTCTCCCACAGCAGCGAATCGCGCTGCGGCGGCAAAAACAGTTCCGGCATCAGATACTCGAACACCGACCCCGACCACGACACGCAGCCGCGGTAGCGTTCATGCTGCACCTGTGCGCGGGAAAGGGCGCGCCAGTGCTCACGCGGCACGTCGCCGCGCGCCACGGCAAAGTATGATGTCAGGCGCGCCTCACTCTCGAGCAGGTCGTAATACCCCTCGGAGCGCTTGCCGCTGCCGGTGTCGATGCCGATGTGCATCAGGCGGCGCTGCGGGTCGTAGAGCAGGGCAAAGTCCATGCCGTCGCACAGCGCCTGTGCCCGCGCCGCAAGCGCGCCCTGCCCACAGCCGCGCAGGGCGTTTGCCGCCGCGAGCAGGGCGGCGGCACAGTTGCCGCTGTCCACCGTGGACACATACAGCGGCGGCATCGGCCGCAGCGTGCACGTGTGATACCAGTTGTAAAAGTGTCCGTTCCAGCGCGGGAGCTGCTCCATGGTCGTGAGCATCTGCTCTGCCAAAGCCAAGCCGCGCCCGTTGTCAACGCCCAGCGCGTGTGCGCCGAGCGCGGACAAGAGCGCAAAGCCCATGTTCGTCGGCGATGTGCGGTGCGCCGTGCCGGTCGGCGGCTGCGTCTGCACATTGTCCGGCGGCAGGTAGTGCTCCCCGGCGGTGCAGAACGTCTCAAAATACCGCCACGTCGCCTTTGCCCAGCCCAGCAGTTCCCGCTGCGCCGCGTGCTGCAGCGGCGCTGCACCGGGTGTGTTCGGCGCGCCGAGCGCCGCGAGAACGAACGGTGAGAGCGTCCACACGATGCCGGCCGCCAGCCCCGTCGGGCTCGGCGTGAGCACGGCCGTGAGCAGCCCGAGCGCACTCGCCGGCCAGAGCGCGCGCAGATACGCGCCCAGCCCGTCGCGCTTTGCCGCCCGCTGCGCCGCCGTCTGCCATTGCAGGAGATCCCGGTGCGAGACCGTCATGCGCCACAGCGCCGTCACGATGGCGGAGGTGTTCAGGACCGCCTCCCACGGCAGCAGGATCAGCCGCAGCACCGTCTGCACCACGGCGGCGGCGAGCCCCGGCAGAACGCTGCTGTGATAGCGCACGCGCGCGTCCGCCGGGTGCACGATCGGGTGACCGAGCGAGAAGATGAGTCCCTGCGCCAGCGCCAGCAGCGCGGCATATGCCGCCAGCCGCAGCCCCGGCCAGCGCAGCACGCAGCCGAGGAAGATGGCTGCCCACGTCGCCGGGGCGACGAGCGAGCGCCGCAGACTGTCCGCCAGCCGAAATCGGTCGATCGGGTGCAGCGCCCGTGCGCGCCGGGAGAAGATCCACGGCGCGTTTTGCCAGTCGCCGCGGATCCACCGGTGCGCCCGCGCACCCCATGCAAGCGGCGCGGCGGGGAAGGTGTCCGTGAGCTCCACGTCGCCGAGAAAGCCGCCGTGCAGATACGCGCCCTCGAGCGCATCGTGGCTGAGGATGCGCTGCTCGGGCAGGGCATCGCCGCCGCAGCAGGCGAGCAGCGCGCGCACGTCGAGGATGCCCTTGCCCGAAAAGCCGCCGCGGTCGAAGCAGTCCATATACAGCTCTCCGCATACGCCGCCGTAGGGGTCGCTGCCGCCGGGACCGGCGAATACGCGCGCCCAGTCGCTCGCGCGTGCGCTCTGCAGCTCGGTGGCCATGCGCGGGTGCAGCAGACCGTAGCCGTGCGTGACCACGCCGCGCCGCGCGTCCACGACCGGGCGGTTGAGCGGGTGGAGCATCGCGCCCACGAGCGCGCGTGCAGCGCCCGGTGTCAGGCGCGTGTCGGCGTCGAGCGTGAGCAGATACGCCGTGCCGCGCAGCGCCGCCGCATCACCGGCGGCACAGTGCATCGCGTCTGCCTCGCCGCACAGAAGCTGCGCGAGCCGGAGCAGCGCGCCGCGCTTTCGCTCCCAGGGACGCCAGAGACCGTCGGGCGTCCGTGTGCGCTCGCGCGTGAAGAGGTAAAACCGCCCGCCATAGCGTGCGTTGAGCGCCTCAATCTCCGTGCGCGCCGCGTGCAGGATGGCGGGGTCGATGGGCGCGTGCTCCATGTCCGCCTCCGGAAGATCTGCCAGCAGCCCGAACAGGAGCTGCTCGCCCGCGTCGCGGTTGCACAGCGCGTATTCCTCCAGACGCGCGGCGAGCGTGTGCGCATCGCCGGGGCAGGTGAGCAGCGCCGCGATCACGCACAGGGTCTTGCCCTCCGGCGAGATGCCGCGCCGCAGCGCCAGCCGCGGCACGAAGCGCGGCTTCGTCACGCGCAGCAGCACCGCGTCAAGCAGACCCTTGACGGCTTCCGACACCGGGATCAGCAGCAGCACCGCGCCCGACACGCTCCCGGTCGCAAAGCCCAGCAGCAGCGACAAAGCCAGCGTCCCCATAACGACGGCGGCGATGTACCACGCACCGCCGCGGCGCTTTTCCGGTGCGCCGAGCACCTCGCGCAGCAAAAACCAGCCCACGTGCCGCCGCGCACCCTCGCCGCTTTGCGCGCGCGCGAGCACGTCCTCGGCGATGTCGATCTCCGTCCGGCCCGTGCGCCGCGCAAGCTGCGCCACGGTCTGCCGGTAGCGGGTGCGTGTGGCTGCGTCCATCGTGGGGTAGACGCCCGCCGGATCGCGCGCGAGGATGCGCCCCACGCGATCGCACCGCTCGGTGAGCGCTGCCCACGCGGCCGTGCCGAGCGCACGCAGCGACGTGAAGAGCGCGGGCGCGGCAGCTCCGTCGTGCGCATAGGTGTCTGCCAGCGCGCAGACTGCCGCCGCCTGCAGCCCCGGCACGAGCAGCGCAAGCTCCGCCGTCTCGAGCGGCAGCACGTCCTGAAAGCCCGCGAGATATGCCTGCGCAGCCTTGGGCGTGAGCGCGTTGCCGCAGGCGCGCAGCAGCCCCGCACAGCAGGCGTGCAGCACGGTCTGCGCGCCGGATGCACGCAGCGTATGCGCATGGCGCAGCGCGGCTGCGGCGTCGCTTGCGGCGGCGCGGGCAAGAGTCCGGTTGTCGCGCAGCCATGCGCCGTTCGGCGTCTCGGGCGTGACGGTTTTTGCCGCGTGTGCGAGCGTGCGTGCAGCGTGCCGGATGCTGCCGGTGCGCGCGCGGCGGCGGCCGGTCACGGTCAGGGCTTGGGCATCGCGCCGCCCCGCCTCACACAGGGCGGCGGCATTGGTTTCGGCCATGAAGATCCCTCCAAAAACGGTTTGCAGTACCAAAATGTTGCCCGCGCGGAAAAGAAACTATGCGGTGACAAGAAAAAATACTTGACACCCGCGCGGCGGCGGCGTATACTACCCATGCTGTAAAGGGAAAACGGTTTACAGCGGGGAGGGACTTGCAATGCCGGACGAGACCGTGTGGCGCACGATGCTGTTCGATTTTTACGGCGAGCTGCTCACGGAAAAGCAGCGCGAGTATTACGACCTCCATTATAATCAGGACCTCTCTCTGGCGGAGATCGCCGCCAGCAGCGGCATTTCGCGTCAGGGCGTGTGGGACAACATCCGCCGTGCGGACGCCGCGCTGCGCGATGCAGAGTCCAGGCTCGGTCTGGTGCAGCGCTTTGCCGCGCAGCGCACGGCCGCGGCCGCGCTGGAGGATACGCTCACGAAGCTGCGCGACTGTGTCGGCGGCGACGCCCGGCCGCTGGCCGAGCAGGCGCTGCGGCAGCTTCAGAATCTGAAAGGATAGATACCATGGCATTTGAATCCCTGTCGGACAAGCTGACCGAGGCGTTCAAACGCCTGCGCGGCAAGGGCCGGCTCACGGAGGCCGACGTCAAGGAGGCCATGCGTGAGGTCAAGCTCGCGCTGCTCGAGGCGGACGTGAACTTCAAGGTCGTCAAGGACTTTGTGCGCAAGGTGACCGAGCGCGCGACGGGCGCGGATGTGCTCGAGAGCCTCTCGCCCGCGCAGATGGTCATCAAGATCGTCAACGAAGAGCTCACCGCCCTCATGGGCAGCGAGAACCAGAAGCTGAACATCAGCTCCCATTCACCGAGCGTCGTCATGCTCGTCGGCCTGCAGGGCGCGGGCAAGACCACCAACGGCGCCAAGCTCGCCGGGCTCATGCGCAAGCAGGGCAAGCGCCCGCTGCTCGTCGCGTGCGACGTGTACCGTCCCGCGGCCATCCAGCAGCTCGAGACCGTCGGCCGCCAGCTCGACATTCCCGTGTTCCAGATGGGGCAGGGCGACCCGGTCGAGATCGCGAAGGCCGGCATCGAGCACGCGAAAAAGCACGGCAACGACCTCGTGTTTCTCGACACGGCCGGCCGCCTGCACATCGACGAGGCGCTCATGACCGAGCTGCAGAACATCAAGGCCGCCGTCGATCCGGCGGAGATCCTGCTCGTCATCGACGCGATGATCGGTCAGGACGCGGTCGCGACCGCGCAGGCCTTTGACGATGCGCTCGACATCACCGGCGTCATGCTCACCAAGCTCGACGGTGACGCCCGCGGCGGCGCGGCGCTGTCGATCAAGGCGCTGACCGGCAAGCCCATCAAGTTTGCCGGCATCGGCGAGAAGCTCGACCAGATCGAGCCCTTCCACCCCGACCGTATGGCCGGGCGCATCCTCGGCATGGGCGATGTGCTCACGCTCATCGAAAAGGCCGAGCAGAACCTCGACCAGAAAAAGGCCGAGGAAATGGCCGAGCGTCTGCGGCAGAACCGCTTCACGCTCACGGATTATTACGATCAGCTCCAGCAGCTCAAGGGCATGGGTTCCCTGCAGGACATCGCCGGTATGATCCCCGGCATGGACGCGAAGGCCCTCTCGGGCGCGAACGTCGACGAGAAGGCCATGGGCCGCATCGAGGCGATCATCCAGTCCATGACCCCCGGCGAGCGCGACAACCCGGGCATCCTCAACTCCAGCCGCAAAAAGCGCATCGCGGCGGGCGCGGGTACGAGCGTGGTCGAGATCAATAAGCTGCTCAAGCAGTTTGATCTCATGCAGCAGCTGGTGCGCCAGATGTCCGGCAACAGCAAGGCCATGAAGCGCATGAAGCGCGGCGGCCGCGGCGGCTTCGGCGGTCTGGGCAATCTGTTCGGCGGCGGCGGTGGCCGGCCGTACGGATTCTAAATCGGTTCCAAGCTCCCGCCGGGAGCTGGAGATACAGAGAACATTGATGGAGGTGAAGATACATGGTCAAGATCAGACTTCGCAGAATGGGCGCCAAGAAGGCCCCCTACTACCGCATCGTGGTGGCGGACTCCCGTTTCGCACGCGACGGCAGATGCATTGAGGAGATCGGCACGTACGATCCGCTGAGCGCGGACAAGAAGATCGTCGTCGACGCCGAGCGCGCCAACTACTGGCTCGCCAACGGTGCACAGCCGACGGATACCGTTCGTGTGCTGCTCAAGAAAGCCATCGCAGCGGAATAAGGAGAGACCCCAAAGATGAAAGAGCTTCTGACCTATATTGTGCAGAACCTCGTGGAAAAACCGGACGAGGTCTCTGTGACCGAGCGCGAGGCCAACGGCGAGACCGTGTTTGAAGTGCGCGTCGCCGACGGCGATATGGGCAAGGTCATCGGCCGTCAGGGCCGGATCGTCAAAGAGATCCGCATCCTGATGAAGGCTGTCGCCCAGAGAAAGGGCAAGAAAGTCTCCGTGGAGATCATGGATTGACGCAGGAAACGCGCTGCACCCGTGCAGTGCGTTTTTTGCACCTACACCCAAAAAGGGGGCAATAACTATGCAAAAACCGTATCTGGAGGCAGGAAAGATCGTCAACACGCACGGTGTGCGCGGCGAGGTGCGCATCCAGCCGTGGGCGGATGACGCGGCGTTCCTGCTCGGCTTCCGGACGTTTTATATCGACGGCGCGCCCGTGCCCGTCGCGCACAGCCGCGTGCACAAGGGCATGCTCGTCGTGAAGTTTCAGGGCGTGGACGATGTCAACGCCGCCATGACGCTCAAAAACCGCGTCGTGTCCATCGCACGCGCGGACGTCACGCTGCCCGACGGGCAGTATTTCCAGCAGGACCTGCTCGGCATCGCCGTCGAGACCGACACGGGCGAGCCCGTCGGCACCCTGCGCGAGATCCTCGATCTGCCGCGCGGCAGCGTCTACGTCGTGCAGGGCGCGCGCGAGGTGCTCATCCCCGACCGGCCGGAGTTTGTGCGCAGCATCGACCCGGACACCGGGCGCATGGTCGTGCACCTGATCGAAGGGATGTGAGCGCGTGCGTATCGACATTCTCACCCTCTTTCCCGACACGATGCGCGCCATGCTCGGCGAGAGCATCCTCGGCCGGGCGCAGGCGCGCGGCCTGCTCGACATCCGCTGCCACCAGATCCGCGACTATACCGAAAACCGCCAAAAGCAGGTCGATGACTATCCCTACGGCGGCGGCTGGGGCCAGGTCATGATGGCGCAGCCGCTCAAAAGCTGCGGCTGGTGCAGCGGCGGATTCCTGCTGCTCCACCACCATCAGCGGCAGCGTGACCGTAAAGACCGCCACGGCATTGCGCACATCGGTACCCAGACTGAAAACATAGTCACCGGCTTCCAGCACAAAGGCGGACTTGTACCCGGTGGCGCCGCTGTCATCATAACTGGCAAAATTACGCCACGGCACAGTCAGCGTCAAAGTCCGGCTTTCTCCGGGGTCCAGTGTTTTGGTCTTGGCAAAGGCGCACAGCACCTTAGAGGGCTTGCCCAGAAGCCCCTGCGGCGCGGTGCAATACAGCTGTACAACCTCTTTGCCGGGACGGGCGCCGATATTTTTGACCGTGGCAACGGCTGTGATACCATCGGCGTTTTCGTCCGCGCTCAACAGTTTTACCTCAAATTTTGTGTAAGAAAGACCGAAGCCAAAAGGAAAACCGTAAAATCTTCTGCCGCGCCGCGTAAGCCGGCAGCGAGAAAAACGAAGAAAGCACCGTCTGTTGCAAAGAAACGCTCATGAAAAAAGAAGATACAGTCCTAGCCCGCTTCCACGCCGTGTCCTCGAGAATGAAACGCGATTCTTCGTCGATTCGCATCGTCTACTATGATCCGAAGCGCCGCCATCAGCGTATCCGCAGG
>ENA-USUJ01003137-USUJ01003137.1-human-gut-metagenome-genome-assembly--contig:-NODE-3137-length-11431-cov-5.361282_pt1 | contig 11431 bp, 7 predicted proteins | sample MGYA00250061_ERZ773398 | MGnify/ENA primary metagenome ERZ773398 (study PRJEB29103, sample SAMN06111992) | human gut metagenome | biome: human gut; feature: ankylosing spondylitis patient; material...
TATTTGAACACCTTTTTTAACTGCCATTCCAAGTAATGTAACATCAATCATTTTTAACAAAGCATTATCTACACTACCAATAAATACCCATTTTATTCCTTTTTCTTTCATATCTGCTAAACATCCACTTGCTCTTAAAGATGAATATGTGCCACCATTACCATCTGATGCTTCTTTTATTTTATATTCTTTGTTTATTAAAAATTTTCCTTCTGTATCTACTAGTGGTAATTCACTTTGTTTAAATATTGTTACTTTATTTTTGTCATATCCGAAGTAATTATTTTTTTCTAAGAACTCTACTGTATCAGCATTATTTTCTTTGCTTGTCATTATGTACCAATTAATAACTACACCATACTTTTTATTTGCTTCTTGTAAATTGTCTGCCAATATTTCAAATAAATATTTTCCTTTTCCATATACATCTAGTTTAAAAGTTCCTTTTGGGCCTGTATGCCCTAATCTTGTGCCTTGACCTCCAGCCATTGTTACAACAGCATATTGATTGTTTTTGACAACTTCTTCTCCTAATTTATCAAATTCTTCTCTTTGCTCTTTTGTAAGTTTAGCTTTATCTAAATAAGGTACTGGCTCTATTTTACTTTCTTTAAATTCTATTGTTTTCTTAGTATTATTATATAATTCTGTTATTTGATGGAAATCGATTGTATGTATTTGTTCAATCAATTCTTCTGCCTTTTCATCGCCTATTTCATCTATAAATTTGTTTATATGTTCTTGCTTATATTCTTTTAATAATTCTTTAGCATCTTCCATACTAACAAAGAAAGCTCTTAAATCATCTCTTTTTTCAGTTCTTGTTAAATTAAAATACTCTATATCATCTTTTGATGTAAAACCAGTAAAATAATATGTATTAACAAGTCTATTAACAATAGTACCATCACTTGATTCATAATCTCTTAAATAATTTTTTACTAAAACAAATGGAGAAATATCATCAAGCATTATATGTATATTAGTTTCTTCTAATAATTCTCTTTTTACAGCATCAACAGGAGTTTCAGTAACTTCTACTTTACCACCTGGTAAAAAGTATACTCTTTCAAAGTGACTTAAAATAAATTCACCATCATCATTTCTAAGAACTATTCTAGCTTTATCTAATACTTCTGTTATTTCATCATCTTTTAATTTACCTTTGTTGATTACTATTTCTTTCATTATTCTCATCACCCTCCTAAAACATCTAATTTACTAGTTTTATTATATCATTTTATATTATTTCATATACATATTTGATATATATTTTACGTATTATTTACAAAAAAAGACTTAGTTTAATTTACTAAATCTTTCCTTAATCCTATCTTTACCCATTAATCTTAATAATTCATATAAGTCAGGTGTCATAGAACTTGATGTTAATGCTACTCTAATTACAGTAGAAACATCTGCAACATTTCCTTTAAATGCATCTGGATTTTCTTTGTATTCTTTCATATTACCAGCATATCCTAACTTTTCACTTAATTCTTTAATCTTATTAAACCAAGTGTCTTTATCATCATTTTCATCATAATATTCATCTATATATGTATTAATTATATTTTTAATTTCTTCTTTATCAGTAATTTTTCCAAAATCATAATTTTCAAAATATTTATCAAATAATTCATCATACATATACCAAATTTGTTTTTTAGCATCTGCATATGTTGCATAATCTTTTCTTGGTTTCTTTTGTTCTCTTTCAATATTAAATATAGATTTTGAATAATCTTCATATTTAACAAGTAAATCATAGAATTCAGTATCAAATTCTTTTGAATAATTAAGAACTCTATCATATATTTCATCTTTTGTTAACTTACTTAAATAGTTTTTTGATATATTCATTAACTTATCTAAATCAAAAAGTGCTCCACCACTTGAACCTATTTTCTTAAATTCAAATTTAAAGTCTTCTATTTTAGCATCTTTATTACAATCAAACCATGCTTCAAAATTTGAATTTGCCACTGTTGCAAGATAAATCATAACTGCTTCTACTGGGACTCCTTTTTCATGATAAAAACTTACTGCTGCTTCTGGATCTTTTCTCTTACTTAGTTTTCTTTTATTACCTGTTGATTCATCAACCTTTACAAAAGGTGCAATATGTGCATATTTTGGTACTTTAAATCCAAGTACATTAAAAAATTGTATATGCTTATTTGTAGATGATACCCATTCATCTCCTCTTATAACATGTGTTGTATGCATTAAATGATCATCTATCGCATGAGCAAAATGATATGTTGGAAGTCCATCATTTTTAATAATTACTTCATCAATATCATTTTCTGGCATTTCAATTTTTCCCTTTATTAAATCATTTACTACTATTGTTTTGTAAAAATCACCTGGAGATTTCAATCTTATTACAAACTTTTCTCCATTCTTAATTCTTTCAACAGCCTCTTCTTTTGGAATAAATCTATCTTTTGCCCATCTTCCATAATAACCTATTCTTTGTTTTGATTTTTCTTGTGTTTCTCTTATAGTATCTAATTCTTCTTTAGTCGCAAATGATGGATATGCTAAATCTTCTTCTATTAATTTTTTTGCATATGCCCAGTATATATCTTTTCTTTCACTTTGTTTATATGGACCATATTTTCCTTTTTCAGTTGTATCACTAGTCATACCTTCATCAAATTCTATACCAAAGTCATTTAAATCTCTAATGATTTTTTGAATTCCATTTTCAATACTTCTTTCTGTATCAGTATCTTCAATTCTTAAGAAAAATACTCCATCAGTTTGCTTTGAAAATCTTTGAGCTATAAAAGAAACTAAAAGTGCGCCAATATGTACAAATCCTGTTGGACTAGGTGCAAATCTTGTTACTATTGCGCCTTCTTTTAAATCTCTTTCTGGATACATTTCTTCATATTCTTGCCAAGTATGTCTTACTCCTGGTAATAAAAATTCAGCAAATTCTTTATTTGTCATAATAATCAACCCTTTCATTAAATAAAAAAAGCCTATGATTATAAGGACGATTTTTTTCGCGGTACCACCTTACTTCATAGACTTACTATGCTCTCTTTTGCTTTTTAACGCTTGCCTTGCGGTTTAAACTCCAAAGCTTCTTTCAAATACTCATTATATCTATTTACACCATCCATAGACTCTCTTTAATAACTTATATTTTACTCTTCTTCTTCCTTGTTTCTAAATGTATTTTAACATATTTTATTTTCATTAACAACTAATTTTTTCAATTTTTTCACCAAGTATTGAATATAAGTATGTATTAACATGTCTTTTTGTTTTATTTTCAATATATTTTTTATAACCATTTAATTGATTTATATAATTTTCATCAATTATATTTTTTAGTTTATAATCAATAATATCTATATGATCAGGATATATAAGCATTAAATCTATTATTCCATGATATTTTTCATTTAACATTTCAAAACTCTACGATATACACCTATTCAATTTTATCGCAATACAAAAGTAAGCACAAAGAAGCCATACGAATGATAGGAATGCGTCAAAAAAAGAAATTCATGCTTCAAAGCGGCTCATAAAGCACGACGATACACGATTTTATCATTTTTACATGCACAAATAACACTGCACTTTCCTGCCACAGACGTAAAGTGTTTCTTTTACACTTTATAACAAAACCCATAATTGTTTTCGGCTATCTTAACATACTACAATCGTCATGTCGTTGAAGCCACCCCATATTCCCAAGAAACGTCTATAGCTTTCCGGCCTCTGAATATAAGTGTCAAAATGCCAAATCTAACGTGCCGAGATTCGCGTATTTCCGTCCGTTGCCGGGAATAAACGGAAATAACGTATTCTCGCGCATTGGCATTTTATCATTTTGAAAACCGCAGAGGCATCTTGACGACATTCTGAAATGTTTCAAGAATATTTGTCCGCACACAAACAAAATAATGCAAGCATCCAAGTGATTCCATAAACATTTTGCATTACTTTTCTTACCGTTTTTTTTCGTCAATTAGATGAAAAAAGGGCGATAACCGAGGGGATATCCTCCATTTTCCAAAGGAAATCTTCGTATTCTGCAAAGAGAGTCGAAAAGTTATGCGGCAAATGATTTTTCAATCTAAGCCGAATGATTTGCAGATCTGCGCCAGACGGAAAGCGTCATTCGGCTCAGCTTGTAGCTGACATGGGCTGAAAGACGACAGGTTGAAAGTTCAGGATGTATCCAGTTTGTATTGAGATAGTTACGGTGTATCCTGAAAGATGAAAGGTATTTTCCGGAAAAGTATGGAGGAGGGAAAGGCATGGGGAGTATCGAGTTCGACGGCTATCCGGTTTCTTTGAGGATGGATAACACGGGGAAGCGCAGAAATGTGCACTAATGTGCGGAAATGTGCACAAACGAGCGGAAACGTGCACAAATGAGCAGCTTCCGCCGTACGTCTCCCTAACTTTGCCGTAAAAACCGAAGCACATGGAACTGAAACACATCGTAAGGAGGGCGGTACGTCGATGGGCGGAGAAAATCGCGAGTAAGCGAGCGCAGAGGCAAGCTCGCTTGGCTCTGCCGAGCGGGAGCGATTTATCAAAAAGGAAAGCCGGACGTTTGGAAGTTGCCGGAAGCATGGCCGGTCATATCGGAGAAACAACAGTCGCCGAATCGCGACCGGAAGCCTCCATAAGTTTGCCCTCTCGGAAGGTAGAAGCCCACGACGCGAAAGACAACGCACCTGCCCACCTCGACCGTCGGCTGGCCGCTTTCGTGGAAGAGCGTTACGACCTGCGCCACAACCTGCTGACGGGGCAGGCGGAATTCCGCCCCAAGGGACAGGATGCGGCCGCCTTCCTCCCCCTCACGGCACGCGACCTCAACTCCCTCTGCCTCGCCGCCCATGAGGCGGGCATCCCGTGTTGGGACCGAGATGTGTCGCGCTTCGTGGCCTCCGACCGCCTGCCCGACTATCATCCCTTCCGCGATTATTTCGACCGCCTGCCGCCGTGGGACGGAGAAGACCGTCTCGACGCACTGGCACGGCGCGTGTCGGACAGTGCGCTGTGGGTGAGCGGATTCCACCGGTGGATGCTGGCCGTGGCCGCGCAATGGATGGGGATGGGGAACGGCCATGCCAACAGTATGGCCCCGGTGCTGGTGAGCGGGCGGCAAGGATTGGGAAAGTCCACATTCTGCCGCAACCTCCTGCCACCCGAACTGTCCGCCTATTACACCGACAGCGTGGACGTGACGAACACCGCCCGTATGGAACAGCTTTTGGTGGAAATGGGACTCATCAACCTAGACGAGTTCGACCGCATCCCCGTCCGCCGCCATCCGGCCTTGAAGAACGTGATGCAGCTCACCGACCTGCACGTGCGCAAGGCTTACCGGCGCGACACGCTACGTCTGCCGCGCATCGCCTCCTTCATCGCCACGTCCAACAGCCATGAACTGCTCTCCGACCCTTCGGGCAGCCGCCGTTTCCTCTGCGTAGAGGTGGAGCGACCCATCGACAGCACGGACATCGAACATGCCCAAATCTACGCCCAACTAAAAGCCATGCTCCTCGGCGACGAGCGTTACTGGTTCACGGCGGGGGAAGAAGCGGAAATCCAACATGCCAACGTGGCCTTCTACCGTACTTGTCCGGCGGAAGAGGCTTTTGCCCGCCACTTCCGTGCCGCCCGTCCGGACGAAGAGGCCCTGTCCGTTTCCCTTCCCGAGCTCATCGCCCTGTTGCGCAAGCGTCAGCCGGGCACGCTCACGGGCATCGGCATGCAGGAATTCAGCCGCGCCCTCGTGGCCGCAGGCGTGGAACGGAGGCACACGGAAAAGGGCAACCGTTACCGGATCGTGCCGTTGGAGATATGAGCCAACCCACACAAGAAGAGACCGTAACTATGTAGTCGGAAACTGCACAATGTGTTCAAGAAAGAACCGGACAAATGCTTTAATAATGGGGCGTATGTGCAGTTAGTTATCTTTGCTACACATACGCCTGAAATAACATTCGCAGTTCTATCCTAAAATTATCTTAGTCGTATTTGGTCAATGACCACTCCTTCGTCCAATGCCGTAATCTTGATGCGTCCTTTTCTGCTGCCGGAGGGGAAGCGGGCGGTTTTGACGGCTTGTGCCCGCAGAATGTTGACTTTCCACTCTTCGCTGTATTCTGCGGTTTCGCAGTCGAACACCTGTGGCTCACGGTCATCCGTGGAGACGGCGAAACGCAGTTTTCCGCCTTCTACGGCATGGGTCGGTACGAGGCATACCTCTACGGTCAGGCTGTCTTTCCGGAAGTTTCGGTATTCGTATTCCACTGTTCCACCCTTACCCAAGTAGATGGCTTTCCCGGAATGTCCCAGACCGTCGATGACGGTATGCTGACCTGTCACGGCATCATGTTCCGTGCCGTTCCACAACTGTAGCGGGGCAGGGGAGGACACTAAGGCCGTGGATGATGCAGTGCGCTTGACCTTGTCGAATACGATCAGTCCGCGAGGGGCAGTGCTGATGATGTGGTTCCATTTGCCGTCGAGCAGGGAGTTGAACCGCCGGGTCAGGGAAACGATGCTGTCGTATGCCGCGTCGGACTTCTTCCATAAAGAAGCGCTGTCGGACGGGGTGTGGCGGGCAAACTGTGCATAGAGCATCTTTTTGTTCATTTCGTTCGAGGCTTGTACGGGATACTGGATCATTTCGAAATAAGCATCTTTGCGGTTGGACGGAACGGTTGCATACAATTTTTCCACCCGGTCTGATAGTTTTTTGAATTGTTCGAGGCGTTCGTTGATTTCCTCCGTGGACCATGGCAGGTCGGCGATTTGTTCGTGCCGCTTGTCGTATGTCCGCGTATTGCCCATGAATTCCGGTTTGCGGATGTGGGAGAGCAAGTAGAAATCTTTCATGAGGGGTAAGAGTTCCTTTCCCGTTTTCTTTCCGAACGTTTGGTTCAGCCAGTTGCCCAGATGGGAGAACACAACTCCGCTTCCGCTCTTACACCCGGAAAGGTTGATGTCCCAAGCCATATCGAGGAAGAACTCGGTCAGGTATTCGGACGGCTTGATGTCTCCGACGTTGAGCACCCATATCTTACGCATATTCCGGTCATAAGCCAATTTCATCTGTTGATACATCAATGAGGGCTGTACGATACCGAGCCAAAGGAAGTCGTGAGGCTCACCCCAGTATGAAGTGTGATAATACACTCCGTTTCCACCCGTGCGTTTTCTTTCTTTCTCATCGGGAAAGTGACGAATGTAGCCGAAGTTGTCGTCCGGCCATACCAAGGTGATGTGGTCAGGCACTTCCAATCCGGCCCGGTACACGTCCAATACTTCTTTGTAGGGGACGAACTGTTGCGGAATCTTTTTACTGTCCGGATGAATGTACTGTCGGAGCAGGCTGTCTTGTACTTGCAACACTGCATTCAGGGCATCTTTGTATTCATGGGTATTCTTTACACCAATCATCCTTCCGTCATGTTTGCCCCGCATGCCCATCGTGAAGATATTATCCGAATGTCCCAGTTCTTTGAGTCGGTCTGTCCAGTAATCTACTACGGCCTGGCGGTTCTTGAGAAAATTGTAGTCGCCTTTTCCGGCTAAGTCCCATTCCGTAGCCGAGTTACGCATCATGGGTTCGCAGTGAGATGTGCTGACCACTATGCCATAGCGTTCCGCCATTTTTCGATTGCCTTCTACGAAATAGAAAGGCATGGTCACTTCGTGCATGGCAGGCCAAATGGTGTTGGCACGTAGCCGAAGAAGCAATTCGAAGACTTTGGCGTATGTTTTCGTGCCGACTTGTCCTTTGAAACGTCCTTTGACCGGATATTGGGTTTGAGCCTCCGGTTCGAAGTTCTTTGTAGACCACGGTGTCAGTCCCCAGTCTTCGTCGTTGAGGAAGATACCTCGGAACTGCACGGAAGGGGCTTGTTGACCCTCTTTGATTTCGGAGACAAGGAAACGGTCGCGCTTGTCGGGAGTCACGTCCGCCCACCATTCCCACGGCGAAACGCCTATCATGCGTGAAATTTCCAAAAGGCCGTAGGCCAACCCTCGAGCATCGCTTTCGGTGACGAGAACTTGCTTTTTGCCTAACTTGCGAATTTGGAATGCTTCCCATTGCCCCATGATGGGAGGGAGGTCTACTTCATTTCTTTTCAGGTAAGCCTGCATTTCCGGATTGTCGACCGTTCCGGCCACGATTTCTATGTCATGTCCCGGAGCAGAGGCGGGAACCAGTCGGGCATCGAATACGTTCTTCACGTCCTTTTGCAGGATTTCCAATGCGGTGTGTACTACTTCTTTCTCTTCTTTGCCTACGAAAATTTCCGTCTGGCAATCCTTTTCAAACAGCACTTGTGCAGAAACCGGTGCACACATTAGCATATATATGCTCAGTAACCAGAAGATATTTTTCTTGTGCATGGTCGTTTTTTGTTTTTATTTTATTGTTCTTTTTGTAGGTATAGGTTTTTCAAAAGTACGATTTTAACCGGTATTTGCCAAGTCTGGCGTGGTATTTCTTCTTTTTTTGTGTACCTTTGCACATTATATTATTAAAACAGATTGTCATGACCCCTATATTTATAGCCGGTCCGTGTGTGATTGAATCCGCTGATTTGTTGGACGAGGTGGCGTGCGAGCTGGTTCGGATAAAGCAGAAATTTAATATAGAGATTTACTTTAAGGCTTCTTTTGATAAAGCCAACCGCACTTCGGTGCATTCTTATCGGGGCCCCGGATTGGAGAAGGGTTTGCAGATGTTGGGCGAAGTGCGTGAGAAGCACGGCCTTAAACTTCTGACGGACATTCATGAAAGTTTTCAGGCCGCTCCGGTGGGCGAAGTGGTGGATGTCCTACAGATACCGGCCTTTTTGTGTCGTCAGACCGATTTGTTGGTGGCGGCAGCCCGTACCGGTAAGATTGTCAACATCAAGAAAGCCCAGTTCCTGTCGGGACTTGACATGAAATACCCCGTGGAAAAAGCGCAGGAGAGCGGAGCAAGGGAGATTTGGCTGACCGAGCGCGGCAATATTTACGGTTACAATAACCTGGTGGTGGATTTCCGTAATATTCCGGATATGAAAGCCTTTGTGCCCCGTGTGGTCATGGACTGTACGCACTCCGTACAACGTCCCGGCGCGGCAGGCGGAAAGACTGGCGGAAACCGTGAGTTCGTGCCGGCCATGGCCTTGGCGGCGAAAGCGTTCGGTGCGAACGGATATTTCTTCGAGACGCATCCCGATCCGGAGAAAGCCATGAGCGACGGCCCGAATATGTTGTATCTGAAAGATTTGGAAACCGTAATTGCATCATTGCTATGAGCCGAGTGAAAGATATTGCCGTCAAGTGCTTCCGCGACGAAGCCCAGGCCATTTTGGATTTGATACCTCAGTTGGATGAACATTTCGATGCAGCGGTGGATTTGATGCTCCGTTGTACCGGAAAGGTAATTATAACAGGAGTGGGCAAGAGCGGGCATATCGGTGCCAAGATGGCCGCTACGTTGTCAAGTACGGGAACACCGGCTTTTTTCATCAATCCGTTGGATGTCTTCCATGGCGATTTGGGGGTGATGACGCCCGATGATGTCGTCATAGCTATTTCCAACTCCGGCCAGACCGACGAACTCCTTCGTTTCATTCCTTATTTATTGGAACATCATATTCCTTTGATTGGTATTTCCGGAAATCCCGATTCTTTGTTGGCCAAGTATTCCACGTGTCATTTGGTGGTCAAGGTCAGCCACGAGGCTTGTCCTTTGAATTTGGCACCGACGTCTTCCACTACGGCTACTTTGGCCATGGGTGATGCTTTGGCCTGTGCGCTCATCGAGATGCGTCATTTTCAGGCTAAGGATTTTGCACAGTTCCATCCCGGCGGGACGTTGGGCAAGCGTCTCTTGACCACGGCGCATGACGTGATGCGCAGCAACGACTTGCCGGTCATACCTCCCGGAATGAAGTTGGGCGAGGCCATTATCCATGTGAGCAAGGGAAAGTTGGGATTATGTGTGGCGCAAGTGGATGGTAAGGTTGTCGGATTGATAACGGACGGCGATGTGCGGCGTGCTATGGAAAGTTTGCAGGATAAGTTCTTTAACGTCCCGGTGGAGCAGGTGATGACGCGTACGCCAAAATGCGTGTCGCCGGATACCAAGATTGCCAAGATTCAAGATATTATGCACAATAACAAGATACATACGGTTTTGGTTGTGGATGAAGACCGCCATTTGTTGGGTGTGGTAGACCACTTCAGTTGTATGTTCTGACGGGCGGGTAACGGTATGAATTTCATAAAAAAAGGATAGAATGCCTCGGCTCGGTTCGAGGCGAGGAAGCGATTATGAGTAAGTGGCGTGTCATATTCTGTGGCGTTTTGCTGTCGATAGGGCTTGTGTCTATGGCACAGGCAAGCCTGAGCGATTCTCTTACGGTAGAGGATTTAAAGGAAAACGGTGTGTTGTTTACGCCCCACAACCGCGTGACGTTGTTACCGAGCGGCGCGGAAAAGTTTGAAGACATGTTCAAAGCCATAGAGCAGGCTCGTCATTATATCTATCTGGAATATTTCAATTTCCGTAGTGATTCTATCGGAAAAGCGTTGTTTACCTTATTGGATAAAAAAGTACGCGAAGGGGTTAAGGTCAGGGTGATTTACGATGATTTTGGTAATGTCAGCAACGACCGTCCCTTGCGGAAAAGACATCTACGGCAATTAAAGAGCCGTCATTTTGAAGTAGTCGTATTCGATCCCATCGTGTTTCCTTGGGTGAACCATGCCTTACATCGTGACCATCGCAAAATTGTGGTTATCGACGATAAGGTGGTGTACACCGGAGGAATGAATGTGGCCGACTATTATATCCATGGCCGTCCGGAGTTCGGTAAATGGAGGGATATGCACATGCGTCTGGAAGGTGATTGTGTACCTCTTTACCGACGTATATTCTGTGAGATGTGGGAGCGTTGTACCGGCGACAAGATAGACAGTTTGGAATACCAGACGGACAGTCTGGCCTTCCAGACCGACTTCCGGGGATTGAAAGAGACGGCCTGTGCGGATTCTTCCGGCGTTCTTTTGGGTGTGGCTAATCGTGAGCCGAAGAGGAGTCCGGCCATTATCCGCAGGAGTTAAGATCGGAAGAGCACACGTCTGAACTCCAGTCACGCCAATATCTCGTATGCCGTCTTATATCGTGCGTTGAAGCGCGGAGTGAAGCTTGAGGTCATGTTGTCTACCAAATGTGACGTTCCCGTCATGCCCGATGTGGCGGCCTACCATGCCAAAAGGTTGATGAAGCGAGGAGCCGACATTTATTATTATGAAGACGGGTTCCATCACTCGAAAGTCATGATGGTAGACAGTACGTTTTGTACGGTGGGGTCGGCTAATCTGAATAGCAGGAGCTTGAAGTTCGACTATGAAGTGAACGCTTTTATCGTCG
>ENA-USUJ01003144-USUJ01003144.1-human-gut-metagenome-genome-assembly--contig:-NODE-3144-length-11415-cov-4.494355_pt1 | contig 11415 bp, 11 predicted proteins | sample MGYA00250061_ERZ773398 | MGnify/ENA primary metagenome ERZ773398 (study PRJEB29103, sample SAMN06111992) | human gut metagenome | biome: human gut; feature: ankylosing spondylitis patient; material...
GTGTGGGTGCGGCGCTCAAGGTGAAGGACACCGCCACCATGATGATCATCTGCTCGAAACCGGATTTCGTGATTCTTGAGTCCGCCGATTACTATAATGAATTAAAGAAAAAACTTGCAGAAGAATTAAACGAATTTAATGAATCCGATGATGTTTTGGAGTTGTGCGACCTTGTTGAGGTAATAAGCGCTGTTTTGGATTACAAGAAAATTGACTATAAAGAATTTGAAGAAATGCGTTCTAAAAAAAGCAAAAAGAACGGCGGATTTAAAAACAGAGTATTTCTCAACGGTGTTCATCGAATGCGGTAAGACAATATATATTGCATTTTATCGGTCTATTTAAAGAGCAACAATATCAAATCATTGATGAATTTAATTCCAAATTGCTTTTTGGAAATGACTGCAATAGCAAGGCAGTTGCACAATAATTAAAAGCCGTTGAAAATTCTCAACGGCTTTGATTTTTGGCTTAAATAAACAGTTTGGATAAATTTAGAGGTCTTTCAAATTTCTTTGAAAGACCTCATTTTTTGTGAAGACAGGACAATAGAGATGCTTTTGCGTTTTCGCTGTCTTGATTTGAACACTCGTCACAATCATTCTACATCACTCCGTTTCTGTTTTCAAGGCTGCTTACAGCACCATTTCAATTTCCGTGCCGCCGATAAAGACCACCTTTATTTTATCTTTTGATTCCACCACTACGCATTCGAGCAGTTGCCGAACCAGCTTGTCATCGTATTCCATCGGGTGATTTTGCAGTCCGTCAAGTATGGTGAAAATTTCATCGAGTCGGGATTTTGCGCTTTCTCTCTTTTGCCGCATGGCTGCATACTGTTCGAACTGTACGGTCAATCTTTGCTTTTCATTCATCAGCTCGGTGATGCGTTCCTCATCTATACCGTCTGCATTGTCGGCAGATACCGCCTTGAGCATTTTCTGAAACTCGGCGTTGATTTCGGCAATGCGTATCTGAATGTCGAGCGTCTTATCCTCAGTGACTTCATCCGTAAGCCCCATGCCGATATGAATTTTCAGTGTTTTCAGCACCTCAATATTTTGCTTTGCCGTCTGCATGATGGCTCTCATAACGGCGTCTTGCAGTAGGTTTTCCTCAATGCTCGGCGAGTGATGGCAGTATTTTTTGCCGTAGTCAAGGCGGTTAATGCATCGCCATACGATTTTTCTTTTGCCTTTGGCAGTCCATGTGCATCGGCGGTAAGGTGTTCGGCATTCGCCGCATATCAGCAGTTCGCTCAGAGCGTACTTGCTTGAATAACGGCTCAGTTCGGTTTTCGTACCTTTTTGCTTGACCTTCGGCTTGCCGGAGCGCCTTGCGATTTCCTCCTGGACTCTTGCGAAGGTGCCTGCGTCAATGATCGCAGGGTGGTTGTTCTCAATATAGTATTTGTTCCTTTCGCCGTTATTTGCCTTAATTCTCTTGCTGATACAGTCGGACACATAGGTTTTGTTTATAATGGCATCGCCTTTGTACTTCTCGTTCGAGAGGATGGAGCGAATGGTTTCCTGCCGCCATACACTGCATCCGGCAGGCGTCGGGATCTCTTTTTCTTCGAGATAGCATTTGATTCCGTACAGGCTTTCGCCGGATAGGTATTGCTCATATATTTCTCGGATAATCTCGGCTTCTTCGGGGACGATCTCAATTTCGCCGTCTGCGTTTTTGGTGTAGCCGAGGAAGTGTTTGCATTGGAATGGCACATTGCCTTGCTTGGCGCTTTGTGCCTTGCCCCATTTAACATTGGCACTGATGTTCTCTGATTCGCTTTGGGCTATTGAGCCGTAGATGGTAATGTAAAATTCTGAGGCGGGATCGATGCTGTGAATGCCTTGTTCCTCGAAGTAGACATCTACATTGATTTCTCGGAGCTTCCTCGTTATCTTGATAACATCGAGGGTGTTTCGGGCGAATCGGCTGATGGATTTTACGATAATCATGTCAATCTTGCCCTTGTAGCAGAGACGGAGCATTTTATTGAATTCGTCACGCTTTTTCATGCTTGTTCCCGTAATACCCTTGTCAGCGAATATACCCACAAGCGACCATTTCGGCTCGGTGCGTATGCGTTCCTCGTAATGGGTACGCTGTACCTCGTAGCTGTTTAGCTGCTCATCCTGCTTGGTAGATACTCGGCAGTAGGCGGCAACTCGAAGCTGTCGGTAGTTCTGCGTGATAGCCGCTTTGGTGTCTATCGTTGCAGGGATAATGCGGACGGTTTTGGGGGGCTGTACGCTTGTTGCTTGCGTCATGCTGATTTCTCCTTTCCGATCCTCTGACCGTTTATAAGTATAAGGCTTATCGTGCCGTTTCCTTTCAGTTGGATCTCGCTGACTGCCTGGTCTGTTAAGTCGCTGTCATAGGCTGTCAGCGGCGGCACAGTCTTGAATATATCTTTTAGGCTTTGAGCCGTGATTTCTTCCGTTCCAAGGCTCGTGTATTTTTCGCTCACGCAAGTGAGCATTTTTTGCTTTATGGCTTCCTTATCGAAGCTGACAGTGTTGAGTGCCTTTGAGATCTCTGCGTTCAGCCGTTTTATCTCTTGGCTTTCCTCATGGTCGGACTTCGGTATCTGAATACTTTCGGGATCGGCAATGACCTCATTGAGCAGCTCTGTAATGCCGTTCAGCATATTCTCATCGCTTATATTGACCGAGGCTTTGCATTCGGGGCATTGCCACCATGTAGTTGCCTTGCGGCGTCTGTCAAAGCGTCTATGCATTCTGCCGCCGCAGTTGGGGCAGGCGACCGGAGCGTTCAGCGTGAAGATACCCTCGGTATGATTTACATCCTTTTGGGTGTTTTTCGCTGCTTTGATGCTCTGCATGGCTGCATATTCTTGCTCGGTCAGTATCGGCAGATAGCCGCCATCGCCTATATAGCGTTTATCCTCAACAATTCGCTTTATGCGCGACCTGTTCCAATCGGTCTTGCCCGACATATACTCAATGTGTTTTGCGGTCAGCATTTCGGCGATAGCTTTCAGCGACTTGCCGCTGAGATATTGCTCGGCAATCTCTCTGACGGTATCGGCTTCAGCTTCGTTAATGGTTATGATGCCGTTACTTAAGACATATCCAAGCGGTACGATTCGTTGTTTCATTGTCTGTAGCACCGTCCTTTCTCTCGAATTTTTTCGGGCAGGCTGATACCGCCTGCAAGGTGGAAGGTCAGCAGTTCATTGCTATCCACCGTGATGCTGTCAACCGTTTGCTTGAAGAGCTCGGCATCGAAGTCTATACCGATTTCGACTTCCTTGAGAATGTCGTTCAGCATTTTCAGTTCTTCCAACATCTCATTCTCATCGCTGTCGGTAATTTTTGTTCGACGCTCGATCCGCAGCTCAGTTATCTTGTTTTCAAGCACATCGGATTGTGCCGTGTAGTCTGCGGCGTTCAGCACTCCTTTGCCATGCAGACGGGAGAGGACGAGGTTCTGTGCCGTAAGGTCTGCAATCTCACGGTCGATTTCCTTTACCCGCTGTTGACTGCCCGTGGTGCGGTATTGCAGTTCTTCAAGCTGCCATATAAGCGTTCCGAGCAGGTATTCTCGATTGGCTTGTACCTTTCTTATCATAAGGTTAAAAGCGGCGTACACCTCGTCCTCTTTAACTCTGCGCCAAGCACAATCTGTCTTGTTGGTTGCTTTCGCTGCACATAGCCAATAGGCTGTGCCGTTTACAACCTGACGGCGGAAGGTGTGACCGCAATCGGGGCAGAGAAGCGTTCTTGTAAGCGGATAGTTTTTGGCTTTCCGCTTGCAGCTCGGCTGTCGGCTTTTAATAAGAGCCTGTACCGCCTCATAGGTTTCTCGACTCACGATGGCAGGGTTGCTGTTTTCTACATAGTACATAGGCTGTTCACCGTGGTTGCGCTGCTTTTTGAATGGCAGGGTTTGTGTGGTGATCTGCTTTTGAAGCAAGGCATCGCCCTTATACCTTTCGTTGTTGAGGACATATTTCACGGTGGTGTGATGCCATTTTTCACGGCCGTACTGTCTGCGTACACCCTCGTTATTGAGAATGTTCGCAATGGTCTGCATACCGACGCCTTGCAGGTAGAGATCAAAAATCCGGCGAATGACAGCCGCTTCCGTTTCGTTGATTACAAGCTTGCCGTTGATAAGGTCGAAGCCGTAAGCCGGAGCGCAGCAGTTAAATTCGCCGGATTCCATTCTTTTTTTATAACTCCACCGCATATTCTGCGATATGGACACGCTTTCCTGTTGGGCAATCATGCCGGGGAAGGTAGCGAACATTTCACTGTTCATTGACTTGGTATCAAGCCCCTGTTCCTCGAAATATACGCTGACTTCCATTTGTTCAAGCGCTCGGAGTGCTGTCAGCATTTCCTCGGTGTTTCGGGCGAAGCGTGACATGGATTTTACGATGATGCGGTCTATCAAACCTTTTTTGCAGTCCCGAAGCATTCGGCGGAAGTCATCTCGCTTTTCCATGCTTGTGCCTGTTATACCTTCGTCCGCATAAATGTCTACGAAACTGTATTCGGGATGCCGTTTACAATATTCGGAGTAGTATTTGATTTGTGCGGCGAAGGAGTGAAGCTGGTCGCTTGAGTCGCTCGATACTCGGCAGTAAGCCGCAAGCCGTATTTGTGGCGGCGCCGGTTTTTGCCGTTGGTCACAGCCAACCTCTTGGCGAGTGCCTGCAACAGATCCTCCACCTGTGGATTGTCATATGTGCCGCCGTTTATCTTGACGATGAGTTCGGCAAGTACCTCACGGCTCTGCACCTTGAGTGCGTCACGGTGTTCGGTTTGCTTTTTATATTCGCAGAGCAAGTCCTGTGCGAATATATCCTTGGCAAAGGATGAACGCAACGCCATCACGCCTTTTTCCGAGAGATAACCTTCGTTCGGATTTGTCGAGTAGGCTATCAAGTGAATATGGGGATGGTGGCTTTCGTTGTGGAATGCGGCAAACCAACGGAGGTTGCTCATGGGTATTCGCAGGTTTTCGGAGAGTGTTTGCGTTTGCGACCGGAGCATATCCCGCCATCGGCTGCCGTTATCAAAGCCGAGTCGCTCGGCATCCTCACGGCGCAGTGAGACGATTGCCGTCCACACATTTCCTGTGTGAGCATTTAGTTCGTCCGACACCTTTTTCAGATCCACCGTCACGCCGTCATCGGTAAAGAGTCCGTGAGAGCCGAAGCGTTCCGCACGGGGACGGGTAGCAATGTAGTCGGCATAGGTTTTGGTGTTCAGCATCTCATCGGCGTTTTCTTCAAGCGCACGGATAATGAATTCCGAAGCCGCACCGACCGTTTTCTCTTTTCTGTAGTCCTCATATTCCAAAGAAGACTTGCTGTCGGGAAAGTCCGAGAGGATTTTCTTTATGAGCTGTCGCTGTTTGTCGGTCGCAGGTGCAAGCCGTTTTGATTCATCGATCTTTTCCACGCCCTCACGGGTAGCAATGTATTCCGCATAGCCGCCGAAGTGATTTCGCTCATCGGGCTTCAGATATTTGAACTTCGTAATAAGCCTTGCCATGCGTTATCCTTTCTGCCAATCGTTTGCGTCACGGAAAGTAAAATTGCCGTTGAGTCTTTTCACTTCTTTTACGCATTCGCCCTTGAGCCGTTCGAGAGTAATATCGTCGATGTCGCTGTTTGCCGCCACCACATTCATTGTGACGGCAAGCTCCACAGCCAGCTTGAAAAGCAATCGGCAGATGCGGTTGTCGCTCTCGGCAACAATACTTTTCATGGAGGACAGTATAGCGTTCGGCAGCATGGAGCGGTCGTCCGCGGCGGTGAGGTGGTCGATATAGAACTGCACCGCCTTTTCAATGAATTCCGATTTACTGCGGCAATCGTCCTCGGCGTAGAGCTGCTTGATCTTTTCAAGCGTTTCGGGATAGAGCCACAGGGCAAATTTGCGTTTATCCTTCGGTATGGGCATTTAAGATTCCTCCTTTTTGCTGCATTTTTTGCTTGAAATCCGCAACCCCTAAACAAGCGAGACTTTTAAGGCAGCAACCCCTAAAAGGCGGTTTTCGGTTTGGCTTACAAAAGTCCCGCAAAGCCTTGTGCGGTCGGCGTTGCCGCCCGCTGTGAGTCGCCGAGGGATTGCTATGCAACCCCTCGGCTTTCTCCTGCTTATTTTCGTACCGTCTGCCGATTTCCGCAAAAGGGTGCGAAAACCGCGCCGAACGGCTCTTTGCTTTCGCAGGGCTTGTGTTTACCCGATGTGGAGCTTTTTCTCGCCACACGGGGCGACACAGGGGCGCACGCGGCGGTCACATCTGCATCGCCGGAGCCTCGGTTTCGTCGAGAGCTTCGTCGGACAGTTCCAGCTCTTTTCCCGCAAGGCTGCTGTTGAATATCTCGCGTCGGCATTCTTCGCTGCGATAATTTGAGCGGAATGCCTTGTACGCTGCAACGGAAAAATCATGCAGAGAGTAGGTCTGCCATTCATTATCCGTGTCGTCGTAAACACTGACCCTGCCTTCGTCCAAATCAAATTCGAGCAGTGCAGTGACTCGATCGTCTGCATGGATATCCGCACAGACCTTGCCAAAGTATTCAAGGCTGACAGGATTCGTTTCAATAAAAGCGGCGGCGAAGGTTTCGGGGCTGGCGGACAGCTCACCACGGTCATACAGACGGTATCGGTATGCCGCCTGCAGCGGTGTGCGGAAATAGTCGCTTGTGAAATGTTGATCCTCGCCGTTTTCACGGATATGGTAAACCGCAAAGCGTCGGGCCGCTTCCAGCCGCGCCTGCTCTGCGGCTTCCTCTCGTTCAATCGTTGCCTCGATGGAGGCACGCTGCTCATCGGGAACATATTCCTGATACAGTGTGTCGAGCGCCTCAGTCAATTTATCCTCGACTGTTTCGGCGGTCTGATTGCCGAGGGCATCTGCCAATGCCCGCACACGGTATTCGTTAAGGTACAGGGTAATATCAATGTCGTTCATTGGCGCTCACCTCACTTACTTCCGTATGCTCCGTTTTGGGGAGCTTCGGCTTTCTCGGCTTCGGCACGGCAGAGGGAGAAGCGGTGCCGGATTTCATATCTATAAAATCACGCACACCCGCAGGCACGGTTTTGCTGTAGAGTGTGTCGAGCGCTTTTTCCAGCTCCGCTTCGACGGTCGTGCCTTTCTGTGAAAGATAAAGGACAAGGGCTGATGCCTTATCCTCGTCGAATGAAATATTGAAGGTTGTCTTTTTCATATCGTATTCTCCTTTACATAGAAAGAGCCTGCGTTTCGTCCTCATCGGAGGATTTGTTCGCAGGCTCATGGTGGTGTTCGGTTTCGTGGTCGTCGTAGAGGTTACAGCCGAGGACGGAGAGCAGACTCACCGGATTCCCTTGGCAGTTATGACAGTACTGCAGATGACAGGTCATTTCAATGCAGTCCTCGGTCATGATGAGTTCGTTGATTTCTTCTCTCTGCCGTAATTCTTCTTCAAGCAGTCTGCCGTTTTCGTTGGTATCGGAAACCTCCGCACCGAAGTGGTAATACAGCTCGTCATAGGAGATCGTCCAATAGCAGTCCTCCGAATGGTCGCAGCACTCGTTGATAGCGTAATCGGCAAGCTGTCTGATTTTACTTTTATCCATATAGACCGTTCCTTTCATTGCGATTCGGTATTCTCCGTATAGGTGATATACGGTATCTTGAGCCAGTGCGTAAAGCCGCTGCCTGAAACATCGGAGATAATAACGCCTGCTTGGGTGTTGGCGGCGTGTATCACTTTGCCGTCTCCGATATAGATTCCGATGTGACCGCTGTGCCAAAGAGCCAGCCCCGGCGTTTCGGGGAGCGTATCAATCGTACCTTTCTCGGTGGCGTTCTCAAACATTGTGTCTGCACCGATGTCGGGCATACCGTTTGTGCCGTATTCGATAGTACCGGTTTGGGTGTCCAGCCAGCCGTAGCCCTTAATCAGCCCGATGCAGTCCGCAGTCCGTCTGCCGAGCCAATGTGTCTTGATAAAGTCTGCCTTGCTGCCGACCTCATCGGGGTATTGCTTGGCTTTCGAGTTCAGCGTTTTCTGCGTAAGCACTTCGCCGTAGCTGCCCCATACATAGCCCCAACCGTGGGACTGTGCCTGCTTTGCCCATTCCACAAGGTCGAGGTTGTTCTTGCTGTGCGGATCGGTAAAGCCGGAGGTGTTGATGCTGTTGGCACGAATGGAATTCATTATCTTGCTGTAATCCTCGGATTTCAGTTCCGTGCCGAATGCGGCGTTGACGGCAGAGATGAGCTGCTCGTCCGTCTGATCCTCTGCAAAGCACCCGACGAGCTTATCTACAAAGCCGTCTGATTTTGAATGGTCGTACAGAGCGAGGGTGTACAGCACCTGTGCTTCTTTTATTCTTTCTGCCGTAAAGCCTTTTTCGGTCATAGCCGTTTCAATGGCTTTCATTGTATCCTCAACCGCTTGCAGCTTTGCTTTTTCCTCATCGGACATTTCCTCGACCACGATTTGCTGAAGCCTGTCGGTGTCGATATTGATATCGCCGTTAAAAAGAGCGATAACGACAACCACAGGCATTATGACAATGATAATAATGCCGAGGACAATGCCAAGCACCGCCTTGCGTAATTTCTTGTCGGTGAGTATGGCGACTGCTATCTTTTTAAGAGCCGCCGCTACCGTTGCGCTCATAAGCTGTCACTTCCTTTTTGCAGAAAATATAAGCGCAGGCGTGATACCTACGCTTTGCTGTAACTGAATTGTGCGTTTGTCTGCGGTGGCTCACCGACCGCCTGCCTTTCCGAAGATAGCCGCCTTGTATTCGGGTGCGATAACCTGCAAGAGATACCTTTCGTTACCGCAGCGATACAGGCAGGTGCCTCGTTCGGGATACTTGATGAGCTCGAACTCGCTCGGCTCGACCTGCAGGGCGTCCATATACTCCTTCGGGTTGATCTGTCCGGCATTGAACAGGAACTGGTGCGTAGGAATGGAGAACAGCGGCTTTGTGAACTCACGAATGGACGGAATCAAAAAGTCCTCGATATTCTGACTTGCCAGAATGACCGAGGAGTCCTTTTTGCGCACACGCTTCATACAGTTACGCAGATATTCGATGGTCGTCATATTCGAGAGGAAGAGGTACAGCTCGTCCACCGATGCCGCCGTGCTGCCTTTGCCGAGCAGCTCGTTGCTCATATAGGACAGGATATTGAACAGCATACAGTCCTTGAGGCGGCGGTTGGTATCCATAAGCCCCTTCACGCCGAACACGAGGAAGTTGGAGTCGGTGATGTTGGTGTGACCGTTGAAGTATTTGCTTTCCGAGCCTACGCACATGGAATGGATGCCGAGGCAGACCTCTTGGAGCGTTTCCTCTGTATAGAGGTATTTTCTCTGCTTGTCATAAGCCATAAACTCTTCCTCGCAGAGCTCGTAAAAGTCCTGCATGACCGGAAAGTCCGAGGGCTTCTTTACACTATAGTCCGTACTGTCGGTAATGCCGAATCGGGCGTACAGCTTGGAGAGCAGGATTTCAATGGTGTCGATCTGCGAGTCGGTAAAATCCTTGTAGCTGCGGAAGAAGTCTTTCAGAAAAGCAATGTGCTGACTGAGCCTTGTGACTTTCTTGAACGCTTCAGGCGTAGTGGCGTCGATATCCTCAACGCTGTCTGTCCATGCTTTCGGCTCTAACGGATTGATGGTGTATTCGCCCGACATAAAATCAATATAGCAGCCGCCGTGCGCATCGCACAGATCCTCGTATTCCGATTCGGGATCGAGACAGATAATGCGCTTGCCCGATTCACGGATGTTTGTGAGGATAAGTTTCAGAAGATAACTCTTGCCCTGACCGCTGTTGCCGAGAATGAGGATATTGCTTGTAGTTTTGTCCTCGGCTCTGCGGTCGAAGTCCACAAGGATGTTTGTGCCGTATTTATCTCTGCCGATATATGAGCCGTGAGGATCTGTCTTTCCGCTGAAATTAAACGGGTACATATTGGCAACAGAGGATGCAGGCAGGACTCGTTCATACTGTGCGCCGAACTGATTGCAGCCTGTCGGGATGACCGACAAAAAGCCCTCCTTTTGGCGGAGGGTTAAGCGATCAACGGAAATCTTGGAGCGAGTGAGTTCCATTGCAATATCGCTCTGCAATTCCTTGAGTTTTTCCATGCTCCTGGCTTTCAGTTCGATGAACACCGACACATGGAGCAGCGGCTCTTTGTTCTTGCGGAGATTGGCGAGAAGATCAATTACATCCTGCAAATTGCCTTCGGCCTCGATGGTTTCGTTCACATCGTTGCCGCCACTTTTGAGCCTGTTGCGGCGAGTGGCATTTTGAATGATTTTACGCTGTTCCATTGATTCCACCAAGCGGTGGTAAATGCGGAGCGTCACACCGTTGCGGTCGGCGAGCTGTGAGAGAATGGCCTGTTCCTCGGTGGAGGGCGGATATTCACGAATCGCCCACACGCAGCGGTAGCTGTCGCCGACAATATAATGGTCGGATAAAAATTTGATAGTGCCGGGCAGGATCATATCGAAGAAGTCCTTGGTGCGGATTTCCTCAACCTGCTCCGGCGTCAATACTTTCGGTTTTCTTTTGAGCATAATATTTTCCTTTCTGCCGTTTAGGTTTCTGCGGCGATAATAAGCAGCCTGCCGTCCTTGCCCGAACCGTGGCAGGTGGAGAGGATGAGGTGCCTGCCGTCCTCGCTGGTTATGTGGTTGTACCATGGGTCTGCGATATTGGTTTTCCGCACCTCGGTCACGGTAAACAGAAACACACCGTCGGCGGTTTCCAGCCTTACCGTGCGGTGTGGGTTCGGAAAATCCGTATTCAGATATTTCTTCAAATCGGAGAACATTGTGCCGTTTTTCATGTTGTGACCGTAAATGATGAGGTTGCCGCCGTTCGTGCTGCACCGTCCGTCAAGAAACGGCACTCCACTTTGACTGTACTGCCCGTAAAAGCTGCGGCGGAGGTATTTCTGCGGTTCACTCGGAGTATACATGACGGGATAGCTGATGCTTGTGCCGTCAATACTCAGCCACCCGATGCAGTCGGCGTTTTCCGCAATGAGAGCCTGTATATTGTGTCCTGCCACAGGTTGCTCGGTCGGCTCTGCGCTCGTTTCTGTTTCTGTGTCCGTTACGGATTCTGCCGGAGCTTCGGTCATCGGCAGTTTGGCAATTTCTGCGACGGAGGCGAAGTCCTCTTTTTCTTTCTGCCGTTCTTTTAACTCAGAATAGATATTTACGCCTGCAAGCACAGTGGCCGCCGACAGCAGAAGGCAGAAAAAAATGAGGGCGGGTTTATTCCTCATCCTCATCGTCTGTACCCTCGTAAAACTGTTCGCCGTCAATGTCGGGCATTGCTTCGCCCTGCATACTCGCATCGAAATAGAGAGCAAGGATGCGTTTGATCTCCGGCTTTTTAA
>ENA-USUJ01003153-USUJ01003153.1-human-gut-metagenome-genome-assembly--contig:-NODE-3153-length-11389-cov-12.282443_pt1 | contig 11389 bp, 7 predicted proteins | sample MGYA00250061_ERZ773398 | MGnify/ENA primary metagenome ERZ773398 (study PRJEB29103, sample SAMN06111992) | human gut metagenome | biome: human gut; feature: ankylosing spondylitis patient; material...
TCGGTGGAGAGTTTCTCGTAGCGGATGTCGGTAGCCACCTTTCCTGGCATATCCTCCGCGTCGGAGAGGGTGTGCAGCATGGTGCTGGCGGCGAAGACGGAAGCTTGCAAGGACTTTTGGAAATGAGCGACATACCCTACTCCTCATGCGGAGTTTGTTCGTCTGCTGTTTGCATGAACAAAAAAGTCATGAAAGATGTGTTTTTTAGCCATAAAATTCCAATTGTAAAGCATTTTTCTCTCACAAGAGGAGAATTTGAAGAAGACGAAGAAGCAACTTATGAACGCGCCAAAGAACTTGGCTATCCGCTTGTCATCAAACCCGCTGGCAGTGGAAGTTCAATCGGCATTTCAAAATGTCACGACCCAAGTGAACTTGAAGAATCACTAAATTTGGCATTCAATTTTGATAAAGTTGTTGTTGTTGAAAAAAGCATTGAAAATCTTATGGAAATCAATTGTGCAGTTCTCAAAGTCGGCTCAAAAATCATTACAAGTGCACTTGAAGAGCCACAAACCAAATCCGACATACTCACCTTTTCTGACAAATATCTTTCGCGTCCCCAAAAAAGCGAAAAACGCATCATTTCAGAAAGTGACATAAAACTAAAAAAATCACAAAAAGAACTCATTCGAGCACTTGCCGTGGAAAGTTTTGTTGCGTGCGATTGCGATGGCGTTGTTCGAATTGATTTTTTGATTGACCGCGACACTCAAAAGATTTATGTAAACGAAATAAATACAATCCCTGGTTCAATGGCGAACTATTTGTTTGACAAAATGAGTTTTTCCGAACTTGTTGACAACCTTGTGGCGTCCGCAATAACAAAAAATAATGAAAAGCACAAAAACGCTTATCACTATTCTTCTCCTGCAATATTAAGTTATCTCAATTCCAGCACAAAACAGAGAAGAAAACTAAAATAATAAACAGCATTCAAATAAACGTCTTTTGAAAGACCAAAGCATCATTTCCGTTTTTATAATAGTTTTTTCGCATACCAATTTGAGAAAAACCAAATTTTTCATAAAACATAATTGCATTTTTGTTGTCAGAAGCAACTTCAAGTGTTGCTTTTTCTTTGTGTGTGAGTCTTGCATAGTCGAAAACTCTTTTCATCAGCATTGTGCCAATCCCACGTCCGCGCAAGTTTTCGTCAACAACAATTTCCAAAATATCAAAATCGTATGGAGTTTCTTCAAGCAAAACAAATCCCAAAACTTTGTCGTCATTTTTTGCGACATAGCAAATAACATTTTCGAGTTTCAACGAATGCTCAAGTTGTTCATATGTCCATGCGCCATTGTTTTCGGTTGCAAGAATGGCAAAGACCGGAGCAATATCCTCCCAACAAAACTCACTTATTTTCATTTTTCTTCTCCAATTCAACTTCCGCTTGACTTTTACGCAAATAAAGCGGAGAAATTTCAGCACAAGACACAGTTTTTCCAGCCACAAGCTTTCTGTTCAAAACATTTTCATAAGCCGCTTGTGTGAGTTCAACGGATTTCAACGCAAACTTGTCTTTGTCGTCTTCGTGGCAAACATATTCACACGAATTTTGTTTGATAAACTCTGCCATGTCTTCTTGGTTCAAGCAAGTTGGGTCAACCAAAGTTTTGCCCCCGCGTTCAAGTTTGGAGACAAACACAAAACCTCCCAGTCCGTCAAGCACAACAACAACTTCGTTGGCGTTTGAGTTTTGCAAAAAGTATTGTTCCGCAATAATTTCAAAGGAATTAAAAGCAACGCAAGGCAAATCTCTCGAAAATCCAAAACCTTTCACAAGTGCAACACCAATGCGAATTCCAGTGAAAGACCCTGGCCCAACACAAACGCCAAGCACATCAACATCTTTGACGCCCAAATTTGCCCTTTCAAGCACTTTTTCAACTTCTGGCAACACGTGTTCAGAGTGCTTGCAATTTGCGTCAACTCGCTCAAATTCCACCTTCTCGCCCACAGCCATAATCTCTGCTGAACGAAAACAAGTGTTCAGACATAAAATATTCTTCATTTCTCGACTTCCTCAAAAACAATTCTTCGTTTGTCGTCATCAATCTTCTCAAATGTAATTTGATAAAACTTTTTTGGCAACACGCTTGGCGCTTTTTCCACCCACTCAACAATGGTTAACCCGTCAGTGCTTGGAAAATAGTCCTCAAACCCAAGTTCAACAAGTTCGTCTGGGTCTTCAATGCGGTAAAAATCAAAATGATATAACCTTTTTTCTTCCCCCGCATATTCGTTGAGAATTGTAAAAGTTGGCGAAGTCACATTGTCCATAATTCCAAGACCTCGAGCAACGCCTTTTGTAAAAGTCGTCTTCCCTGCCCCCAAGTCTCCAACGAGAGAAATCACAGCGCCTTTTTCAACTGCCCGCGCAACGCTTTTGCCAAACTCAATCGTATCATTTGCCGAATTCGTAATAAGTTCAATTTTCATGCCCTAATTATATATCAAACAAAAAATATGTCAAAGTGATTGACAAGATTTCTCACAATGGTCAAGCATAGAGTTTTTATAATTCCTTGGACGGACCAGCGGAGTCGGACAATCCTTCATGTCATCCTGGGACGGGCTAGCGGAGTCGGACAATCTAAGGATCTAAAAAGATTCCTAGAATGCCCATCAAGATAGCCCATCTCGGAATGACATGTGGCATCCATTTCGTCACTGCTTTCTCTTTCTTTTAATATTTAATGGTCGAATAAACCTGTCATAAACCACAATCGCCACCACCGAAATCAAACCACCAACCAAAAAACCAACACACACATCAGACAAGTAGTGTTGCCCCAAAAACATACGCGAAAACATTGTCGCAAGGACATACACTCCGCACAAAACGCAAAGCGAAATTTTGAGCGGTTTGTTTTTTATTGTTCGAATGATAAAATAACACAAAAACACCGCAATCACAACAGCATTTGCTGTGTGACCACTCGGCATTGAATATCCGTTCGCTTCAAGCAAATTCGCAACAGTCTCACTCTCCACCCAAGGTCGCGGACGCTGAACAACAACTTTGACAATATTCACCACCGCCGACACAAGTCCACTTGTCACAGCAAAAGTGAGTGCGTATCGAAACCTCGCAAAAAGCAACAAAGTAATCAAAATAAAAACAAATCCAATCCAACTTGAAAAATATGACACAAAAGTTGTTAAAAACAACACAACATTTGAATGTATACTTTGAATTGCTTGAATAATTTCAATTTCCATAAGTCTAGTATACCCCAAAATTCGACAAAGTTCAAAACGAATTAACCCCATGTCATCCTGCAATCGAGCGAAGCGACATCCGGAAAGCGAAAGCGGACCGCGACGGACAAGCAGAGTGAGGCAATCATTCATGTCATCCTGCCATCGAGGCGTAAGCCGACATCCGGGAAGCGAAAGCGGACCGCGACGGACTTGCGAAGCACTGCAATCTAAGGATCTAGATTCCTAGAATGCCCATCAAGATAGCCCATCTCGGAATGACAATTTTAGCGGTGTCATCCTGCAATCAAGGTTAAATTTGTGCTTAATATGATTTTAATTCAAGAGTTATGGCATTCTTTGCCTTAACTCTTCTTGTTAGCGAAATTGTATGAAACAGAAAGGTTTGTCAAGAGTTTGAGTGCAACAGCACTCAAATGCATTTACTCTTGACAAATTCTTTTTGTTTCATGCAACACAAAAAACAAAAAGACAAAAGAAAAGGTTTTGTGCCAAAATTTCACAAAACCCTTTTGTCTATTGTTTTTTGTTGACCCCTTGCCCCGCTCCGCCAAAGGTGGTTTCAAGGGGTGTGGGGAAAATCCAAATTCCCCACATGTCATCCTGCAATCGAGCACAAAGTGCGACATCCGGAAAGCGAAAGCGGACCGCGACGGACCCGCTTGACGGGCAATCTAAGGATCTAGGTTCTTTTTCGCATCTCGAAAAAGAACATCTCTTTTTTATTCTTCTGTTTCTTGTTCAGCGTATTCAATTTGCTCTTCTGTGAGAGTGTTTTCAACTTCTTCTGTTGGAGTTTCTTCATCTTCTTCATGTTCTGCAACTGAAACGCAAACAATTTTCGCACCGTCTTTGAGACGCATGATTTTGACACCTTGCGTGTCACGGCCAATAAGGCTGATGTCTTCGGCTTTGAGTCTGATTATGATGCCACTGTCTGCAATGAGCATGATATCTTGATTTTCGCCGATTTGTTTGAGGTTGACAAGTTTTCCTGTTTTTGCAGAGAAATTGCCCGCCTTGACACCTTTTCCACCTCTTGTTTGAGTTCTGTATTCGCTCTCATCTGAACGCTTGCCATAACCGTTTTCAGAAATTGTTATGATTTGATTTCCTTCAGTGATGACCGCCATATCAACAACATAATCGTCTTTTGCAAGTTTTATGCTTCGAACACCTTGTGTGTCACGACCCATAACACGAACATCGCTTTCATTAAATCTGATGCATTTTCCGTCATGAGTTGCAATCAAAATGTCGTTGTTGCCACCCGTCATGCCGACGCCAATAAGTTCGTCACCTTCAATAAGTCTGATTGCAATTTTCCCAACTTTTCTAATGCTCTCAAACTCTTTTAGTTCGGTTTTTTTGATAAGTCCAAGACGAGTTGCCATAACCAAGCATCCGTCTTTGTCTTCGTCACGACGGCGAATGATTGCTGTGACTTTTTCGTCTGCGTCAAGTTGAAGAAGGTTGATGATTGCTCTTCCTTTTGCTTGACGTTGTGCTTCTGGCACTTCGTATGCTTTTATGCAATAAACTTTTCCACGACTTGTGAAGAACAACAAATCATCATGCGTGTTGGAAACAAAGATGTTTTCAACAAAGTCTTCTTCTTTTGTCTTGTGAGCCGAAATTCCAACCCCTCCGCGGCGTTGAGTCCTATACTCACTGGTTGACATTCTCTTGATATAACCGCCGTGTGTCATTGAAATTATGACGTCTTCGCGTTCAATCAAGTCTTCAATGTCAATTCCACCCATATCAAGACTGATTTCAGTTTTTCTTGGGCTATCATATTGCGCTTTGATTGCTTCCAAATCTTCTTTTATGATTGCCAAAACTCTTTCTGGTTTCGCCAAAATGTCTTTTAGGTCAATAATGCGGTTGCTTAGTTCAGCAAGTTCGTCATTGAGTTTGTGAACTTCGAGAGCAGTAAGACGAGAAAGTTTCATTTCGAGAATTGCATTTGCTTGTTTGTCAGAAAGTTCAAATCTTGACATCAATTCTTGCAACGCGTCTTGACGCTCGTCTGCTTGTTTGATAACGCGGATAACTTCGTCAATGTTTGCTAGAGCAATAACCAAACCTTTGACGATATGTTCACGCTCTTCCGCGCGAGTTAGGTCAAATTGTGTTTTTCTTGTGACAACACTCTTTTGATGTTCAAGGTAATAATAGAGCATTTCTTTGAGATTTAGAATTCTTGGAGTTCCGTCAACCAAAGCAAGCATAATAATTCCATCTGAAACTTGGAGTTGAGTGTGCTTGTAGAGAGAGTTGAGAACAACTTGCGCATTCGCATCTTTCTTGACATCAACAACAATTCTCATTCCTTGACGGTCACTCTCTTCTTTGATATCAGAAATTCCTTCAAGTTTTTTGTTCTTGACCATGTCAGCCATTTGGACAATAAGTTTTGCCTTGTTGACTTGATATGGGAGCTCTGTGATGACAATTCTGTGTCTTCCAGTTTCTGTTTCTTCAATCTCAGCTTTTCCGCGAACAACAATTCCACCACGTCCAGTTTTGTATGCGTGTTTGATTGCTGTTCTTCCCATGATTATGCCGCCTGTTGGAAAGTCTGGAGCTGGGATAATTCTGATGAGGTCGTCAATATCTATGTCTGGATTGTCAATAAGCGCCTCAACACCAGAAATCACTTCGCCAAGGTTGTGAGGAGGAATGTTTGTTGCCATTCCAACCGCAATTCCGTCCGCACCATTAACCAAAAGGTTTGGAAAACGCGAAGGAAGAACGACGGGTTGCATGAGCGTGTCATCAAAGTTTGGATAGAAATCAACAGTTTGTTTGTCTATGTCACGAAGCATTTCTGCTGCGATTTTTGAAAGTCTTGCCTCAGTATAACGCTGTGCTGCTGGTGGATCTCCGTCAACAGAACCAAAGTTTCCGTGTCCGTCCACAAGTGGACAACGGATTGAGAAGTCTTGAGCAAGTCTGACGAGTGCGTCATAAACCGAACTGTCGCCATGTGGGTGATATTTACCCATAACTTCACCAACGATACGCGCTGATTTCTTGAAAGGTTTGTCGTTAAATAAATTAAGTTCGCCCATTGAGAACAAAATTCTTCTGTGAACAGGTTTGAGTCCGTCACGGACATCAGGAATAGCACGCGAAACGTTGACAGCCATGGCATAGGAAATAAACGATTTTTTGAGTTCGCCGTCAATTTCGACTTTTTGAATTCTTTCATTTTCAAAAAGTTTTTCTAATTCTTGTTTTTTATCATCTTTCATCTTTTTTCGCCTTTTTCTTTTATTTTTCTATTAAATATCCAAATCTTCGACAAGTTTTGCGTTTTGTTCAATGAATTCACGACGCAGTTCTGGGTCCTCGCCCATGAGAAGTGTAAACAATCTGTCCGCCTCAACCGCGTCTTCCATTGTGATTTGTTGGAGTATTCTGTTTTCTGGGTTCATGGTTGTTTCCCAAAGTTGCTCTGGATTCATTTCACCAAGACCTTTATAACGTTGAATTGTCACACCTTTTCTGCCAAACTCCTCCAAATCTTCGGCAAGTTCTTTGTCTGAATAGAAATATTTATCTTCTTTTCCACGACTAACTTTGTATAGAGGTGGCATCGCAGCATATACGTGACCCTCTTCGATGAGCGGACGCATATATCTGAAGAGGAATGTCAAAAGCAAAAGTCGAATATGAGAACCATCAACATCGGCATCGGTCATGGATATGATTTTGTTATAGCGAAGTTTTTCCATATTAAACTCGTTTGAAATTCCAGTTCCGAACGCAGTTATCATGCTCTTGATTTCATTATTTTCAAGCACTTTTGGAAGTCTTGTTTTTTCAACATTCAAAATTTTTCCGCGAAGTGGCAAAATCGCCTGAAAACGTCTGTCTCTTCCTTGTTTTGCACTTCCGCCAGCGGAATCTCCCTCAACCAAATAGATTTCACAGAATTTTGGATTCTTTTCAGAGCAGTCGGCAAGTTTTCCGGGAAGCGTCGTGCTTTCGAGAATTGTTTTTCTTCTCGTGAGGTCACGCGCACTTCTTGCCGCTTCTCTTGCACGCTGTGCCGAAACACATTTGATAACCAAGTCTTTGGCTTCTTTTGGGTGCTCTTCAAGGTATGTCCCAAATTCTTCTTGCATAACTTTTGAAACAATGGTTCTCATTTCTGAGTTGCCAAGTTTGGTCTTTGTTTGCCCTTCAAATTGTGGGTTCATGAGTTTGACGCTGATGATTGCCGTGATTCCTTCACGAACATCGTCACCAGAAAGCTTTTCGTTTTCTTTTATGAGTTTGTTGCTTTGAGCATAATCATTGATGACCTTTGTTATGGAATCTTTGAAACCAGTCAAATGTGTTCCACCTTCTTCGGTGTTGATGTTGTTGGCATAGGCATGAATCATTTCGCTATAACCATCGTTGTATTGGAAACAAATTTCAACTTCGCTGTCACGGAACTCTTTATGAAGGTAAATTGGTTCTGGAAACAACGTTTCTTTGTTTTTGTTGAGATAATCAACAAACTCAACAATTCCGCCCTTAAACTCAAAAATTTCGGCTTTTTCTTGACCTGGGCGCTTGTCTTCAAGTTTGATAACAAGACCTTTGTTGAGGAATGCAATTTCTCTGAATCTTGCTCTCATTGTTTCGTAGTTGAAGTTGAGTGTCTCAAAAATTTCGTCATCAGGCATAAATGTGACCATTGTGCCACGATAGTCTGTTTTTTCGAGTTGTTTGAGTTCAAATTGAGGAATTCCGCGTTTGAATTCTTGATAGTAGTGTATTCCGTTTTGGAAAACATCAACCTTGAGCCAACTTGAAAGCGCGTTAACGCAAGAAAGACCAACCCCGTGGAGTCCGCCTGAAATCTTGTAGCCCTCGCCGCCGAACTTTCCGCCAGCGTGAAGTTTTGTGAGAACAACCTCAACACAACTCTTGTGTTCTGTTGGGTGCATTCCTGTTGGAATTCCACGACCATTATCCAAAACCGTGCAACTTCCGTCCTCATTGAATGTCACAGTAATCTCTGTGCAGTATCCAGCAAGCGCTTCGTCGATTGAGTTGTCAACAACTTCAATAATAAGGTGATGAAGTCCACGCTCGTCAGTTGAGCCAATATACATGCCCGGACGTTTTCTGACTGGGTCAAGACCTTCAAGAACTTGAATGTCGCCCGCGCCATAGTGAGCCGAATGCTTTAAGTCTTTTTCTTCTTCCATAAATAAAATCCTTTTGTTTTGTCTATAAGATATATAATTATACCATAGTAATATATAAAATAAAAGGGTTTTTGAAAAAAAGTTGTTTAATCCTGCCAAAACTTACTCTTGAAAACCCCGACAAACTATGATAAAGTAAAAGCATGAATAAAACTGAATTTGAAAAAAAGTTTTTGGCAACACTAAAACAAAAAACAACAATCAGCAAAAATTGCGAAAATCAGTTGCGCAATTATTTACGCTTTATTGACGACCACAAAATTTACGAATATAAATCGTATGAGCAACTCTTGTCGGCACTACAACATCTCACAATTCAACCCAACGCAGATGACTACTTGGCACGAAGCAAGGCAGTGGGAATGTTTTGTAGTTCAACAAGATTGTTGATGCTTGGCACAAAAAATAGCGCCGCAGATTTTATACATGAATTAACCCACGCTCTCTCATCACATAGACAAACAGTCCACAATTGTGAAAATTTCAAAAAACAAACAGCACCCGCAATTTACGACAGCGTCTATCTTCAACACCGCGATTTTGCAAATGCAACAGAAGATTTGACTCAACAAGAAGAAAATGCACTCGTTCGCTGGTATAAAAGAAACAGCTATTTATTCGCCGACACAAGAACATCAATTCCCACACGCATTGAAGTCTGTTCGGGATTTAGAAAGTTTTGGCAAGAATTTAGCGAATATGTGACACCAAGAAAACTTGATGAAAAAGTAAAAAATCATCGCGACATGAAAAAGTTTGAACTCGGACAACTCGGAAAAAATTTTTACTTTGACCAGGCAGCCTCTCCAAACGATGGCTTTGTTGGCGTCTCAGAAGGAACGACCGAGCTTATTTCAAGAATGGTCTTGTCCTATGCTTGCCCTGATGGACTTGTTGAAATGTATGGTTCATACCCTTCTCAAACAATGCTTGTCGCTCAACTTTATGCAATTTTGGGCGAAAGTTTGTTTGAAGGTTATTTCACAAACACAATTTCGCCACTTGCAAAAAAGTTAGGCCTAAATGAAGAAAAACTCGCTGACACATTAAAAAAGATTTCAAACATAACAAAAGCATCCAAACCTGAACATTGTGAACAAAATATGCTTGTTGTTAACGAAGTTCAAATTGATTTGATTAAATTGTTTGAAAGAAAAATGTTGAGAGAACTCGCAAAATATAAAGACGATTTTCAATCCCCACTCGACATGAGAAATGCAATTATATCTTCCTTTTTCGACTACTCAAAAGTTTTGCATTTTGGCATTGTTCTCGAAGAACTTGTCAATCCAAATTTCAACGACGTTTGGGAACAACTTGACCGTTCAATAAAAAACTGTGTTGAATTTGGAAACAAACTTTTGGCAAGACGCCAAAAACCACTTATGAACAAAATCGGTCCAAAAACTTTGGGAGTATTCAAAAACCAAAATTACCTTCACTACGACTATGTCGGGAAAAACATGGGCGAGATAACCTTGTCAAACAGACTTGCACAGTTCGATTTCAACTTTGAAGGTCCTTCTGACGAATGCCGTGCAAGAGCAACAAAAAAACAATTAAAAATCACACAAGTTCCGGGCGAAATTATGTTCGCAATCAACAATGGCGCAGACCAAACCGCACTATACCTGTATGCTCTTGGCGAAGATGTTGACGAAGAATTGCTCAAAACCAACTTTGAAAGAGAAAGCGAACAAAACAACAAAGAATAATCGCTCACACAACAAAAACAAGGATGAGAAAATCTCATCCTTTCATTTTTATTTCTTTGCACTCAAATGGCAACTCTGCCCCAGGGTCACAAAAGAATATGCAAGTCTTGTCCGCAAAGCACTCTTGAATGATGTTGAACACTTTTTTCTTTTGACGCGAACTCATTGAATTAAAAGCGCTGTCAAAAATAATAATTTTGGGATCTTTCAAAACCACACGAGCAAGTGCAAATAATTGTTTTTCACTTTGAGAAAAAAGCGTTGAGTTTTCATTAATTGGGTTGTTTAGTCCCAATTTTTGCGAAAAGACTTTGTCATACAAATCCAAAGATTTCAAAACCTCTTCAATCCTTTTTTCACTTACTTCGCCATCAGTCACCAAATTCTCTCTTATTGTTCCACGGAACAAAACCGCCTCGTCACGAACAAGCGACACAACGCGTTCAAATTCGCCCTTCTTGATTTTTGCGATATTTTTCCCGCCGAGCAGGATTTCGCCAGAATCTGGAGCATATATGCGGGCAAGAAGACAAGCAAGTGTTGTTTTGCCTGCCCCGCTTTCGCCGGTTATTGCAATTTTTTCTCCGCATTCAATTTCAAACGACAAATCTTGAATTGAAACAGGTTTGTATGGGTGTTTGAAGCATAAATTCTTAACTTCAAGTTTTGGTGTGGTACTTTCAAGAAGTTGGTCGCGAACAGAAAAGGCAGTTGTGTCGATTCGAAGAATGTCAAAAATGCGATTTATTGCAGTTTGAATATTAACAAAAAACTGATAGTTGAGAGCGGTTTGTTTGATTGGCTCATTTGTTTGCGTGATATATCCAATGAATGATATAACCGCACCAAGCTCAAAACCAATGCTTCCCATTTTTAAGAACGCAAAAACATATACCGCAACAATTCCCAAAAACCATAGACCTTCAATGAGGGGTAAAAACAATTCGTTATATTTGCTAAATTTGTTCCATTTTTCAAGTGCTTTTGTTTGAACTCTTGAAAACTCATCAAGCATTTGCCCTTCGCCCGAGCCACAAGTTATTGCATCAAGCCCAAAAATGCCATCCATAATTTTTGCATCTCGTTCAATTTCTAATCTTTTATACTCTTTGCTTTTTGATGAAGACGATTTATTTATTAAAAAGAACACAGCAAGAACAATGTACATGGCTTTTTTTCTCGTCATCCGGATCTGGTTGGACAGAATCCTTGTACCGCTGTATCCCTGAATCG
>ENA-USUJ01003154-USUJ01003154.1-human-gut-metagenome-genome-assembly--contig:-NODE-3154-length-11386-cov-36.715625_pt1 | contig 11386 bp, 4 predicted proteins | sample MGYA00250061_ERZ773398 | MGnify/ENA primary metagenome ERZ773398 (study PRJEB29103, sample SAMN06111992) | human gut metagenome | biome: human gut; feature: ankylosing spondylitis patient; material...
AGGGACTGATTCCGAAAGATTGTATCTGACGGAACGGCTTCCACTCGAATTTATGAATTAATAGAACCTACCTTAAGGGCGTTGCGGGATGCCTGCTTATGGCATCTCTTGCGGCCGGCTGTGCGCAGGAAGACATCGACACCGCTCCGTCAGGCGGAGGCGGCATGTCGGCATCTTCTTATGTCTCGCTCAGCTTCGCATCGCAGCAAAGCACGCCTACGCGCTCTAATCCTACGGGAGGCGAACAGGGCGACGGACAGGAAAAAGGGCAAGCTAAAGAAAATGAGATAAAATCTGCCGTGGCTTTCTTCTATCAGGGCAGCGGCACTGACGGAGTGAACAGCAGCGGTACAACTCCAATCATGGCTGTAGCAACATTTAACGTTGGAAGCTATACCGAGCCGGGCAACGGCATCGACCGCAAATATACTACAACGCCGCAGCAGGTAGACCTCGACGACGGAACATATAACGTGCTCGTGGTGGCAAATCCGGGCGCAGACTGGTGGACAGGCCAGTCGCTCACGCTCGATGACGTGCGCAATCATATACAGACCACGGCATGGACAGCCTCAGGCTCTGACTATTCTGACTTCGTAATGACATCAGCTGCCGACGCCACGCTCACGCTTAATTCTAACCCGGAGAGCGACCCCGCAAAAGCTACTGTAAACGTAGAGCGCATGGCAGCAAGGCTCGACTATAAGGCTGAAGCATCTTATACCTGTACCGATCCGAAATATTCCGGTGCCACTGTTGAGATAACCGGCGCAGCCCTGGTGAACAATCTTACGGCAGGCAGCTATCTGTTGAAACGCGTGGCTGACGATGTTAACGGTGTGCCGACATATCTCGGTAATGAAACACCAGATGCAGGAGTACAGACTAACTACGTGCTCGACCCGTGGACGGCAGGCAAGACATCAGCCAACAACAGCTTTACCATTGGCGGTGAAGCTAATAAAACAGCTAAAGACCTTTACGGCGAATGGTTTGGCAACATCTCGCAAGACCCTAATCATTGGGCTGATTATGTTCAGCCGGGAACAGAAGTGACTGTCGGAACAGAAACATGGCAACGTATAGGCTATACCCTCGAAAACACTACGGCAGCCGATGCGGCAGGCAGCGACTACAGCACGGGCGTGGTGTTCAAGGCAAAGTTTAATCCGCAGGGCGTGGCAAATTATCAGAACGGTGCAACATTCTTCGCCCTCGGCACTCACCTATTTGCATCAATGGAAGACATGATGACATACGTGTATGGTGCCGACTTCAGTCAGTTTGACGATAAAATCGATGCCTGCGACAATTGGGCATCAGTAAAGACTTTTGCGGCATCGCTGCTCGACAACGACCCGTCAGGCTATAAGGCTTTCCTGCTGGGGCAGGACGAAGCACAAGACCTTGCACAGGTTAAGGAAAGTCTTAAATGGAGCGCATATATGCTCAGCAAGTGCGGCTATTCGGCAAGTCTGAACGAAACTTATAAAGTTGAGCTCGACCAGAACGGCATTGTTACCCGTAACGCCTTGCAGTCTTACGGAGTGCGTACATACGAAGACGCCACATGCTATTACACATGGTGGGTGCGCCACAGCAATGACAACAATGATGAAACAAAGGGCATAATGGAGTATGCCATTGTGCGCAACAACATCTATAAGCTTACGGTCAACAGCATCTATTCGCTCGGAAACGACGTGCCCGGCGAGGACGAGAACATCATTCTTGATGTTTACGTAAACGACTGGCTGCTGCTCGACCCGGAGACTCTGCCTATGTGATAAAATGACTTTAACGAAAAAACACTGACGTTATGAACAAAATGAAACAACATATATATAAGGCTATGTTATGGCTGCTGCCATGGCTGTGCGCCGTGCCTCTTGCCTCATGCTCGTTCGACGACGACATCGACCAGGGCGGCGACGGCACCGCTACGCTGCAGCTGAGCATTACGGCACGTGAGGAAGGCGACCTGAACACAAGGGCAGACGAAGTTGGCACCAATGGTGAGTATATGCACAACCTCTGCGTGCTAATTGTAGGCGGCAACAATGTTGTTACCAAAAAACTGTTGCCCAACACCGATGATGAATTTGTCGGTAACACCGCAGCGCAGCAGGGCAATCTGAAGTCGTGGGTGTCAGACCCCTTCACGCTTCCAGAAGGCACTTACACCGTTTATGCCTTTGCCAACATTGATACTTATTATGATAATTTATGGGGCAGTCTTACAGGATTGCAGAGTGGTACTTCACTCACAACTCTGAATGTGGATATAGATAATATCGTGCTTGAAGATCCAGCTGCAAAGCTTAACTTTGCTGAGAGAAAGTTTATCCCTATGAGTGCAAAGCAGACGGTTGTGGTTACGGCTGCCACCAAGAGCATCTCTATCGGTCTCGACCGCCTGGTCAGCAAGATAAGAATGAGCATATCAGGCAAGGCCAACACAAAGGTTACGGCCCTGTCGTTTGGCGGATATGCCGACAAGATAACTCTCTTCTCAGATAAAACGTTGGAAGGAGCGACATACACAACGACAAAGAATATAACTGTTCCTGGTGACGGAACTCTGAAAGCTGACGGTACAGGTACAACAGGAACACTTGTTATTCCTGACTTTTATGTAAACTCTTCACCGGCAGACCATAAATTTAATGTCAGCGTTACTACTGACGAGATGAACGGAATTACATACGAGGCAACCACCGCAAGAGGCGAGCTTCCGCGCAACAGCATCTTCCCGCTTACGCTGCAGCTCAACGACTATGGCCTCGACCTCGCAGCGCAATGTTGGGTAAGCCCGATAGGCAGCCTGCCCGTGGAAGTTCAGATTACAGGCTTTGATAATACATATCAAATAGTAGTGCCCGAAGGATGCCAGTTTGAGTTTACCGTAAATGGCATAAATGGAGCAACAGCCGGTGTTACAGATCTTTCTTGCACATGGAACATGCCTGACGGTGTCAGCGGCATTGCCTTTGACGGCGAAACAACAGGAGTTACCACGGTTAAGGGCCATGTTACGGCATCTGCCGGCAAGACTTTTGATCTTAGCCTTTTGGTTACGTGGAAAGATAAAGGCGCAACATATAACCGCACATACACAGTAAAGGTAGTTACCGACGACATTACTAACTTCCCGTTTAAGAGCAAAACGCGTACACCGGAGTTCGGTCTCGACTATCTGCGTCATGAAATGCTTAATATGTTCAAAAAATAAATAAGGAGGACATAAGATATGAAACAAATATATAAAAAGAAAATATTATTCTTGGTTTCTGCTATTCTGTGCGTGTCTTCGGCATTGGGACAGACTATCTATAATACAAATTATTCAGTTCAGCATAAGTATCCTAATAAGTGGTACACCATACGCAACAATTCAGGCATGAGTCAGGCTTCAAAAGACATGGATACTTTTGATGATGAGACACCAAGCTTTAAAAATACTTATACAAACACAGATATCCAGGCAGCACATACATATATCGATACTTTGTATGTCAGAAAAGGAGAGTCTGTAACTTTGTATTTGCCTCTCATTTCAAATGGTCTGAACCAGCTCAGTGCGCAGGCATACCAAAGGTGGTATAATTTTATTACAGAAGGTACGTTTAGTTATACTTCTAGAAACACAACTTATGACATAGTAAGTTTTAACAGTACTGCTTATCGTTTTGCAAATGGATATGTAGGTGGCGTTGATACTGGTTTGGGAAATAATTATTTGGACAGAATAACATTTACTTATCCTACAGATGCTCAATATAACACCCGTGTTCAGAATGGCTTTAATAATGGTAGCGCTGGTAACAAATATTATATTGTAGCTTGTGATGCTTCCGGTTATACAGATTTTACTCGATCATTTTCGTCTGGTAATGGTGGAAGTTTTACAAACGGATATATTGAACCGACATTGAGCGCACGAGCCATCTATTATATTATAGGTGTTGACGGCAGAGGCGGAGCTGACGAAACAGAAATGTGGAAAAACGGATATGGCCGTCTTGCTTCTTCTGAGTATCAGGGAGGTGATGGAGAAGGAAAGAAATTTCTGGAAGAATATAACATCACATTTCCGTGTGACCATTTAGGTAATAAAACGGATGAACTTGTTGCGTTGTCGAAAGATGCCCGTGGATATAGAATTAATGGTGACAGCAACGATAACCTTAGAGTGTCAATATCTTCTCCAAATAATGTTTTTCGCCTGCTGACAGGTGGAAATAATAATTCGGCTTCAGGCGGTAGCGAAACTACTAGTATTACACTGACAGGTAGGCGCCGTACTATAACATTCCGTAAAACCGGTGCCGGTGTGCGTAATCCGTGGAGCGTTGCCGATGGGCAAACAGCAACCATTATTGTAACGAAAAATGTTGGAGGTACAATATATAATATAGCTAAGTTTAGTTTGACGTTTGAAAAAGACAACCGCCTGCTTACACAGCATCAGCTGGACAGAATAGACAGACAGCGTAAGGGTGAGAGCACTGGCGTTACGGGTGAGTCATGGTATAGAACTGCGTATCAGAACAGAACACCTGAGTTTTTACGTGAGAATTATACGTTGCTGACGTCAAGAACACTTGATTATGATCCTGATGTGGCAAATCTGTATGGTCAGAACTGGTATTATCCTTTCCCTGTAGAATGGGGATACAGTTCTTATGCTTTTTTTGACGGATCAACAACAGATGATTTTAACGGTTCTACAGACGGTAATGCATCTTATAATAGTCAACCTTTTGCAGAATGGGGATATTATGCATTAACCAATACTTATGTAGGATATGGTGATAAAGTGAAGAATAGCGTGAAAGCACCGACGAATCCTTCTATGGGTGGAAAAAACGCAGACGGTTTCTTTATATACGTTGATGCGTCAGACCGCCCAGGTACGGTAATGACGTTGCCTTTCCAGGAAAATCTTTGCCGTGGTACAAAGTTGATGGTAAGTGCATGGGTAAAAAGTGCAGATGAAAATTCTGATGATTCTGAAAATTCAGCCATGCTTTTTACTATTTATGGTGTTGACGCAAATGGAAAGAAAACTCCGTTGTGTAGTCAAAGTACAGGCCAGATAACAACAACTACATATCTTACAAGCTCAGACGGGGATGAATATACCAATGCAAATGGTTATGGCAGCAGTCAGAATGACTGGTATCAGCTGTATTTCTCGTTTGTAAATAATACTGAATTCAATGCAGACTTTGTAAGCTATGAATTGAAAGTTGACAATAACTGCGGTTCTACAGCCGGTGGTGACTTCTATCTTGACGAGATAGAGGTGTTCATCGCCCAGCCGACAGCTACTGTCACGCAGAAGGATTACACCTGTTCAGGCGAGCGTACATTGCTTAGTGCAACATTGGACTGGGCCCAGCTGTGCGACCGTGTAGGTCTTGATCCTGATGAAACGGATACAGGAAAATCTCCGTCAGGAATAGATTTCTGCTTTATAGATGAAGCTGAGTATAACAGACTTCTTTCTAATACGCAAAATCCGACGGTAAAAGAAGTTGCAGAAGCTATAAAAGGCTCAATCGCTATGATTGGAGCAGGCGAAGATGCTGGTTATAACCGTGAGATAGCTTCCCTGCATTATAAGCCTGTATTTACAGAAAATACAGAATATATACCTTCTGAGGAAAACCTGGCTTTAAAGAATACAGACGGAACTAACTATTATTTTTATCGTGCAGGAACTGCAGATGAAGAAAATCGCCGGCTTGCCGTTGATTTCTATTCAGAGATGTCGCCAAACAGAGCGTATCTTATGCTCATACGTGATAATGACGGTACGGTAAGCACAATTGAAGATTTTGCTCAGGAAATGAACGATCCTTGTGCTATTCATAGCCGTTTCTTTGTAACCTCTCAGACTATTATAAAGATAAACGGCGAGGTGGCAAATCCGCAGACAGATTTCTGTGTGGGACAAGCATTTAATTTCTCTGCTCAGATGCGAGTGCCAGACCTGAATGATGATGGAACTATCAAGCGTGATCCTGAGACAGGAGAAGAGATTTATACGGTGTTAGATTCAGAAGTGTTCTTCGACTGGTTCTTTGGCTCTGAGGCAGAGTTCGTAGCAGACCATGGCGGCTTTTCATTGGAAACAGCTCTGCATGATTTGAGAAATATTGAAAAATATCGTGATGTAGAAACACTTGACGGTGTCGTTCCTGCAACAGAAGGTCAAATCAGTCTAACACAAGCAGAAATAGACCTTATAAAACAATATGTTGACACACCTGCTCCTGATGGAGGACTGAACAATAAACTTGTGCTTCATAAGAGCAGTTTGGATATTACTGTATTGGAAACAGGTCTTGAACTGACAATAAGTCCTATACCGGCAATACGTCCATCTGATTCGGATATTACAGATACAGAATGGGAAAAAATATGTTGGGGCTATGTTCCACTAAATCTTACTGCAAGTGGTGCTGCGCCAAAACTGCATGCTGGATTTAACTCAGTGGAATATCCTTCTAATGATTTCAATCCGTCTTTGCGTATCGGACTTGCTCAACTTAAAAATGCAGCAAAGGGTGTTGGTTCTTTGAAAGTAAACCTTAGAGGTGCAACTTATACAGATGAGGAACATGTAGAGAGGCTGGGGTTGATAGAGAATCTAGGTGGAGATATTGACTATACACAAATTTATCTTATTTCCACTGACGATCCGCAGTATTCTGATTTGATGAATCCACTTAACGGTTTTACCCAATATTATTTACCTATAGGTAAAATAATAAGTCTGGAGGCTCATAAATACAGCACAACTACACCTTACACAAATGAGGCTGATATTGAGTTCTATTTTGACAGACAGACACTTGTAGACGGAAAGACATTCACGTTCAATCCGCGTGAGGGTTATGTCTATACATTTGCAATACATTTTGCAGAACATGGAGAAACCGTGAATAACAGTTGTTGGGGTTCGTTCCCATTGACGTTGAAGGTTGTGCCAGAAAATCTTGTATGGAATGGAACCGGTGCTACAAGCAACTGGAATAATGATGCCAACTGGAAGCGTGCCGATGCAACAGACTTGAAGAATACCGACGGCACATATACTGATAATGCTGAAAATACAACAGACAAAGGCTTTGTGCCGATGCTGTTCTCTAATGTCATCATGCCGAAAGACAGCAAGGCTGAACTTTACATAGCAGGATTTGGAGATGGCGGTAATGGATGGGTAAATACGAGCCGTCCGGATTATATGGAACTGCCGACAGAGAATATTCAGTATGACCTGATGGCTTATGAAAAAGACGGAGCGCTCACCACTCAGCGCTACCGTGTGAATATCTGCCGCGACATCCACTTTGAATTGGGCGCACAGATGCTGCATGCTGAGCAGCTGCTCTATAACAAGGCATGGACAGACGTGGAGATTACTCCGGGACAGTGGACAGCCGTAAGCACACCGCTGCAGGGCGTTGTTGCCGGCGACTGGTATGCTCCTACTGCAACAGGAAGACAAGAGACAGAGTATTTCAAGGATATAACGTTCAATACAACAGACTATAGCCGTCTGAATCCTGCCGTTTACCAGCGCAGCTGGAGTACAGGAGCAACGATTGTAGAAGAACAGACACCAAATACTTCGGTGTCATTTAATACTACAGAATGGAGTTCTGCATACAACGACGCAAGCGTGCCTTATGTTGCAGGTGGTGGATTCTCTATCAAGGGTGTACTTAATGATGCAACATCATTGCTGTTCCGTTTCCCGAAGGCTGATGCAAGATATGATGTAAGTACTGCTGAGGATAAAAGCGTTGACCGTACCAATGCAGGCAAGCTGCTTGTCAGCAACATGGTTGATCGCAGAGATCCGTATACGTATGTTCATTCTGATAAAGTTACAGTTAAGCTTACTCCGTCTGCTGACGGCAAGTATCTGATGGTAGGTAATCCGTTTATGGCTTCGCTCGATGTCCAGGCGTTTGTTGCTGCCAATAGCGACGTGCTGGCACAGAAATATTGGTATTCTGATGTGACTTCAACAGCAGTGACATACGATGCCGATACTAAGACGTGGTCTGAAGGAAAATATCTTGCAGTTCCTTATTCTGTATTTTATGTTGAGGCTGCTGATCCTGCCACTGCAACCGATGGCGTAACCGTAACGTTTATGGCTGATATGCAGGAGATGGGTGCGTCGAATTTGCCAATTCCTGCACCTGTTTCTCTCAAGATAACGGCAGAAGACGCTGAAGGCTCAAGCAGCGCGGCTGTGCGCTATGCTGCTTCGGCAAGCAACGGCTTCGGCATGGAGGATGCACAGATGATTAGCGGACTGACAGGCAATGCCGACAACGCTCCTAAGGTTTACACCGTAGCCGGCAACACGGCAGTGAGCGTCAACCAGCTGAAAGACGCACAGCGCATACCGTTAGGCGTTACGGCAGCCGACGGCTCAGTGGTAACTCTTACGTTCAGCGGCGTGGCAGCCGTTAAGGATGCCGCTATCTACGACGCCGAGCTGCAGAGCGAGACACCGCTCTACGAGGGCTATCAGCTCACGGTTAACGGTCCGTCATACGGCCGCTACTTCCTGATAGGTCACGGCTCGGGTACAACAGGCATAACCGAAACGGGCGCCGACGGCAACGTCAGCGTAAGCTCTATCGTTCCGCGCCAGGTTGTCGTTACGTCAGACACGGCTCTGCGTTCAGTGAGCGTATGGTCGGCAGGCGGTGCACTTCTGAAGAAAGTAACGCCCAACGGCAACTTCACCTGCACTCTCAATGGTGTCGACAGCGGCATGGTTGTCGTGCGCACAGAGACAGAGAGCGGCTCGCAGGTGACGAAAATAAGAGTTAGGTAAGTTTTTTATATTTTGACCGACAGGTCAAGTTGCAGGAGAGAATGGGAGTGTCCGTGAGGATGCTCCCATTATTTTTTTATGCCAGTTGTGAGGACATACCGGAAAGAACGGGGATGGGACATATGACTGCCGGTGAGTAGATGACGATGCCAAATTTGCCGTTTGTTGACTATTTGTAAGATATATGTACTGCTTTTTAGTCTGTTTTACGCTAATACGTGCGTTAGATGTGTTAAAAACCTGATAATGTTTGGCACAATGAAAAGTTAGCACTATCTTTGACACTGAAAGGAAGGAGGCAGAACATAATGCCGAAACACCTTAATTATATAGTAAAAACACATAATTGAAATATAAACCTTAAAACTATGAATTCAGAAAAGAATATCCGTATGGAGCACGACCTCCTCGGCGCACGTGAGATTCCGGCAGACGCATTGTATGGCATACAGACATTGCGCGGCGTTGAGAATTTCTCAATCAGTAAGTTCAAACTCAGCCAGTATCCTCTGTTCATCAACGGTCTGGCATACACAAAGTGGGCTGCTGCTGAGGCAAACCATCAGCTCGGGCTGCTTACCGATGCCCAGTATGAGGGTATCAAGGCTGCTTGTCAGGACATACTGGCCGGCAAGTATCACGACCAGTTCCCCGTGGACATGATTCAGGGCGGAGCAGGCACCAGCACCAATATGAACGCCAACGAGGTTATCGCCAACATTGCGCTGAAACACATGGGCTTCAAGCCGGGCGACTATGAGCACTGTTCTTCTCACGACCACGTGAACCGCTCACAGTCTACCAACGACGCATATCCTACGGCTATCCACATGGGCATGTATGCCAGCCATCTTGCCCTTGTTCCACATATCAAAGAGCTTATCGCGGCATTCCGCAAGAAGTCGGAAGAGTTTGCACACATCGTAAAGATGGGACGCACACAGCTCGAGGACGCTGTGCCGATGACTCTCGGACAGACCTTCTCAGGCTTTGCAAGCATACTCGAGGCAGAGCTGCTGCATCTCGACCAGGCTGCAGCCGACTTCCTTGAGGTCAACATGGGCGCAACTGCCATAGGTACGGGCATCTGCTCTGAGCCGGGCTACGCAGAGAAGTGTGTTAAGGCTTTGGCTGAGATTACCGGATGGGACATCACTCTCGCAAAAGACCTCGTGGGCGTAACCTCAGACACATCTTGCATGATAGGCTATATGTCAGAGCTGAAGCGCATCGCCGTTAAGATGAGCAAGATAAGCAACGACCTTCGACTGCTGGCCAGCGGTCCGCGCTGCGGTCTCGCAGAAATCAATCTCCCGGCACGTCAGCCCGGTTCGTCAATAATGCCCGGAAAGGTAAATCCCGTTATTCCTGAGGTTGTAAGCCAGGTTGCGTTCAAGATTATCGGCAACGAGCTTTGTGTCACCATGGCCGGCGAGGCTGCCCAGATGGAGCTTAACGCCATGGAGCCTGTCATGGCTCAGTGCTGCTTCGAGTCAGTAGACCTTATGGCCAATGCATGCGACACACTGCGCACGCTCTGTGTTGACGGCATTACAAGCAATGAGGAGAACTGCCGCCGCGAGGTTAACCGCAGCATCGGCATCGTTACAGCCCTCAACCCCTACATCGGTTACGAGCATTCTACAGAGATTGCCAAGAAGGCCATGGAGACAGGCCGCGGCGTTGTTGAGCTTGTGCTTGAGGAAGGAATACTTACTCAGGAAGATCTCGACACCATCCTTGATGCCAAGAACATGGTTCGCCCTGTTAAGCTCGACATCCACCCGAAATGCTAGTTTTGATGTTCCTGCTTTCTGCCTTTAATTTCGTTTAAGGGCTAAGTTGATATTTTCCGTGCCGTCCGGTTCCTTTCATGGGAATTTGGGCGGCACGTCCTTTTGTCATCCCTTATGGTGCGCAGCGTCTCTTTCGCCATGTGGCAGGCTGTGATACATGCCTGCTGATGCCTCTCTGCATCTTCTCAACAAGCCACTCGCCAAAACATGAAAATCAAAAGGCCGGTTTGGGCTTCAAAAACATGCCACTTTTGGGTGAAAAGTGGCCGAGTTACGATGCGTAAACGATAGGTTAATGATTTGAAACCTGTACGCCTGATTTTGATTACAGTTTTTCTTTTACCGCCTTTCTCTCTGAATGTTCTTTAAGCATAATCGTGCTTTCTCCTTATGATTTTTGCGACTGATGGAGGCAGGCGTTGTCGCTGTCTGTCTGTTACCCCCAAATCAGTCATTAGATTGCACGTAGCTTTATCAATTTTGCGCATTCCTGTTTTCAGCCCGTCTTTTTATTTCTATTGGCGCAAGGCGCTAAGCGCAAACTAAGTTCAGCGCAGGCTAATTAAACAGCATTTCCCGATAATCATTGTATTACAATGGTTTACGATATAATGGAATGTTTGATGATAGGTGGACGCACCTGGGGTGCAGTGCCGTCCCAAGGAATATTTTAACAATTAAAATTTCCTCTTTTCAAATGTGTCAAACTAACAAAATGTCA
>ENA-USUJ01003164-USUJ01003164.1-human-gut-metagenome-genome-assembly--contig:-NODE-3164-length-11363-cov-6.112352_pt1 | contig 11363 bp, 9 predicted proteins | sample MGYA00250061_ERZ773398 | MGnify/ENA primary metagenome ERZ773398 (study PRJEB29103, sample SAMN06111992) | human gut metagenome | biome: human gut; feature: ankylosing spondylitis patient; material...
GTCGGTGTTTTCAGGCTCGTAGTTGGCGGTGTCCATGTAGTTGACGCCGCAGGCCAGGCAGGCATCCATGATGGTCAGATCCTGATAGGGCAGGGCAATGTTCATCACGAGGTCGGGCTGATAGCTCTTGATGAGGGCGATGACCTCGTCCACATGGTCGGCATCCACCTGTGCGGTGGTGATGTTGGTGGTGGTCTTGGGGGCAAGTTCTGCGGCCAGCTTGTCGCACTTGGACTTGGTGCGGCTGGCGATGCAGATGTCGGTGAACACTTCGGGGACCTGGCAGCACTTGTGGATGGCGACGGAGGCCACGCCGCCGCAGCCGATGATCAGAACTTTGCTCATGATGGTTTCTCCTTTATATCAAATTATTTTTTGTTAGACCTGAAACCCGGGCCAGCCCTTGTCGAGGGCGATCAGCAGCTCCCGCAGCACCTTGCAGGCCGTGGCCGTAGAGACGCCGGAGATGTCCAGCATGGGGGCCAGCTCATTGAGGTCAGCGCCCACGACGTTGGCTTTGGACACGGTGCGGATGGCGTCCAGCAGCTGCAAAAAGCTCACGCCGCCGGCCTCGGGGGTACCGGTGCCGGGGAAGCAGGAGGGGTCGAGGCAGTCAAGGTCGATGGTGAGGTAGACCGGCTCTTTGGTGGCGCAGAGCTGTTCGGTGAGCTCGGCAAGGCCGGTGAAGTCGAACTTGTGCATCTCGGTGTGCTGGGCTGCGAACTCGAACTCGGTCCGCTCGCCGCTGCGGATGCAGAACTGGTGGATGTGGCCGTCGCCCACGATCTCGTGGCAGCGGCGCAGCACACAGGCGTGGCTCAGCTTCGCACCGAGGTAGTCGTCCCGCAGGTCGGCGTGGGCGTCGAAGTGGATGATGTGGAGGCCGGGGTATTTCTCCGCCACGGCCCGCACCGCACCCAGCGTCACCAGATGCTCACCGCCCAGCAGGAGCGGAAGCTTGCCGTCGTGCAGGATCTCTGCCGCCCGGGCCTCGATGTCGGCAAGGGCGGCTTCGCTGGAGCCGAAGCAGAGCTCGAGGTCGCCGCTGTCAAAGATGTCAAAATCGGTCAGATCGGCGTTCTGGTAGGGGCTGTAGGTCTCCAGCCCGTAGCTCTCGTGCCGGATGGCACTGGGGCCGAATCGGGCACCGGGGCGGTAGCTGGTGGTGGAATCGTAGGGGGCACCGTAGAGCACGATGTCGGCGGCGCGGTAGCTGCTGTCGCAGCCTAGAACGGTTTCAACATTGGGTGAGATCATTTGGGTTCCTCCACTTCCCGCAGCATTTCCTCAAGGAATGCCGGCAGGTAGAATGCCCCGACATGCAGCCGGGTGGTGTAATAACGGGTGCGCATGTTGAGCGCTTTCCAGGCGTCCGCGTCCAGATCGTCAATGGGGTGGTACTTTTTGCTGGCAAAGCCAAACAGCCAGTAGCCCGCCGCAAAGGTGGGAATGTGGGCCTGGTACACCCGGCTGACCGGGAATGTGGAAGCAATGCGCTTATGGCTGCGCTGCATGGCGCTGGCGTCCTCCGTGTAGAACGGGCTGCCCTGCTGGTTGACCATGATGCCGTCCGCTTTCAGGGCGTTGAAGCAGCTGCCGTAGAACTCCCGGGTGAACAGGCCCTCAGAGGGGCCGAACGGATCGGAGGAGTCCACGATGATAAGGTCGTATTCCTCCTCACAGCGGCGGATGTATTTGAGGGCGTTCTCAAAATAAATGTGCACCCGGCGGTCATCCATCCGGCAGGCATTGCCGGGCAGGTAGGCGCGGCAGGCCTCCACCACCTGGGGATCCATCTCCACCAGGTCGATCCGCTCCACCCGGTCATAGCGGGTCAGCTCCCGCACCACGCCGCCGTCGCCGGCACCAATGACGAGGATGTCCTTGGCCTCTTTGTGCACGGCCATGGGGACGTGGACGATCATTTCGTCGTAGATGAACTCGTCCCGCTCGGTGAGCATGACGTTGCCGTCCAGGGTGAGCACCCGGCCGAACTCGGGCGTCTCAAAAATATCAATGCGCTGGTAATCGCTCTGCTTGGAGTAGAGCTGCCGGTTGACCCGGATGCTGTGCTTCACATCCGGGGTGTGAAATTCCGAAAACCAAAATTCCATGGTTGTTTCTCTCCTCCTTTAGGCCAGAACGTTCAGGCGTAAGATCTCAGGGTCTTCCGGGCCGGTCATGCTGCAGCCCTTGGCCTTGGCGTACTCGATATAGTTCAAAATCTCTTTGGTGATCCGCTCGCCGGGGGCCAGGATGGGGATGCCCGGCGGGTAGCACATGACGAACTCGCTGCAGACCATGCCCTCGGTCTCCCTCAGAGGCAGGCTCTTTTTGGGGGCGTAGAACGCCTCCTGCGGGCTGGCGGCCACCACGGGGTCAATGTATTCCTGGCTCAGCAGGCCGGCCCCGTCGGTGCGGAAGCGGCGCTTGATCTCGGCCAGCGCGCTGACCAGCCGTTCCACTTCCTGTGGGCGGTCACCGATGGAGAGGTACGCCAGAATGTTGCCGATGTCGCCGAACTCGATCTGGATGTCGTACTCGTCGCGCAGGATGTCGTAGACCTCAATGCCGGCCAGGCCGATGTCCAGCGTGTGGACGCTGAGTTTGGTCGTGTCAAAGTCAAAGACGGAGTTTCCGTTGCACAGCTCCTTGCCAAAGGCGTAGTAGCCGCCCACGGCGTTGATCTCTTCCCGGGCGTACTCGGCCATGTCCGCCACCTGGTGGAACACCTGCCGCCCCCGCAGGGCGAGGTTGCGGCGGGAGATATCCAGGCTGGACATGAGCAGGTAGCTGCCCGAGGTGGTCTGGGTCAGGTTGATGATCTGCCGCACATAGCCCGGGTGGACATTGGGCCCGATGAGCAGCAGGCTGGACTGCGTCAGGCTGCCGCCGCTCTTGTGCATGGAGACGGAAGCCATATCGGCACCGGCTGCCATGGCGGAAACGGGCAGCCCGCCGCCAAAGTAGAAGTGGGTGCCGTGAGCCTCGTCGGCCAGGCAGAGCATCCCGGCGTCGTGTGCCATCTTGACGATGGCCCGCAGGTCGGAGCAGATGCCGTAGTAGGTGGGGTTGTTCACCAGCACAGCCACGGCATGGGGGTGCTCTTTGATGGCCTTTGCCACCTGCTCCCGCTTCATGCCCAGGGAGATGCCCAGGCGTTTATCGACCTCGGGGTTGACATAGACGGGCACCGCGCCGCAGAGCACCAGCGCGTTCAGCACACTGCGGTGCACATTGCGGGGCAGGATGATCTCATCGCCCCGCTTGCAGGCCGTAAGCACCATGCTCTGCACACTGCTGGTAGTGCCGCCTACCATCAAAAAGGCATGGGCCGCGCCAAAAGCATCGGCGGCCAGCTCTTCTGCCTCCCGGATGACCGATACCGGGTGGCAGAGGTTGTCCAGCGGCTTCATGCTGTTGACATCCACGCCCACACACTGCTGGCCCAGAAAAGCGGTCAGCTCCGGATTGCCGCGGCCCCGCTTGTGGCCGGGCACATCAAAAGGCACCACCCGCATCTGCCGGAACTGCTCCAACGCCTCGTAAATCGGGGCACGGCGCTGGTCCAGCCGGAACCTTGTACGGTTCTCACTCATTGTTTTCCTCCGTCCCTGGTCCTCTGTACCAAGCCATGAACAAACAAAAAGCGCAAGCCCTGCACGCTGGTGCAGACTTGCGCTTTAAAAAGCCATTTTGAACGCGCGGACAAAACCCCCGGGAAGCAATGCCGGAGTGCAGTCCATCACATGATTCAAAAAAGACGGGATGAGGAGAGTCTATATAGCAATTACACTTTTACTACTCTTATTGACCGTTTCACAAGTCTGCACGGCGTTCCGCGCAATTTCATGGTTGTAAAGGAACCAACTTATAAAATTTGAGCTTTAAACTCAATCAATAATGGCAGCTTGCGCCGCCGGTCGGCAGTGGACCCGGCTGTCCGTATGGCCTCAGCCCCCGCGGGGCGGTCCAAGGTAAATTGCTTTGAAAAGACTCTGACACGCTTCGTCTCTCAAAATCGTGTGTTATCTTATCATGGGTTTGGGGGAATGTCAATATTTCGACAAAAAATTTTTGTCAGACACGGTAAAAAGTCGTACTATCAATCTCAGGTGTGGGCTGCCAGATACTCCACCCAGACGCTGTAACCGTCCGGCTTTACATGGTAGCCGTCCGGCTGGGCGTACTCGGCTTTCAGGTCGCCGTTTTCATCGGCCAGTACCTCCCAAAGGTTGAGGAAGATGCAGTTCTTCTCCAGCGCGATGGCCGCCAGCTCATCGTTGATCTGGCACAGCCGTTCCTTGTACAGGCCGGGGTGCTTTTCCCGCACTTCGGGCCGGACCGGGGTGATGGACTGGACATAGAGAGTGGTGTTGGGCAGCGACTGGGAGACCATATCCAGCATCAGGCGGTAATAGGTCAGAAAGCTGCTGTAATCGTCGTCCCGGTTGAGGACGTTGGTGCCCAGCAGAATGTACAGCGCCCGGGGCTGCTGGGCGGCCAGAACATCCATGGGGATCTCTGCCACACCGTCGGCCCGCTTGCAGGTGGCGCCATTGACCACGGCGTTGGGGCCCACGCCTTTATAAGCACAGAAATGCGCGTTGGGCAGGCCGTTTTCATACATCTGCATCCCCTGGGTCAGGCTGTCGCCCAGGAACCACACGTCCGAAAACCAGCTGCGGTCCACGGCCTCCGAGGCGGGCTGCGCCGCCAGCCGGAAATCCATGGCCGTGGTGCCGTCGGCCTGGGTCTGGACGCTCAGGCGGCGGGCCGGTGTGTAGCTGATGGTGTTCCACTCGGTGCCGGTGAGCTCCTGCTGCAAAATGGTGGGGCCCTCCACGGTATTCGGGCGCTGGTCGCGGTGGAGGCGCTTCCAGAGCATGCCCACGGAAATGAGCAGCACCAGCAGTACCAGCAAGGCAACAGCGGTAAACATCCGGCGCCAGCGGCGGTGCAGGATGCGGCGGCGGTATTCCTGATAATCAGCCATAAAAGTTCCCCCGTTCGTGTGGTGATCTCCAGCTCTATTATACAGCGCCCCGGCAGCAGGTGCAAGCCGTGAAAAATTGTGCAAGAGTCCGTCTATCTATTGCACAAGGGGCGCGGATTATGGTATACTAAACTGAATCTAAACGATAGGGAGGCTTTCACGATGCCATTTACACCGAAACTGACTTATAAAGGCAAGCCCCTCGTCCGCAAGGACAACGAGCTGTATTACGGCCGTATGACCGACCCTTATGTGCTTTACCTGCAGATCCTTTCCACAAAACAGAGCGGCAATATGCAGGTAGCCGATAAGGTTCATTTGCAGCTTCTCTCCACCGACGAGACCAAGACGCCGGAAGCTCGTGTTGCCCGCCAGACCACCAAGAACGGTCTGTACAACGCACTGGATATTGGCAGCATCTGGCTGCAGAAAGCAAACGAGAACCACTGAGCCGCACGCCCGCGGCCGTGAGCCCCGCATGGAAAAGAGCCGTGCCCGCACCGTTGCGGGGCGGCTTTTTTTGCTGTGTACAGGTACTTTACGCTGGCACGCGGTTTGTGATATACTATCCATAACTATGCAAGAAAAAGGCAGGAATCATCCGTTATGATACAAGACCCGAACATCCATTATCTGGACAACGCCGCCACCACCATGGTAGCCCCCGAGGTGGCGGACGTCATCGACAAGGCCATGCGGGAGCACTGGGCAAACCCCTCGTCCCTGTACGCCCCCGGGGCCCGGAGCGAGGAGGCCCTCAACGCGGCCCGGGCGGCGGTGGCCCGCACCTTTGGCTGCAAGCCCAAAGAGCTCTATTTCACCTCCTGCGGCAGCGAGAGCAACAATCTGGCCCTACTGGGCGCGGCGCTCACCCGCAAATTCGGCAAGGGCATCGTGGTGTCCGGGTTCGAGCACCCCAGCGTGCAGAAGCCGCTGGAGCGCCTGGCCGCCATGGGCTATGACGTCACCGTGGTCAATCCCAGGGCAGACGGCACCCTCAGCATCGACGAGATGCTGGAGCATGTGGACAAAAACACCATCCTTGTGGCCTGCATGATGGTCAACAACGAGATCGGTACCCGGAACGATGTGGAGCGCCTGGCCGCCGAGGTCAAGCGCCGCAACAGCCGCACCATCGTCCATGTGGACGCCGTGCAGGCCTGGATGCGGGTGCCCCTCAAGCTGGCCAACATTGATACCCTGTCGGTCAGCGGCCACAAGATCCACGCGCCCAAGGGCATCGGTGCCCTCTACCTGAGCGACCGCGTCGTGCAGGCGTTCCAGCCGCCTTACCTCGGCGGCGAGCAGGAGCGGGAAATGCGCCCTGGCACCGAGAACCTGCCCTACGCCATGGGTCTGGCAGCCGCTGCCACCCGGCTGGCCAAGACCATGAAGAGCCGGGACACGGCGGTCCGTGCCCTGAACGCCCGGCTGCGGGAGGGGCTGAAAGTGTTCCCGGAAGTGGTCATCAACAGCCCGGAGAACGCGGTGCCGGAGGTGCTCAATTTCAGCGAGAACTGCATCAAGAGCGAGACGATGCTGGCTTATCTGGCCGAAGAACAGATCTATGTTTCCTCGGCCAGCGCCTGCGGGCGGGGCCAGCCCAGCCACACGCTGGCGGCCATGGGCCGGGACCCGCTGGCCATCGACACGGCCATCCGCGTTTCGTTCTGCGCCGACAACACCCCGGAGGACGTGGACGCGTTCCTCAACCGCTTTGAAGACGGCATGAAGCATTTACAGAGAATGAGGAGATAATATGAGAGAAGTGATTATGGGCTATCAGGGCGAAATGTCCCTGAAAGGCCTCAACCGCAACCAGTTTGAGTCGGCCATGATGAAAATTCTGCGCTACCGCCTCAAGACCGTGGGCAAGTTCCGGGTGTACTGCACCCAGTCCACGTTCTACATGGAGCCCGAGGAAGAGGACATCGACATGGACCTCGCGTTCGACCGGGTCAAGACCGTCTTTGGTCTGGCTGCCCTGAGCCGTGCCGTGGTCTGTGAGAAAGATTTTGACACCATCTGCCAGACGGCGGAGGATTATCTGGGCGACAGTCTCCACGGCATCCGCACCTTTAAGGTGGAGGCCCGCCGCGCCGACAAGAGCTTCCCCATGACCAGCCCGGAGCTGATGCGGGAGCTGGGCGCTTACCTGCTGGGCAAGCACAATTACCTCAAGGTGGACGTCCACAACCCCGATTTTAAAGTGATTGTAGAAGTCCGGGATTACGGCGCGTATATCCACGGCCCGAAGATCCCCGGTGAGGGCGGCCTGCCCGTGGGCACCTCGGGCCGTGCGCTCAACATGCTCTCCGGCGGCATCGACAGCCCGGTGGCCGCTTACCGGATGGCGAAGCGCGGCCTCGGCCTGGATCACATCCATTTTGCCTCCCCGCCGTACACCTCGGAGCGCGCCAAGCTCAAGGTCAAAGCTCTGGCCCAGCTCATCACCCCCTATACCGGCAGCACCAACCTGTTTGTGGTGCCCTACACCAAGCCGCAGGAGTACATCCGGGACAACGCCCCGGACGTGCTGTTCACCGTCCTCATGCGCCGCAGCATGATGCGCATTGCCAACGTCATCGCCAAGAAGCAGGGCTGTGAGGCCCTCGTCACCGGCGAGAGTCTGGCCCAGGTGGCAAGCCAGACCGTCAAGGCCCTGCAGTGCACCGATGCCGCCCAGGACCTGCCCATCCTCCGCCCCCTCATCGGGATGGACAAGACCGAGATCATCGAGACGTCCCGCCACATCAATACCTTTGAGACCAGCATCCTGCCCTACGAGGACTGCTGCACCATCTTTACCCCGCCGCACCCGAAGATCCGCCCCGAGCTGGATGAGATCTTAGAGGCCGAGGCTGGGATGCCGGGCCTGGCCCAGCTGGAAGCCGAGGCTGCCGAGAACGCCGAGCGCATCCGGATCCGGATCACCGACGACGTGGATTTTGTGGGGTGAGACGATGACGGCAGAGATCATCAGTGTGGGCACCGAGCTGCTGCTCGGCAACATCCTCAACACCAACGCCCAGTACCTGAGCCGGGAGCTGGCCGACCTGGGCATCACCGTCCAGCGGGAGAGCACCATTGGCGACAACCACGGCCGTTTGGCGGATTTCGTCAACGAGGCCAAGAGCCGCTGTGATCTTCTGGTCTTCACCGGCGGCCTGGGCCCCACGGCAGACGACCTGACCAAGGAGACGGTGGCTGCCTGCTTTGGGGACGAGCTGGCCTTTGACGAAACCGAGTGGGAGAAGATCACCCGCTTTTTTGCCCGCTCCGGCCGGGAAACGACCCCCAACAACCGCAAGCAAGCCATGGTGCCCACCAAAGGGCATAAGATCATCAACAACCACGGCACCGCCCCCGGTGCCTGGTTTGAGCAGGACGGCCACTGCGCGGTCCTGATGCCCGGCGTGCCCCACGAGATGAAAGCCATGTGGACCGAGAGCGTCCGCCCGCTGCTGCTGGCGCGGCAGAACTGCACCCTCCACTCCGTCACCCTCCGGGTGCTGGGCGGCGAGAGCAACATTGAATACCGGGTAAAGCACCTGCTGGAAAACGCCAACCCCACCGCCGCCATCTACTGCAAGACGGGGGAGTGTGAGATCCGCATCACGGCCCGGGCCTCCTCGGAGGAGGGCGGCGAAAAAATGTGCCGCGCATACGCCACAAAGTTCTATGATCTGCTGGGCGACGCGGTGTATGATGAAGACGTAGCCGGACTGGAAGAGACGGTGGTGCGCACCCTGAAAGAGCAGGGTCTCACTCTCTCCACTGCCGAGAGCTGCACCGGTGGCATGATCGCCCAGCGCGTTACCTCGGTGTCAGGCTCCAGCGAGGTGTTCGGCTATGGCTTTGTGACCTATTGGGAGCAGGCAAAGACCAGGCTGGTGGGCGTGGAGCCGGAGGTCATCGCAAAATACAATGTGGTGTCCGCCCCGGTGGCAGCCCGGATGGCACTGGGGGCCGCTGCGGCCTCCGGTTCGGACATCGCCGTCAGCGTGACGGGCGTTGCCGGGCCCACAGGCGGCGATGAAGTCCGCCCGGTGGGCACGGTCTACCTTGGCGCTGCCCGGGGCGATACCGTCTATGTCCAGAAGCTCTTTGTCTCCCGCCCGGACCGTGCCCTGGTCCGCGCCCGTGCCGCACAGGCTGCGCTGGCGCTGGCCCTGCGGCTGGCGCAGGGGAAAGTACCTGCCCACACAAAGCCCCTCGCCGCCTCGGAGCAGCACAGCGCCGCCGCGCTGGATGCCCTCAACGAGGCGTTTCTGGCAGAGTAAACTTTGCTAGGGGGAATCCGGTTTGGCCGAAGAAAAGACAAGCTGTGTGCTGCGCCTGTTTGGTGCGCCGCAGGGGCAGCTGGCAGGGGCTGTGGGGCAGTTTGCGCCCCAGTGGAAGACGCAGGCCCAGTGGAAGAGCCGCGGCGGGGAAACGCTGCTGGCCCTCCAGGCGGCCAGCCCCTCGGGGCTGAAAAAGGCCGCTCAGAGTTTACAGGCTCAATTTGAGGCGGATCTGTACGGGGCAGGGGATACCAGCCTTGCCGCCGCGGTGGTCAACGCACTGGAGACCCATGACCGCCTGCTGGTCTGCAGCGATGCCGCCGCCGGAGCCCTGCTGGAAGCACGTCTGGAAACAGTGCCCGGGGCCGAAAAAGTCTTTGACTTTGGGGCACTGAGCTACGCCCACCCTAAGGCCGGGCCTCAGATCGAGAAACGGGCCCGTGCCCGTTTCAAAGCGGAAGAGCCGGATGCCGTCCGGCTGGCCCTTGCCCGGGCGCAGGCAGCCCGGCGGGTGGTGGGCTCGGAGCTGGCCGCAGGCTGCGCGGAGCGGGGAAGTGAGAAAGTTCTCGTTCTGAGCAGCAAAAAGGGCTGCTGGCTCCGCACGGTGCTGTCTTCTGACAACGCCGCGCTCTGGCTGCTGGATATGATCCGCCGTGCCGCCTGTGATTACCCGCAGGCGGAGGGGACGGGCTTCCTGCCCGCCCGCAAAGCGGCCCAGAACGGTCCGGCCCCGGAGGTGGGAACGAATGCTGCCAAACCGGGAAACCCCCGCAGAAAGCACCACAGAGGCCGCTGGCTGCTGGTGCTGCTCCTGCTGGCTGTGTTGGGGGCCGCAGTCTGGTACCAGTACGCCATGGGCGGCGATTGGGCAAAGCTTGCCCAGCTGCCCCAGCGCATCCAGACACAGGGGCTGGACGCGTTGAAAAACTTCTGGCAGGCTTACCAGCCCAAACCGGGAACAGAACTGATATAACATCGATCAGGCTCCTCTGACAAGGGAGCTCCGTGACATGCCCGCGCAGCGGGATGGAGCGGTGAGAGGTTGAAATTCCAATAAACGCACAAAACCCCGCCGCAGAGGGATGTTTCCCAATGCGGCGGGGTCTTTGTGTTAAAATACAGGCAAGCAGTGGTTCAACTGCTTACAGCTGGCTCTCGTACTCCTTGCGGTAGGCTTCCAGCTCTTTCTGGTTGCCGTAAACAAAGTGTCCGTTGGCGATCTCTTCCCAGACCGGCTTGTCCACGCTGTAATCGTGGCAGGAGGGGTCATACACGAGGAGTTTTTTCTGCTTCTCGAGGCCCGGGTCCGGGATGGGAACAGCACTCAGCAGCGCCTTGGTGTAGGGGTGCAGGGGATGGAGGAACAGCTCTTCAGCCTCTGCCAGCTCCACGATGCGGCCCTTGCTGATGACGGCGATGCGGTCCGAGATGAAGCGGACCACCGACAGGTCATGGGCGATGAACAGGTACGTCAGGCCGCGGGTCTTTTTCATCTCGTTCAGCAGGTTCAGCACCTGTGCACGGATGGAGACGTCCAGTGCGGAGATGGGCTCGTCGGCCACGATGAACTCCGGCTCCATGACCAGCGCGCGGGCAATGCCGATACGCTGGCGCTGGCCGCCCGAGAACTCGTGGGGGAAACGGGAAGCAAACTCCGGCAGCAGGCCGACCTCATGCAGAGCGTCCATCACTTTCTCATGCAGGTCGTTCTGGTCCTTGTACAGGTGGTGGTTGAGCAGGCCCTCCGCCACGATGTACTCCACCTTGGCACGCTCGTTCAGAGATGCCATGGGGTCCTGGAAGATCATCTGCACTTTGCGGATGACCTCACGGTCCAGCTCTTTGGGAATTTTGCCGTTGATCTTCTGGCCCTTGAAATAGATGTCGCCGCCGGAAGTGGGGTTGATGCGGCAGATGGCACGGCCAATGGTGGTCTTGCCGGAGCCGGACTCACCCACCAGCGAGAACGTCTCGCCCTTGTAGATGTCAAAATTGACATGGTCCACGGCCACAAATTTCTTTTTGCCAGAGCCAAAGGTGATCTGAAGGTCTTTCAGCTCAATCAGCTTTTCACGCTCAGCCAT
>ENA-USUJ01003166-USUJ01003166.1-human-gut-metagenome-genome-assembly--contig:-NODE-3166-length-11363-cov-4.293993_pt1 | contig 11363 bp, 7 predicted proteins | sample MGYA00250061_ERZ773398 | MGnify/ENA primary metagenome ERZ773398 (study PRJEB29103, sample SAMN06111992) | human gut metagenome | biome: human gut; feature: ankylosing spondylitis patient; material...
GCAAAGCCGCAAACGGCATCATCCACCTCATCAATTCGGGAAGCAGCACTCTGGACGCCTCGGGCGCGATGTCCGACGCCGAGGGCAACCCCGTGATGAAACCCTTCTGGGAGATCACCGAACAGGAGGCCGAACGGTGCCTCGAAGCGACGACCTGGCACCCGGCCGGCCGCGAATACATGCGCGGCGGCGGTTTCTCGTCGAAGTTCTTCACGCGCGGCGACATGCCGGTGACGATGTGCCGCCTGAACCTGATAAAAGGCCAGGGTCCGGTGCTGCAAATCGCCGAAGGGTGGGCCGTGAACGTCGATCGGGCGATCTTCGAGCACATCGACAAACGCACCGATCCCTCGTGGCCCACGACCTATTTCGCACCCCGGCTGACGGGCAAGGGAGCTTTCAAGAGCGTCTACAACGTGATGAACAACTGGGGCGCCAACCACGGGGCCATCACCTACGGACACGTCGGAGCCGACCTCATCACGCTCGCCTCGATGCTCCGCATCCCGGTCTGCATGCACAACATCGACGAGGAGAAGATCTTCCGTCCCTCGGCCTGGGCCGCTTTCGGCTCCGACCCCGAAGGGTCCGACTACCGCGCCTGCAACAACTACGGACCCGTCTACCGTTAACCGACCCACAACCCAAACCTACAACCATCGACCTATGAAACCCATACAGATGATATGCCGCGCCGTGCTGCTGCTCCTGCTCCTCGCAGGAAGCAGCCCGACGCCGCTATCGGCCCAGACACCTCGCAAAGTCGAAGGCAAGGTGACCAATCCGGGCAAACAGCCCATCGCCGGAGCCGTCGTCCTCGTGAAGGGAACGACCCGCGGAACGACCACGCTCGGCGACGGCAGCTACTCCATCCAAGCGTCGGCGCGCGACGTGCTGGTATTCTCGCTGCTGGGCTACGCCGAACAGGAGGTCGCCGTAAACAACCGCACGCGCATCGACGTCACCCTCGAAGAGTCGGCCAGCGCCATCGACGAAGTCGTCATCGAAATCGGTTACGGCGGACAGGCCCGCAAAGACATCACCGGAACGCTGAGCAGCGTGAAGATGGAGGATCTGGTGAAAGCCCCGGTCATGAACTTCGATCAGGCTCTCCAGGGACGCCTGGCCGGTGTCTCGGTCTCGTCGTCCGACGGACAGCCCGGAGCCGAAATGGACATCGTCATCCGCGGCGCCAATTCGCTCACCCAAAGCAACGCACCGCTCTACGTCATCGACGGATTCCCGATCGAGGACTTCTCGAACGCCGCCATCAACTCGGCGGACATCGCCTCGATCACGGTGCTGAAAGACGCCTCGGCGACGGCTATCTACGGAGCCCGCGGCGCCAACGGCGTCATCATCATCGAGACGAAAAAGGGTGTGGAGGGCAAGCCCGTCATCACCTACTCGGGAACCTACGGATTCCAAACCGTGACCAAGAAGATGGACATGATGGACGCCTACGATTTCGTCATGTACCAGATCGAGCGCCAGCCGTCGAGCGTTGACACCTATCTGAACAACCTCGACCGCACGCTCGAAGACTACAAGCGGATGGGGCAGGGGATCGACTGGCAGGACAAGCTCTTCCGCAACGCGGCCATCCACATGCACAACCTCTCGATGACCGGAGGCACGAAGCAGACCAAGTATGCCGTTTCGCTTTCGATGGCCGACCAGAAGGGCGTGATCCTCAACTCGGGATACGAGAAGTATCAGGGCCGCATCTCGCTGACCCAGCAGCTGAACAAGAACGCCAAGGTGACCGTCAACGCCAGCTACATGGGCGACAAGACCTACGGACAGACCTCGTCTTCCGCCCTGACGACGAGCAACGCCTATGCCTCGTACCTGATGTACCGCACATGGGCCTACCGCCCGGTCATCACCAATGTCAACTCGGAGGAGGAGCTTTTCGACGACTATTTCGACGGCAACAACTCCTCGACGATGAACCCCATCCTGTCGAGCAAGAACGAAGACAAGGTCACGCGCAAGCAGACCTTCATCTCCAATGCCAAGCTGGATTACAACCTGCATAAAAACCTTCGCCTGAGCATCAGCGGCGGCTATTCGCGCTTCCTCACCGAGGCCACCGAGTTCAACAACTCCAAGACCTACAAGGGCTATCAGACGCTCACTAACTCAAAGGGCGTCAACGGCTCGGTGCTGAATACGAACCGGACCGACTGGATGAACGAGAACATGCTGACCTACAAGAAGGACTGGAAAAACGGCCGCCACAAACTCAACGCCGTGGCCGGATTCACGATGCAGGGCAGCAGCCAGCGGCGCTTCGGCTATTCGAGCATGCAGATCCCCAACGAGTCGCTCGGCATCAGCGGCATCGACGACGGTCTGCCCGACTCGATGACGGCGCTGCTGACGGAGAATTACCTCATGTCGTGGCTCGGACGCATCAATTACAGCTTCCGGTCGCGCTACATGTTCACCGTTTCGTTCCGCGCCGACGGATCGTCGAAATTCTCTCCCGACAACCGCTGGGGCTATTTCCCCTCGGGAGCCTTCGCATGGCGTCTGGGCGAGGAGAAGTTCATGCGCCGCCTGCGCTTCATCGACGACGCCAAACTGCGCATCAGCTACGGTGTCACCGGCAACAACCGCATCGGCGACTATTCGGTGCACCCGTCGATGCCGACCTGCTCGACGCGTCGAGTTGGACGAAATCCGACAACCTGATCACCGACAACGAAATGATCGTCAACGAAAAGACCGTCACCGAGCTGATCGAGGGCAACATGGTCGCCACCTCCGACGGTCTCTACAACATTCTTCGGGCCAGCAGCCGGCAGACCAGCCAGCTGGCGGCCAAAGTCACCGTCACCAGCCCGTCGAAACTCACCTTCTCCGTCTCCAACGACTTCATCACCTTCCCCGGGGGCGGCAAGAAATTCACGATCCGTTACGACGAGCAGAGCCGCCGCTACTGGACCCTCTCCAATCCTGCGGCCTCGAAATACGTCGGAATGAAGAACGACGGCCTCTACCTGAACGGCATCACCCGCGACCTGATCCGCAACCGGCTGGTGCTGTGCTACTCGACCGATCTGATCACGTGGGTTCCCTACAAGGTCGTCCTCGAAAACGAAGACCCCTTCTTCCACGGATTCCAATACGTCGATTGGCAGTTCGACGGCAGCGACCTCGTGGCCGTATGCCGCATGGCCTGCCCCGAACGCCGCGGCTTGCCCTACCGCCAGCACGACGCCAATATCCTGAGCTTCCTCCGCATCGCCGACTTCCGAAGCCCCTGACCGCCATGCGCCGAATCCGACTGCTCGCTCCGCTGCTCCTGCTTCTCTGCACGGGAAAGCCGCAACCCCTTGCGGCCTCCCCGCGCGGGGAGGGGATCATCGAAGTCCGGGGACGGTTGATCGACATCCGTCAGGCGCAGCCCGGCGCGGAGGTCTTTCCCCAATACAAGCGCAACCGCTTCGGCAAAAGCCTCCCCGCACGGCTCGAAGGAATGACCTATGCCGTCAGCCTGCGGGAGTTCCGGGGCCCCGAAGCGGTGCGGGCGTCAAAGCCCTGCGACCTGCTGCTGGCGCTCTCCGGCGCCCGGCCCGACACGACGCAATGGCTCCCCACGGGCGAGGGATTTTTCGTCGATAAAACCCGCTACCGGCTCTACCGGCGGAGTTACGACACCCCCGGCCGCTGGCTGGAACTCCCGTCGCAGCAGGAGGGGCCCTCCTGCATGCTCTTCGCCGAAAACCTCCGCGTGGCCGGTACGGCGCCCGTTCCCGGGGTGGTCATCGCACAGGTCCGGGAGCTGCGCCGCACGCACATCACCAATCCCAATCTGCTGATCCTCCCCGACGGCAGTTATCTGGCGGCGTGCAGCGGCGCGAACCTCCAGCGGAACGTCGATTTCTACCGCTCGACGAACCGGGGTGCGACCTGGAAACACTGGTCGCGGGGACGCTATCCGATCAATTTCTACACGGTGTTCCTCCATCAGGGTGCGCTATACATGATGGGAACGGCCACGCCTCAGGGCGACATCATCATCTGCCGCTCGGACGATATGGGCCGCACGTGGAGTTTCCCCGACGAAACATGCTCCGACGAAGGCATCCTCCTGCGCGGCAAATACCACTCGGCACCCGTTCCGGTCGTCGTCCACGGAGGGCGCATCTGGCGTGCCATGGAAACCAATACGCCGGGCGAGAAACGCCGGGCGTTCGTCATGTCGGCACCCGTCGATGCCGATCTGATGCAGGCGTCGAGCTGGAGCCGCTCCGAACAGCTCGACTACGACCCCGCGTGGATAGACGGGAACAGGTTCCGCCAGTGGATCGAGGGCAACATCGTCGTCGCCCCCGATCAATCGCTGGTCAATGTCCTGCGGGTGGACGAGCACACCTGCGGCCGCTCGGCGGCCATCGTCCGCGTGTTAAGCCCCGAACGGCTCGCGTTCGATCCCCGCAGGGACATCGTCGAAATGCCGGGCGGCGGCAAGAAGTTCACCATCCGCTACGATTCGCTGTCGCAGCGCTACTGGTCGCTCACCTCCGTCGTCTGCGAAGAGTTCCGGCGCCTCGCCCACGGGGGCATCTACGCCAACGGCATCCATTGCGGACTGATCCGCAACACCCTGGCGCTCATCAGTTCGGAGGACCTCCGCCGCTGGGATGTCGAACGCATCGTCATCCGAAGCGACAACCCCTTTTTCGACGGTTTCCAATACATCGACTGGCAGTTCGACGGCGACGACCTGATCGCCGTCATCCGGCTGGCCATGGAGGAGCCCCGCGGCCTTCCGAACCGCCAGCACGACGCCAATTTCCTCGTATTCAAACGCATCGAACGGTTCCGGGAACCCGGAGCGGCCGCCCCCGACAACGTCCGAACCTTGCACAAACCTTAAAAACAAACAGATACCATGAAACACAGCATCCGAAAAGCGCTTCTCCTCGCGGGATTCTGCCTGCTGGGCGCCCTCTCCGCGGCGGCGCAACCGTTCCTCCGGCTGCCGGCCATCATCGGCGACCATATGGTCCTTCAGGAAAAAACCACCGTCAGGCTGCACGGCTGGGCTGATCCCAACGCCACGCTGACGGTCACCCCTTCGTGGGGCGAAGCCGTGACGATCAAAGTGGGATACGACACGGCCTGGAGCGTCGAACTGACCACCCCCGCCGCCTCGGCGGAACCCCGTTCGATCACCTTCGCCACCAATAAAAAGGCGGTCCGGAAAGTCGATGACATCCTCATCGGCCAGGTATGGCTTTGCAGCGGACAGTCGAACATGAACTGGAGCGCGGCCAACGGCATCGCGGATATGAAGAAAGAGCTCGAAAGCCCGATGAATCCCCGAATACGCCTCTTCACCGTCACGAAGAACAGCACCCCGTATCCGCAGGACGACTGCGAAGGCCGCTGGCAGGTGTGCACCCCCAAAAGCGCCCTCTATTTCAGCGCCGTAGGTTATTTCTTCGGCAAACGCCTCGCCGATGAACTCCAGCAGCCCGTCGGACTGGTCAACTCGTCGTGGGGCGGAACTCCCGTCGAGGTCTGGACCCCCGCCAACGTCATGGGCAAAAACGCACAGATGGTCGCCTCGTGGAAAGAGCAGCCGAAAAGCAAACTCTGGCAGATCGGCTCGCTCTACAACGCCATGATCCACCCGCTGCGTCACACGACCTTCGCCGGAGCCATCTGGTATCAGGGCGAATCCAACAAGACGAACGCCGCACTCTACGGCGATGAATTCACGATGATGATCGAGTCGTGGCGCAAGGTATTCGGCCGGACGCTGCCCTTCTATTTCGTGCAGATAGCCCCCCACGCCCGCGCCGAAGGCGGCACTTCCGGCGCCGTGGTCCGCGAACAGCAGGCCCGCGTCGCCGCGACGGTCCCAGCAACGGGCATGGCGGTCATCTCCGATCTGGTGGACGACGTGACGAACATCCATCCCCGCTACAAACAAGGCGTCGGCGACCGGCTGGCCGGCTTCGCCCTCGCCGAAGTCTACGGCAAGAGCGGCCGGAAATACAAAAGCCCGACCTTCCGGCAGGCGGAGTTCCGGAAATCGCAGGTTTACGTCTCGTTCGACAACGCCGAAGGAGGCATCGTCTGCAAGGACGACGCCATCCGCGGACTGGAGGTGTGCGACGCCTCGATGAAGTTCGTCCCGGCGCAGGGAATCATCGACGACAAAAACAACCGGCTCGTCGTCTGGAGCAAACAGGTGGCCCGCCCGACGGCCGTGCGCTACTGTTTCAGCGACGGCGCCATCGGCAATCTCTTCGATACGGCCGGACTCCCCGTAGCCCCTTTCCGCAGCGATGCCGACGACAAGGCCGCTCCGGCCCGCCAGCCCGCCGAATCGCTCTCGGGAGCCGCCGTGACGGCCTCGGGCAAAGGTTTCGCGGTGGGAAGTTTCCGCCTCGGCGAAAAGTTCTTCACCAACCGGGTTTACCCGCTGACCAAGCTCCCCGAACGCTTCGCCGGCTACGAAATGCTGATACACGACGCCGGGCTGGGCGAACAGATGCTCACCTGCAAAGTGACCGCCCGGGAGAAATGCCGCATCTACATCGCCGTACGCCGCAACAGCCACACGGCCGACGTGCTGAACGGCTGGAAACCCGAACGCGACGATGAAATCCGCTACACCACGCACGACAAAAGCAAACCCGGCATCCTCGGCATCTACTACCGCGACGTGAAGGCCGGAGAGAGCGTGACGCTCCCCCGCACTAAGGATTTCGCCGGAGTGACGCTTCTGGCACCGAAAATCGTCTACACGAAATAACCTGACGCCATGAAAAAGACACGTCTTATCCTCGCGGTCCTCTGCGCCCTCACGCTGCAAAGCCTTTGGGCGGCAAGGCCGCTGCAACACGCACGACCCATCGCGGCCGGCGGCGAAGAGGGGCTCGCCCCGATGTCGTTCGGACTGACATACAGCAACGCCCCGCGCGGCTTTGCCTACATCTCCTCGGAGCAATATCCCGATCTTTTCGTCTTCATAGCGAGCGGAATGCCCGACGCCCGGGGATTCTGGCGCTGTCCCTATGACGGGACCACGCCGGAGGGCGAACTCGTATACGCCGCGCCGCAACGCGTGGCGACCCCCTGGGACAAGGAGAAAAACTTTCCTTCGCAGATCCGCATCTTCCAGGACGGCAAGGAGGTCTACCTGCTGCGCCTCTCCACGAAACGCCTCGTCGTCACCCGCTGGGACGGCCGGGCTTTCACGACGATCGCCGAAAGCGTGCTGAAAGGCATTCCCTATCCGATAGCGTCGTTCGACTGCATCCGCCGCGGCAAACGCGACATCGAACTGGCGATCCTTTGCCACGACGGACAGTCTTACCGTCCCGAAACGTTCAAGGGCGACCGTCAGTCCTACTACGACGGCGCCGAGATCTACCGCGGAGCGCTGCCCGGATCGGGACTCTTCCGCATGACGCTGGACGCCGGCAACTGGAACCAGATCACCGATGTCGAACAGGTGGGAAACAACATGAACCTTGTCATCGGGGCCAGCGAACTGGCCTGCGTGCGCTCGGCGGACGGCAGCTGCGACGGCTACCTCTTCACCAACAAACTCGGAAGCATGAAGTTCATTCCCTACCGGAAAAAGATTCCGACCGGGGGATTGCCGCCGCTCCACGCCATGCGCGACAACGAGCGCATCCGTGTGCATACGGCTTACAGTTCGCGCGTCATTCCCTATCCCTCGGGCCGGAACGACCGGCAGGACCTGATCATCGGCGGAGAAGCGGCGATGTACCATTATCGCTTCCTGGGCTTCACGCCCGAAGGAGCCCCGATCTACTCCGACCCGGCGCCGGTGCTGCAACGCAACGCCCCGCTCTACGGAGGCTCGCTGACGGTGCCCAACGTCGTGGACTGGGACGGCGACGGCGCACTGGACATCGTGGCCGGCAATTCGGAAGGACGGCTGCTCTTTTTCAAGAACCGCGGCACGAACACCGAACCCGATTTCGCCCGTTCGGAGGAGGTCTGCGCCGGAGGCAGCCCGATCCTGCTGCGCCCGGGGTATCATGTCGTGCAGGGTCCTTTCGAGGCTTCGTGGGGCTATCTCTGCCCGACGGTCTGCGACTGGAACGGCGACGGACTGCCCAATGTCGTGGTCTCGGGTTCGCGGGCCAAATTCGAGGTGATGCTCAACCGCGGCACCCGCGAGAAACCCGAACTCGACGCTCCCGTGGCCCTGAGCGTGGACAATCTCGAACTCTACGGCACCTGGCGCGTCCGCCCGGCCATCGCTCGGATCGGCGGCAGCAACCGCATCGTCATCATGGACAAGGACAACGCCCTGCACATGTACCGCCAGATCGACGATTTCAACGTCGAGGACATGGGCAAACTCCGCCTGACGGACGGTTCGCAGATCACCGGCCACAACAATGCGATGGAGTCGCTCGGACAGATGGGCCGCGGCAAACTGCGCTTCGTGGACTGGGACGGAGACGGAAAACTCGATCTGCTGATCGGTTCGGTCAAACGGTCGTCGTATCCCTCTCCCGAACGCGGACTTCCCTACAGCCGTTTCAAAAAGAAGGAAATAGGTTTGCAGGTAATGCTGCTGATCAACGCCGGGACCAATGAAAAGATGGTCTTCAAGGAACCCGTCCAGTTGCAGATCGACGGCAAGGATTTCTACCTCGGCGCCCATTCGAACGCCCCCGAACCCTGTATGCTGGGCGACACGTCGAAGGGTCCGAATCTGGTGGTCGGATGCGAAAGCGGCAAATATTTCTTCTTCGAACACGACCGGATCACGACCGTCGGCATCGACGACTGACACCGTGCCGATAAACGGAAAAAGGCTCTCCGAACAAGTGGAGAGCCTTTTTTTCATCGAGCGATAATGCTACCGAATCTCGACCTTGTAGGGCGAGTACATCAGCACGCCCTGCTGGCGGAAGGCTTCGCGGACGGTGTTGTAATCCTTCATCATCAGCCCCAGTTCCGAACGGGTGAAAGCCTCGCGGACGCTCATGTTGAGCGACGCGATGAAAGCCGCGAATCCGGTCGGAGTCTCGGTCACCTCGGTCACACGGTAGTTGTCGCCCAGATCGGCTTTGTCCACAGCCAGCGCAATGGCCGTCTTCAGACCGCCGTAGGTGTCGATCAGGCCGATGCCAAGCGCATCCGCACCCGACCAGACCCGTCCGCCGGCGATGTCGAGAACCTTCTCGATGGGCAGGTTGCGACCTTCGGCCACGTCGTTCGTAAAGGTGGTGTAGACCTTGTCCACGCCGCGCATGATCATCGAGCGCTGGACCGGGGTGAGGGGCTGCGTGGCGAGGAAGCTCGACGAGGCGTTGCTCTGCACGCCGTCGATGGTGATGCCGAGTTTGTTCTTCAATGCCTCGCGGGTGTCGAGGATCATGCCGAAGACCCCGATCGAACCCGTAAGGGTCAGTTTGTCGGCCACGATCACATCCGCCGGGCAGGAGATGTAATAACCGCCGCTGGCGGCATAGGAGCCCATCGACACGACGACGGGTTTCTCGGCCCGGAGCAACTCGACCTCACGCCAAATGACATCCGAAGCCAGCGCGCTGCCGCCGGGGGAGTTGACGCGCAGAACCACGGCCTTGACCTTCTCGTCGTCGCGCACGCCGGCGATCTTCGCGGCCAGCGTGTTGCCGTAGATCTCCTTGCCGTATCCCTCGCCATCGACGATCTGGCCGTCGGCATAGACGATGGCCACCTGGTCAGCAGAGATGTTTTTCAGATCGGCGCCGACCTGCGAAGCGTAGTCGCCCAGCGTGATGAAATCATAGTCGTCGGAGACCCCGAGTTCGGCGAAAACGTCCTCCATCTGATCTTCATAGAGCAGGCTGTCAACGAATCCGTATTCGAGCGCCTCCTCGGGAAGCGTCACCTGGAGGTTGTCGGTGATCCGGCGCATCTTCACGGAGTCGATGCCGCGGGATTCGCAGACGGCGCCCGAAATGGTTCCCCACATCGAATTGACCAGCGCCTGCTCGCGGTTCGCGGCGGACATCTTGTCGAGGATGAACGGCTCCACGGCGCTCTTGTACTTGCAGGCGGTGGGTCGGAACACCTCGGCCCGAAGGTCGAGCTTATCCAACAGCCCCTTGTAGAACATCACGTCCGAAGCCAGCCCCGACCACTCCATGCCGCCTTCGGGCTGCAAGTAGATCTTGTCGGCGACCGAGGCGAGGTAATATTGCCCCTGGGAATAGGTTTCGTTGTAGGCGACGATGAATTTGCCGCTTTGCTTGAATTCGAGGAGCGCTTCACGAAGTTCCTCCAGCAGCGCCGAACCCGTGACGCCGCCCCCGCCGTTCATGCGCAGAACCAGCGTTACCGGCTAGCGAGACTTAAAATTATACGGATGCGAATCTCTTTGTCAAGGCGCAATCTTAACAATTTTTTCTCTTTAATCTCTCAGGGGGCTCTGCCACTCTTCCAAAGTCATCCTTTTTCATCCTGTCATGCGTTCTTCTTTTCTTCTAAAATACTGTCCCCTACGACAAAAAGAGACGCCGAAAACGTCTCTATTCATAAACTCTGTTTCTCTAGAGGTACTTGTTTCATGGCACATGTTGTCTGTGATGGCTGCGTTAACTGCAAGCACACTGATTGCGTGGACGTCTGCCCGGTAGACGCTTTCCGCGAAGGTCCCAACTTCCTCGTAATCGATCCTGATGAATGCATCGACTGCGCGGTCTGCATTCCGGAGTGCCCGGAAGCCGCGATTTTCGCGGAGGAAGATGTTCCTGAAGATCAGCAGGAATATATCCAGATCAACGCGGAGCTTTCCAAGCAGTGGCCTTCCATCACCCGCAAGAAGCCCGCTCCTGATGACTGGGAGAAATGGTCTGGCGTGCCGAATAAGCTTCAGTACCTGAAGAGGTAAGCGAACGGTGGCTGATAAGACTCAGAGCCTCGCAGACCGCATAAACGACGCGCTGCCGCAGACCTTCTGCCGGCAGTGCGGCTTTGCGGGCTGTCGTGAGTACGCCGAAGCGGTTGCTGCCGGCCTTGCTCCCATTAGCCGCTGTCATGCGCTTTCTCTTATCACGCATCAGCCCTACCTTCCTCTTGACCCTGAGTACGGTCGGGAACTTCCTTTTGCTGTCGCCCGGATCCGCGGTGACGAATGCATTGGCTGCGGCCGCTGTCGCAAGGTCTGTCCGGTAGACGCGATCACAGGCGGTCCCAAGCGTCTTCACGCTGTGATTGAGGATGCCTGCACCGGCTGCTCGCTCTGCCAGGCCGCGTGTCCGATTGCCTGTATCAGCATGGTGGAAACCGGGGCCGAGTGGACGCCCGAAAAGGCGTCTGCCGCCTCAAACCGTCATCAGGCCCGCAAGTCCCGCCTTGAG
>ENA-USUJ01003174-USUJ01003174.1-human-gut-metagenome-genome-assembly--contig:-NODE-3174-length-11354-cov-5.178062_pt1 | contig 11354 bp, 7 predicted proteins | sample MGYA00250061_ERZ773398 | MGnify/ENA primary metagenome ERZ773398 (study PRJEB29103, sample SAMN06111992) | human gut metagenome | biome: human gut; feature: ankylosing spondylitis patient; material...
ATGCGATATTCGGCCCGGGAGGTGAACATGCGATAGGGTTCGTCGACGCCTTTGGTCACCAGGTCGTCGATCAGTACGCCGATATAGGCTTCGTCGCGTTTCAGAACGACCGGACTCTCCCCTTTCATTGCCCGGTGGGCATTGATGCCCGCTATCAGGCCCTGCGCCGCCGCTTCCTCATATCCTGTCGTACCGTTGACCTGCCCGGCGAAGTAAAGACCCGAAACCAGTTTCGTTTCGAGTGAATGGTGCAACTGTGTAGGCGGAAAATAGTCGTATTCGATGGCGTATCCGGGCCGGAAAATGTGCAGATCCTCGAATCCGCGGATTTTGTGCAGGGCTTTCCATTGAATTTCCCAGGGCAGAGACGACGAAAAGCCGTTCAGGTAATATTCATTGGTCGAACTGCCTTCGGGTTCCAGGAAGAGCTGGTGCTGGTCTTTGTCGGCAAAGGTGCGGAGTTTGTCCTCGATCGACGGGCAGTAGCGCGGACCGATGCCGCAGATCGTGCCGTTGAACAGCGGCGACCTGTCGAATCCGGTGCGGAGGATGTCGTGAACCTCTTTCGAAGTGTAGACCAGAAAGCAGGGAAGCTGCTCTTTAACCGGTTGCGTTTCGGGTGAAAAGGAGAATTTGGCGGGGTTTTCGTCGCCGTATTGCGGTTCGAGGATTTCGAAATCGATGGTCCGGGCGTCGAGGCGCGCCGGGGTTCCGGTCTTCATGCGTCCGGTCTCGAAACCGATGGCCCGGAGACTCTCCGTAATGCCGTGCGAAGCGGCGTCCCCCGCCCTGCCGCCCTCGGCGTGCGAGGCTCCGCAGTGCATCACTCCTCCGAGGAATGTGCCGGAGGTGAGTATGACTTTCCGGCAGGAAAATTCGACGCCCATGCGGGTCCGGACCCCCGTGATACGGTGCGTTTGCGCGGCAGACCGGAGGTTGTTCCGATTCAGGTTCGCTTCTGCGCCCGGGGTGGCCGGTCGCGCGGAATCCGTGCGCAGGGTGTCGTCGAACAGCAGTTCGGTCGCCGCATCCTGCCAGATATAGAGGTTTCGGGTGTTTTCCAGCGTATGCCGCCACTCCTCCGAGAAGCGGGTTTTGTCGCATTGCGCCCGGGGACTCCACATCGCGGCGCCTTTCGAACGATTGAGCATCCGGAACTGGACGGTCGTCAGGTCGGTGATGCGGCCCATCTGACCGCCCAATGCATCTATCTCTCTGACAATCTGACCTTTGGCAACTCCTCCGACTGCCGGGTTGCACGACATGGAGGCCATTTTGCCCATGTCCATCGTGAGCAGCAGCGTGCGCGAGCCCAAGCGTGCGGCGGCCGAGGCGGCTTCGCATCCGGCGTGTCCGCCGCCGATGACGATGATGTCGTAATCGAGTGTCATTGTTCGTTCTCCCAGAATTTCAGGTATTTATCCTCCTTGCGGTGCATCTGCGCATTGGTGCGGGGGGTCTTGTCGCCCTGGCCGCAGAGGTGCAGCACTCCGTGGACCACTACCCTGCGCATCTCCTGCAACGCCGTGAAGCCGTATTGACGGGCATTGTCGGCCACGGTCTCGACATCGATGAAGATGTCGCCCGAAACGATCCGCGTGCCTTTGCGGTCGCTGTAATCGAAGGTGATAACGTCGGTGAAGTAGTCGTGCCCGAGGTATTGGCGGTTCATCTCCAGCAGGCGCTGCGCCGAGCAGAAGATATAGGTGACATCGCCCAGCGTATAGCCTTCGGCCTGTGCCACCTCGTGCAGCCATCGGGCCGTGAGGCGTTTCTGCGGGAGGCGGTAGGAGCAGTCGTCGGTATAGTATCTGACAGCCATTTTTCGTCGTTGTTAGGTCGTGCCCGTCCCGGGGCTTCGGTGCGCAGGGGCGGCGGTTTCACTTGAAACAGTCTTCGGCGCGCATCTTCTGCCCGGGATTGGGCGGGTAGATGCCGAAGACGAGTTTGTATTCGGTTTCCATGGTCATCACGTTGACCGACGAGCCGATGGTTCCCAACTGTGCGTTTCTCGCCACTTTCTGGTCCTTTTCGACGCAGATCGTCCCCAGGTTGGCATAGGAGGTTATGTATTCGCCGTGGGCCACGTAAACGTCGTATTTGTTGGTGATGCGGTTGCGTTTGATGTCAACGACCTTGCCGTCGTAGATCGAGATCACGTGGGCGCCCTTCGGACCCGTGATTTCGGCCATGTTCTCCTTGTAGCGTTTCACGCGCCCGGCCGTGACGGGAAGCCGCAGTCCCGATGTCTTCGTCGAGAACGAGGCGCCTTCGGTGTTGCCCTTCGTGAGCTTGCGCAGTTCGCTGATCGCCACGCCCAGCTGCTGTTCCTGCGACATCTTGCGCTGGAGGGCCTGCTTCTCCTTCTGCGACAGCGAACGGATGCTGGCCTTGGCGTTGCGGGCGTCGCGCTGGAGTTTTGCGCGCTGGGCCGAGAGGCTTCGCGTCACCGAGTCGAGCGACCGTTTGCGGAGGTCGAGCTCCTCCTTTTCGTGACGTACCTGAACGGTCAGTTCCTCGATGTCGCGCAGTTTGCGTTCGCGCAGCGAGGCGACTTCGCGCAGCGCGGTGATCTTGCGGGCTACGTCCGCGAAGTCGCGCGACGAGAAAAGGAAGGTCAAATAGTTGTTGTGCTTGTAGTTGCGGTAGGCTTCGCGCACCATCTCCCCGTATTGGGCACGGTCGCGTTCGAGCGTCGCCGAGAGATTGCCGGCCACGCTGTCCGTGCGGGCTATCTCCTCGCGCAGCAGGCGGGCCTGCTTCTCGGTTTCGTCGAGCAGCTGGTTCCGGGAGTCGATCTGACGCGCCAGACGGCGGACCCGCTCTTCGGTGGCCGGGCGGCCCTTTTGGAGCTTGGAGATCTCCTGCTCCTCGGAGGCGATCCGCTTTTCGAGGGCCGCGATGACCTTTTTCTGCGCCTCGATGCGGCTGTCGTGCTGGGCGGCGGCCGCAAAGGCGAAGAGCAGGAAGACGAGGGGCAGTGTGCGGAAAGGTCTCATGGCGTGTTATTCGGCGGTTTTGGAGCTTTTGGCGGGCTGTTTCAGCCGCAGTTCGATCTGTCGGGCGTCGTAGCCCTTTTCGAGGGCGCGTTTCCAGTAGATTTCGGCCATGAACTGTTCGCCCAGCTCGTGAAGGATGTCGCCGTAGTGGACCATCAGTTCGGGACTCTTCTGCCCGTCGAGCGCTACGGCCTTTTGCAGGACCTTCTTGGCTTCGTCCGTGCGTCCCAGCTTGAAAAGCACCCACGCATGGGTGTCCAGATAAGTCGGATTGTTGTCGGTGAGCGCCACCACGCGGCTCGACATCGAGAGGGCCCGTTCGAGATCGCGCTCCTCCAGCGAGAGGAAATAGGCGTAGTTGTTGAGCACCAAGGGGTTGTCGGGACGGTACGCGAGGCTGCGCTCGTAAGCCTTGTAACACTCCTTCATGGCCTTGCGGTAGGGTCCCGAACGGCCCTCTTTCGCCGTGCGGCTCTCATCCTGTTCGGAGATGCCCGCGGCGGCCTGCTGGTGCCACGTGTCGCCGATCATGCCCCAGATCACGCCCCGCAGCGAGTCGGTGTCGGCGTAGCGGAGCGACTCCTTGTAGGCTTTGACCGCCTGGCCGTACTGCTTCGAGCTGTTCATCACATGCCCTTTCGAGATGTGGAAATCGACCTTGTCGGGGAAGAGTTCCAGCGCCTTGCCGACGTATTTTTCCACCGAATCGGGGTGTTGCAGATAGGTTTCGATGTCGATCACCGTCCGGTAGAAGTCCTCCACGGGTGGACGGTCTCCGAGACGGCTCTTGTAGAGCGTAAGGGCCTGTTCCAGTTCGCCCGAGGCGATCAGGTGGTTGGCGTAGAGCTCCACGACGCGCCGATCCTTGGGATAGCGGATCGCCAGGATCGAGGCCAGGTCGTTCAGCTGGAAATAGTATTCGCGGTAGAAGCGCGTGTCGGAGGTGAACTGTTCGAATCGCTTGATCTTCGTTTCGAGCGGCAGGGCGTCCGAGAGAAACAGTTTCCGGGTGACGGCCAGCAGCGAACGGTAATCCTGCCGTCCGGTGTGGAAATCGGCCAGCGACATCAGCGTCTGTACGTTCGTGGAGTCGATCTGCAACGCCCGGCCGTACTCGGCGAGGGCCAGCGAGTCCTTGCCGTCGAGCCCGTAGAGGTCGGCCAGCACGACGTGGTGCTGCGCTTCGTAGGGCGCGGCTTCGACCATCGCACGGGCTTCGTCGATGGCTTTGCCGATCTGGTTCGTGGCCACCAGCATCTGCCGTTTCATGGCGCTCAGCAGCGGGATGCGTCCGAAACGCAACTCTGCCGAATCGAGCGTCGCAAGGGCCATGAACGGCGACCGTTTCTGTTCGTAGAGGGCCGCCACGATGCGGTAGTTGTCCGGGTCCTTCGGGTCGTTCTCCAGCAGGCGGCGGTAGACTTTCAGCGCTTCGTCGAGGCGGTTGGAGATGATCAGCGCCTGTCCGTAGAACTGGTGGTACCATTTGTTCGCGGTGTCGAGCCGGTAGGCGCGGCGGGCCATTTCGACGGCCTCTTCGGGCGACGAATTCAGAAGGTTCCCGGCCAGTTCGTACCACGCCGGGGCATAGGTCGAGTCGTTGCGGACCGCTTCGAGAAACAGTTCCCGGGCCCGGGCCGTGTCGCCCGCGATGATGTTTTGCTTGATGCCCTCGGTGTAGAGCCACACGCTGCGCAGCGAATCGGGGTATCCGGGCGTTTCCGCAGGGCCCTTCCCGGCGACGAACGCCGAAAAGAAGAGCAGGCAGAAAAGCGTTGTCGCTGTCAGGCGTTTCATGGGCGGCGGGGGTTTAGAGCGCTTCGTCGAACTGGTGGAGGAACCGCACGTCGTTTTCGAAATAGAGACGCAGGTCCTTCACGCCATATTTGAGCATGGCGATGCGTTCAATACCCATGCCGAAAGCGAATCCCGAATACTTTTCGGGGTCGATTCCGTTGGCTTTCAGCACGTTCGGGTCCACCATGCCGCAGCCCATGATCTCCAACCATCCCGTGCCTTTGCAGACCGGGCATCCTTTGCCGCCGCAGAGGTTGCACGAAACATCGACTTCGGCCGAAGGCTCCGTGAAGGGGAAATACGACGGGCGCATGCGGATCACCGTCTGCTCGCCGAAGACCTCCTTGGCGAAGTAGAGCAGCGACTGTTTCATGTCGGCGAACGAGACCCCCTCGTCGATGTAGAGACCCTCGATCTGGTGGAAGATGCAGTGCGCACGGTACGAAATGGCCTCGTTGCGGAACACGCGGCCAGGGCAGATGACGCGGATGGGGGGCTTCTGGCGCTCCATCGTGCGGACCTGGATCGACGAGGTGTGCGTGCGCAGCAGGATGTCGGGGTCCTTCTCGACGAAGAACGTGTCCTGCATGTCGCGCGCCGGGTGCTCGGGCGGGAAGTTCAGGGCCGAGAAGACGTGCCAGTCGTCCTCGATCTCCGGACCGTCGGCCACGGTGTATCCCAGCCGGGAAAAGACCTCGACGATCTGGTTCTTGACCAACGAAATCGGGTGGCGCGACCCGAGGTGTTCGGCCGATCCGGGGCGCGTCAGGTCGTCCGTCCGGGCGGCGTTGTCCGCCGCGGCGTTCTGCAACTGCTCGCGCAGGGTGTTGATGCGCTCCGTGGCCTCGTTTTTGAGGCGGTTCAGCTGCTGTCCCAACTCGCGTTTGAGCTCGGGGGCAACCGTCTTGAACTCCTCCATCAGGGCGGTCAACTCGCCTTTCTTGCCGAGGATTTTGATGCGGAAATCCTCGATCTCGGCGGCGGCTTTGGGCTTAAACTCCTCGACTCGTCGGAGGAGTTCATTGATTTTGTCGGTCATATTTTGCTCGTGTTTCTTTTTTGTCTACTTTTGAGAGACATCGTAGTAACGTGCAAAGTTATAAAAAAATTGAGATATGTTGCGTAAAATCGGCTCATTTGTCCTGACGTGCCTGCTGGCCGCGCTCCCCGCCTCGGCCCAGAAGGTCGGGGTCGTGATGAGCGGCGGCGGTGCGAAGGGGCTTTACCATATCGGCGTTTTGGAAGCGCTCGAAGAGAACGGCGTGCCGATTGACTATGTGGCCGGAACCTCGATGGGCTCGATCATCGCCGCGATGTACGCCGCAGGATATTCCCCGGCCGAAATGCGGGAGATCGTCAACTCCGGCGTGGTCCGCGAGTGGGTGTCGGGGCGCATCGACCCCAACCGCTACATGGCCTACTACCGGCAGCTGGGGAGCAATCCCGGCTTCCTGAGCATGCGCATCGACGTTGAAAGCCCCGCCGGAAAGCGGCTGCGGGCACCCCGGAACCTGATCTCCTCGACGCAGATCGACATGGCCCTCACGGAACTGTTCGCTCCGGCGACGGCCGCGGCGGACGGTGATTTCGACCGCCTGATGGTCCCCTTCCTCTGCGTGGCCAGCGACATGAACCACCGCGGACCGGTGGTGATGCGCCGCGGCGACCTGAGCGAAGCGGTCCGTTCGTCGATGTCCATTCCGCTGGTATTCAAACCCATGAAGGTCGATTCGATGCTGCTCTACGACGGCGGCATCTACGACAATTTCCCCTGGAAGCCCCTCGACCGGGATTTCCGGCCCGACGTGATCGTCGGGTCGATCTGCACCGAGGGCAACACCCCGCCCAGCGAGCAGAGCAACATCATGGACCAGGCTTTCATGTTGGCCATGCACGACACCGACTACACGCTGCCCGAGGGGCGCAGCGTCACGATCCGCCGCGCCGTGGATGTCAACATGCTCGACTTCGACCAGGCCGAAGCGATCATGGACGCCGGTTACGAGGACGCTATGGCGGCGATGCCGCAGCTGCTCGAAAAGGTCGGGGAGCGGCGCGATTCGGCCTATTACGCCGGGCGCCGCGAGGCTTTCCGCGCGAAGTGTCCGCCGCTGATCTTCAACGACTACAAGCTCGAAGGGCTGAAACGCACCCAGCGGGAGTATATCCGCGATTTCGTGCAGGTGGACCGCCGCACGCCGGGCATCCAGCGGCCGATGGGCTTCGAGGAGCTGAAAGACAATCTCTTCGAGGTGCTTGCGGGCGGCGATTTCACGATGGATTTCCCCGTCGTGCGTTACGATTCGCTCCGGAAGGGCTATTCGTTCGAAGCCCGGTTCGAGACGCGGCCCAATTTCAAGATCACCGTCGGCGGAAACATCTCCTCGACGGCTTTCAACCAGGCTTACATCGGCGTCAACCACCATTGGATCGGCCGCGTGTCGCAGCAGCTGGGGGCCGACCTCTATCTGGGGCCCATCTACACGTGGGGTGCGGTCGGCGGCCGCACGGATTTCTACGCCTGGAAGCCGATTTTCCTCGACTATTCCTACAACTTCGCGGTCCGCAACTTCCGCCACGGCTACTTCGGCAACGTCACCAAGGTCCGCAATGCCGAGCAGGTCAAGAACAGCGAGAGTTTCTTCTCGACGGGCGTGGGAATGCCGCTGACCCACCGCAGCGTCCTGACGCTGCGCGCCAATGCCGGACACATCAACTACCGCTACGATTCGGACGTGCTGTTCGCCGACGACACCGACCATTCGCGCTTCTCGTTCTTCGGCCTGCGGGCCGGGGTCGCCCGCAATACGCTCGACAAGTTCCTCTATCCCCGGCGGGGTTCCGATCTGCGGCTTTCGGCTGTTTTTATCACCGGCCGCGACAAGTACCAGCCCTATGATTCGGGCCGTTTCATCTCGCGCGAAACCCGCCAGTGGTTCGGCGGGCGTTTCACCTGGGACAAGTTCTTCGACGTGCCGGGAATCAGCTGGTTTTCGTTCGGCATCAACGTGGATGCCGTTCTGACGAACCATCCGAGGTTCCGGACCGCATCGGCGACGCTGATGTCGATGCCCGACTACGCGCCCGTGTCGCATATGCAGATGGTCTACATGCCCGACTTCCGGGCCCGGCGCTTCGTGGCCGGCGGGCTGATGCCGACCTTCGACCTGATGCCCAACTTCTTCTTCCGCACGGGATTCTACGCCATGTACCGCGACAAGCGCGACTTCAATCCGCTCGGGGAGTCCGACCGGCGCTGGCATTGCGTCGCCGAGGCGTCGTTGGTCTACCATACGCCGATCGGTCCCGTGAGCCTCGCCCTGACGAAATACGAGGTGCAGAACTGGAAGAACATGTACCTGACCTTCAATTTCGGCTATGCGATCTTCGCCCCCAAGGGGACGTTCTATTGACGAAACTCGCACGGCTGCTTTTGTCGGCCGTGCGAGTTTTTGAGCCCCCCGGTGTCTGTTCAACGCACTTCGATGCTGTTCAGCAGGTCGGTTTTGCCCTCGTCGGCCAGCCGGAGAATCAACTCGCCGAAAAGCGTGTTGGCCCACGCGAACCAGGGGCGGGTGAAGTTCGAAGGGTCGTCCTTGTGAAAGGATTCGTGTATGAATCCGGTTCCCCCGTCGGTGTTTACGAGCGTCTCGACACATCGTTTGATCTCCGCGTCGTCATCGCTGGTCAGAGCCCGCATGATCAGGCTCATGGGCCAGATCATGTCGGCGCCGATATGCGGCCCGCCGATCCCTTCGGCCGCCGTGCCCCGGAAGAAATAGGGGTTCGATTCGCTCCATACGAAACGCCGGGTGTTCCGGTAGACGGGGTCGTCCTGCGCGATGTCTCCCAGATAGGTCATGGCGAGCAGGCTGGGGACGTTGGCATCGTCCATCAGCAGGCGGTTGCCGAAACCGTCTGTTTCGAAAGCGTAGATCTTCCCGAACTGCGGATGGTCGCAGACGGCATGCTTTTTCAGGGCCTGTTCGACCTCGTCGGCGAGCGTTTCGCAGGCGGATGCCAGGGTTTCGTCGCGGTTTACCGTGCGCAGGATCTCCGCAGCCTTGCGCAGCGACGAGACGGCGAAGAAGTTGGACGGAATCAGAAACGGAAAGGTCGTGGCGTCGTCCGACGGCCGGAACGACGAGGCGATGAGTCCGACGGGTCTGGCCGGATGTCCGTATCCGTTTTTGAGCTGGGTGTCCAGTGCATCTTCGGTCACGCGCTGGAATCGGTACGCCCCCGGCCCTTCGCGGCGCTGCTGGTCGCGCAGGGTTTTCAGCACGAGGCGCATGGCTTCGGTCCACCGTGCGTCGAACACCGAGGCGTCGCCCGTGGCTTTCCAGTAGCCGTGGGCCAGTCGGATCACGTAACACGGGGAGTCCAGCTCCCATTTGCGTTCGTGCAGCTCCGGCTTCATCTCCGTCCAGTCGTCCTGCCAGCCGGTTCCGGTGGGGCCGTCGTTGAAGGCGTTGGCGTAGGGGTCCGTCAGCAGGCATTTCAGCTGGCGGCGGACGACGCCCCGGATCAGCCGGCGCAGAGCTTCGTCCTCGCGCGCCAGCGGGAGGTAGGGCCACACCTGCGCCCCCGAATCGCGCAGCCACATGGCGTGGATGTCGCCCGTATATACAAAGGTGTCGTCTTCGCCCTCCTCGTCCTGACGGTAGTGGACGGTGGTGTCGAGCGTGTTGGGGAAGCAGTTTTCGAACATCCATGCCAGCTTGGGAACCGTGACCGTCTGCCGGATGCGTTCGATCTGCCGTTCGACGGCCTGCGAAGTGAAGAGCCGCTCCGAGGCTTCCGGACGGTTGGATGTCCCGTAATCGGGGCCGGATGCGCCGACGGCCGCCGCCGCGGAGAGCATCAGGGGCAGGAGAAGCAGTTTTTTCATGCGGTTGAGTTATTGGTTTCTGCAAAAATAGCAGGATTGCCGTCCGCTCGCTTCCCGATATGCGCGTCCGGGTCTTCGTTTTGCGCAGGTTCGCCGTGCGTCAGAATTTGGCCCGTATGACCTGCTGCCGGTATTCCGAGGGGGTTATGCCCTTGATCTGTTTGAACGAGCGCGAAACGTTCTTGAGGTCGGAGAATCCCAGTTCGACGGCCGCCTCCGAGACGCTCATCCCCTCGCACAGCAGCTGCGTCATCTTTTCGATCCGGACCTGAATGATATAGTCGTAGATCGACGTGCCCATGCTCTTCTTGAACCGGGTCTCCAGCAGGCGGCGCGAGAGCGGTACGAGCGAGACCAGGTTATCGACCGAGATTTTCAGACTGATGTTTTCGTGGATGTATTTCAGCACCTCGGCGATGTGGGGGTCGTTGTTGGCGTAGATGTCCGTTGACTGACGGGTCACGATGTGGGTCGGGAACACCATGACATCCTCCCGTTCGGCCTTCGGGTCGCGGATGATCCGGTCGATCAGCCGGGCCACGTCGTATCCGCCCTGTTCGATGTTCTGGTTAAGCGACGAGAGATTCGGGTCCGACAGCCGGCAGATCGTCTCGTCGTTGTCTACGCCGAGTACGGCAATGTCGTCCGGGATGCGGAATTTCCCCCCCCCTCCGCCTTCGGCCTGCAAACAGGCTTCGGTGATGTGATAAGCCTGATTGTCGTCGCAGGCCATGATTGCGACCGGTTTGGGCAGCGATTGCAGCCAGGTGGTCAGCTGGATCGGGTCGTAGAGCCACAGGTCGGTTTGCGACGTGTTCCGCAGCGCCGAGAAGGTGAATTCGGGATTGGCCCGGCGGACCGTTTCGCGGAAACCCTGATAGCGTTCGTCGGACCATACGATTCCGCGGGTGCCGTAGAATGCGAAGTGGCGGAATCCTTTTTTCAGGAAGTACTCCGCGCCCATCTGCCCGGCTCGGTAGTGGGGTCCGGTGATGTTGGGGATCGTCGTGAAGCGGGCTTTGAAATCCTGTGCGACGGCGATGATGCCGTTGCGGGCGAACAGTTCGACGTTGTCCGTGTTGTAGAACTGTCCGATGACGGCATCGGCACGCATGCGCAGCGCCCAGTCGATCACGGCTTCGATGCCGAATTTGTCGCGGATGGAGAGAGGCAGCCGGCAAAGGCTCCAGGCTTGTCCGGTGTCGTGGGCGTAGCGTGCGATACCCAACAGAAGGCCCCGGGCGTAGGCTTCGGAGAAATCCGTCAGAAAGATAATGCGTGCCATTTTGGTGCTCTTTTGTGGGTTAAAGATAGCTTTTTTTGCAGAAACGGCGTTGTCCGGTCCGCTTTTTTGTCCGCAATTTTTCGCGGTGCGGGGTTTCTCCGGCGAAATGTCTGCGTGAAATGAGGATGCAAAAGCGGAAATCGCCGCTGGTTGCGGCGGCGGCCTTGTGTATATTTGTATACACGAAACTCCAACCCATCCGAACGACCATGATGCGAACCTTGATTTTGGCATTTGCAGCGCTTGCGGGCGCCGCCTGTGCCCGCTCTTCCGATCCGCTCGAATACGTCGATCCCTTCATCGGGACCGGATTCCACGGCAGACGCCATTGATGCCCTGCACAGATGGCTAAGCAGGGATTGTTCTCCCCAATGGATATTGG
>ENA-USUJ01003175-USUJ01003175.1-human-gut-metagenome-genome-assembly--contig:-NODE-3175-length-11352-cov-6.477605_pt1 | contig 11352 bp, 6 predicted proteins | sample MGYA00250061_ERZ773398 | MGnify/ENA primary metagenome ERZ773398 (study PRJEB29103, sample SAMN06111992) | human gut metagenome | biome: human gut; feature: ankylosing spondylitis patient; material...
CGAAGTCAATTAACGACGTGATGGGTTCCACCCCTGGTGAGTCCGGTAAAAAGATCGGTGACTACCTGATCATGACGTGCTTTCAATTCACGCCGATCACGGGCGCGCTCTTCCTCACCGGTATGGCAGCGAACCCGCTCTGCGCGCACCTCGCGAAGGAAGGTCTCGGTGTGGATATCAGCTGGGGCACCTGGCTCTGGGCCGCTCTCCTCCCCGCCGCCATCTGCTTCATCATCCTCCCGTACGTGACAAAGTTCCTCGTGAAGCCCTCCCTTAATAAGACGCCTGAAGCGAAGGCTCTTGGGAAGAAGATGCTTGGTGAGCTTGGCGCTCTGACGCACCAGGAGAAGCTGGTCGGTGTTGGTTTCATCCTCGCCCTCGTCGGCTGGGCGACCACGATGCTTACGGGTTACGACGCGAACGCGATCGGCCTTGGCGTGGTGGCTTACCTCCTGATCTCCGGCGCTGTGAAGTGGAAGGACGTGCTTTCTGAAAAGGCGGCCTGGGACACCGTGATCTGGTTCGGCGTCATCATCTCCCTCGCCGGCGGTCTCACGAAGCTTGGCTTCATCAAGTGGATGTCCGCGACGGTCGCGGCGCAGCTTGTCGGCACGGATTGGCTCATCGCCTTCATCGTTCTCGGCTTCGCTTACATCTACCTTCACTACATCTTCGCTACCGCTTCCGGCCACGTGGCAGCTATGTATGTCCCGTTCTGCGCGGTGGCTATCGGCTGCGGCGCTCCGGCTCTGATGGTCGCGGTCTGCTTCGGTATCTTCTCCAATGTGATGTGGGGTATTACGGAATACGCCGGCGGCCCGGGCCCGATCTACTTCGGTCAGGGTTACTTCGAGCGCCCGCGCTTCTACAAGATCAACTTCTGCGTGGTGACGCTTAACGTCCTCCTCGTCTTCATTACCGGCCTTGCCTGGTCCGCATGTGATTCCAGATAGGCAATTTGTTTTTCAAAACGGTCGGGTTTTGAAATATCATCATCATCCTGCCGTGCAAGATATGCCCCATTCGCCACGGATAAACAGCGGTTCAACGTCCGAGCCAAACCCAAATTGCGGTCATTTTGCAGCAATCGAATCCGACTGTCCCGAGCAGCAAGGTTCTGCATCCAGAGCAAAGCTGCATTGGTCGAGCCATCATCACACAAAATCAATTCCCAATTGGGATAAGTCTGTTCTACAATCGAACGCACAGAACGCTCCAACATTGAGCGTTCCTTACAATTATAAACGCCCATCAATACGGAAATGAGCGGCTTTTTTTCTTCTGTCAATGTCCTCTCCTCCTGTTGACTGCGTGCCGAATCCAATCCCAGCAGGCAAAATTCCAGTGATACCACCGTTTTCTGCGGATTTGACTGCACGCCAATGAACCATACACCCAAAACGGTTCTGCTTGTACCGATTCCACATGGTGAAAATGCTGTAACACATGCTGCGACAACAGCCCCTGCTTCAATGCTGCTTCCTGTCCGGCAGATGCCAGCGGAAACGCATACATTTCACCCATATCATCGCAAAACTGAAACTGCCCGAATGCCTGTGCTTCTTCTGCTGTTGGGCGGAACAAGAGCCGCTGCAACAGCGATTCTGTTACATCTGCGAGTGGCAACGCTGCAAAATCGGAAAACGAAACCTGCGGCAAAACCCGTTCTGTAAATGCCAGACAAATTCGCTCCTGCTGTTCTGCGAGGGCTGCATTTGCCTGGTCAACTGCTCCCATCGGCTTACAAATAGGAACTGCCTTGCCATCTTCTTGGATTGTATAGCCCATCGTTGTCCCATGCGGTGCAGCACACATACACTCATAGACATTATTATTAAAGCAAATGACTTTTTTTAAAGGAGTCAGCGGGTCAAAATACCATGTCTCCCACGTTCCCTGTTTCGGCTCAGTATACAACCCGAAATAATAGCCTTTCAGGTTGGGCAATGGTTTTCCTGCTCCCTTCTCCAACAACGTCATCAGGCAATTCTGCATCGAGCCATTCCAGCCGCTGTCTACAATGCCTATCCGGACATCTCGCAGCAAGCCTGCCTGTTCCAGATAAGCCATAGCAGCGGTTTCGGCTGCCTGTGATTTTTCCTGTACAAAATTCCGGTAAACGCTGCTTTTCCGCAGCTGTTCTGCCAACGCAGTAAACGCCTGCACAGAAAGTGACTTGTCACAATCTTCTGCCGGAATGGCACAATCTGCATAAACCTGTTGCTGTTCTTCCGCAGAAAGTGCCAGCCGTTCCAACACATGACGAGGCGTTAAATTTGCCCCCCGTACCAACAGCAAATCATACGCAGCTTCTCCCATGCGGTGATAGGCTGGCATTCGCAGTGCCATTCGAGAAACATAAAGGTATTGACAGTGAATCGGCAACGCATACTGTTCACAGAACCGCTTTGCGATTTCATAGAGAATGTGTCCATCTCGTGCCAGAAAATACAGCGTGTCCACTTGGTCGTGGATTGCCTGCTGCAAGCACCACCAGACATAACTATATAAAACCGGAGCGGTTACAGCTCCGGTCAAGTCTGAAAATAAATCTCCTGTCTGCAATGCCGTTGCTGCCGCTGCAAACGGCGGAACTGCCTGCAACTTCTTGAAATAATCTGCATCCATTTTCACACCTCCTGTTCTGCGATTGCATTCTCTCATTGCTTCCTCGTTATTATACCACGTTCTTTTCCAGAACGTCAAGGTTCTGTGAAATTCTTAAAGAAAATGACGAAAACCGCTGGATTTCTTCATCCAAAATATAGGGAAAGCATCCAACGATTTATGGAAAATCTGCCACCCGACTTTCAGGCACTTTACGAACACCTTTCACGTAATTTCCATAAAGTTATGCGAAAATAGGAGCATAGAAACAAAGACAGCCTCTTCTCAAAAGAAAGGAAGATTTCATATGATTAGCAGAGAACAAAACCGAGCCTGGGCGATGACCATGGCAGTTGCTGCCGTTCTCGCCTGTACCACCGGCTGTACGGATAATAATCGTTCCAGTACCGCCGAATCGACACAAACCACTGCTGCTACTTCTGAACTGGAATCAGAATCCACGACAACCGATTCTGAACATTCAGAAAGTACCGTTGCAACACCGCTTTCCGATTCAGAACAGCGTGTGGACTATGATGATGACGACAAAACCAGTACTTATGATACATTTGATGCAGAAATCACGCTGAGCGGAACGACCGCAGACGTAACCGGCAACACCAATGCCGTTTCTGTTTCCGACCGCACCGTTACCATTCAGAACGGCGGTACATACCGAATCACCGGAACATGGAAAGACGGTCAGCTGCGAGTCACTGGCAGCGAAAAAGTAAAGCTGTATTTCGATGGCGTTTCCATTACCAATTCCAATGGTGCAGCATTATCCTGTGAAAACGAAAAACGCACCATTCTTTCCTTGGCAGCCAACACAGAAAATTTCCTCTCCGATGGTGCAAATTCAAATGCCACCACAGATGGAGAAACTGCTGCCCTCTTTACAGAAGATAAATTGACCATCAACGGCAGCGGTGCTTTGACCGTAACCGGCAATGCAGCAAATGGCATTGTCTGCCGGGATGATTTAAAAATTACAGATGGAACCATCTCCGTGACCGCTGCCAATAACGGCATGAAAGGCAAAGACAGCATTGGTATTTGCGGCGGCACGATTACTATAGATGCACAAAATGATGGCTTAAAGACAACAAAAGCAGATGACCCAGAACAGGGTTGGATTGCCATCAGCGGCGGTACACTCAACATTACCGCCAAAGGAGACGGCATTCAGGCAGAAACAGACTGCTACATTGACGGCGGTACGCTGAATGTCACAACAACGGGTGAAATTGCAGTCAGCACCTCGGACGACCAGCCGTTTGGCGGCGGTGGATTCGGCGGCAGATTCGATAACGGACAATCGCCATTTGACGGACAAACACCACCGCAGGGCGGTAATCGTCCGGATGGGGCTGCACCCATGGAAAAGCCGGATGATGCAACGGGTTCTCAGCCAGCAGAAACCGCTTCGGCTGTTACAACCACCACAACCACAACGAATACAGAAGCAACCACAGACACCGACACAAACACAACTGCTGCGGAAGATACCAGCAGCAAAGGTATCAAAGCCGGAAACACGCTGACCATTACAAGCGGAACGATTCAGGCAAACACCACTGACCACTGTATGCACAGCGATGGAGCGTTTACCTGCTCCGGCGGTATGCTGGAGTTGAGTTCTTCCATGGCAAAGGGCATCAGCAGCCACGGTGATTTCGCAATCACAGACGGTTCGATTACGATTGATCAAGCAACCGAAGGCATTGAATCCAAGGCAGATATGAACTTAGCAGGCGGCACGATTCGCATTTTACAGGCAACCAATGACGGTCTGAACACGGGCGGCGGCACTGGTATGGGCATGGGCTTCCCGATGGGACAGCCTGACGGAAACCAGCCGGACGATCCATCTGCAACCACTGCTGCCGATGAAACTACCACAACAGAAACCATAACCGCAACCACAACGCTTTCCAATACCGACACTGCCACAGATGCCGCAGAGGAAAGCCACGAACTGACCATTAGTGGCGGTACAATTTACATCTGTGCAGACGGGGACGGCATCGACTCCAACGGCAGTATTACCATGACGGGCGGAACAGTCTTTGTTTCCGGTCCAGTCAGCGGCGGCGATGGTGCGATTGACTTTGAAACCGATATGACCATGACAGGCGGTTCTATCTTGGCACTGTCCAGCCGTGGCATGATGGAATATCCCAGCACACAGCATTATTATACAACCAGCATTTCAGCCAATGCCGGCGACTTCATCGCTGTCTGTGATGCAGACGGCAACGTCCTGATGGGCATGCAGACACAAAAAGCGGTTTCCGATGTTGTTTATTACGGCGACCAGATGGACAACTGCCAGCTGATTGTAGACGGAACATATTCCGGCACACTCTCCGATGACGGAACTGCTACTGATGGCACGGTTTCCGGCGGAACAGTTGCAGATTCGTTCCAGTTGACAGACGGCAGCGAACAAAGCTCCGCTCCGGGCAACTTTGGCGGAAAAGGCGGTACACCACCGAACAACGGTGAAATGCCAACCTTTGCAGACGGCGAACAGCCAAAACCACCGCAAGGTGAATTTGGCAAAGGACAACAAAACGGTGAAAATGGTGCACCAGCACCGCTGCAAGGCAGCCAGTCGTCCGAAAACACGACTGCTTAACATTGCTTTCTTCTTAATCTTTTTCCAAACCTTTCATATACATGCAAGAACAGACCGCTTGGGCAACCAAGGGTCTGTTTTTGTTTCACAAAATCCAGTTTGCAACTACAAAAGTTTCCACAAAAATCCTTGACTTTTTGACATCCTCGTGGTAAACTAAAAGTAATCGCTTTTTTGTCGGCTGCCTGCCACAAAAAATCAAATGAATTTTATCACAAGGAAAGGAATGGGATTTTTGATGAAAAAAACAGGAATTGCCCTGCTCAGTGCAGCGGTTCTTGCCATCACCAGTGCAGCTTCTGCCTCCTCCGGCTTGTTCGGAACTGCGGAAGCTGCGGACACCACAAACTCCACTTACAACTACGGCGAAGCCTTACAGAAGTCGATGTTTTTCTATGAGGTACAGCAGTGCGGCGAACTGCCAGACTGGAACGAAGTCAGCTGGCGAGATGACTGCATGGTCAACGACTATATTCCAGGCGGCTGGTTCGATGCCGGCGACCACCTGAAATTCACACTGACCAACGCCTATGCTGCAACCATGCTGGGCTGGGGCTTGCTGGAATATCAGGACGGTGTCAAGGAAATCGGCGAACTGACTGAATACAAGAACAACCTTGCCTGGGCATTGGATTACGTTGCAAGCTGTGATTTGGGCGATGAAATCGTTTACATGATTGGCGATGGTGCATTCGACCATGTATGGTGGGGTTCTGCGGAAGTTTACATGCGGAAGTTCAAACTGATGAAGGGCGAAGATGCACGGCCGTATTACACCTGCAATGACAGCTGTATTGAAGGACAGATGGCAGCGGCTCTTGCTGTTGGTTATCTCTGCTTCAAGGATTCTGACCCAGACCGTGCAGACAACTATCTGGCACACGCAAAGGCTTGCTTTGAACGGGCTGACAAGAATCGCTCCATCGGCGATGATACAAAAGAACACGATTATTATAAACCGAGCACATTCTATGATGACCTGTTCTTTGCTGCAAACTGGCTGTATCGGGCAACCGGTGAACAATCCTATCTGGATTTGTGCAAGACTGATTACATCCCGAATCTGGGCAAGGAAGAACAGTCCTCTGAACTGAAATACACTTGGGGTCACTGCTGGGACGACACCATGCAGGGCGGTATTTTGCTGTATGCAATGAATACTGGCGACAGCCAGTGGAAAGAACAGTTCCGGAAACATCTGGAATACTGGACAACGGGTTACGGCGGCAAGCAAATTGCACACACACCGGACGGTCTGGCATGGCTGTTCCAGTGGGGTTCTATGCGTCACGCAACCACCACTGCATTCCTGGCATATGTTGCAGCAGACGAACTGTTTGCAGACGATGCAGCCGCTGCAACAAAATACACCGATTTTGCAGATTCTACCATGAATTATGCATTCGGCGACAATGACCTTGATATGAGCTATGTTATCGGCATGGGCGACAAATATCCGCAGGCATGGCACCACAGAACATCTTCCGGTGCATGGAACGACAAGTGGAGCAACATCGGACAGACGGAAGGCGAAGATGCAAAGCCGCATGCACACACCCTGTACGGTGCACTGGTTGGCGGCCCAGACCAGACTGGTAAATACTCCGATAAAATCGGCGATTATCAGTATACCGAAGTTGCCATTGACTACAACGCTGGCTATACCGCTGCACTCTGTGCCATGGTACAGAAATACGGTGGCAGCAGTGACCCAGATTTCCCACCGACTGAAACACCGAAGTGGACAGAATTCTTCATGCGGGCATCCATCAACCAGGCTGCTGGCAGCTATACCGAAATCAAGGCATTTGCCATGAACCATTCCGCATGGCCGGCAAGAGTCATTCAGAACCTCTCCTACAACTACTATTTCGACATCTCCGAACTGGTTGACGCTGGTTATTCCATTGACGATGTATCTGTCAGAATCGGCTACGACCAGCACGCTTCTGATGAGGGCAAGATGACCATTTCCGACCCGATTCACTATAAGGACAACATCTACTATGTCAAGCTTTCGTTCGCAGATGGCAGCGTTGTCATGCCGACCGGACAATCTGAACACCGCTCCGAATGCCAGTTCCGTATCTCCATTCCGGACAACATTCAAGGCGTTTGGGATGCTTCCAACGACTATTCGTTCCAGGGTCTGACGCAGGGTGGAGAAGATGCAATGGTAGATACCCCGTATATGACCATGTATGATGGAGATACGCTGATTTGGGGTACAGAACCAGACGGCACAACACCGGACGACAACCCGACTACAACGACCACAACAACAACTACGACTACTACAACGACCACCACAACCACGACAGTTACCACCACTGCTGAAACAACAGCAGAAACCACTGCTCCGGCAACCACAACAGCAAGCTCCACCACACCAACCACAGAAATTACAACCGCAGTCACAACAGCAACTTCTGCAATCATCGACCCTGATATTCTCTATGGAGATGTTGATTTGGATGGTACTGTATCCTTGACGGATGCAATTCTATTAAACAAGTATCTGGCTGGAATGGTTGTATTGTCTGATGCTGCACTGGCAAATGCAAACTGCTACTTGGATAAAGACAGCAACCTGAACGAAGATGATACCACATACCTCATGCGGTTTGTTCTCCGTGCTATTAATGACCTTCCATATATCCCTATCCCAGAATAACCAAAAATTTTCTTTTTGAAATTCGCCGCTGGAAGTTCTCCGGAATCTTCCAGCGGCGAATTTTTTTACAAAAAGGAAACCTGGCTTTTTCTCGAAATTTCCAAAATTCTATTGACGAAACTACAAAAAAGTAGTACAATGATAGGGAACAATCAAATCATTGGAGGTTTTTCCTATGGCAAAGAAATTTATTGTAGAAACATCTGCTAGACACGTTCACCTGACCGCAGAAGCATTTGCAACCCTGTTCGGCGAAGGCAAGGAACTGACCGTTAAGAAAATGCTCTCTCAGCCGGGACAGTTCGCAAGTGAAGAACGGGTTACCATCGTAGGCCCGAAGAAGTCCCTGCCGAACGTTTCCATCCTCGGCCCGTTCCGGAAGGCAAATCAGGTAGAACTCTCTGCAACTGATGCTCGTTCCATCGGCATTGTTGCTCCGATTCGGGAATCTGGCGATGTTGCTGGTTCTGGTGCATGTAAGATCGTTGGTCCAGAAGGCGAAATCGAAATTTCTGAAGGTGTTATCGTTGCAAAGCGTCACATTCATCTGACTCCGGCAGACGCTGAAGAAATGGGCGTAAAGGATAAGGACGTTGTATGGGTTCGTCTGGATACAGACGGCAGAAAGGCAATCCTGGGCGATGTTGTTTGCCGTGTTTCTGATTCTTATGCACTGGCAATGCACATTGATACTGATGAATCCAATGCAGTATCTGCTCCGAGAGAACTGTACGGTGAAATCGTAACCGTAGACTAAGTACCTAACAAAATTTTGTACAGAAAAATCCCCGTATCCTGCGGATATTTCCCAACGGATACGGGGTTTTTTTGTTATGTGTATGATGATGTATCAGGATGTCAAAATCAACGGCAAATCTTCTTCCCGTAACCAATGCAGAATGTCCCACATCTGCGAATCTGGAACGGCAATGCATCCGGCGGTACTGGATGCCCCTGCGGTGCAGTGCAGGAAAATGGCTGAACCTGCTCCGGGAACAACTGGGTCACAGTTATAATTCACCACCACGGCATAATGATAGCTACTTGCATAATCGATCAGATGTTCGGCACTGTTCCAATTGATTTCCGTTGTTTCCTGCCACTGATTATAGACCGGAGAAGCAGGGTCATCCACCCAGTAACAATTCTCGTTCAACTGCCGATATGGAATGGATAAATCTGTAAGTGGGTCTGTTCCAAAGGCAAACCCCAACGAAAACAGCCCTTTTGGCGTGCAAGAGATTCCCTCTCGACTGTTTTCAGAAACGCCATTTGTTCCCACGCAACCATTGGATACAAAATCCATCTGCCAGCCCTGTTCTCCTGCTGAAAATCCATAGACAACCGCAGAGCAGCCGCTTGAAACCACAGCAATCAGCTGTTTGCTGTCCCCCAAATCAGAAATTAGATAGCCATTGTTTTCCAAAATGGTTGCCAACTCTGCACAAACTGTGATGGTTGTTGTTTCCATAGCGGTTGAAATAGTCGTTGCAGTGGTTGTGCTTGTCATACTTGTTGAAACAGTGGTCGTTTGCGTTTTCATCTCCAATTCCGTTGTAGTGGAATCTGTTGACTCGATGGAAACCGTTGTGGAATGCTGCGGTTCTTGTGCAGATTTCTGATGCAGCAGAACCCCAAAGCATCCAATTCCAATCAGCAACAGTCCAATGACAATGCTCAAAAGAATCCAAATTCGTTTTTGTTCCGGTGTATTGGGACGTATCACAAAATCATCTCCCTTTTTCTGTTAGCATAGCACAATCTAAAAAATCTGTCAAGCAGGCGGCATTTGTCGAAAAAATCGCCGCTTTGCTTGCATTTCCCCCGCAGATATGCTATACTAATCATATTGATTTCGTATTTTGAAAGGAGTATTCATGATTACTGTATCCAACGTCAGCCTCCAATTCGGCGGCGACACCCTCTTTAAGAACGTCAACCTGCAATTCAACGCCGGAAACTGCTACGGGGTCATCGGTGCAAATGGTGCTGGAAAATCCACGTTCCTGAAAATTCTATGCGGTGTCTTGCCACCCACAACCGGAGAAGTTACCATCCCGAAAGAACTCCGGATGAGCGTTTTGAAGCAAGACCACTTCGCCTATGATGCCTACACCGTTCTCGACACGGTGATTATGGGCAATGAACGGCTCTATGCCATCATGCAGGAAAAAGATGCCCTGTATGCAAAGCCGGACTTCTCGGAAGAGGACGGCAACCATGCGGCGGAACTCGAAGCCGAATTTGCAGAACTGAACGGCTGGGAAGCGGAATCGGATGTTTCCAAGCTCCTGCAAGGACTGGGACTTTCCGAAGATTTGCTGTACCAGACCATGGGCGACCTCTCCGGTAACGAAAAGGTGAAAATCCTGCTCGCACAGGCACTGTTCGGCAATCCGGACATCATTCTCATGGACGAACCGACCAACCATTTGGACATTGATGCCATTACCTGGCTGGAGGACTTTCTTTCTGAATATTTCGGAACGGTCATTGTGGTTTCCCATGACCGCCATTTTTTGAATAACGTCTGCACCCACATTGTTGACATCGACTATACGCAAATTAAAATGTATGTCGGCAACTATGAATTCTGGTATGAGTCCAGCCAGATGATGCAGCGGATGATTCGCCAGCAAAACAAAAAGACCGAAGAAAAGATTAAGGAACTCAAAACCTTTATCGAGCGGTTCTCTGCCAACAAATCCAAATCCCGTCAGGCAACCTCCCGCCGAAAATTGCTGGACAACCTCACTGTGGAACAGCTGCCAGCCTCCAGCCGCCGCTATCCGTTTATCGGATTCGACATGGATCGGGAACTGGGAAAAGAAGTGTTACAGGTCAACGGCATTTCCAAGACGGTAGACGGTGTGAAGCTGCTGAACAATGTTAGCTTTACCCTGAGCCGTACGGACAAAGTTGCCTTCATCGGCGAAAGTGAACAGGCAATTACCATGCTGTTCAAAATCCTGATGGAAGAAGAACAGCCAGACGAAGGTACATTCAAGTGGGGCGTTTCCACTTCCACTTCTTACTTCCCTGTGGATAACTCTGTTTATTTCAACGACTGTGACCTTTCCATTTTGGATTGGATTCGGCAGTATTCCAAAACAGATGAAACCGAAACGTATCTTCGGGGCTTCCTCGGTAGAATGCTGTTCTCCGGCGATGATATTTATAAGCCGGTCAAGGTCTTGTCTGGTGGAGAAAAAGTCCGCTGCATGTTCTCTCGGATGATGCTGTATCATTCTAACGTGTTGCTGTTAGACCGCCCAACCAACCATCTGGATTTGGAAAGCATTACTGCTGTAAACAATGGCTTGACCGCATTCAAGGGCGTTGTCATTCTGTCCTCACACGACCACGAAATTTTACAGACGGTTGCAAACCGCATCATTGAAATCACACCAGACGGCTGTCTGGACAGACA
>ENA-USUJ01003178-USUJ01003178.1-human-gut-metagenome-genome-assembly--contig:-NODE-3178-length-11340-cov-7.981355_pt1 | contig 11340 bp, 7 predicted proteins | sample MGYA00250061_ERZ773398 | MGnify/ENA primary metagenome ERZ773398 (study PRJEB29103, sample SAMN06111992) | human gut metagenome | biome: human gut; feature: ankylosing spondylitis patient; material...
ACGAACTTCACCGCGTGCGTTCAGCTTTTCGGCTGCGGCGTTCATCTCTGCGGTGGACAGCTTGCGGGTCTGAACCACGAATACGCCCTCAGCAGGCTCGGTCAGACTCTCAACCGGCAGCAGCTCCTCAACATCCTTCTGTGCACCCTTGAAGCGAACGTACCATGCACTCTGCAGGGTATCCAGCGGACGGAGCAGGTGCTTGGAGCCATCGCCCCAGAAGATACGGCGGCGTTTGTCCTTGTGCTCGATGCTGTCCAGCATATCGGCAACAACAGCGGAAGCAGTAGCCAGCTTGCCGGCGCCCTTGCCGTAGAACATAACCTCACCGGTCGCATTGCCGTCGATCATGATGGCGTTGAATACGTCCTCAACAGCGGCCAGCGGGCTTTCCTTGTGGATGAGATGCGGTGCAACATAAGCGTAAGCGGTGCCGTCCTCGCAGCGGACCGAGCGGCCCAGCAGCTTGATAACGCAGCCCAGCTTGTCGGCGTTTGCTACGTCCTCGAGGGTGATCTTAGTGATGCCCTCGCAGGAAACCGTATCCGGGTCGAACTTGTCGCCGTAGGCGAGATCGGACAGGATGCAGATCTTGCGGCAGGCATCGTGGCCCTCGATGTCGGCGGTCGGGTCCTTCTCGGCGTAGCCGTTGACCTGCGCCTGACGCAGCGCGTCCTCGAAGGTGACGCCGTTGTGGATCATCTGGGTCAGAATGTAGTTGGTGGTGCCGTTGAGGATGCCGCAGATCTGGTTGAACTCGTTGGCAGCGAGGCACTGGAGCATCGGGCGGATGATCGGGATGCCGCCGCCGACGGACGCCTCGAACATGTAGTTGACGCCATGTTCCTCGGCGATCTTGAGCAGCTCGTCACCCTTCGTCGCGACGAGCTCCTTGTTGGAGGTGCAGACGCTCTTGCCGGCCTCGAGGCAGCGCTTGGTGAACTGATAGGCTGCGCCCACGCCGCCCATGACCTCGGCAACGACCGTTACCTCAGGGTCGTTCTCGATGACGGAGAAGTCGGTAACGAATTTATGTCCGTAGGGCAGAGAGGAAAAATCGCGCAGATCGAGCACATACTTGACCTCGACCGGCTCGCCGACCGTGCGCGCAATCTTCTCGGCGTTCATCTCGAATACCTCGTACACGCCGGAACCGACCGTTCCGTGTCCCATGATTGCTACTTTTACCATTGTGATAATTCCTTTCCGTGGGAGAATTTATTGCAGTTTATCATTCGGAAGCAAGGATCTCGACCTTGTTCACGCCCTCGAGCTGCTCTGCGCGGTGCAGCAATTCCTCGACCGAATATTTCATTTCGCCCGTTCGCGCGGCGATCGTGACCGATGCCTGACCGCGCATGGGGATGGACTGGTTGACCGTCATGAGGTTCGCACCCGACTTCGCCATCAGTCCGAGGATGCTCGAGAGCATACCCGGCTGGTCGTGCAGCATGAAGTGGAACGTAACGATGCGGTCGGTCGTCGCCTCGACGATCACCTTCGTAGAGATGATGTCCTTTCCCTCCTCGACGGCCTTGACCGCCGACTCGAAAGGCTCGTGCTGCACCAGTTGCAGCCCGTGCGAATTGTAAATCAACGTATAACCGGCGATGCCCGTTTCGGAATGGTACGCCTTGGAAAATCCGCCGTCGATCATCAGCAGCTTGCCGCCGGCCTTGATGGGACTTTCGCCCTTGCAGGTCTTCACGGGCACGTGTCCCGAAATGATATGGGATTTCTCTGGATCGAGTCCGAAAGCCGAAAGAATCATACTGCACATCTTCGTATCATCCAAATGCTTGTAATAAGCTCCCTTCTCCTCGTGGTGCGTCTTCTTGTCCTCGATCAGGTAACGCTCCAGCGTTGCCATCTTGGCCTTGTCGAAGAACGGGGATTCGGGGCCGCACCACAAGTACCACATGTAATCGAGCGCCATCTGCTGACTCTTGGCCCCATTGCCACCGAAATAGGCCTCCCGGGTCAGGCGGTCCAGTTTGTCCAGCAGGCTCCGTCCGGCATAGGGTTTTCCGTCCACGATGACTGTTTTGAACTCCCCTTCGTCGGTCATCGGAATCGAAGCGTGGTACATCAGGTTCGAATTGACGATCAGATACATACTGCCCTTCGAAAAGAGCAGCCGGATATGTTTCTGTAGTTTGTCGCTGTTCAGGAACGAGGCTTGCAACGTACGAATAAGCTGATCTTCGCCCGGAGTCAGCTTATAAGGATCCCGGGGATCGACCGTCGGAAAGTCGGCGTCCTTCAAGGGATAATCCTTGCCGTCGATCTCGATGGTTCCCTTCTCGTAGTCGATTTTCTCCAACAAAGCCCGCCCCTCCATCTTGTATTCGGGATGGCGCTTGATCATCTGTCCCTCGATCTTGAACTGGATCACCGAAATCGCCTTGTGCATCTGGGCCATCAGCAGTACATCGCGCTCCGTAACACCCGAATTCTGCATCACTTTGGGCTGGTAGGGCTTGCAGGGTGAGTTCTCATAAACTTCCATGGCGAAGCGGGCCAGCGGCAGCAGATTGATGCCGTAGCCGTCCTCCAACACGTCGAGATTGTCATAGCGGGCCGACACACGGATCACATTGGCGATCGAAGCTAAATTCCCCGCCGCAGCGCCCATCCAAAGAATGTCGTGATTGCCCCACTGGATATCGTACATCTTGTACTGGGCCAGCGTATCGAAAATGAAGTGCGGACCGGGCCCCCGATCGAAAATATCGCCGATGATATGCAGACGGTCGATCGTCAGGCACTGGATCACATTGCTCATGGCGATAATGAAAGCATCCGCCCGTCCGATCGAGATGATCGAATTAAGAATCCCGTTGAAATAACTCTGTTTGGGCGATCCCGGCGAATCGGATTCGTGGAGAAGCTCCTGAATGACATAGGAAAAATCCGGAGGCAGCATCTTGCGCACCTTCGAGCGGGTGTATTTGACCGAAACGGCCCGGCAGACCTCTGTCAGCTGGTTGAGCGTAACCTTATACCAGTCGTCCAGATTCGATTCCTTCTGCTTGATGAGTTGCAGCTTCTCGGCGGGATAGTAGATCAGCGTACAAAGCTCCGTCATTTCGGATTCGCGCAAAGTATTGTTGAAAACCTCGTGCACCTTTTGCCGGATCACGCCCGAAGCGTTCTTCAGCACGTGGCGGAAAGCCTCGTATTCACCGTGAAGGTCCGTAAGGAAATGCTCGGTACCTTTGGGAAGGTTCAGAATAGCCTCCAGGTTGATGATTTCAGTCGTAGCGTCGGCAATGGTCGGGAATTTCTCCGAAAGCAAATTGAGGAATTTCAAATCGGCCGCCGAATATGTCTTGTTCACAGATACACTCATTGCAATAAACATTTTGGGCAATTATATATTTCAATGTACCATCATCCGAGATCGCAGCATCGCAAGGGTCGCCTATTCGCAGCTTGTGGCTGCGTCTGTAATGCAATTCTCCCCGACATTCCCTCCTCGGAGGGACTTGGCGCTACATTCCCAAAGAGATCCACCAAAGTATATCATTGCGATATTTTTTACTAAATTAAATACTTTTCCACAAAGTGCCAAATATTTCGGACTCAATTCCCGGAATTTCCTCCAGCTGCTCCTCCCCGGTTCCGAAAGACGCAAAAAAAGATTCCCGAAATTACTTCGGGAATCTTCGGTTTCGGTCAGCGGCCGAATTACAACACGCTAACGATTTTCATCGAATTTACGGTCTTCGGACACATCTTGCCCACCGAACTGAAAGCTACGGAAGAGATTCCGCTCTTCGAATTAGACTCGGGGAAAAGTTCCTCCACCGGACTGAGGTTAGCCTTGCTCACCTCGAACGGTTCACATCGGTAAATATTACCATACTCTCCGGCCTCGTTCTGTGCTACGATATAAGCGTAAACCATAAGGCCCTCAGGAAGCTTGACTATATCCATCATAGAAGTATCTGCATCAAAGCCCATACTCATAATGTAAGACAAAACCACGTCGTCAGACTCACCCGAAAAATCCACATCGGTCACCAGCATATTCCAAACCTCGGCACACTCTTCGGAGAACTGGGGTACGTATCGCAAGAAATAGGCACCTCCGTAATCATCGGGCTTATACGTAGTCGGATCAATGGACGAAGCCTCCTCACCGTCATACAGACGGACATCCACGCTCTCCACCGTAGCATCCGAAGCGACATATTCCAACGTTTCAAAGTCCTTCACGCTGACATCCGTCGTCGGACGACCGTACTCATCCATACCGCACACGAATACGACATACCCCGTTTTAGGCAGCAAACCAGTAAAAGTGAACTCCTCCAAATCACCCGTCATCCGCTGTTTCTTCATAAACTCGGAAACAGACATCTGGTAAGCCTTGGCCAAGTTAGCGATAAAAGAAGGGAGCAGCTCTTTCAGTATCGCGGGGTCGTTTTGACATTCCGAACTATACTCTTCAGCTGTCAGCGCATAGAAGAAATAGGGCACCTTCTTATCGGAAGGAGTAAAACTCATTGTTACGGACGTCGATTTAGGCTCAACCGTCCATTCGAAAGTACAATTCTCCTCCTCCAGGCCGGGCAACGTTTTCGTCGTAAACTCGGCAACGATTCCGTTAGCGACAATTTCAAGGTTCTCATTGACACCGGCAACGACAACCGAGTAGGATGTACCCGCCGACAAACCGGGGACATCCAATTCCAAAGGAGTTACACTACCATGCAACCGTCCCTGCTGAGTAAGCACATTGTAAATATCAGCAACAGTGGCTCCCTGCGACATATATTCCGCCTTATAATAGTTGATGACACCTTTCGCAATATCATTATCCGTAATTCCGGGAATTTGCTGCTCCAGGAACGCCGTCTCAAACACCACAGCCATAAAAGACTGGGACTTGGCATTCTCTGTAATCGCCTCGAACGTAGCAACCGAACTGTAATAAGACGTGTCGGAGAACGTCACCTTATATTCGCTCTCGACAGGATCTCCTCCCGTTCCGTTATTGCCACCGCCACCGGTGGTTTTATTTTCGTCGTCGCTACAACCGGCCAACGTCGCGAATGCTGCCAAAGCAGCCAACATAAACATTTTGATTTTCATACGTATTAAAAAATTATTGGGTTTATTTATGCAAATTTCTTCGTTCCTGCTCCTCATTTATTCAAAGGGCATCGTTGCAAATATAGAAATTTATTTCGAATCGGCCTGAAAAATCGGATAAAAAAAACAACATTTCCTCCGCTTTGCGAGCGATTCCGGCATACTCGCAGACTTTATTCACGAATAGAACGGAATAAAGGTCGCTCTTCGTATAAAAGAGATGGCTTTCTTTGAATACGGGACAACCCGATATCCTCCCGCCACCGGTTGCGGATCTCCTCCGCAGCATATCCCTCGACAACCATCCGGCACACATATTCCACCCCGCCTCGTATCGTTCTTCGAGAATCGGTCCGTCGATGAGCATTCCGTTGAGATTGGGCCGCTCCGGGCCAATGGCTTCCCGCTCGAAACCTACGCAGGCATCCAATCGCTCTATATAATTTAGGTATAACACGCCCGCATCCAACCTGTTCACGCCACCTCGAACGAGTGCATCGCCTCGTCGGAAGGCCTCCGCGTGTTCCCGTCGCAGAGCGACCGGATCGGAATACCCGTCGCCGCATCGACGGAACCACCCATGTGCTCTCCGGGATCGGCCGTTCCCCGGAATCCGTGCTCCGGAGCGAAGATTGCAGTCACATCGAATCCCCTCGCGTGCAGAATATCAACCAAATGCCGTTCGCCGATCATCGAAGTATGATTCGCAAGCAAGGCCACACGCTTCCCTGCGAGCCGGGGATAATACATCGCCGTATCGGTCGTACCGACCCATACGGACTCCTTCGGAACCAGGCTGATCGCATCCGACAGTAAATTCCGCGCTGCGACGGCATCTGCCGCCTGTCCGGAAGCGACAGATACGAAAAAACGGATAAACCTAAAAATATCAGTCAATCAAAAACAGAAAATTTACTATCTTTGATTAACTGAACTTATACCATATAAAAATGAAAAACCGTCTGATCCAATTTTTGCCGGTATTGCTTATCGCTTTTGTTTCTTTTGCTACACTCGGAATCGTTCAAGCCCAAAACCGTAACCCTTGCGCAGACACTCCAGATGCGGAGCGACTACTCTCTGAACTCACTACGGCATGCTCCGAGCAGTCTTCGGAAAAAATCGAAAAATTCATCGAAAAATGGGAGCAGGAAAGCCGAACCGCGGCGATATACGACACAAACGATAAGCTAACAACAACTGTTTATCAACTTTTGGACTACCTAATGGAAAAATATTATTTCAATAACAAAGAACTCTCTCCGGACAAACAGGGGCGGATCGTCAACGGCAACTTGGTTTTTCCGGGAGAAGTTCCCGTCTATATTTTAAGTGACGAAGAATATCTCGATTGTTTCCGTCCTGAAGACTTATCGTCGCATCGATGGTTTTCCCAAATGGATTATACACCGCAACGAATCATCAAAGGGTACCGTCCCTGCAATGCGCCTCAACAAATTCGGTTCTTAAAACTCATTCCATCTTACAAAAAAGCCATTGACAGTTTTATCGACTCCGAAGTCAAAAAGTCGAAAAGCTTTATTTATTCACAACATGCTCTCAACTTTTATACAAGTAAATTTCCCCTATCATAATCACATAATTATTACAACACCTTTGGAAAACTTACATAAACCTATACTTTGCAATTCTTTTAAATTTTGTCTCTTTTTTTCTGATACATCTAAATATTTAAAAGCATCAATATAACATCTAAAATCATCTTCAATTTCCATCACAAACCTCCTTATATATAACTTTTATTAATCACTCTATTTCATTATTTTTTAATAACCTTAATTATTTATTTTAATACATTGCTACTTTAATAGATCTTTCATTTCGTACATAATCTTTTTCTTAATAAGCATGTTATCCTTACTTTCTTCTACGTTTTCCATATTTTCTAAAGTTGCATTTACAAAAATATTTTTAGCATTTACCTGATTTATATACCTATATCCAATTTTAGGACTTTTTGTATATATTACTGTTCCTTCCACCTTTTCATTATTTACTTTTTCTATCACCTCTTCCACTTTTCCAGTTATAATTTCCACATCTTTTCCTATATTTTTTTCTTTTTCGAATTCTTCTTGCGCTTCTTTCCTTAGTTCCTCATTTTCTACGTATATATATAACTTACTACTTCTTTTTATATTCTCATTTTTCACTTTGTTTTCATATGTATATATTACCTTATCACACTTTTCATAGTCACATTCTTCATATGGTACTATATTTATTATATTTTCTGATATATTAAATTTTTTTATTGCTTCTTTTATTATATACATTATTAAATGCTTATCATCATCCTCATTATATTCTACATCTGATACTATTAGTGCATTTCTTGTTCTTATTGCTCTTATTATATATCTTACTACCTCTTCCACATCGTATGCTTCTAAGGCTACTATTCCAATTCCAGTTTCATACGTCACTTCTACAAAATTATCTTCTCTCTTTCTTAAATTTACTTGTCTTTTATACCTACACGTTTTTTCTATTTCATCTTTTATTGCTTTTTCTATATCTTCATACGTTTTTTCTCTTTCTAGATATTTCATTAATTCTTCTATTTCTTTTTTATTTTCCTTTATTCTTTCTAATATATAATTTTTTACCCTTACATCAAGTTCACTATCGTTTACTAAAACATAGTCATTATATGCTCTTCTTGCTCTTTTAATTTCTTTTTCCATCATAGTATCTAACCTTACCTTTCAAGACTACTATCCAAATCTATTTTTGTCTTCTGATACCCTCTTTCCTCTAATATCTTTAACATCTTTTCTACTTTTTTTATTTCTTCTTTTAACTTTTCCACATTCGGTCTTACCACAACATTTTTCATTTCAATGTCACTATTTTCAAATGTGTCATTTTCTTCACTTAGTATTTCTACTAGTCCCTTTTCTTCCATTCTCTTCGTATTTATGTATGACGTATCTTTTGTTGCTTCATATCTTACTGTCTTTTGTTTTTCTCCCATTTCTATTAGTTTTTTATACATCACATATGCAAGTTCAAATGTTGCTGCTTTTGTATCTGTTTCTATCTTTTCGTTTCTTTGTGAATTTGTTCCTCCTACCATTGCCATATCTGGTATATAATATTCATTTTCTCTTTCTTCTCCTATTACGTACCAATCTCCATCTCTACTTAAACTTACTTCCATTTTCTCTGGATCTATTTCATATCTTTCTGCTATTTGATCATAATTATCACAATCTTGTAATACTTGTTGCTCTTTTCTAAACACTGCTCCTTCTACTTTTTTTATTTTTTCTACATACTCTTTATATATTTTATTTCCTTTACATTCCACTATTTCCCTCATATTTTCATATATTACTGGTACTTCTATATCCTCTTTTTTCTTTCCTTTTCTTCTTTTTTCTATTTCTTCTTTTTCTATTTCTTCCATCGATGCCAATATCACTTGCTTTTCACCCGAATCTATCCAGGCATTTCCGCTCGCTGATTCACCTTTATATATTTTTTTCTCTTCTTTTGGTAGTATTATTTCTTTGGCTTCTTTTAATCTTCCATCCTTTAATCTATATTCTATTTCTTTTAAATCGTTATACGTATTAAGTCCAACTGTTACTTCCTTTAATACTACTTCGTCATATACTTCTTGACTTATTTTTCCTTCTTTCAGTAATCCTTCCATTACCTTTTTATCCGCTCTTATTGCTTTTTCTCCTGCTTCTTGATATATTTCTAGTATCTCTTTTTCATCTTCATTTGACATTTTTTTATGTATATCATTATTTATCTCTATATTATCAAAACATATTCTTCCGTTATTTCTCCATACCCATGATTGTCCTACTACTGCATTTGTGCCTGTTTCTTCTATTACAAATATTGCTCCATTTCTTTCTGTTGAACCATGTTGCATTGATCCTTCTCCTACATCTCCTGATTTTTGACAACATGTTGTTACATTTCCTACAAACAAATTTAATGGTTCATCTGCCCTTAATATTCTTCCTTTATATTTTTTGTTATTTGCATTTACCTGTGGAATTGTTGTTCCTTCTCTTTTTTTCGTTTTTTCCCATATTTCTTGTACATGCTCAAATTTCTCTTTTCCTAGCCCTGCTCTTGCTGCTACATCTGCAAACCTTTCATTTCCTAGCTTTACATTTTCATACTTTCTATTATTTAATATTTGCATGTAATTTTCTAAACTTAATTCTCCTCTTTCGTATTTTTTCTTTACATACGGATCATTCACTATACTTTCAAAATTATTATGCATTCTTGACAGCTCTCTATATACTTTTGGATCTTCTAGTATTTCTCTTTTATTCTTTGAATAAAATTTTCTAAACTCTTCTGAATACGGCTCCTTCATTTCAGAAAACATCGATTCTATTTGTAAATATGTTATCACTCCCGGTACACTCTTTTCTCGTAATAGTTCAAATGCCTTACCTTCATCTATTCCTTGTTTTACAGTTGCTATATAACTTGATTCTAACTTTATTCCTAGTTTTTTCTCCAAATTCTCATATTCTTCTTTACTTAATTCTTCTGGTACCCCTAATACTTTTCTTATCCATCCTTTTCCAATCTTTTCTTTTTGCTCTTTTAAAGTTTGCGTTAAACTTTTCTGTAACGTTTCTTCTACACTTTTGTTCTCTAAAAACTCTTTAGTAATTTGAAGTATTTTTTCTTCTTGATTAATTATATGAGGTGAATAATACGTTCCTCCATTTTCTCTTGTTCTTGCTAGTTCTTCTTTTATCTTATTTATTATTTCCTCTTTATTATATATTCCTTCTCCTTCTTTTAAACTCTCTTTTATTTTTGTCTCTATTATTCTTCTTACTGGTTCTTGCTGAGATGCTAATCTATCATTTAATAATGCTACTAGTTCATTTCTTGTCTTATCTAATTTTTCTTCTGATAAATTTCCTACTATTGTTTTTAATTTTCCTTCCATTTTCAAAACTACTTCATCTGAATTTTTTATTCCACTTTTCTCTAATGAAATTTTCATAACATCAGACATTTTTAAATTTTTTACATCACTTTCTTCTAGTATCTCATTTATATTTTTATATACTTCAAACTGTATATTTTTTCCTTTTTCTTGATATTCCTTTAAATCTACTGCTTTAAATAGCTCTATTACTGCTCCTGTTTCTCCCTTTAATTTGTATTTTCTATCAAACAGTTCATTTAATCTCTCATCGTACTCAAGCCCATACTTTTCTACTTCTTCTTTACTTAAGTTTGGTATTTCAACTAGTTTTTCAGTTTCCTCTAGTCCTATTGACTTTATCATTTGGTGATAGAATATATCCATTTGGATTTCATCATTCACTTTAAATTTTGCTTTTTCTTTTATCCTTTCTATGGCTTTAGCATTTTCAAACATCATATTTTTAATTTCTTCACTATCTCTAACATCCTGGTCTATATACCCATATACGTTAACATTAGTTTTAAGACACTTTTGGACCATTTTTAGGTATTCTTCTGGACATTTTTTTATTATTCTTTCATCTACATATTGAAAATCACTTACATTTTTTTCTACAGCACATTGTGCCATTTTTAGGTATTCTTCTGGGTACTTTTTTATTATCCTTCCATCTACATATTGAAAATTTATTTCATAATCTTCTATAGCTTCCTGTGCCATTTTTATATATTCTTCTGGATATTTTTCTATTAGTCTTTCATCTACATATTCCAAACTATAACTTTTATACTTTACAGCTTCTTGTGCCATCTTTAGGTATTCTTCTGGATACTTTTCTATTATTCTTACATCTACATATTCTAAATTATATTTACCTTCTTTTACTACCTCTTGTGCCATCCTTAGATACTCTTCTGGGTACTTGTCTATTATCCTTTCATCTATATATTGTAAATTATAACTTTCATATTTTACAGCACTTTGCGTCATCTTTAGGTATTCTTCTGGATATTTTTCTATTATTCTTCCATCTACATATTTAAAATTATCCACACACCATTCTACAGCTTTCCATGCCATTTTTAGGTATTCTTCTGGATACTTTTCTATTAGTCTTTCATCTATATATTTAAAATTATCCACACACCATTCTACAGCTTTCCATGCCATTTTTAGGTATTCTTCTGGATACTTTTCTATTAGTCTTTCATCTATATATTTAAAATTATCCACACACCATTCTACAGCTTTCCATGCCATTTTTAGGTATTCTTCTGGATACTTTTCTATTA
>ENA-USUJ01003179-USUJ01003179.1-human-gut-metagenome-genome-assembly--contig:-NODE-3179-length-11337-cov-7.247336_pt1 | contig 11337 bp, 9 predicted proteins | sample MGYA00250061_ERZ773398 | MGnify/ENA primary metagenome ERZ773398 (study PRJEB29103, sample SAMN06111992) | human gut metagenome | biome: human gut; feature: ankylosing spondylitis patient; material...
AAATGTCTTGGGCTTCGCGGATCGCATCTAATCCGTTCCTATATGGCATCTGGATGTCCACCAGAGCCAGATCGAAATAATGGTTCTTTAACGCTTCGATCAGAGACATTCCGTTAGATACTTCTGTGATATCTTCCGGCTGGATACCGAGCTCCAGCCAGAACAGCCGGATAGACTGGCGTACTAAAGATTCATCATCTGCAATTAATATTTTCATGAATTTACAGCCTCCGTTACTTTTTTTAGTTTAATCGTGGTGCAGGTGCCATTTCCAATGGAACTTTGGATCTCCATGGTACTTTCTGGTGAGTAGGAGGAAAGCCGCTCTTTTACATTGCGGATACCGATGCCGCCTTCCTCCAGCTGACCGATATCAAAACCAGTGCCATTATCAGAAATGGTGATCAGTAAAGCTTCCTCCTCCAGCTCACTGATCTTGATTTCAATGAGACAAGGATGGGTGCAGGGCTCGATACCGTGGCGGATGGAATTCTCCACAATTGGCTGCAGCAGCAGCTTGGGGATGTTCCAGTCATTCTGATAAATGGCAATGTCAAAGGTACAATTCAAACGGTCATTAAAACGCAGCTTCTGCAGGGCACAATAATCCTCTAACGTAAGCTGTTCGGGGCGTGCGCGTTCATCAAGACCGGCTGACTGCAGCGCGGTCAGGACCTGTGCCTTGGGCAGGTGCAGGCCGTTGGCGATGGCGTTGGCGGCGGTCTTGCGGCGCTGCCCGAAGGCTGCGCGGATAAGGGCAAAGTAGCCGTCCTCATCTTCCACCTGCACTGCGGGGGTAGGGCGGATGTCCATCCGGACCACGGCGCTGGTCACCTTGGGGGCCGGGTAGAAGCTGCCCGGCGCAGCGGTGAACATCATCTTCGACTTTGCATAGTAGCTCACCGCGCAGCTGATGGCGCTGGAAGCGCGGGTGCCGGGGGCTGCTGCCAGACGGTCGGCGGCCTCCTTCTGGACCATGACGGTCAGGCTCTCCACAGGCAGGCGGTCGCCCAGCAGCTTCATGACGATGGGGCTGGTGATGTAATAGGGCAGGTTGGCGCAGACGGCCACCGGCATTCCGGGGAACTCCTCCTCGATGAGGGCGCGGAGGTCCACCTTGAGCACATCGTTCATGACCAGCTTGAAGTTGTCCACACCGGCCATCGTCTCCTCCAGCAGGGGCGGCAGGCGCTCATCCACCTCAATGGAGACGACCTTTGCGGCGCGTCGGGCCAGCTCACGGGTCAGCACACCGATGCCGGGGCCGATCTCGATGACGCCATAGCGCCGATCCACGCCGCTGGCATCCACGATCTTGAGGGGCAGACCGGGGTTGATGATGAAGTTCTGGCCAAAGCCCTTGGACAGGGCAAAATCATATTTCTCGCACAGGGCGCGGACGTAAGACAGGTCGGTCAGCTCCGGCATAAGTTCCATCCTTTCTTTGGGCAAAAAGGCCTCCGGCAGGAGCGCCGGGGGCCTTTGCGGTATCTGGTTTCGTTTATTCTGCGGTGGAAGAGGCCGTTTCCTCGCTGGAAGCGGCACTTTCGGCAGCGGTCTCACTGGACGCAGCGGCCTCCGAAGAAGCTGCCTCGGCAGCCGCGCTGTCGGCTGCGGTGCTGTCGGAAGCAGCTTCGCTGGAAGCTGCCTCGTTGACACCGCTGACGGTGGTGGTGCCGCTCATCTGCTGCGCCGTGCTGACAGCGCGCTGGATCTGCGGGTCGTTCTCAACGGTGTAGTCGTAATACGCGGTCTGCTCATCCGCCGTCAGCGGGCGGTCCACATCCACGCTCAGGCCGGTGCCGTCGAAGCAGCTGCCGTCGCCGCAGATGAGCTTTGCCACGGTGATGACCACGGCACTGCCATCGGAAAGGCGCTGCGGGCTGCTCTGGATGGTGCCCTTGCCCATCGTGGTGGTACCCACCAGGCGGGCACCGTTCAGGGTGCGCAGACTGCTGGCGAACAGCTCGGCCGCGCTGGCGGTGTTGCCATTGACCAGGCAGACCATGGGCAGGCTGACATACGAGTCGCCGGTGCTGCTGCCCAGCACGGTGCGGGTGCCGTTCTGATCCTCGGCATAGGCCAGCGTCCCTTCCGGGGCCACGAGGTCGATGCAGCTGAGGGCATCGTCCAGCAGGCCGCCGCCGTTGTCGCGGAGGTCGAAGACCAGGCTCAGGGCATTGTTGGCGCTCAGACTGCGGATGGCGTAGTCCAGCTCACTGGGGGTAGAGGCATCGAACTGACGGATCCTGATATAACCCACATTGCCCTGCAGCATCTGGAAATCCACCGTTGTGGTCGAGTAGCCGGAATGGGTCAGGTCTACGGTGTGCTCGGTCGCCTCGCTGTCCAGCCAGGTCACATTGACGCTCATGCCGGACTCGCCGCGCAGGCGGGTCTGGATGGCATCCACACCGCCCAGGCTCTTGACATCGGTGCCGTCCACGGCGGTGATGTAGCAGCCCACCGTGATGCCAGCTTCCTTGGCCGGGGATTCGTCGTAGACCTTGGTCACCTTGGCATAGCCGGACTGGTCCACGGCCAGTTCCACGCCGATGCCCAGCAGGGTGCCGTTCTGGGCGTTCATCAGGTCCGTGTATGCGGAGGCCGTATAATACCGGGCGTATTTATCGCCGGTGCCCAGCAGATAGCCTGCGGTCAGGCGGTCGTACAGGGTGGTCTCGTCGATCTGGTAATAATCGTTGCTGCGGACGTAGCGGTCCACCTCGGCGATCTTATTGTACATGCTCTCCTTTTCCTTCACGCTGGAAACGGTGCTGTCGAACAGGCGCATCGCCACCAGCATCGTGATGGAAAAGGTCACCGTCATGGCAAGGATCACGATGCTGACCGCCATGCCAACAGAGATTTTGCGATTCATTGTGTGGTTTCCTCCTCGGTCAGACCAGCAGCATCACGACCACGCTGCCCAGCAGAGAGAGGGTGAACACCCCTGCCAGGATCAGGCAGCCCCAGCGCAGGATGCGCTTGCGTTTTTCTTCGTTCATAGGACCGAACGGCCTCCTTTGATACCATCAGGAATTATCTCATGGGAATATAACTTCTAGGATTCACGGCATTGGCCTTGGAACCGCCCTTCCAGACTTCAAGGTGGAGGTGGTTACCGGTGGAGTTGCCGGTGCTGCCCACATAGCCGATGATCTCGCCCTGCTGGACATATTTGCCCGCAGAGGTCGCCACCGAGCGCATGTGGCCGTACAGCGTGCTGTACTGGTTGCCATCCGACATCTTGCCGTGGTAGATAATGACATAGTTGCCGTAGCCGCCGCTGGACCAGCCCGCCACCTGCACATAGCCGCTGGCTGCGGCATAGATGGGCGTTCCGGCAGGGGCCGCAAAGTCGGTGCCGGCGTGGAGCTTGTTCACGCCCGTCACCGGGTTCTTGCGCCAGCCGTACTCGCTGGAGATGCGGGTATAGCTCTTGAGCGGGCAGATGAAGCCGGTGAAGCTCAGCTGCGGCTTGGCCGCAGCCGCCTGGGCGATGAGCTTCTGGATCTCCTTCTTGACCGCCTCATAGTTCATCTCATCCGACTCGATGGCTGCCTGCGCATCCTTCTGGGCCTGCTGAGCCTCGGCTGCGCTCATCTTGGCGGCAGCGACGCTGGAGTTCAGCTCCTTCTGCTTTGCGCTCATCTGGTTGTTCTGTGCATCCAGATCTGCCTTTTTGCTCTGCAGGTCTGCCTTCTGCGTCTTCAGCTCGGCTCTCTGCTCTTCGAGCTGGAGCTTGTCGTTTTCCAGCGCCTCCTTCGCGTTGCGCATATTGGTCAGGATCTCGGTATCCTTGACCGAGATGTCCTGCAATGCTTCGTTGAAGGTCAACAGCTCATACAGGTTGGTGACCGAGGAGAGCATCGCCACGCTGCCGCCCTCCCGCAGCTCCTGCATGGCGGCCATGTGGCCCTTGAAGGCGCTCCACTGGGCGTCGATCTCGCCCTGCTTGGCGGTGATCTCCTCCTGCTTGGCGGCGATCTCCTGCTCTTTGGCGGCGATCTCCTGCTCCTTGAGGCCGATGCTGTTCTGCACCTGAGCGATCTGCGTTTTGAGCACACTGATCTGCCCCTGGACCACTGTGACCTTTTCCTTCAGTTCGGATTCCAGAGCCTTGGCGGCCTGTTCTTTCTTTTTGGCGTCGGACAGCTCTTTTTTGTGCTGCTCGATGGATTGGCTCAGCTTGTTCAGCTTGTTCTGCAGGCTGGACATGCTGGTCGCCGCCGCGGCCGGGTAGACCGAAACGGTCAGCAGCAGGCAGGCCATGGCCAGAAACAGGCTGGCCGCCCGCATCGCGCGGCCGGGGTAGCGACTGGGTCTTGCGTGGGCGGGGCGGTGATACAGCCGGAACCCGGCCGAATGTTTTGCTTTCATCGCGGTCTCCCCCTTCGCTTACACATTCAGGTGCTTGCGGATGGAGAACATGCTGCCCAGACCGCCGATGAGCGCACCCGCCGCCAGACTGTAGAGCAGGATCGTCTGCCAGACGTTCTCCACCGGAACGAGGGCCGCACCCATGAGCATCTCCCACAGGCCGCCGAAAGTGCCGGACACCTGCACGATGTAGTAGTAGCCGCCGATACTCGCCGCCGAGGTGATCGCGCCGGAGATAAGGCCCATGGTCAGGCCCTCGATGAAGAAGGGCAGCGTGACCATGGCGTTGGTCGCGCCCACATACTTCATGATCTCGATTTCCCGCCGCCGGGCGAAGACGCTCAGGCGGATGGTGCTTCCCACCGTGATGATGCTGACCGCCATCAGGACGAGGATGACGATCTGCCCGCCCTTGGTCACGGCCCGCTGGATCTCCACGAAGGTGTGCGTCATCTCCACCGGCGCCGAGACACTGTACACGCCGGGGATGGTCTGGAAGGTCTGGCTGATGGAAGCCATCTGGCTGAGGTCGCTCAGCGAGACCCGGTAGTTGGCTTTGAAGGGGTTGTCGTTTTCAAATTCGTCCAGCAGGGAGGCATAATCCGACAGGAAGCCTTTGTAGGCATTCAGGGTGTCCTGCTTGGACATGAACTGCACCCCGCTGACGCCGGGGGTGGAGGCGATGCGCTCGCCCACAGCGGCGGTGGCGGCATCGTCGGCCTCCGGGTCCACGAAAACGACCATCTCGTTCTGCTGGCCCAGATAGTTGACCATGCTGTCCACATTGACCTCGGCCAGGTTTGCAAAGGTGTTCAGCGTCATGCAGACGCTCAGAGAGGCGATGCAGGCAATGGTCATGGCCCAGTGCTTGCCCAGGTTGCGCACACCGCGCCGGGTCAGGAATGCAAAGGTGGAAAGTTTCATACCAGTGCCTCCTTTCCGGTCTCCAGTGTGATCTCGCCGGTCTTCTCCAGGCTGTCCAGCGGCAGCGCCAGATCCGGCTCTGCCTCCCGGTCGGCCGGGATGTCGGAGACGATGCGGCCATCCTTCAGGGTCACGACCCGCCGGTGGAAGCGGTGGACCAGCTCGTGTTCGTGGGTGACGACCAGCACGGTGATGCCCATGCCGCTCACCCGCTCCAGAAGTTCCATCATCTCAAGGCTCAGTTCGGGGTCGATGTTGCCGGTCGGCTCGTCCGCGATGACGAGCTTGGGCGCATGCGCCAGTGCGCGGGCCACGGCCACGCGCTGCTGCTCGCCGCCGGAGAGGAACTCCGGGTAGACGTTGGCCTTGTCTTCCAGATGGACCAGCTCCAGCATGTAGGGCACACGCTCCTTGATCTGTCTGCGGCCGATGTTGGTCACGTGCATGGCGAACGCGATGTTCTCATAGACCGTCATGGTGGGGATGAGGCGGAAGTCCTGGAAGATGATGCCCATCTGACGGCGCAGATAGGGGATCTTGTGGCGGCGGACCTTCGCAACATCCTTGCCGTTCACCAGGACACGGCCCTGGCTGGCCTTCTCTTCCCGGAGGATGAGCTTGAGCAGGGTGGATTTGCCTGCGCCGGAGTGGCCCAGCAGGAAGACGAACTCGCCGTCGTCCACATGGAAGTTGATGTCCTCCAGCGCGGGCTTCGTGCCCTTTTTATATTGCTTGGAAACATGTTCAAAATCGATCATCAGTTTAGTTGCTCCTGACGTAGTTATTTGGTCAGTACCCAAAAAGAACCGGCCAGCATCGGTTGCGAGCGGCCGGTTCCAGCGCCGGCGGCTTTGTGCCGCACAGCGAACATCAATATTTGGCCGGGTTGTTGGACAGGTACTTCTTGACCATCAATGCTACCTTGAAGACGATAGCGTCGTCGAACTCACGCAGGTCCAGGCCGGTCAGCTTTTTGATCTTTTCCAGACGATACACCAGCGTATTGCGGTGGACGAACAGGCCGCGGCTGGTCTCAGAGACGTTCAGGTTGTTCTCGAAGAAGCGCTGGATGGTGAACAGCGTCTCCTGATCCAGGCTCTCGATGCTGCCCTGCTTGAACACCTCGCGCAGGAACATCTCGCACACGGTGGTAGGCAGCTGGTAGATCAGGCGGGCGATGCCGAGGTTGTCGTAGCGGATGATCTGCTTCTCGGTATCGAAGACCTTGCTCACCTCCATGGCGATCTGGGCTTCCTTAAAGGAGGTAGCCAGATCCTTCACATTGGAGATGGGGGTGCCGATGCCCACGACCGCCTTGATGTAATGCTCGCCGGACAGGGTATCCACGATGCTGGCCGCCAGCTTTTCCATGTCGGTGCGGTCGATGCCCTTGCGGATCTCCTTGACCAGAACGGTGTCGGTCTCGCTGATGTTGAAGACGAAGTCCTTCTGCTTATCGGGGAACAGGCTGCTGACGACATCGTAAGCGGAGATATCGCCGCCGCTGGTCACGCGCACGATGAACACGACGCGGGAAACGTCGGTGGCAAAGTGCAGCTCTCTGGCCTTGGCGTAGATATCGCCGGGCAGGATGTTGTCCAGCACCACATTCTTGATGAAGTTGGACTTGTCGAACTTTTCATCGTGATACTGCTTGATGCTCTGCAGGCTGATGGACAGCACCGCCGCGAACTGACCGGCGGTCTCGTCCGCGCCCTCCACGAAGACAGCGTAGTCGTTGTGCTTGGCGCTGGAGAACTGCTGATAGGTGTAGCCATCCCGCACAAAACGGTCGCCCGCTGTCAGGCGCTCCGCCATAAAGCCTTCGCGCACTTCTCCGATCAGGTTCAGCTCCGAGCAGGAGATCACTGCACCGGTCTCATCCACCACGCCGACCACACGGTCGATCGCGTCTTTCATCTGGTAGATCACGCTCTGAAATACTCTATTGGCCATAAATGGATACCCCTTTTCCTCTTTTGTGCAAGCCGCAGGGGCGAGATTGTGATTTTTAACAATTTCGCCGCATTACATTATCTATTTTACACAAAAGAATTTACTTTTGCAACATATTTCACCAAAAAATTTTTATTTTTCTTGTTGAAATTATCTTTCAGGGGTCTGACACGGCCTAAAAAGCGCCTTTTTGCGTGGTTCTTATCTGTATTCTACCGGGAAATTGTGATGTTTTTTTGAAAATGGGGTGAAAAGCCGCCCCCCTCAGCCGGTAATTTCTGCCACTTCAGCGTCCGAAAGCTCCCGCCACTGCCCCGGCGCAAGGGCCGCATCCAGCGCAAGGCCGCCGATGGCGTCCCGGTGCAGGGCGTTGACCCCCGCGCCGTAAACGCCGAACATCCGCTTGATCTGGTGGTAGACCCCCTGTTTGAGCAGCACCCGCACCGTCAGGCCGTCGGGTGTCAGGGCCTCCACCTCGGCGGGGGAAAGTGCCGTGCCGTCCGCCAGGGTGACGCCCGCCGCAAAGCCCGCTTTCATTTCAGCGGTCAGCGGCGTGTCCAGCGTGACGGTGTAGGTCTTGGAGACATGGCGCTTCGGGGCCAGGATGTCGTGGGCAAAGCCGCCGTCATCCGTCAGCAGCACGAAGCCGGTGCTGGTCTTGTCCAGCCGCCCGGCCGGGAACAGTTCCCGCCGGGGGTAGGCGTCGCCCAGCAGGTCCACCACGGTGGTGTCCCGCCTGTCGGTGGAGGCACTTACCACACCTTCGGGCTTGTTCAGCATGATGTAGACGAACTTCTGGTAGGCCAGCGGTCTCCCTTCCACGGCCACCACATCCGTCTCCCGGAGCTGGGTGTCCCCTTTTTTGCAGAGCGTGCCGTTCACGGTCACTTTCCCCTTTTGCAGCAGCGTCTTCGCCTCGCTCCGGGTACACTGGGCCGTCTCGGCCAGATATTTATCCAATCGCATGGGTTCTCCTTGTGATAGCAAAGCTGCGCCCTGCCAAAACAGCAAGGCGCAGCAAATCTTATTCCACGCTTCTTCGCGCAGTCTTCCATTTTTGCCGGAAGGCGGCCGAACAGCCCGCCTGCTTTTACACGCTCAACGAAGCATGCTGCTCGATCGCATCGGGGTTGGCGTCAAAGATGGGCTTGAGGATGTGGGCGATGAACTCCTCCACCTGCTGGGGAGCGCGGCCCACGAAGTTTTCGGGCACCAGACCGGCCACGATCTCCCCTTTGGTCAGGCCAAAGGCAGGGTCTGCGGCGATGCGGTCCACCATATCGTTGGGCAGGCCCTCTTCCTTGACCTGCTTGCCCGCGGCAATGGCATGCTGGCGCAGGCGCTCGTGCAGCTCCTGACGGTTGCCGCCCTTTTCCACGGCCTGCATCATGATGTTCTCGCTGGCCATGAAGGGCAGCTCCGCCATCAGACGGCTGCGGATGACCTTGGGGTAGACCACGATGCCGTCGGTGACGTTCAGCATGATGTTCAGGATGGCGTCTGCCGCCAGGAAGCCCTCGGCCATGGCAACGCGCTTGTTAGCGCTGTCGTCGAGGGTGCGCTCGAACCACTGGGTGCCGGTGGTGAAGCTGGGGTTCAGCACGTCCACCATCAGATAGCGGCTCAGTGCGCAGATGCGCTCGCAGCGCATGGGGTTGCGCTTGTACGGCATGGCGGAGGAACCGATCTGGTTCTTCTCAAACGGCTCCTCCATCTCCTTAAAGTTGGCCAGCAGGCGGATGTCGGTGGCCATCTTCATGGCGCTCTGGGCAAGACCGGCAATGGCGGAAAGCACATTGTAGTCCACCTTGCGGCTGTAGGTCTGGCCGCAGACGGGCACAACCTTGTCAAAGCCCATCTGGGCGCACACATCGGCTTCCACTGCCTTGACCTTGGCAGAATTGCCGTTGAACAGCTCAATAAAGCTGGCCTGGGTGCCGGTGGTACCCTTAACGCCGCGCAGGGCCAGCTGGCTGATCTGGTGGTCAATCTCCTGCAGGTCCATGTAGAACTCGTTCATCCACAGGGTAGCGCGCTTGCCAACGGTGGTCAGCTGGGCGGGCTGGCAGTGGGTGTAAGCCAGGCAGGGCATATCCTTGTACTGCTCGGCAAAATCGGCCAGGTTGGCCAGCACGCCGATCAGCTTTTTGCGCACCAGCTGCAGGCCTTCGCGCATGATGATAACATCGGTGTTATCGCCAACATAGCAGCTGGTAGCACCCAGGTGGATGATACCCTTTGCCTTGGGGCACTGCAGGCCGTAAGCGTAAACATGGCTCATGACATCGTGGCGCACCAGCTTTTCGCGGGCAGCGGCTTCCTCGTAATTGATGTCATCCTTGTGGGCTTCCAGCTCGGCAATCTGTTCATCGGTAATGTCCAGGCCCTGCTTCTGCTCAGCCTTGGCCAGCGCAATCCACAGCCTGCGCCAGGTGCGGAACTTGTTATCGTCCGAGAAAGTATACTGCATCTCATCGGAAGCATAACGGGTGGAAAACGGAGAAATATAACGATCATGTGCCATTGGTCGGGTTTCCTTTCTTACAGCATGTCTTACAGTTTGAAGTAGTTCACGCCGCCTTCAAAAATCGGCTGGTACTTGTCGCCGGTAACGTTTTTGTACAGGCTGTCGCCGCTGCGCTCAGAATGGCCCATCTTGCCGAACACGCGGCCGTCCGGGCTGGTAATGCCCTCAATGGCCAGCACAGACCCGTTGGGGTTGTAGCGCATATCCATGGTGGGCACGCAGTTCAGGTCAACATACTGGGTGGCAACCTGGCCGTTGTTGATCAGCTGCTGCAGCAGGCCGTCATTGCAGACAAAGCGGCCTTCGCCGTGGCTGATGGCGATCAGGTGCTCATCATCCACATTGCATTCGCTCAGCCAGGGGCTCTTGTTGGAAGCTACGCGGGTGCGCACCAGCATGCTCTGGTGGCGGTGGATGGTGTTAAAGGTTAGGGTCGGGTCGTTCTCGGTAATCGGGCGGATCTCGCCATAAGGCACAAGGCCCAGCTTAATCAATGCCTGGAAGCCGTTGCAGATGCCGAGTGCCAGGCCGTCACGCTGGTTCAGCAGACGGTTGACGGCATCGGCCACAGCGGGGTTGCGGAAGAACGCCGCAATGAACTTGGCGGAGCCGTCCGGCTCATCGCCGCCGGAAAAACCGCCCGGCAGCAGCAGAATCTGGCTCTGGTCAAGCTCTTTCACCAGGGCTTCGCAGCTGGCGGCAACGTCGGCGGGGGTCAGGTTCTTCAAAACCAGAATGTGCGGGTCGCCACCGGCGCGGCGGAATGCGCGTGCAGTGTCGTATTCGCAGTTGGTGCCGGGGAACACAGGGATGATAACGCGCGGGGTGGCCAGGCGCACAGCCGGGGCAACGCGCTGGAAGCAGTTGACCTTGTATTCCAGGGATTTAACTTCCTCGCCAGCCTTGAGGTAGGGGAAGACAGGCTGCAGCTTTGCTTCCCATACATCCTGCAGGTGCTGCAGGTCGATGTTTTCGCCGTTGACGTTGATGACGTAATCCACGGTGGTGGAACCGAGGAATTCACCGGCAGAAGCATCCAGAAGCTCCAGAATAACTGCGCCATAGCAGGGCTTGAACAGGTCGTCCAGGTTGATATCGCGGCTCAGGGACAGGCCCACGTGGTTGCCGACGCACATCTTGAACAGTGCTTCGGCAACGCCGCCGTAACCCGGCGTTGCTGCGGCCAGCACCTTGCCTTCGTCGATCATCTGCTCCACGATCTTGTAGATGGAAAGCAGGCTGCCGATCTCCGGCATGCCGTCCTTGTACTGCGGCTTCAGGATGACAACAGAGCTGTTGGCTTTCTTGAACTCAGGGCTCATGACGTTGGCGGTGTTGCCAATGGCGGTGGCAAAGCTGACCAGCGTGGGGGGAACATCCAGGCCTTCAAAGCTGCCGGACATACTGTCCTTGCCGCCGATGGAGGCAATGCCCAGACCCATCTGAGCATCCAGTGCGCCCAGCAGAGCAGCCAGCGGCTTGCCCCAGCGCTCCGGGGCGGTGCCCAGACGCTCGAAATATTCCTGGAAGGTGAGGTAAGCATCCTC
>ENA-USUJ01003180-USUJ01003180.1-human-gut-metagenome-genome-assembly--contig:-NODE-3180-length-11335-cov-29.783709_pt1 | contig 11335 bp, 10 predicted proteins | sample MGYA00250061_ERZ773398 | MGnify/ENA primary metagenome ERZ773398 (study PRJEB29103, sample SAMN06111992) | human gut metagenome | biome: human gut; feature: ankylosing spondylitis patient; material...
CATACCATTCTTCCTCTTTAGGCTGACTAAAATTTATGCGTAATATTTTCTTTCCCCACTATTTATCGGGTGAGCCATAACGTTTCTGCATTACTTTCTACTTTTACTATTGTAAAACGAGATAATATATTGGATGGCAGCATGAAGCTTACCAAAGACTCTAACATTGAATTTTCCATGATGCAAAGATAAGATTTTTTTCTTTCCCCACTATTTATCGGGTGAGCCGTTATAAGGTTGAGCGTGAGCAGCGTGTTCTGGCCAATCGTATGATTATGACAAATTTTATGATGCGAAAGACACTGTAAGTCTATATCGCAGACGTGTACATGAAGGACGCCTTGCCCCGTTTAATGTCCGTATGAATATAATGAGTGATAATAAATAAAAAAGTCCGCAATCTAAGATTGCGAACTTATATGTTTTCTGGCGGTGCGTACGGGACTCGAACCCGTGACCTCCTGCGTGACAGGCAGGCATTCTAACCAGCTGAACTAACGCACCCTGAGATGAGAATACCACTCTTTTGAGAGCGGTGCGTACGGGACTCGAACCCGTGACCTCCTGCGTGACAGGCAGGCATTCTAACCAGCTGAACTAACGCACCATTAGGTATCTGTCTCAATTGCGGTTGCAAAGGTATGAATATTTTTTTTATCTACCAAACTTTTTGGCGATTTTTTACAAAAAAAGTTGCATTAGCAGTGCATTATGGTATTTTTTGCCATCGAAGAGCCAGTCTTTCAGCTCATTTGACTTTATGAATCCACTCTTCTCAAACAGGGCTAACGACCTCTCGTTATCCTTGTTTATGCACGCATAAAGCTGATGCAGATGTAGGATGTTTGCGGCGTAAGCTTTTATTCTTGTTATAGTGGCCAGGGCATAGCCTTTGTTTCTGTAGTCTTGTTTTATTACTATGCCTACCTCTGCTCTCATGTTCTTGGGGTCGAAGTTTATTATGTCAACTATTCCCACAACGTTATGATGTTCGTCTTCTATCATCATCCTCACCTGCTTATCGGCGTAAATGTCGTTTTTTGCATTTGCGACGTAGTCATATAGCACGTATCTTGAGTATGGCACGTTCGTTGTGCTAACGTTCCAAACTTTAGTGTCGTTCTCGATGGTATACAACACGTCGAGGTCTTCCGGCTCTATCGCCCTGAGATGTATTGTCGGTAGAATGTCTGTCATCAGGCTATTATCTCGTTGTCTGTTATTATTATGTTGAATCTCGGACTGTATGTGCCGATTTTTACATTGGGCTTGCTGTTTTTAGAGAATAGATTAAGAATGTCTTCATATCTGCATAGGCCTGTGTCATAAACAAGATATACGGGCGTCTTGCAGCTGATGTTTTTTACGGCTTCGGCATGTGCAGCCGGGTCTGCCGGTGTCTGCGTTACTATATATTGTGCGTCCAGGCCGTTACGGTCGGCGAGGCTTCGGCATCTTGATATTGATTCTTTTGTAGAAATAAATATGTAGAGTGGCGACTTGCGTCTTCTGTCGGGCATGAATCCCAGTGTCTTCTGTATATGCTCTGACGTAGTCTTTATAAGAGCCGTTGTGGCTTTAAGATATATTGCAGCCTTTATAGGCATATTCAGCCAGATGCTGAGATGGCCATAGTGCTTTTTGAAGAAGATGAGCATGGCTTCGTAGAACACGTGTACATATTTGAACGATGACTTCTGCGTGCTTTCTCCCTTGTAATGCAGTATCTTTGTTGGCAGATACCAGTTGTCGAAGCCGCTCTTCAGCAGCCTGTATGACAGGTCGATGTCTTCACCGTACATAAAGAAGTCTTCGTCGAGCAGTCCTGCCTTGTCAAGTGCGGTGCGCCTCATCATCATGAAGGCTCCGCTTATTATCTCGATCTTGGCCGGTTCGTCCCACGGAAGATATCCCATGTAGTATTTTCCCAGTTTCTTATGTGTGGGATATTTGGCACACAGTCCGCACATCTTGTAGAAAGCGGTCATCGGTGTCGGCAGTCCGCGCCGGCTCTCCATGGCGTCGCTGCCGTTGCATTTCAGCATTCTTACGCCCAGTCCGCCCGCATTCTCATGTTCGTCCATGAAGCTGATGCACTCTTTCAGGGTGTTTTCTCCAACAATAGTGTCGGGGTTCAGCAGCAGCACGTATTCGCTCTTTGTGCGCCTTATGCCCATGTTGTTGGCTTTTGCAAAGCCATGATTGTGATTGCAGGCAATAAACTTCACACCGCGGTTCTTGCCTTTAAGCTTCTTCACGGTGTTGTCTTTTGAATGATTGTCGATTACGTATATTTCTGCGTCGATGCCCTCAACGGCTCTGTATAAGCTGTCGAGACATTGCTGAAGATAGTGTCTTACGTTGTAGCTGACGATTATTATTGCAAGTTTCATTTCTTGTAGCTTGTTTCAGATATGCATCTTGCCATTGTAGGGTTGACGAAAATCAGACAGATAAGTCCGATAATTGCCATATAGCCGAATGCCACGTTCATGAACAGGTAATAAAGCAGGGTGTTGGCCACCATCGGGACGCAAAGCATTATCATGCGTATGCTTCCCCAACGGAGCAGCTCTTTCTCTGGCTCAGCCTGTAGCTTTATGCTGATCTTCTTGACTTTGAACAGCCTCAGTGACGCAGGAATGAGGCATATTGTAATGACTTCCATTAGCGACACGGTAAGAAATTCGGCGTTCTTGCTTGCTGTCAGGTCTCCCGGCAGCAGCGTCTCGGTTTCAAATATTGCGGTTATGGCCAGCAGCAAAGCTATGCTGACGTACATGATTACCGAGAGTATGTTTTTTGTTCTTTTCATTTTCTTGGTTAATATTTTCGCTTTAAGCAGTTTTCCGGCAGGTGGCGTCATCTGCTATTGCCTGCCGTCGAACGGCTGCCGGTTAATGATAGATCGTCCGAGCGTAACCTCATCGGTGTATTCCAGCTCGCCGCCCACAGATATTCCGCGTGCAATCACGCTCAGGCGTATGTCGAATTTTGCCAGTTTGCGGTAGATGTAGAAGTTGGTGGTGTCGCCTTCCATTGTGGAGCTAAGCGCCAGAATCACCTCTTTTATCTTTCCGCTCTCAACTCTTTCTGCCAGCGAGCTTATTTCTATGTCGTTAGGACCTATGCCGTCCATGGGCGATATTACGCCTCCGAGTACATGATAAAGCCCGTTGTACTGCTGAGTGTTTTCGATGGCCATGACGTCTTGCACGTTTTCAACCACGCACACTGTGGTGTCGTCGCGCCTTGCGTCGGAGCAGATAGGGCAGACGTCCGTGTCGCTTATGTTGTGGCACACGGTGCAGTGCTTTATCTTATGTCTCATTTCGCTTATGGTCTGGGCAAACCTTTCCACTTTGTCCTTGTCCTGTCTCAGCAGAAACAGCACCAGCCTTAGGGCTGTTTTCTGTCCTATGCCGGGCAGGCTTGAAAATTCTGCCACTGCCTTTTCGAGCAATGCCGACGGATATTGTTGGGTCATACTTTGCTAAAATGTTTTTGTCGGCAAAGTTACTTCAATAGTAGTAAAATTCAAAACAAATTTATTTTTATTTTCCTTTGAATGTCTTTTGCGGGTTGCGTGGCTGCTGTTTTGTGCGCTGTGGCTGCCTGTTTTGCGCATTATTAATGTCTTCTGCATATTGACTATTGATGTCCGGCATGAAGAGTGTATCGTATATGAGGAATGCACACTTTCTTATTTCTTTACAAAATACAGATTTTTAAGCCTCTCAGACAGCCTCCGTATTAGCAGCTTGACTGTTTTGCTGTGTTTTAATCGAAAAATAGTGACTTTTGTGTATTTAATTGTAAGCCAGTGTGTTATGTGCTATTGTAGTCACGCATGCCACTTTCTGACTGCTGATATGTGCCCTTTTAGGTCGTAAAAGCATGTCTTTTGACTCGTAATTCAGTGTGTTTCGCATCGCATTTCAGTGTGTTTCAGCGGCGATATTGGCTGTTTTATGACAGCAAGTTGGCTTTTCTTGTGTAAAATATCCGCTGTTTTGTCATCTCTGTATGCCATTTTTGCATTTGTGGTTGTCTGTTTCTGAAAAATAATTTGTCATGAATTTTTATTGCACACATGCCGGTCCGGCTGCGTTTCCGCGCATGCGCCGTCGTCATTGTGCCTGGGCGCATGCAGGGTATTGTCTGCAGATTTTATCCGTTGCTTATATATAACATTGTGCCGGCGGTTGTATTTTTCTGATATTTTTATTACCTTTGCAAAGGTTTTTCATAAATTTATCGACGACTAAATGATAATAACAAAATCAGAATTTTCAGTGAGCAGTCCTAACATACAGCTTTGTCCTAAAGACACAAAGCCTGAGTATGCGTTTATCGGACGAAGCAATGTTGGCAAATCAAGCCTTATCAACATGCTCTGCAACCACAAAAATCTTGCAAAGACATCGGCCACTCCGGGCAAGACTCTGCTTATCAACCACTTTATTATAAATAATGAGTGGTATCTGGTAGACCTTCCCGGCTATGGATTTGCCAAGCGCTCAAAGACGGTTCAGCAGAAGCTGGAGCAGATGATAACGTCTTACATCCTGCAGCGCGAGCAGCTCGTGAACGTGTTTGTGTTGATAGACATCAGACACGAGCCGCAGGCTATCGACATAGACTTTATCAACTGGCTCGGGCAGAGCAGCATACCGTTCTCGATAGTGTTCACAAAGGCCGATAAGCTTAGCTCGTCTAAGGTGGCGCCTACGGCTGCCGCATATATGGACAAGCTGAAGGAAACTTGGGATGAGCTTCCTCCTTATTTCATATCGAGCAGCGAGACAAAGCGCGGACGCGACGAAATTCTTGATTATATCGAAAATATAAATAAAACGCTTAAACAGTAAGGCGTAAATAATAAATAAAGACAGAAATGGCCGGTCAGTTACCTTATCTTGACATACAGAATCTTACTAAATCGTTTGGAGCCCATGTCCTGTTTCAGGACATATCGTTCAGTGTTGCCGAAGGACAGAAAATAGGTCTTGTTGCTAAGAACGGCACGGGCAAGTCGACGCTGCTCTCCATATTGACTGGGCGCGAAGGCTACGATTCGGGCAATATTATCTTCAGACGCGAGCTTAAGATTGGCTATCTGGAACAGTCGCCCAAGTTTGATCCCGACGACACTGTGCTGGATGCATGCTTCAATCATAAAGGAGATGAGGCGAAGATTCTGCGTGCGAAGCAGATACTTACACAGCTTAAGATAGATGACCTTGACAAGAAGATGGGCACTCTGAGCGGAGGACAGCAGCGCCGTGTGGCACTGGCAAACGTATTGCTGACCGACCCGGACATGTTTATCCTGGATGAGCCAACCAACCATCTTGACCTCGACATGATAGAATGGCTGGAAGGCTTCTTTGCCCGTGGCAACAAAACCTTGCTCATGGTTACCCACGACAGGTTTTTCCTTGACAAGGTATGCTCGGTGATATTGGAACTTGACGACAAGAAAATATACACCTATCGCGGCAACTACAGCTATTATCTCGAGAAGCGTCAGGAGCGTATAGACAACACACGCGCCGAAATAGCACGTGCAAACAACCTGTACAGAAAGGAACTCGACTGGATGCGCAGAATGCCCCAGGCGCGAGGCCATAAGGCAAGATACAGAGAGGACGCATTCTATGAACTTGAGAAAGTGGCCAAGCAGAGGATAGAGGACCGCCAGGTAAGGCTTAAAGTCAGAAACGTCTATATCGGAAGCAAGATCTTTGAGTGTCAGTATATCTCCAAGAGCTGGTCGCCGGACAAGGTTATTCTCAAAGATTTTTACTATAATTTTGCCCGTTTTGAGAAAATGGGTATTGTTGGCAACAACGGCACAGGCAAGACAACATTCCTGAAGTTGCTGTTGGGGCAGGAAAAGCTTGACAGCGGACGCTTTGACATCGGCTCGACCGTACGTTTCGGATATTTCTCTCAGGAAGGCATGGTCTTTGATGAACAAAAGAAAGTGCTCGACGTGATAACAGACATTGCCGACTATATCGACATGGGAGGCGGAAAGCATCTGTCAGCATCACAGTTCCTGCAGCATTTCTTGTTTACTCCCGAACAGCAGCACAATTATGTGTATAAGTTGAGCGGAGGCGAGAAGCGCAAGCTGTATCTGTGTACAGTGCTGATGAAAAATCCGAACTTCCTGGTGCTTGATGAGCCGACAAATGACCTTGACATACAGACTCTGCAGATATTTGAAGAGTATCTGGCCGACTTCCCCGGCTGTGTCATAATCGTAAGTCACGACCGTTACTTCATGGATAAAGTGGTAGACCATCTGCTTGTGTTCAAAGGCAATGGCGTAGTAAACGATTTCCCCGGAAACTACACGCAGTATCGCGAATGGTGTTCTCTTAAGAGCCGTGACGAAGAAACGGCGGCTAAAAAAGACAGTCGTCCAAGAGAAAAACGGCATCAGGAGCGCCGCAAGATGTCGTATAAAGAAAAGATGGAGTTTGCTCAGCTTGAGAAAGAAATAGCCGAACTGGAAAAAGAGCAGAAGGAAATAGAAGAGCAGCTTTGCAGCGGTAAGCTGCCGGTAGACGAACTGACTGAAAAAAGTAAGCGTCTGCCGTTGATAAAGGAAGAACTCGACCTTAAGGAAATGCGGTGGCTGGAGCTTTCAGAAATAGAATCTTAAATATTAAAATTAAGTTAAAATCAATAAGTCTTCAGAGCCGTTACTTCTTTTAATCAATATAAATTATTACTTTTGCATTAAATTTAAAAAATCATAATTTGTTTCCACTCGTGAAACGAATACAATCAATAAATTTCTTATATACGTAAACCTAATATGTATAGCAAAGACGAATTATTATCTAAAGATATTTCCGAGCTTGAAGAGATAGCAGAGAAAGTGGGTGCTAAAATCAAGTCTGGCGAAACTCAGGAAGAAATAATATATTCGATCCTTGATAAGCAGGCAGAAATTGAAGGAAACAAGAACCCGCTTGGCACGAAGCGTCGCAGAGTTCGTATTGTAAAGAAGGACACCGACCGTGTTTATTCTGTAAACGGAAAGGAAGGCGAAAACTTCGACTTGAAAAAGAATAAAGTTCAGGCTGAGACTCCCTCATTGTTTAATGATGCACCGGTTACTCCGCCCGCCAAGACACGTTCTCGGGCTAAGAGCAAGGCTGTTGCCGAACCGGTGGCTGAGGCTGAGCAGCCGCAGGCTGTTCCTGTTGTGGAAAAGGTTGTGCCTGTTGAACCGGAAAAACAGCCTGAGCCATTGCAGCCTGTTGTTGATAATATAGTTGAGGCTGCGCCTGAAGTTCCCGAAGCAATATCAGAGGATGTTGTTGAAGGTGTCAGCGAAATTCCTGAAGCAATAAGTGATGACATGCCGGAAGAAACAGATTTGGCCATTGTTCCTGAAGCTGAATTTGCAACCGCAGAAGCTCCTGATACTCAGAATGACAATTCAACAGATCTTATAGCACAGTTGCAGGCCAAGGTGAATGCACACAACGAAGTGGCTGACGAGAAACGTGAGATTATTGCATCAGGTGTATGGGAAGGCGATCCCGGAGACGGAACAGACTTTATTCCTATTGTAGACTTGCCGATTGAAGATCAGATGGCTGTGCCGCGATTTGATATGTTCGACAATCCGACAAGTCCTATGGACTTAAATAATGTTATGTATGCTCCTCAGATGGAGCCGGAAAGTGTACCGCAATTTGATTTTGAGGATATTATCACTGCCAACGGCGTACTTGAGATAATGCCTGATGGCTATGGATTCCTGCGTTCGAGCGATTATAATTATCTTTCTTCTCCTGATGACATTTATGTTTCTATAGCCCAGATTAAGCGTTATGGACTTAAGACTGGCGATGTGGTAAATTGCCACGTGCGTCCACCGCATGACGGAGAGAAGTATTTCCCGTTGACAAGCATTGATAAGATTAACGGCCGTGATCCAGCTGAAGTACGCGACCGTATACCGTTTGACCATCTTACTCCTTTATTCCCGGATGAGAAGTTTACTTTGTGCGGTGAGCGTTCAACTACAAACCTCAGCACTCGTATTGTTGACTTGTTCTCGCCGATCGGTAAAGGACAGAGAGCGCTTATCGTTGCGCAGCCAAAGACAGGTAAGACAATCCTTATGAAGGACATAGCCAATGCAATTGCGGCAAATCATCCGGAAGCATATCTTATGATGTTGCTTATTGATGAGCGTCCAGAGGAAGTTACCGACATGGCGCGTACGGTTAATGCAGAAGTTATTGCCTCTACGTTTGATGAACCGGCAGAACGTCATGTAAAGATTGCCGGTATTGTATTGGAAAAGGCGAAGCGTATGGTTGAGTGTGGTCATGATGTGGTGATCTTCCTTGATTCTATCACACGTCTTGCACGTGCATACAATACGGTTTCACCAGCTAGTGGTAAGGTTCTTACCGGTGGTGTTGACGCTAATGCTCTGCAGAAGCCGAAACGTTTCTTTGGTGCGGCACGTAATATAGAGGGTGGAGGTTCGCTCACTATTGTCGCAACAGCCTTGATTGATACTGGAAGCAAGATGGACGAGGTTATTTTCGAAGAGTTCAAAGGTACGGGTAACATGGAACTCCAGTTGGATAGAAGCCTCAGTAACAAGAGAATATTCCCGTCTGTTAATCTTGTTGCTTCAAGTACACGACGTGATGATCTGTTGCAGGACAAGACAACTCTCGACCGCATGTGGATATTACGCAAGTATATTTCTGACATGACGCCAATTGAGGCTATGAATACAATTCATGACCGTATGGCCCGTACTTATGATAACGATGAGTTCCTTGCAACGATGAATTCATAAATATTTTAGAGGTACTTGTATTCTTATTTAAAAGTTTTTCCTAAAAAATTTTGTTATAAGAATTATTTTGAGTACCTTTGCACTCGATTTAGGGGTTCCGTAGCTCAGTTGGATTAGAGCAACGCCCTTCTAAGGCGTGGGTCTTGGGTTCGAATCCCAACGGAATCACAGAAAGGACACTGTATTAAGTGTCCTTTTTTGTTGATAATCAGCGGTTTACGATGTAATCGCTATTTGATAGTAATTCCGAAGGTAGAAAATATTGGTATCGTTTTTTGCTGATTTTTGCCGTTTTTTGCCAATATGTTCTACTTTTGTTCTACCTTTGTGTTCTACCAAAGTACGATTAGTTATGACAGATTATCCTACCACACGATTCGTTTTCGATAGAAAAAATACCGCAACAAATGAGAAAAAGGCGTTGATTCAAGTTGAAATCCTTTTTCAAAGAAAGAAGAAATATATAAGTACTGGTGTTAAAGTTTTTAAAAATCAGTATAATAAAAAAGAGTTTGTATGCAATTGCTTTGAAATGGTTGCGCTTAATAAGCGTATAAATGCAGTTAAAGAGCGTATAGACAATTTTATATCTTCGCTGATGGAAAAGAACGAACCTTTTACATTTGAGAAGTTAGAGAGCTTTCTGGATTACGAGGATAAAAAGGAAATGAAGTTCCTGGAATATATCCTTATGAGAATTGATCAAAGAAATGACATTAAAGATTCTACAAAGAAGAATCATAAGAAACTCATAAATTCATTGGAACAGTATGGCAAAATCATTTATTTCTCCGATCTGACAAAAAAGAATATAATCGGATATGACGAATTCCTGCATCAACAGAATATAAAGCAGACAACAATTTGTTCTTACCACAAATTTATGAAAACATATATTCATGATGCTATCAAACATGAACTCATATCAGCAGATCCTTACATCGGAATAAAAATAGTCAAAGGTGAGAGCGAGATAGGTAGATTTCTGTCAGAAAAAGAATTTCAAGCACTCAAGGCTGCAGAACTGCCGACAGAAAGTCTTAAAAAAGTAAGAGACTTGTTTGTAATACAATGCCTTACAGGATTGTCATTTTCAGATTTAATGAACTTTGACTTTTCCAGAATAGAGGAAATTGATGGACACCATTACATTAATGCAAAGCGAAATAAAACCGGAATAGAATATTGTGCAGTGCTATTGCCTGATGTGATGGAAATTGTGAAACGATATGGTGACAATCTGCCAAAATTTTCCATTCAACAATATAATATGAGATTGAAACTTATTGCTGATTATGCCGGGATAAATAAAGATATTGCAAGCCACTGGGGTAGAAGGACCTGCGGGATGTTACTTTTAAATAGAGGCGTCAGCATGGAAGTCGTATCAAAAGTTTTGGGGCATTCTAGCATAAGAACTACTGAAAGCGTATATGCTAAATTACTTCCTAAAACTATCGTCAGAGAGATTACGGATAAAGTTCAATAAAATCAGGGCTGTGTAGCAATACTATTACACAGCCCTTTTATAGCTTACTTTTTTAGTTTGTATACCATACATCCCATTACAATCAAGACTATTATAATGATAATGCTTATAGCCCATCCTCCAACATTCAATTTAAGCTGTTCCCATTTACTCAGTTTGCATTCAACAGGGTAGGGGACATTTATTGTATCTGAACGCAATATGGCCACCGTGTCATATTTTACCTTGTCACGATAGACGTACTTCCAAACGACCTTATCCTGATATATGGTATCTCCAGCCGTCCATCTGTTGACGAATACGCTGTCTCGTTGATATATGCTGTCACGCTGGTATCTGTCGACATAAATACTGTCGGTTCTAACAGTCTCCACAGGCACATACTGAACAGATTTGCATCCAGCCAACGAACTCAATATGAAGTAGGGGATAATGAGATATAACAACCTTTTAACCATTCCCATAACTATATACCTTTATATTCTGTTATGGCATCAAAGCAAGGACATTCCTTTATCCTCTCCCATGAGTCAACCTTGCCGTTATGATTGGTGTCAGGGCTGATATCCCTGTGACCAAGTATCTGAGCATTCGGATAACGGCCCCTCAACTCTTTAAGCAGCTTTACAAGACTTGCCTTCTGTGGTTCAGTTCTGTTGTCTACAGCCTTGCCATTTGAGTCTATGCCGCCTACATAGGCAACATTAACAGATGTCGAGTTGTAGCCCTGTACTCCGTTGCTCACTTTTTCCTCTCCGAGCATCTGTTTTATCGTGCCATCAGGCATGACCACATAATGGTAGCCGGGGTTCTTCCAGCCTTTGTTCTTAAACTCTTTTTTCAAATCCTCTATTGTCTGCTTCTGACTTCCTGCAGTACAATGTACAAAAATTCTTTTAATGCTTCTCATAACTTTACTTTTTATCTATTTCATCAAAACCGGCTTCCAAGGCTTCACCTATGTCTTTGTTCTTGCGCTTTGCGAAAGCAACGACAAA
>ENA-USUJ01003181-USUJ01003181.1-human-gut-metagenome-genome-assembly--contig:-NODE-3181-length-11334-cov-6.005508_pt1 | contig 11334 bp, 8 predicted proteins | sample MGYA00250061_ERZ773398 | MGnify/ENA primary metagenome ERZ773398 (study PRJEB29103, sample SAMN06111992) | human gut metagenome | biome: human gut; feature: ankylosing spondylitis patient; material...
CTGCCAGGAGTTCCGTACACCGGAAGGCCGTCAGGTAGCTTATGAAACTATGAAACGCGAAGGTATCGATGCACTGGGCGCCCTGGCGACGCGGCCGAAATACCTCCTGTGCGACGAGGCCACCAGCGCCCTCGACCCGAACACCACGCAGTCGATCCTCCGTCTGCTCAAGCAGATCAACCAGACGCTCGGCGTGACGATTGTCGTCATCACGCACGAGATGCGCGTCATCGAGCAGATCTGTCAGCGCGTGGCCGTCATCGACCAGAGCTGCATCGCCGAGATCGGCAACGTCAGCGATGTGTTCACCCACCCGAAATCCGACATCGCCAAGGCGCTCATCCTTCCCAAGAGCCCGACCGAGAACCTCCCGCCGTGCACGGGCAAGCGGCTGCGCCTCGTCTTTGACGGCAGCAGCTCCAACGAGCCGGTCATCTCGCGCATCACGCTCGAGTGCCACGTGCCGGTGAACATCCTCTTCGCCGACACCCGCATCGTCGAGGGCAGCATCTACGGTCACATGGTCATCGACCTGCCCAGCGATCCGCAGCAGTTTCACAACGTGCTGCGCTGGCTCGAGCACAACCACATCTCTTATCTTCAGGAGGTTTAAGCCATGTCTGAATTGCTCATCAAGCTCTGGCAAAACGGCATCCTGCAGCTCGGCATCTGGGAGACCGTTTACATGACGCTCATCTCCACGTTCTTCGCCTATCTCATCGGCCTGCCGGTCGGGCTCATCCTGCGTATGACCGACCGCGACGGCATCCACCCCATCGGCTGGCTCAACCGCACGCTCGGCATCATCGTCAACGCCCTGCGCAGCATCCCGTTCATCATCCTCATGGTGGCCATGCTGCCGGTGGCAAAGTTTGTCGTCGGCACGAGCCTCGGCAACCGCGCCGTGATCGTGACGCTCGTCATCGCCGCCGCCCCGTATGTGGCGCGCATGGTCGAGTCCGCCGCCAAGGAAGTCAACGCCGGCGTCATCGAGGCCGCGCAGTCCATGGGCGCGTCCACGCTGCGCATCATCTGCAATGTCATCATCCCCGAGGCCAAGCCCGCGCTCATCACTGGCGGCGTCATCTCCACCGTGACCATCCTCGGCTACTCCGCCATGGCCGGTACGATCGGCGGCGGCGGCCTCGGTCAGATCGCCATCACCTACGGCTATCAGAAGTACGACGATCAGATCGTCTGGCTGTGCGTAGCACTGACCATTCTCATCGTGCAGATCCTGCAGGAGTTCGGCATGTACATCGCCCGCCGCACCGACCGGCGCGCGCACAGCTGACGGGAGGTGCCGCCCATGCATCTGCATTATCCCGCGCTGCTGCGCGTGAACATCCGGCGCGGACGAATGTGTCCCCCGCCGAACCGCACACCCGATCATCCGTACCCACACAAATTCTAAAAAATATAACATAAAGGAGAACCTGAAATGAAAAAGATCACTTCCCTCATCCTCGCCCTTGTGCTGGCATTCTCGCTCGTGTCTCTGAGCGCCTGCGGCGACAAGGCCACCGACGACAAAAACAGCGATTCCGCCGACGACAAGGTCATCACCGTCGGCGCCAGCGCCACCCCGCACGCCGAGATCCTCGAGCAGGTCAAGCAGGCGCTTGCCGACGAGGGCTACGAGCTCAAGATCGTCACCTATGACGACTATGTCCTGCCGAACCAGGCGCTGGCCGACGGCACGCTCGACGCAAACTACTTCCAGCACAAGCCCTATCTCGACAGCTTCAACGCCAAAAACGGCACGAACCTCGTCTCCGTCGGTGCCATCCACTACGAGCCGTTCGGCATCTACGGCAACGGTGTCACCGACCTGAAGGATCTCGCCAAGGGCGCGACCATCATCATCCCCGCCGACGACAGCAACGAGACCCGCGCCCTGTTCCTGCTGCAGCAGGAGGGCCTGATCAAGCTCCCCGATGACGCAGACGCCGCCAAGGGCGTGAGCACGCTCGACATCGTCGACGACGGCGGCTACAACATCGTCACCGTGCAGGCCGACACCGTCCCGGCCCAGCTCAAGAACGCGAGCGCCGGCACCATCGCCGTCATCAACGGCAACTATGCGCTGGCCGCCGGTCTGAAGATCAGCGACGCGCTCGCCACCGAGAACGCCGACGGCACCGCCGCCCAGACCTACGCCAACATCATCGCCGTGCGCGCCGGCGACGAGAACAGCCCGAAGACGCAGGCGCTGCTCAAGGCGCTCAAGACCGACGCCGTCAAGCAGTACATTGCCGACACCTACAACGGCGCTGTCGTTGCAAGCTTCTGATTGGTCTCTCTCCCCCCTCTTTTCTGAAAAATGCAAAAAGCCCCCGACCATGTGTCGGGGGCTTCGTGCATTATCGGGCGGCGTTATGCGCATAGCTGTTGTCGACAAGGCGGTCAAAATCCACCCAGTCGGCGTGCTCGAGCACACCCGCCGTCTCCATGACGGTCTCGAGCCGCTCAAGGGACGACTGCGCCATGACCGGCGTCGCGTTCCACGCGTCGATGTCCTTGTAGCGCTGCACGACCTGCGTGAGCACGGACACGTCCGTGTCCGGAAATTGCGGGGCGATGATGGCGGCGGTCTCGGCCGCGTCGTGCCCAGCGATCCATGTCAGCGCACGCGCAACGGCGTTTGTAAAGCGCTGCACCACGTCCGCGTGCTCCCGGATGTACGTCTGCGAGGCGAAGTAGGCCGTATACGGGATCTCGCCGCTTTCCTGCCCGACGGACGCAAGGATATACCCCTTGCCCGCCTGCGCGACCTCGGTGGCCGTCGGCTCAAAGAGCGTGACAAAATCGCCGTTGCCGCCGGTAAACGCTCCGGCCATCATGTTGAACTGCACCGTTGTATCCACATCGGCGTCTACGCCGGGGACGATGCCGTTTTGCCGCATGACGTATTCGAGCGTCATCTCCGGCACGCCGCCCGCGCGACCGCCGATGACAGTCCTGCCGCGCAGCAGTTCCCACGAAAACGGCACATCCTCTCGTCCGACGAGAAACGACCCGTCGCGCTTCGTGAGCTGGCCGAACACGATCGGGTGATCGTCCTTGCCCTGATTGTACACGTAGATGCACGCCTCCGGTCCGGCGAGACCGATGTCCGCCTGCCCGGTGAGCACCGCCGTCATGACCTTGTCGGCGCCGCCGCCGTTGCTCAGTTCGATCTTCAGCCCCTCATCCGCGAAAAACCCCTGCTCCAGCGCCACATACTGCGGCGCGTAGAACACCGAATGCGTCACTTCGCTCAGGCGGACGGTGGCCGTCTCCTGCTTGCCGCAGGCGCACAAGGCCGCCGGCAGCAATACCGCCAGAACCCCCCAAAGAAACCGTTTCATTGCGTCACTCCCAACCGTTTTTTGAATCCCTTCTCCAGCCACAGCACAAGCTGATACATCACCACGGCCGCCGCCGCAAGCACGAAGACGGTCGCCATCACAAGGTCCATGTTGAACACCTGCGACCCGTAGACGATCAGATAGCCGAGACCGGCTTTGGACACCAGAAATTCGCCCATGATGACGCCGACCCACGACAGGCCGACGTTCACACGCAGCGTATTGAACAGCGTGGCGTAGTTGGCCGGAATGACCAGCCGCCACAGGATCTGATGGCGCGTCGCGCCGAGCGTCTGCATCAGGCGGATCTTCTCCCGATCCGTGGACAGAAAGCCCACGTGCATATTCAGGATCGTGACGAAGAGCGAAATTGCGACCGTCATGGCGATGATCGAGCCCGTGCCCGCGCCGATCCAGACGATGAACACCGGCCCGAGCGCCGTCTTCGGCAGCGCGTTGAGCACGACCAGATACGGGTCGAGCACGCGCGAGAGCAGCTCGCTCCACCACAGACCGATGGCGATGAGCGTGCCGAGCAGCGTCCCGAGCAGGAAGCCCGCCACGACCTCCAGACACGACGTGCCGATGTGCAGCCACAGCTCGCCGGAGCTCTGCAGCGCCGCGAGCGTGCGCACCACGCGCGACGGGCTGCTGACGATGAAGGCGTCCACCCAGCCGCAGCGCGCCGCGAGCTCCCACCAGCCGAGAAACGCCGCCAGCAGCAGCACCTGCAGCGCCAGTACGACCCGGCGGCGGCGCTTTTGCGCGCGCAGATACGCAAGTCTCTGCGGGGAGAGCGACCGTTCAGGCATTGACATCCAGCTCCTCCCATATTTGATTGAACAGCATCTGAAATTCCGCCCGGCTGCGCCGCTGCAGCGGCGGCACGGCACGCAGCGCGCCGAGGTCGTGGATGGCCTTGACGGTCGCGGGGCGGTGCGTGAGCACGACGATGCGGTCCGAGAGGCTGATGGCCTCGGAAATGTCGTGCGTGACGAGCAGCGCCGTCTTGTGCTCGCGGCGGATGATCTGCGCGATGTCGCCCGACACGGCCAGTCGTGTCTGATAGTCGAGCGCGGAAAACGGCTCGTCGAGCAGCAGCACATCCGGCGATGTCGCCAGCGTGCGGATGAGTGCGCAGCGCTGGCGCATCCCGCCCGAGAGCTGGTTTGGCAGCTTGCGCGCAAAGCCGTCGAGCCGGTACTGCGTGAGCAGGGCGCGCACGGCGTCGCGCCGCACGGGCGTGTTCTCGTGCCGGATCTCCAGCCCGAGCGTCACGTTGCCCCAGATCGTGCGCCAGTCAAAAAGCTGATCGCGCTGCGGCATCAGCCCCGCCTTCCCTGTCGGCGCGCGCACGGGCTCGCCGTCGACGAGCACCTCCCCGCCAGACGGACGCTCAATACCGGCGATGAGCGCCAGCAGCGTGGATTTTCCGCAGCCGGACGGCCCGACGATGCTCACAAACTCGCCGTCGGCCACGCCGAAGGTCACATCCCGCAGCGCCGCCACCTCGCCGTCCGGCGCCTGATAGGTCAAGGCGGCGCGGCGCAGCTCGATTTTCATGGCGTCTCCCCCTTTGTTCGCGCCGAGGCGCTATGCCCCAATGTATGCCGCGCCGGTGCACGGGGTGCAAAGCAAAGCGGCGCGGCCGCGCAGGTTTCCGGAGAAATGGTTTTTGGGCGGACTTTCGGCAAAGCGAAAACGCACACATCACCTTTGTGATGTGTGCGTTTTTTATCCTGCCGCCTTGTACGCGCGCTCGAGCGCGGCGGACAGCGGCTGCCCGTGTGAGCGGCAGATGCGCCGCAGCCGGTATAGGCACGCGGGGTCGTGCGTGAGGCGGTTGATGCCCCAGTCGCACGACAGCGTCGCCTGAAAGCCCATGCCGCGCAGGACCTGATCCGTCCGGTCGCTGTATTTGCCGTAGGGGTAGGCAAAGGTGTCCGGTGTGCGGCCGGTATGCTCCGCGAGCTCATCCTGCAGGCGCTGCAAGTCCGTGCGCAGCAGCTGCGCATAGTCCGTCTCCGACTCGCCCGCGTTCGGCAGGCAGCCGTAGCGCTCCGGCGTGTAGCTGTGCAGGTCATAGGAGTGGTTCTGCACCTCGACGAGACCGGAGGCGAGCATCTCATTGAGCTGGTCCCATGTGACGTGCGCATAGTCGATGCTCTCACTCGGCCACTCGGTGAAATCGTCCGTGTTGCGCCCGAGCAGCGAAAAGACGATGCGCGCCGCATATTGCCGCAGCAGCGGCAGCACATAGACGTAGTTGTTGTAGTACCCGTCGTCAAAGCTGAGCACGATGGGCTTTTCCGGAAGCGGCGTGCCGTCGCGCACATAGGCGATGACGTCCGCCATGACGACGGTCGTGTAGCCGTTTTCCGCCAGCCACCGGAGGTCGGATTCCAGCTCCCACGGCTGGATGGCGTCCTTGCCGGACTTGTCGGGCTTGACCTCGTGGTACATGATGATCGGCAGCGGCACGGCGTCCGCCTCCTCCCCTGCGGCATAGGCCGCAAGCGGGCAGAGCACGAACAACGCGGACAGCACGACGGCCATCACCCGCTGCGGGACCGGCAGCGCTCGGCGCACGGCATCCATCTCCTCTCGTTTCATCCGTTCGGAGGTAGTGTGCGCCGAGCGCGCGAAAATCATGCACGCGCTGCGCGGCGGGCGGGTCATGATGTCCGGCTCTGCGCGCTCCATGCCGAGCGCCAGCGCCGGGAAGCAGTCGGTGAGCAGGTTGATCCACAGCAGGTGCACCGGCTCAAGGATCGTAAAGCCGAGCATTGTCGCGGTGAAGATGCTCAGCACCTCGCTCATGTTCGAGCCGAGCAGGAACTTCACGGCGCGGCGGATGTTGTCATAAATGCGCCGCCCCTCCTCGACCGCGCCGACGATGGTGGCAAAGTTATCGTCGGCGAGCACCATGTCGGCCACGTTTTTCGTCACGTCCGTGCCGGTGATGCCCATGCCGATGCCGATGTCCGCCGCGCGGATGCTCGGCGCGTCGTTGACGCCGTCGCCGGTCATGGCGGTGATGAAGCCGGCGTCGCGCCACGCCTGGACGATGCGCGTCTTGTGCTCCGGCTGCACACGGGCATAGACGCTGATATGCTGCAGACGGCGGCGGAACGTGTCGTCGTCCATGGCACTGAGCTCCGCGCCGGTGACGGCCTCGTCGCCGGGGCCGAGCAGACCGAGCTCACGCGCGATGGCGCTGGCGGTGTCCACATGGTCGCCGGTGATCATGATCGGGCGGATACCGGCGCTGCGGCAGTCGCGGATGGCATCCACGACCTCGGGACGCACCGGGTCGATCATCCCCGCCAGACCAAGAAAGCACAGGTGCTGCTCAAGCGCCGCGGGCGACGTATCGTCCGGCAGCGCGTCATACGTGCGCATGGCCGCCGCCAGCACGCGCAGCGCCCGGCCGGTCATGTCGCGGTTATGCGCGGCGATCTCAGCGCGGTGCGCGTCCGTCATGGGCACGGCCTGCCCGTCGATCCAGATGCGGTCGCACAGCGGCAGCAGCACGTCAGGCGCGCCCTTGGTGTACTGCACGATGTGCCCGTCGTCGGAATGCAGGGTGCTCATCATCTTGCGTGCGCTGTCAAACGGCGCCTCGGCCACGCGCGGCAGCTGCGCGCGCAGCGCGCTCGGGGACAATCCCAGTGTGACCGCCCAGCGCACGAGCGCGGCCTCGGTCGGTTCTCCGGTCACGGTGTCCGTGTCCGGGTCGTGCACGGCGTCGGCACACAGCGCCATGGCCGTGGCGAGCAGGCGCTCGTCGCTGCCCGCAGACGCCGTGACGGTCATGCGGTTTTGCGTGAGCGTACCGGTCTTGTCCGTGCAGATGATCTGTGCGCAGCCGAGCGTCTCGACCGCCGTGAGCCGGCGGATGACCGCGCTGCGGCGGCTCATGTTCGTCACGCCGATCGACAGCACGATCGTCACGACGGCTGCCAGCCCCTCCGGAATGGCCGCGACCGCAAGGCTCACGGCGATGAGGAACGTGTCGAGCACGACGCGGCCGCTGATCGTCCCGGCGCGCAGCACGCCGACCGCGAACACGATCGCGCAGATGCCCAGCACCAGCCACGTCAGGATGCGGCTCAGCTGCGACAGGCGCAGCTGCAGGGGCGTCTTGTTTTCCTTCGTCTGCGTAAGTGCATCGGCGATGTGCCCCATCTGCGTCTGCATACCGGTCTCGGTGACGACGGCGCGGCCGCGCCCGTAGACGATGCTGCTGCCGAGGTAGAGCATATTGCTGCGGTCGCCGAGACCGATCTCGCCGTCGGCTGTGAGCGCGTCGGCGGATTTTGACACCGGCACGCTCTCGCCGGTCAGCGCGGCCTCCTCCGCACGCAGGCTGGCGCTTTCGATCACGCGCGCATCGGCCGGTACGGCGTCGCCCGCCTCGAGCACGAGCACGTCGCCCACGACGAGCATCTCGCTCGGGACGGTCACGATCTTGCCGCCGCGCAGCACGCGGCTATGCGCCGCACTGAGCGCCTTGAGCGCGGCGATGGCCTGCTCGGCCTTGCTCTCCTGATACACGCCGAGCACCGCGTTGATGATGACGACGAGCAAAATGATGATGACGTCCGCAAAACTCTCGTGCGCATATGCACTCGTGACGGCCGAGACCAGCGCCGCCGCGAGCAGCACCAGGATCATCGGATCCGCGAGCTGGGCAAAAAAGCGCTTGACGACCGACGGCTTCGGCGGCTCTGCGAGCACATTGTGCCCGTCACGCGCCAGCCGCTCGTCGGCCTGCGCCTGTGTGAGTCCGTCGGGCGTGCTGTCGAGTGCGTGCAGCGTGTCAGCGGATGACTGCCGGTAATATTCCATCGTTTGTCCTCCTTTTCGGTATCGGATAGGGTTCCCCGGAAATGAAAAAAGAGACCTACCTGCCCTATGGGCAGATAAGTCTCATCATTTCAGACCGAGCCAGATCCAACAGATCGGTTGTTGGCCGGGCCGCGCGACGGATCGCGCCAATTACTCCCTTATCCCGGAATCATTGTATGCGCACACGCGCGCAAACACAAGCAAAAACTGCACCGCGCAGCCGAATCTTAGCGCCGTCTTAGCGTTTTGCACTGCGCCGCCAGATCTTCTGCGCCTCAGCAGCCCGGATGAGCTCGTCACGAAAATCCGGATGTGCGATGGAGACCAGCGCCTCGGCACGCTCCCACGTGCTGCGCCCGGCGAGATTTACCACGCCCTGCTCCGTCGCCAGATAATACGCCTGTGCGCGCGGGGACGTGACGATGTCGCCGCCGAAATGCGGCAGGATGCGCGAATGGCGCACACCGTCCCTGTCCGTGAAGGTGGACGTCATGCAGATGAACGCCTTGCCTCCGCGCGCCATGGCCGCGCCCGTGAGAAAATCAAGCTGGCCGCCCGTGCCGCTGATCTGGCGCAGGCCGGAGCTCTCGGACGCGACCTGACCGTAAAGATCGGCCGCGATGCAGCTGTTGATCGACACCATGTTGTCAAGCTGCGCGATGACCTCGGGCGCATTGACATAGGACAACGGCGCGGCGATGACGCCGGGGTTGTCGTCCACCCAGTCGTAGAGCCGCTGAGAGCCGATCGTGATGCCGAGCATGCCCTGATTGCGGTGCAGCGTGCAGCGGCGGTTCGTGAGCACGCCCGCCTCGTGCAGCTCGAGATACGCATCCGAGCAGAGCTCGGTGTGCATGCCGAGGTCATGCAGACCGGAGCGCGCAAGTAGCTTTCCGAGCACGGTGGGCATGCCGCCGATGCCGAGCTGAACGGTCGCCCCGTCGCAGATGTGCGGCAGGAGCAGGTTTGCGATCGCGGTGTCCTCCGCGCTCGCCGGGTGCTCGGGCGGATCGGAAAACGGCGCGTGCGCGCCCTCGATGATCATGTCCACGTCAGAGATGTGGATGACTTCGTCAAAGCCGCCGCGCAGCCGCGGCAGATGCTCGTTGATCTCCAGAATGACGATATCCGCCTGCTCGAGGATCGCGCGGGACACGCCGGTCGCCGCCGAGAGGTTGAAGTATCCGTGGCGATCCATCGGCGTGACGCACGCCATGGCGACGTTCACCGTGAGAAACTGCCGGTAATACCACGCGAGGTTGCGGAAGATCATCGGCGTGAAGTAGCACAGGCCGCGGTCGCAGAGCCTGCGCTCATACGCCGAGCAATGCCATGTGTGGTAGAGAAAATGCGTCTGCTCCGGGTCGCACTCGACGATCTGCAGCGGGCCCATGCAGAGATTGCCGCGCACCTTCACGTCGTGCAGCTCGTCACGCCGGGCGGCAAGCGCCGCATCGAGCAGCGGCGGGAAGCCGAGCCCCGACGTATAGTCCACCCAGTCGCCGTCCTTCACGGCGCGCACCGCCTCGGCGGGCGTGCGCAGCTTGCTGCGGTATTCGGCCTGATAGTCCATCGTCGCTCCTCCTAGAAGATCTGATCTTTTTGCACCGGCGTCTGAAACAGGCGGCGGATCTCGGCGCTGTCGTCGGTCTGACCGAGGATCCACATGAGCTTTGTGACCACGGCCTCGCTCGTCATGCTGTAGGCCTCGATGAGCCCGAGCTCACGCTTGGCGCGGTGACCGACCTGATATACCTCCATGTCGCTGCCCTCGTGGGGGACCTGTGTCGTCATGACGATGACGCGGCCGGACTCCACCCAGTCGCGCACGGCGTTATAAAAGCTCTCGTCGCCGTAGCACGGCAGGCCGCCGACGCCGAAGCTCTCGATCACGAGCGCGCGGTAATGCGCCTTGAGGTAGTCGAAAATGCCGGCGTCGATGCCGGGAATAAGCTTGAGCACGAACACGCCGGGGTCGAGCCGGTCATAAAAGCGCGGCGCGCCGTCAACGTGCTCCCGGATATAATACACGAGCTGCCGGCCGCGCAGAATGGCCGTCTCCGGATAGTCGATGCTCGAAAAGGCGTTGTAGCTCTTCGTGCGCATCTTGCGTGCGCGCGTGCCGAGAATGACCTTGTGGTCAAAGACGACGTGCACGCCGCATGCGCCGTCGTCGCAGGCGTAGAGAAAGGCGTCGCGCAGGTTCTCGCGCGCGTCGGTGTCCTGATTGAAGATCGACTTCTGCGAGCCGGTGATGACGACGGGCTTGGCGTTATTCTGGATGAGATACGAGAGCGCGGCGGCGGTATAGGCCATCGTGTCCGTGCCGTGCGTGAGGACGAAGCCGTCATACGCATCATAGTGCGCACGCACGCACGCCGCCATCTGCAGCCAGTCGCGGCTGTTGATGTTCGTGCTGTCGCGGTTCATGAGCTGCACAGTGTCGATGCGGCACAGCTGCTCAAGCTCCGGCACCTCGGCCAGCAGCTCCTCGGAGGTGAGCTGCGGCGTGAGCCCGTCGGCCGTCGCCTTGGACGCGATCGTGCCGCCGGTGGCGATCATAAGAATATGCTTCATATCAGTCTTTCACTTTCTTCCAATAGTCGAGCGATGCAAAGCCCCGCTCGAGCTGCATCGCCGTATACTCCTCGCACACGCGCGCAAGCTGTCTCAGTCCCGCGTCGCCGAGCGTGAAGGAAAAGATCCGCTTCGGATCGGCATTGACAACGTGGCGCATGGCGGCCAGCGTCTCCGGCAGCAGCGGCGTGACGGCAGACGAGCTCGCTCCCCGGCACTGCGCACAGTACACCGCGCCGCCGCGCAGGGAGAGCCACGGCTCCACAGGCTCGGGCGCGCCGCAGCGCGCGCAGCACGACAGGTCCGGCTCATAGCCGGCCAGGCACATGAGCCGCAGCTCGAACACCGCCTTGATCTGCTCCGGCGGGCATAGCGCGCGGCTAAGCGCATAGAGGCTGTTGAGCCCGAGCTGCAGCACCGGCGGATCGGGATACTCCTCGGCGGAGACGGTCTCAAGGAGCTCTGCAAAATAGCTCCCGAGCGCAAACGCACCGAGATCTGCGCGCAGGCCCAGAAACCGCTCGGCCGTGCACTCCGCGTCGAGCGTGCGGCGGCC
>ENA-USUJ01003186-USUJ01003186.1-human-gut-metagenome-genome-assembly--contig:-NODE-3186-length-11325-cov-6.832681_pt1 | contig 11325 bp, 9 predicted proteins | sample MGYA00250061_ERZ773398 | MGnify/ENA primary metagenome ERZ773398 (study PRJEB29103, sample SAMN06111992) | human gut metagenome | biome: human gut; feature: ankylosing spondylitis patient; material...
AGGTATCAGACAATAAGCACTCCTCGATACAGCGACCATCCATCCGTAGGCAACTTGGACGCAGCTGAGATTGAAGCGCGAAACGATTTGCTCAACCGTTTGCTCTTTCTCGAGCAATTGTCTCACAGCTTCAGCTCGTTCATCGGGCAGGGCTCGTTGCCCCCATTTTGCACATAACTGCCAGTTGCCCGTTTCAACAAAATCGTTTTCGTCCATTTTTGACACGTTTTTCCTTTGCGGAAAATGTCAACTTTTTTCAGGTCAAGACAATCAGCCAGCTTCTGAGTTGTGTGATCATAATTTCCTCCCTGTAATGAGCATCGTTAATCAACAGGAGAAGGCTAATTGAAATAATTTCTTACGTTTAGCAAAATTCAGAGAAAGATCGCGACAACACAAATTGACTAGCCGATATGCCTTATGGGAATAACGCTAAGTCGGCCAAAGATGGATCGGGTTGGTTATGGCGCAAATGAACAGCGATTGTAAACGAATGTCCGTGATTATTCCTGTGTCAACGTAACAGCAAAGAAAAATCGCAAACAAGCAAGGTCTAGATAAAATTTTCCATAAGCTACGGGTTTTGTTGCTGAAAAAAGCTAAAAAAGATACTTACAGCCCATAAAATCCCAGACTCAGGAGAAAAACATGTCGACCTTCATGCTCGGTCGCCGCGACTTCTTGAAAGCTGCGGCAGCGGGCGGTTTTGTGCTGACGCCTGTTGCACAAGCTGTATCCGCGGCAATTGACAACCTAGAAGAAACCAAGTGGTGTGCTTGCGTGATCAATTGCGGGCAACGTTGCCCGGTGCGCTGCATTACCAAAAACGGGCAAGTGATTCGCATTGAGACGGACAATACCTCACCGGACAATCCGGCCGGTCCTCGTCAGATTCGGGCTTGCCAGCGCGGTCGCTCCATGCGCGAGCGCATCTATTCGCCCGATCGCCTGAAGTACCCGATGAAACGCGTCGGCAAACGCGGCGAAGGCAAATTTGAGCGCATCTCTTGGGACGAAGCCACTGATATCATCGCCAAGCAGTGGAAGCGCATCCTCGACAAGTACGGTCCCGAATCCGTCTATTGGCAGTATTGCTCCGGTCAGCAGTCCATCGTGAGCTCCCGCCGCGCCTGGCAGCGTCTTATGAATTTGAACGGCGGCTATCTGAAGTACTACGGCTCGTATTCCAATGCACAGCTGCAGGAATCCTTCCCGCTCACCTATGGCAGCCGTGCCGCCTCGTTGCCGTCTGAAATCGCCAATGCTTCTTTGTACGTGCTCTTTGGCAACAATTTCTCGTCGACTCGACCTTCGGGCAGCGGCAAAGGTTATCAGATTGACGCGGCCATGGATCGCAAGCGTCCGCGTACCATCGTCATTGACCCGTGCTATACCGACACGGCTGCCACGCATGCCGATCAGTGGATTCCGATCCGTCCCGGCACTGACGCGGCTCTGGTCGGCGCGCTGGCCTATGAGTTCATCCGCAACGGTTGGATTGACCAAAAGTTCCTGGATACGTATTGCGTCGGCTTTGATGCCAAGACGCTGCCCGCATCGGCTCCGAAGGGCAGTGATTACCGCAGCTACATTTTGGGTGAAGGTCCGGACCGTACGCCCAAGACACCTGAATGGGCCTCCCGCATCACAGGCATTCCCGTTGATACCATCAAGGCGCTTGCCAAAGAACTCGGTACGACCAAACCCGTTTTCGTTTCGCAGGGTTGGGGACCGCAGCGTCAAGCCAACGGCGAAGAGACGGCTCGCGCCATCGCCATGGTTCCGATTTTGCTCGGCCAGGTCGGTTTGCCCGGTACCAATTCGGGCGAACACGAAGGCAATACGCCGTTCCCGGCCGTCTATCTGCCCGTATTCAAGAATCCGGTCAAGGCTTCCATTCCGGTCTTTATGTGGACGGATGCCATCCTGCGCGGCACAGAAATGTCGCGCACGACTGACGGCGTCAAGGGGGTTGAAAAGCTTTCGACCAACATCAAGATGATTGTCAATTCCGGCGGCAATACGCTCATCAACCAGCACGGCGACAGCAACTGGACGCACAAGATTCTTCAGGATGAATCCAAGGTCGAGTTCATTATCGTGTGCGACAACATGATGACGCCTTCGTGCCGGTACGCCGATGTTCTCTTGCCAGATACGCTTGGTCCCGAAACCGACGATATGGCAACGCTCGGCGGCAGCCATGGCGACACCACCGTGATGCTCGCCATTCAGAAGGCCGTCGAACCGCAGTTCGAACAGAAGTCGAGCTTTGAAATCTGTCGTCTGATCGCCGCCAAGATGGGCATCGAGGAAAAATTCACCGAGGGTCGCTCTCAGTTCGAATGGGTGAAGTGGTGCTACGAAGAGTCACGCAAGAAGATTCCCGGTTTGCCTGATTTTGAGACGTTCTGGAAGCAGGGTATGGCCAAGCTTTGGGGCGTTCGCAAGGATCCCATCGCGTTGGAAGCCTTCCGCAAGGATCCCGTCAAGAACAAGCTCAAGACGCCGTCGGGCAAGATCGAAATCTATTCCGAACAGCTCGCAAAACGCGTTGCCGACTGGAAGCTGCCCAAGGGTGACGTCATTTCGCCGATTCCCGTGTTCTGGCGCAGCTGGGAAATGCCGGGCGACGCTCTGCAGAAGAAATATCCGTTGCAGTGCTTCGGTTTCCACGGTCACGGACGCATTCACTCCACCTTCCACAATTTGCCGCAGCTCAGAAGCATTCATCCGGACAGCGTCTGGATCAACACAATTGACGCCGCACAGCGCAAGATCAAAGAGGGCGACTTAGTCGAGATCTTCAACGATCGCGGCATCGTGCGGCTGCCCGCACGCGTGACCTCCCGCATCATGCCCGGCGTTGTCACCATGCCTCAGGGTGCCTGGTACAAGCCCGTCGAAATCAACGGTAAACGCGTCGATATCGGCGGCAACATCAACACGCTTACGCACCATCGTCCGAGCCCGCTTGCCAAAGGCAATGCGCAGCATACGATTCTGGTGGATGTTCGCAAGGCAGCTTAAGGAGGAAAGAAAATGGCACAAAAAGGTTTTTTCATTGATGTGTCCAAATGCACCGGCTGCCGCACGTGTCAGGTGGCTTGTTCCGATTTGAACAACACGCCCGTCGGTCTGCATCTTCGTCGCGTGATGGAAGTCGAAGGCGGTACCTGGAAAAAGACGCCCGAAGGACTCTGGAAACAGGATGTCTTTGCATACTACGTCAGCATAGGCTGTAATCAGTGCGCGGATCCCGCCTGCGTAAAGGTTTGTCCGACAAAGGCACACTTCAAGCGCGCCAAGGACGGCTTGGTCGTGATTGATCGTGCCAAGTGTATCGGCTGCGGCATGTGTGCCAAAGCTTGTCCATACGGTGTGCCCCGTCTGGACGAAAAGGCGCACAAGATGCTCAAGTGCGACGGCTGTGTGGCTCGTACCTCCAAGGGAGAAAACCCGGTTTGCGTTGAGAGCTGCCCGGAACGCGCAATTGTCTTCGGTGATATTGAGGAGTTGCGTCGCAAGTTCGGCAAGGTCGATGCGATCGCGCCGCTTCCGACCGGTGACAAGACGCATCCGAGTTTGGTCATCAAAGCTCCGTCTCACGCCAAGCCCAGCGGAACGCCCGTGACGGTGCGTGGCGCCTAAGTCTGGAACTTTTCGGCTCTGTCAGCTTTGTGCTGACGGAGTCGATCGCCAAGTTCGGGCGCAGGCTGAATGCTCAAACACAAACGCTCTTCGACCTCAATGACCGAAGAGCGTTAAGTTTCAGTGATTCAAAACCAATCTGGGTTTCTATTCTTTCTTCTTCCAGTTGTTCCCAAACGTATGCTGTTCCGTCTCCACAAAGCCGCGGTGGCCGTGGACGGTACAGGCGTTCAAGGCCGTCTCAAGCTGAGTGAACTCATCGTCCGTAAGCGAGACGTTGGCGGCACCCAGGTTCTCAAGAATTCGTTCCAGATTCTTGGAGCCGGGGATCGGTACCACATTGGGATACTTGTGAAGCATCCAGGCCAGAGAAATCTGCGCATTGGTGGCGTTCTTGCGCTTGGAAAAGTCGGCAAGCACATCAAGAATCGGTTGGTTGGCCGCAATATTTTCCTTTTTGAGCTGCGGAACGAACTTGCGCACGTCGTCGACTTCCTCGAACTTGGTGTCAACCGTTACTTTGCCCGACAGGAAGCCGCTCGCAATCGGAGAGAAGGGGACAAAGCCGATGTTGTGGCTAACGCAGTAGGGGATGACTTCAGCTTCGCAGCCGCGCTCAACCATGGAGTAGATGTTTTGAACCGCGGAAACGGGCGTCACAGCGTGGGCTTTAGCAAGCGTATCGACATCGACCTGCGATAGACCCCAACCGCGGATCAAACCTTCTTCGATCAGTCGGCCCATGGCGGCGGCCACATCCTCAAACGACACCTCCTCGTTGATGCGGTGCAGGTAGTAGAGGTCAACGTAGTCCGTCGCAAGACGCTTCATTGACGCGACGAGATGCGCTTTGACGGCGTCGTACACGCTGGGGCTTGCCGTTACTTCATCGGGACGCAGGTGCAGTTTTGTGGCGAGTACCACATCCTTGCGCACGGAGCCAAGAGCCTTACCGACGAGTTCTTCGTTGTGTCCCGGATAGAACACCACGTCACCGTAAACCTCGGCCGTATCAAAGAAGTTGCAACCTGCTTCAAAAGCCTTGCGCATCGCGTTGATGCTGTAGTCGGCTTCCGGCACCTTGCCGTAGCCGTGAGAAAAACCCATGCAGCCCACGCCAATGGCGGAGACTTCGAGATTGCCCAGTTTCCTTTTTTGCATCTTTGTCTTCCTTGTTCTGTTTTACTTTGCGGACTCAATGAGCCCGCAAAGGAATGCGACTGTTGATGCGTTGGATTATGAGTGTAGACGTGAAAATACGCCTGCCACAGGTTGGGGCAAAAATGTCACTTTTGGGAGATGATCGAAAAAAGACGGATGAGAATATCCATGCACAAAAACGGACGCTTATGAATCGTCCAAGTCCAATCGGTCCTCGAGAAGAGACTTTTCCACATCCACGGCCGCTCAGTCTACGAAATGGGCCGTAGGCCGCGGTTGTGGGAAAGTCAGGCCGAGATGCGGAGACTCTGAGTTTAGTCTCGTTTCAGTTCCGGCGTCTCCGGAAGTTCCGAATCTATCGTGTCCATGGGCCAACGCTGTTGAATGACCGTTTCCCGTAGGAACATATTCACAGCGTCTTGCAACGTGATGCCAATGTCGGCACAGATCTTTTCGGCTTGAGCGAGTATGTCGGAATCAATCTCGACGGTGAGAGTTTCCATAGTTGTATTCATTGATTTGTTATTGATTTACATTGTGATTCAGGTCAGTTTCAGCAGAGATCACTGAATAGCTGATAGACGAAATCTAATAGACCATCAAATCGTTCGCACCAGTACTCCGTTGGTCGCTTTGCGTACCCGCGTTTTGCCGTTGCTCATGCGTATTGCCACCTGATCGCTGCCAAACGAAATGTCGACCGCATCTTTAGGCTCGAGTGTACGAAGCAGTACTCCGTTGATGCGGCGAATTTCTGCCTTGCCGCTGGCATAGACAATGCCGACAAGTTCTTGATTGGAATTCATCGAAACGCTCACAACGTTCGACGAACCCATGGTGCGCACAAGACTGCCGTTGTCGTTGCGCAGTTCAGCTTTGCCGTTTCGGATGGTGATAAGCATTTTTGATTCCTTACTGAAAAAGTCTCAATTGTCTTTCTTAGTCGATTGTAGGCCTTTGCCAAAGGCAGGGAAGAACGTTTCGAAAGCCTCTTTGATTACCCGATAGACCTTGATCTCAAGCTCGGTTTTTACGTCGTCTCCGTCTTTGTCCGTGTACTTTTCGGGCGTCACAAACACCTTATGAAGTTTTTTCATGTAATGGTCGAGCACGTCTTCATAACATTTCACCCGATCGGTCGGTGTCATGGGCACCAAGTTGATCTTGAAAAATCGCTCATGCGCAAGGTTCATCAACAAGCTCGGCTGCCCGGTTTCGTTTAAAAGTGCCGAGATCAAATGTTGCGTGATCGCGGCAAGAATTGTTGTCTGACATTTCGCAGCCAGGCCTTTGCCTTGAGCCACTGCCTCGGGCTTGGGAGCCCGACTGTCCGAAAGAAGCAGTTGCCATCCCTTGCCAGTTTGGACGACAAAGTAGGCGGGCAGATCCTCGAACAAATCCGTGTTCTCAGAAGCGACACAGGCAAACGATCCGCAGAATTTCGAGTAGAGCGGCACGCAGAACTGAATGTCATCGTTCTGAAGGAAGCGGCTTTTTGCCCTCGGACTCGGTACAAGAAGTGAAGTTTGGTTTAGAAGCCGATCGGTTGCCAACTCGGCGTTTTGAAACGAGAACGTCATTGGTTTCCATTTCTTAGGCAACAACCCGTTGCGGGCACGTTCCACCAACGTTTCAAGCGTCAGTCTGCCTTCAAGAACCGTCATGACGAGGCTGAAGGCGTGCCGACGTGAATAAACGCTATGAAAGGGTAGCTTTTCCCAAACAAACTCGGCCATTCGAGCAATGGTTCGGACGTGCAACGGCATCTGCAGCTGCGGACGGTTGTTTCGTCTTAGGCCGAATCGCTGCAGCGGATCCCAATTGTCAACGAGCGTGAACATCGGATGCTCGCCCATGCGCATGAGTTCAGCTCTAGCCGAGGCGTAGAAAACCGGTGAGGCTCCCGTGAAAATATGACGCATTGAGATAAAGAAATTGAGAGGCAGTCCGTTTGCGCCGCAGAGTTCGTGGTAGAAGCGAAATCGGTTCGGGCGAACAATGCAGTACCGTTCCGGCTTGATGGTGTCATAGGCAACGGGAATGCCGATGGGCAGCTCGGCGCCATGGTCGCGAACAAAATCACGCAGTTGCATCGGGTAGAAAATGACGCGTTTTTTGTGCTCAATCATGGCGACTCCTTAAGCTTTTATCGGACTGTTCGGAAAAAAACTCGAAGGCTTCATGCATCGCGGCGTACATTTTCTCGAAGTTCTCTTTTTCCTTTTTGTCGCGGATTCGCCGACCGTGAGGCTGGGTAAGGAGTTTTGCGATGCTCTCTTTGTAACGGGCAAGCATGTCTTCGTAGACGGCGATGGTCGTCACGTCGGATGTCGTCACGGGCCGGACGTCAAAAAAACGTTCCTGTCCAAGATTTTGCAAAGCAAACGTTTTTCCGGTTTGATGCAGCAGGATTTCCAGAAGATGCGCTTTGGCCTTGTCGCAGATTTTCTTTTCGAAGTTTTCGATGCGACCTTTGCCGAAAGCCACGAACTCGGGCTTGTCGTCTCGTATGTCGGAAAAGTACAGTTTCCAGCCGTTAGACGTCTGAAGAACAAAGTACGCGGGGCGATGTTTCAAAACTTCCGGGTCATGCGGGGCAACGCAAGCGAGCGTTCCCACAGCTTGCTTAAAAAGGGGAAAGCAGTGCGTGACGCCGGTCGGATTCTTGAAGCGGCTGCGCATGACCGGCGTTGTCTTTATGAGGGACGATTCTGCTAAGAGTTGCTTGATGTTCGGCTTGAGTTCATTGAAGACGAAAGAGGCCGGCTTAAGGCGCTCAGGCAGCATCCCGTTGCGGGCTCGTGCTACGAGCGACTCGATGGCAAGTCTGCCTTCAAGCAAGCACATGATCACGCTGAAAGCGTAAGCACGAAACGACTTGTCCTGGTCGGCGACGCGTTCCCATACCCAACAAGCCATGCGGTTGACATCCTTGACGGAAAAGTCTCGGAAAAGCTCTCGGTCGGTTTCGGGCATCCTGCAAATGCCGTTGAGGAGCTTGAACCACGGATGGCGGTGGTTCTTGAGCAACTTCGCTTTGGCCTCAGCGTAGCGTTCAGGCGAGTCCTTTTTGAACACGTGCGTTGTTGCGATACGAAATTCCAGAGGCGAACCGTCGGCACTACACAATTCATAGGAATATTGATAAAAGTTGACCGACAGAAAGAAACAGCTCGCCGGAATTTCGCCATAGGGGACAGGACGTCCGGGTTCGAGATCGGCTGCGTGTTGGCGTAGATAAGTCTCGATCTGCGAACCGTAGAACACGTCGAGGCCAGTGCTTGAAGATAAACTCCAGCGTTCTTTGTGTTTGAGTGCGGTCATAGACGAGTCTCCTGAGGATTTTCAATGCGAATGACCTCGCCGTGCACGTCTTCTTCAGGGGTGACATCCGTACTCAGTACCCAAACAAGCGGGCAGGGAGCCTGGTTCTCGGACGGGAAATCCGTATAGCCGTCGGTAAACGTCACGCAGACGTCGGCTTCGATTTCTTTCTTTGCGATCCAATCCATGATGGCAGGCATATACGTGCCGCCGTGCCAAAGGTTTTTGCGAGGTTCAAGCGGCTCGTCTTCCTCGAATCTGTCTACGGCTTCCACACGGGTCGTGCAGTAGACGACGTAAACCTTGCGGGGCCTACAAAGCTCAAAAATGCGCTGACAATGGCCGAGGTACGCGGCAATTTCTTTGTCGGAAATTGAACCAGAGACGTCGATGCCGATCACGACCGTTCCTAAGGACGGGAAACGTTCACGCCTCGGCAGATAGGCGATATTCAGACGCCGTTTGTCCGGACGGCTCCAGTTGTAGCGCTGATTGGACTTGCTTACCATGTAGCGTTCAAGAAGCTCGTACCAGGGAAGGTTTGACTCAAGCATCGAAACGACGTAACGACCGAGTGCGCCGCTCATGTTCCCGCAGGTCCTGGCAGTAGTGAGCGCCTGACCGATTTCAATCTTTCCGGCTTCGATTTGCTCTTTGATTTCCTCCGGTGTCATTTGTCGGACCTTCGCGGGAAGGTCACGGATGGAAAGATGCCCATTGACGGGAGAAGAGCCGATGGAGACGCCGCTCATAATTTCGGATGCGTCGTCTTTCACGCCGGACTCAGGCGCACCCGGAAAAAGGGGCAATGTTTGGCCTTGGCCGTTCGAGGAAGAAGGCATTTTCCGGGTTTTCAACTTGGGAGCGATTTCGTTATAAATCGACTCCGACGTGCGATACTGAGCACCTTCCATGCGGATGCCGCCATCGATGAATGCACCCACGTTTTCTGCAATCAGAGTTTCGTTGATGACGGCGTCGCAAGCGATGTTGTAGATCACAGGATCTCGGTCACCGCGTCGCGCAATATGCGCAAAGACGACGTGCATCACCTCGTGGGCGAGTAAGAACTCAAGTTGCGGCACAGAGCACTTCTTCACAAACTCCGGATTGAGCAAGATGGTGCGATCGAGCGTCACGGCCGCCGTCTCGACAGACTCCGAGATCAGGACATCATGCCGATAGAGAAGGCTTCCGAAAAACGGATGACGTAAGAGCAGTCCCACGGCGGCTTTGCTGATTTTCCTGCGCGCATCCTCGTTGGTTTCAAACATTTTTCAACTCCTTGCGCCGTCAGATCAAAAGACCGCCCTCGAGTAGAAACCGAGCTACCACCGTGCCGTAGAGGTTGTTGCCTTCACGGGTTTTGGCAGACGTAAAGGCCTTTCGGTTGGCCGAGAGGTACATCTTGGCGGCGGCCACGGTCATTTCGGGTTTCAGGCGCATGGTGTACTTCCAGATCGCCTCGGCGTTGTGAGCGGTCAGAACGGAACTCAACTTTGCTATCGTCGCCCACTGCACATCGTTGCCTTCCGGAATCAATCCGCCGTCCGGATCGCTGATGATCTTGGAGGCGTCCGGCAGGCGCTTCATGATTTTCAAAAAGCCTACGTATTCGGCGGCAGCGCCGTCGCCAACAGAACCTGCGACGTGTTCCATAAAAATTGAGCTTTTCTTTTCAATTGATTCGGGGATCAAAGCGACGGATGCCCAGGAGCGCGGCGTCGGATTCTTGCTGCGTTTGGGGTTGAAGTCGGAGAGCAGATTCGGGCGAAAACGCAGAAAGGCCTGAAGCTTTACGGGAATGTCGTTTTCCTGTGCCCACTCGAGCCAGTCGTCGAGGTTTTCTGTGAATTCAATCTCGCGCATGCGGTTGGCCAGTTTCGTACTCAGGCGATTGGCGCCCGAACGATCTTCGGTTCGGTTTCCTGTAGCAATAATGAAGAGTTCATCCGACAAATGCAGTTGCCCGGCGCAGCGATCAAGCACCACACGGCAGAGCGGATTTTGCATGTTCATGTCGGCGTCGCTCAATTCCTCGAGGATCAGCACGCAGGGACCCACGCCCTGACGCAGCGCCCAGAACTCTTCGGGCGGAAGCCACTTCGTGCAATCGCCGTTGAATTGTGGCAACCCCAGCACATCGCAGGGCTCACGAAGGGACGGGTTGAATTCGATGATGCGTTCGTCAGGAATTTTGTGGGCGACCGCAAGTTCCTGAGCGATTTCACGTGCGCAGGAACTTTTTCCACCGCCGGGCTTGCCGACGATGAACGGTACGACTTCGTTGGTGGTCTTGAATTGCTCGAGGATGGAAGATTTCAGGTCGGAGAATTTCATGATGACAGGCTTACGTGTCGATTGTTGGTAAGTGACATTGTGAAACCCTATGCGTCAATTTCTGACGTATATGAATATTCTCGATTCGTCAGAAAAACATATGGGATAGACGGCAGCGAAAACAAAAAAAGAGGCCGATCCAAAGACCGGCCGTAAGTGTTTTCAAGGAGGTTGAAATCAGATAGGTGGCGTTGAAAGAGTGTCAGCGTTTTTGGCCTGTGACGTTCTCAATTTCGCTAAGCAGGTTTTCGAGTTCGACAACGACCGGCACGTTTCGCTCGCGGTAGACGGCAAGAAGCTCCTTGTAGTACCAGAGAACCATCTTTTTCTTATCGGTGCGCTCAAAGTCTTGCCGGATGAAACGATCGAAGACCACTTCGCCCAATTGTTTGGCGTCGGCAAGAATGCTTGCGAGGTTGTGCCATTTGTCGGCGGCGCTGATGAGAAGCACTTCATCCGCAGCCGAACGCAGATTGGCGATGTACTTTTCTTTGCGTTCGATCCATGCGCCTTTGGGCTGACCTCGCTGCGGTGCCGCGTCCGAACACGCCATGACGAGATCAAGAACGTGTTTGCCAAAGTGTTCTTCGATGACAGGCATGTACTGGGCGCCGCCGTCTTCCACAACATCGTGCAGCAGCGCCGCAATGAATTGGTCTTCCGAGCCTCCCCAAACGGATACCTGAGCGGCTACGGCCATGGGATGGCTGATGTACGGAATGTCGGTGGATTTGCGTTTTTGCTTTTCGTGTACGAGAGCGGCGAGAGCAAAGGCGGCGCTGATACGGGTCGTGGAGTACATGGTGTCTTTTGTTTGCGATGTAGCTGAAAATCTGGTGCAGAAACGAA
>ENA-USUJ01003187-USUJ01003187.1-human-gut-metagenome-genome-assembly--contig:-NODE-3187-length-11325-cov-6.201903_pt1 | contig 11325 bp, 10 predicted proteins | sample MGYA00250061_ERZ773398 | MGnify/ENA primary metagenome ERZ773398 (study PRJEB29103, sample SAMN06111992) | human gut metagenome | biome: human gut; feature: ankylosing spondylitis patient; material...
GCCTTCGGTCAAAAGGCGGACGCCCTTATGCATATCACAAGTGAGATCAAGAAAAAGGCAAAACAGCCTGTTATCATGAAGTTGAGCCCGAATGTCACGGATATTACCGAAATGGCAAAGGCAGCAGAGGCAGCAGGTGCGGATGCGATCTCCCTGATCAATACGATCACAGGCATGAAGATCGATATCAACAGAAGAAAGTTTGCACTGGCTAACAAAACCGGCGGACTCAGCGGACCTGCCATCAAACCGGTTGCAGTGCGTATGGTATATCAGGCAGCTAACGCGGTAAAGATCCCGATCATCGGAATGGGTGGTATTGCAAGTGCGGAGGATGCGCTTGAATTCATTATGGCGGGCGCAACAGCCGTATCGGTCGGTGCCATGAATTTTGTGAACCCATACACGACTGTGGAAACGATCGAAGGAATTGAGGCCTTCATGAAGAAGAATCAGGTCGAAGACATCAACAGCCTGATCGGATGCGTCAAATAGTTACAATAACAGAATAGTTCTAACCTCCCGTTGGCAGACATACAATAAACAAAGTGATGTATGCGCCGGGAGGTTTTTTTATGGATATCATACATAATAACATTCATATGGATATGGTAAAATGCCGGGCTGTCAGTCAGATGACGCTGGAAGATGATATGAATCTGCCGCAGGATAATCCTGATCTGGATAAAATCATATTTCGGGAAGGGACACTGAATCTGACCGATACGGTTGTGACAAATGATCATGTGCTGGTGAAAGGACAGCTTCTGGTGACAGTGCTGTATCTGTCCGAGGACGAAGAGGAAAGGCTTGCCAGAACAACAGGAAAACTGAGCTTTGAAGAAAATGTGTATCTGGAGGGCATACAGCAAAACGATACGGTTGATGTGACATGGAAGATCGAGGATCTTTCCGTCAGTATGATCAATTCCCGCAAGATCAGTGCCAGAAGCATGATCACACTGACACTTCAGTCGGATCAGCTTTATGATGAGGAAGCGGCGGTTGACCTGACGGATGCGGAAGGGATTGAATTCCATAAAAAACAGATGGATATTACTTCTCTGGCGGTCTGTAAGCGGGATATTTACCGGATCAGACAGGATCTGGAGCTGCCTGCAAGTATGCCTAACTTCTATCATGTGATCTGGCAGAGCATCCGGATCGCATCGATCGATATGCGTCCTCTGGAGGAAAAGATCGCGATCAGCGGCGAACTGTCTGTTTTCCTTTTGTATGAAAGTATGCAGGACGGCGATCATCAGTATTATGAGACAACGCTCCCATTCTCCGGAACAATCGACTGTCAGGGCAGCAGGGAAATGATGATCCCCGATATCCGCTATACGATCGCAAGCCGTGAGGCAGAAGTCAGACCGGATCTGGACGGAGAAGAACGATGTTTTTCCATGGAGCTGGTGCTGGATCTGAGCATCAAGCTGTATGAACAGCAGCAGATTTCTGTTATTGAGGATGTATATGGCACGCACAATGAGGTACGGGCAGATGTCAAGGATGGAAGTTTCCGTCATATGCTGCTGCGCAACAGCGGCAAATGCCGTGTGACGGAAAAGAGAAAGATAGAGCATACAGGCGCGATCCTGCAGCTGATCCACAGCGAGGGAGAAGTATATATGGAAAGTACTTCCGTGCAGGAAAACGGGATCGAGGTGGAAGGCATTGTGCATATCAAATCGCTGTATGTGACAAGTGATGACAGAATGCCTTATGCAGCATTTGAAGATGATATCCCGTTCAGCTATCTGCTGGAAGCCAAGGCTGAGGCAAAAGACTGTGAAGTGAATTTACAGGTTGCTCTGGAGCAATTGAATGTTACGATGCTGGACGGACAGGAGATCGAGATCCGCATGACGATTGACGTGGCAGCAGTCCTTCTGGAGCCGTATACGATGCAGCTTGTCAGAGATGTGGAGATCCTGCCGCTGGACAAAGAAAAATTCAGGGCACTTCCCGGCATTGCGGTTTATGTGGCAAAGCCGGATGACAGCCTGTGGCAGATCGGAAAGAAATATTATATGCCCGTTGCCCGGATCAAGGAACTTAACGGACTGACAACAGATATGTTAAAAGGCGGCGAAAAGCTGCTTCTCGTAAAAGAAAGATAGACATTTTCATCAGCAGACAGATGTCGCAAAAAGCAGGCGGTGTATATACGGTTGCTTTTTTGCGTTTTTCGGTATATAGTAAATTGTACGAATATCGATACAATCTGATAAAGCTATTCAGCACCATGCATCGTAAGACACGATTTCGCGAATGGGGACTGAATAGTTTCAATAAGGCGAGGAACGCAAATTATGGAGCAAATCACAAGAAAGGCATATGCCAAGATCAATCTGGTGCTGGATGTCACAGGCAGACTGCCAAACGGATATCATGAGGTCAGTATGGTCATGCAGAATGTCGGTATCCATGATACACTGACATTTACAAAAAGAGGGGATGAACAGATTGTTCTGACGACAAATGACGGGCAGCTTCCGTTAGGGGAAGACAACCTTATATATAAGGCAGTTCTGCTGCTAAGGGAGCTGACGGGAAACAAAGACGGTGTGACAATTCATTTAGAAAAAAGGATCCCTGTGGCAGCAGGCATGGCAGGCGGCAGTACCGATGCAGCAGCCACACTTTTGGGTGTCAATGAGCTTCTGGGACTGGGACTTCAAAAAAAGCAGCTGCAAAAGGAAAGCGTCAGGATCGGCGCAGACGTTCCGTATTGTGTGCTGGGAAAAACAGCTCATGCCCGGGGCATTGGCGAAAAGCTGACGGAGATCGCATCTCCGCCGCAGGCGTATCTGGTTGTGGCAAAGCCGGATATCAATGTATCAACACCGGTTGTATACCGGGCGCTTGATAGTCTGCCTTCTTACCCGCATCCGGATGTAGAGGGCATGATACAGGCACTGGAGCAGAAGGATTTAAACGCCCTTTGCGAAAAGCTTGGAAATGTACTGGAGCTTGTCACGGCAAAGGAATATCCCGTGATCGGACAGATCGAGGATGTTCTGCTGAAAGAAGGGGCAAAGGCTGCACTGATGAGTGGAAGCGGACCGAGCGTATTTGGCATTTTTGATACAGAGGGGCAGGCACAGACCGCCTGCAAAGCACTGGAAAAAGCAGCGCTTGCAAAACAGCTTTTTGTGACCACGTTTGAAAATGGAGAAGGTTGATGAAAGATTTCATGCAGGAAAACATGGACGAATTTCTGCCACTGAGAGAAGTGGTGTTTAAAACGCTCAGACAGAGCATTCTGACAGGGGAACTGAAGCCGGGCGAACGACTGATGGAGATCCGTCTGGCTGAGAAGCTTGGCGTCAGCCGCACACCGATCCGGGAAGCGATCCGCAAGCTGGAGCTGGAGGGACTTGTGACCATGATCCCGCGCCGCGGAGCGGAGGTTGCAAAGATCTCGGAAAAAAATCTGAAGGATGTACTGGAAGTACGTACCTGTCTGGATTCACTTGCGGTAAGGCTTGCCTGTCAGCGGATCACGGACGAGCAGATCGATGATCTGAAAAAGGCGTGTGATGATTTTGTGCTGGCAACAAAGACCGGAGAAGCTACAGCGATCACAAAGGCAGATGTTAAGCTGCATGACGTGATCGTGCGCGCAACGGGAAATGAACGTCTGCAGCAGATGATCAATACGTTGTCAGAGCAGATGTACCGCTATCGTTTTGAATACATCAAGGACAGCGCATATCATGCACTGCTGATTGAGGAGCACAGGCGGATTTATGAGAGCATTGCAGCGCGGGATGAGGAGCGTGCGGTGGCTGAAATCACGCAGCACATTGAAAATCAGTTATATACAATCCGAAAACATTTGCATTTTACGGAATAAAGTGGTAAAAATCTGTTGATACTCCCAGAAGAAGGGAGTGGAAAACATGAAAAAAATGTGGATGGAAACGATTTTGTACGGAGCACTTTCCATGCTGTTCGGGCTGGCATTCTTTTTCAGCCTTTTATACGAGGATAACAGCCTGGTCACGGGCAGATGCTACAGGATCGATCCTGCATATGCACAGGAAACGACTTATACGGTGGAGATGTTGGAACAGATGGATCTTGACACGCTTCATACGGTCTTCCCGGAAGAGAAGATCAGATATGGATTTTATTTTGGTGGAAAGAAAATATCTGACAGGAGAAAATAGATGACAAAAGATGTTTTGATCTCTGTTTCGGGGCTTCAGATGGGAGAAGAAAAACCGGAACAGATCGAAGTGATCAGTAAAGGAAATTTTTATCAGAAAAACGGTTATTCCTATGTGTTTTATGATGAAGTGATCGAAGGCTTTGATCAAAGGGTCAGAAATATGATCAAATTCAAGAATGGGGCACTTCATGTGCAGAAGAAGGGCATTGTCAATGTCAATATGGCATTTGAGGAAGAGAAAAAAAACAATACCTGTTATACGACGCCGTACGGTGATATTATGATCGGAATCGATACAGACAGCGTGGAAATTTCGGAAGAGGAAGATCACATCAGTCTGGATGTCGCGTACCGGCTGGAAGCAAACTATGAGCATCTTGCCGATTGCCGGATCAAAATGGATATCCGGTCAAAAGAGAGCGGAATGCCATTAATGGAGTGATAAAATGATCTATACAGTGACGATGAATCCCTCGCTGGATTATCTGCTCTCTTTGCCCGCATTACAGGCAGGAGAGACAAACCGATCTGCTGCAGAACGGCTTGTGGCAGGCGGAAAAGGGATCAATGTATCGAAGATGTTATATAATCTGGGAACGGACAGCATCATTTGGGGCTTTGCAGGCGGCTTTTCCGGAGAAGAGCTTTGCAGACAGCTGACCGCTGCAGGGCTCAGACAGGAGCTGATTTTCTTACATAATGGCAATACGAGGATCAATGTCAAATTATCTGCCGGACAGGAGACAGAAGTCAATGCAAAAGGTCCCCAGGCAGAGGAAGAGGCTTTGCAGATTTTTTACCGGAGGCTGGAGGCGCTTACGGCGGAAGATTACGTGGTTCTGTCGGGCAGTTTGTTACCGGGCATGCCATGCGACAGCTACAGACAGATCATGCAGCAGCTGCAGGGAAGAGGAGTGCATTTTATAGTCGACACAACGGGAGAGTCGCTTAGGGAAACGCTTCCTCTGCATCCGTTTCTCATAAAGCCCAACCAAAGAGAACTGGAAGAACTGTTTAAAACGGAACTGACGCAGCGCAGTCAGGTGGCAGAACTTGCGAAGCAGCTGCAGGAAATGGGCGCGGAAAATGTGCTCGTATCACTTGGGGGAGACGGTGCTGTCTGCGTAGCAGCGGATGGCAGGATTTTTGACAGCAGACCGCCCGGAGGAAAGGTTGTGAATTCTGTGGGCGCGGGAGATTCCATGGTGGCAGGCTTTTTGCATGGCTATCTGCAGACGGGAGATTATAAAATGGCATTTCTGGAAGGCTTGTGCGCGGGCAGCGCCAGCGCCTTTTCGGAGGGCTTTGGAACGAAAGAACAGGTAAAAAATGTCATGAAACTAAAGTTTCATGACATTAGGAGGTAAAAATAATGGCATATCAGGCAGACAAAAACAGATATCAGGAAATGGATTATAAAAGATGTGGCAGAAGCGGTCTGAAGCTTCCGGCGGTATCGCTGGGATTGTGGCACAATTTCGGCTCTTATGACAGCTATGAAAACAGTAGAAAAATGTGTGAAACAGCATTTGATCTCGGCATCACACATTTTGACCTTGCCAATAACTACGGACCGGAGTATGGAAGCGCAGAGCGTAATTTTGGCACGATCTTAAAGCATTCCCTTGGCGTATACAGAGATGAGATGATCATCAGTACAAAGGCAGGATTCGATATGTGGGAAGGCCCTTACGGTGATGGCGGCAGCAGAAAATATCTGATGGCAAGCATCGACCAGAGCCTTCTGCGCATGGGACTTTCTTATGTTGATATTTTTTATCATCACAGACCGGATCCGGAAACTCCGCTGGAAGAAACCATGGGAGCACTTGCCGATATCGTAAAAAGCGGCAAGGCACTTTATGTGGGAATTTCCAATTATGACGGCGTACAGCTGAAAAAAGCAGAGCAGCTCCTGACCGAGATGCACTGCCCGTTCATTATCAATCAGAATAAATATTCCATTTTCGACCGGACGATCGAAAAGAACGGACTGAAAGAAACAGCACCAAAGCTCGGACTTGGTATTATTGCGTTCAGCCCGCTTGCACAGGGACTTTTGACGGATAAATATCTGCATGGGATTCCGCAGGGAAGCCGTATCCAGAAGAACAGCCCATATCTGACAGCCGCCAGTCTGACACCGGAAATGCTGCAGAAGATCTCCGCCTTAAATGACATGGCGCATGAGCGGGGAGAAAGTCTGGCACAGATGGCACTGAACTGGATCCTCAAGGATGATGCACTGACTTCCGTTCTGATCGGCGCATCCAGCCCGGCGCAGATCATTGAAAATACGACAAAGATCAGGCGCCACGCCTTTACGGAGGAAGAACTCCAAAAGATTGACCGCATTGTATTTTAAAGGTATACTATAGTGGCGTATAAGAAAAACAAAGAGGAACTACTATGAAGCATAAATTAAAACTAAAGGGAAAACTGCAAACCTATCTGCAGCTGTCGTTGCTTTTGGGTATTTTGCTGGCAGCTGTCGATATCTGGATCTATACACTGGATATCAAAGCAGGTGTCGTACTATCCGGTTTTGTGCTTTTTTACCTGATCATGTCTCTGATCATGATGAATTTCAATAAATCGATCCTGATGAATGAGCTGGTCAGCTTTGCCACGCAGTACGGGCAGATCCAGAAACGGCTCTTGCGGGATTTTGAAGTTCCTACCGCGCTTTTGGATGAAAACGGTAAGGTGATCTGGACGAACCGTACCTTTGAAGAGACGGTGCATAAGCCAAAGGGCTATAACAGAGACATTCATTCCTTATTTTCCTGCATCACAAAGGAAAAACTGCCAAAAGAAAACAATGAGCTGACAGAGCTTTCCTTTACCTATGAGGAGCGCGAATTTACTGCAAAGATGCGCAAGATCCCACTGGCTGAAATGGTGGAGAACAGCGATATCTTTGAATCCGAAGGCAGATATGAAGGCTTTATGGTCGTTCTGTATCTGTTTGATGAGACTGCGCTGAAGATCGCGCTGCGCGAGAACGATAACCAGTCCCTCTGTGTCGGACTTTTGTACATTGATAACTATGAAGAGGCCCTCGAGAGCGTCGAGGAAGTCAGACGTTCCCTTCTGACGGCGCTGATCGAGCGAAAACTCAATAAATACTTTGCAGCCTATGACGGTATCGTGAAGAAGATGGAAAAAGATAAATTTTTCGTCATCATCCGCAAACAGTCGCTGAAAAGGCTGAAAGAAAACCGGTTTGACCTGCTGGAAGATGTCAAGACGGTCAACATCGGTAACGATATGTCTGTCACACTCAGTATGGGAATCGGTTCTGACGGACTTTCCTATGGACAGAATTATGAATTTGCAAGAACTTCCATCGATCTGGCGCTCGGCCGTGGCGGCGATCAGGTCGTCATCAAAACGCCGGAGGGTGTTTCCTATTTCGGCGGTAAGAGCCAGCAGATGGAGAAAAATACAAGAGTGAAGGCAAGAGTCAAAGCACTTGCCCTCAAGGAAATCATTACCACCAAGGACAAGGTGCTTGTCATGGGACACGCCAATACCGACGTGGACAGCTTCGGTGCAGCGGTCGGTATTTACCGGATCGCCAAGACACTTGGCAGAAATGCCCATATTGTTTTAAATACGACCAATAATACGATCAAACCGTGGGTAGACTCCTTTAAGAGCCGGCTGGATCATGAAGAAGATGCGATCATCACTAATACCCAGGCGATTGAAATGGCGGATAACAATACCGTTCTTGTTATTGTGGATGTCAATAAGCCGAGCATTACAGAATGCCCGGATCTTCTGAAATATTGCCGCAGCGTTGTCGTACTCGACCACCACAGACAGGGAGAAGAGGTTGTGGAAAATGCAACGCTTTCCTATGTGGAGCCATATGCTTCTTCTGCATGTGAAATGGTTGCGGAGATCCTGCAGTATGTCGGTGACGGCATTAAGGTCAAAGGCGTGGAAGCAGACTGCCTGTATGCGGGTATTGTGATCGATACGAATAACTTCGTGGCAAAGGCTGGTGTCCGTACATTTGAAGCCGCAGCATTCCTGCGCCGGAGCGGTGCGGATGTAACGCGTGTCAGAAAGATGTTCCGTGAAGATGCCAATGATTACCGGGCAAAAGCGGATGCAGTCGGGCAGGCGAAGATCTACATGGATGAATATGCCATTTCTGTCTGTCACGGAGAAGATACAAGTGCACCGACGGTTGTATGTGCGCAGGCGGCAAATGAACTGCTGAACATCAAGGGCATCAAAGCCAGCTTTGTCCTGACACAATATAACCAGATGATCTACATTTCAGCGCGTTCCATTGATGAAGTCAACGTACAGGTCATCATGGAAAAATTAGGCGGCGGCGGTCATATGAATGTTGCCGGTGCGCAACTGAAAGATATCAGTATGGAGATGGCGTGTGAACGCATCAGGGATACTTTAAAAGAAATGAAGGAATCCGGTGAAATTTAAAGAAATGTGAGCAGATATGCTGCATCAAAATGGATGGAGCTATGATATAACAGCCGGAGAATAAGAAAGGATAAGGAATACCATGAAGGTTATTTTATTAGAGGATGTAAAATCCATTGGAAAAAAGGGAGAGATCATTGAAGCAAGCGATGGCTATGCAAAGAATTTCCTGTTTAAGAAAAAGCTGGGCATTGAAGCAACAGCAGACAATAGGAACAACTTAAAGCTGCAGAAGAAGCATGAAGAAAAGGTAGCGGCTGAAAATCTGGAGGCAGCGCAGGAATTTGGCAAAGAGCTGGCTGAGCAGAAGGTTGTTGTAAAGATGAAAGCGGGAGAGAACGGAAAAGCATTCGGTTCTGTTTCCAGCAAGGAAATTGCAAAAGCATACGCAGACCAGTACAAAAAGGATCTGGATAAAAAGAAACTGGTTCTGCCTGATGCCATCAAGAATTTCGGTACCTACGAAGTAAAGGTAAAGCTGCATCCGCAGGTAACGGCAGTTTTACATGTACAGGTAGTGGAGGCTTAACAGTAGGAGGTGCTACCTGTGGCAGAAGAAGCGATTCTGAAAAGAGTATTACCGCATAGTATAGAAGCAGAGCAGTCCGTCATCGGATCCATGATCATGGATAAGGATGCGATCGTGACGGCTTCTGAAATTCTGCACGGTGATGATTTCTACAGCAAGCAGTACGGTATCATTTTTGATGCCATGGTGGAGCTGCATGACAGCGCACAGCCTGTGGATCTGATCACATTACAGAACAAATTAAAAGAAAAAGACGTTCCGCCGGAAGTCAGCAGCCTGGAATTTGTCAAGGACCTGCTTGGCATCGTTCCGACGAGTGCGAATGTTGCCAATTATGCCAATATCGTTGCGGAGAAATCTCTGCTGCGCAAGCTGATCCGTCTGAACGAAGAGATTGAAAACACCTGCTACGCAGGCAAGGAAAGTCTGGAATTCATTTTAGAGGATACTGAGAAGCGTGTTTTTGATCTGGTGCAGAGACGGAATACAGGCGATTTTGTACCGATCCGTCAGGTTGTTTTAAATGCGATGGATAAGATCGAGCAGGCAAGCAAGACGACCGGAACTGTAACGGGAATCGCGACCGGCTTTATCGATCTGGATTATAAGACGTCTGGCATGCAGCCATCCGATCTTGTGCTGATCGCTGCGCGTCCTTCCATGGGAAAGACGGCATTTGTTTTGAATATCGCGCAGCATGTGGCATTCAAGCTGAAGGAAACGGTTGCAATCTTCAGTCTGGAAATGTCGAAGGAACAGCTCGTAAACCGTCTGTTCTCTTTAGAGTCCCGCGTGGACAGCCAGCATATCCGAAACGGTAATCTGACCGACAGCGACTGGGAAAGATTGATCGAAAGTGCAGGCGTGATCGGAGAATCTAATCTGATCATCGACGACACACCGGGTATCAGTATTTCCGAGCTCCGCAGCAAATGTCGAAAATATAAACTGGAGCATGATCTGAAAATGATCATCATTGACTACCTGCAGCTCATGAGCGGCAGCGGAAGGGCGGAATCCCGTCAGAACGAGATCTCCGAGATCTCCCGTTCCCTGAAAGCACTTGCCCGTGAACTGCATGTTCCTGTGCTTGCACTCTCGCAGCTGAGCCGTGCGGTAGAGCAGAGACCGGATCATACGCCGATGCTTTCCGACCTGCGTGAGTCCGGTGCGATCGAGCAGGATGCGGACGTCGTTATGTTCATTTACCGTGATGACTACTACAACCACGACAGTGAAAAGAAAGGGATCGCAACGATCATCATCGCCAAACAGAGAAACGGCCCGATCGGCGACGTGGATCTGGCATGGCTGCCTGATTACACAAAATTTGCGAATCTGGAACATTAAGAATAATGGTTTAATTATTGAAAGGACAGCGTATGCTGTCCTTTTTTGCTGCCTGCCATTTATATATGAGTATATTTGTTCCATAACCCATATTGATATGGGAGTGTTGGGGGATGTGTGCTGCGTATTTTGGAAGGCGTTTCATGCCAAATGCGGGAAATGTAGAGATATGTATGACCTTGCAGGATGTCTTGGTACACATTCGTCCAAATCGATAAAAAGTGCGAAAGGGGATGAGGCATATGAAAATATATAACCGGATATTCACTCTAAAGCGGATAAAAGAGCAAGGGTGGACGAAACTAATAAAACTACTTTGGCATGTATTCGCCCATATAGATAAAGAGGGGCTTCCACCCAGGTCCGGACCTGTTCCACGTAGTCTGCAAGAGAAGCCATCACCAGTTCTTCTTTGTACGAAAAATCCAGTCCCTGACGGAGAAGCAGCAACGCCACAGGCACTGCCGCACCTATATAAAGATACAGCATAGGCAGGCCTTCTCTGTGTCCCAGTCTGCTGTTGAGAAAAACAGACAGTGCCAGAAGAAAGATACAAAACAGGGACGGATACCATACAAAACGGTTCATTCTGTGCCAGAGCCTGTCCCTTGACTTCCACAGGTTCAGCCATTTCTCTTTCAGATTCTGTAATCGCTGTGTATTTCGAATCATTCTTCGGTAGGTAAGGTTCGTTGCCAGCATCCCCAAGCCGCCGATACATCCCATAGATGTCATGACGTAAAGGGGGATGTTCAGCTTCATGATCGTCTCCAGCATAAGCTCCTCCCTTTCCCTACGGTTT
>ENA-USUJ01003195-USUJ01003195.1-human-gut-metagenome-genome-assembly--contig:-NODE-3195-length-11302-cov-12.240980_pt1 | contig 11302 bp, 10 predicted proteins | sample MGYA00250061_ERZ773398 | MGnify/ENA primary metagenome ERZ773398 (study PRJEB29103, sample SAMN06111992) | human gut metagenome | biome: human gut; feature: ankylosing spondylitis patient; material...
GATTCATCACAGTTCATAACAATTTCATATTGTTCATCAATCATATTCTTTTCATCTTCGGTTAATGAATCTAACTCATTATTTACATTAAATTTATTATCAGTATCTATACTACTAATTATCTCATCAATTAAGCTATCCTTTTTATTAGAATTGTCTTTGTTTTTCACTATTTGATATCCCTCGATTCTTCTTAATCTATATACAGCTTTATTATTTGAATTAACAACTACGCTGTCTTTTCTTAATATCTTATTTGTGTCTATATCAACACATTTTACAGTTATATATCTTTGAGTGTTATTGTCTTTTTTTATTTCTGTAGAGTTCTTTGTGACAGGAGTATAAAATAACTTAATTATATTCTCTCCTGGTTGCAAAATGACTTCATTATTCTTCGAATTAGTATAATAATTACTTATCTTCTTAGGAACAATCTGTATTTTCTTGTTTTCGTAACCTTCTTCTACAGTATCTTCTTTTATTTCTTTGTTATTTAATTTGTTTATGTATTTTATAAGTAAAAATAATTTAATGTATAGTAAGAGAAGATTATTAACTGCATTTAGTAATTATAAAAATAGTGATATTTTAAAAAAAGAAGTTATTACTGAAAAAGTTAGTAATCATAAACTTATTATTAAAGAAGAAAAGTGTGGTACTTGTATATTTAATAAACGTATTTTTGCAGGTAATAAGTATATGAGTGAATTAAGTAGTGTGAATAAGATAGTTAATTTAAGTAATATGGATGAATTTGAAACTAAGACTATTTTAAAAAATATGGATAAAGTTAATTTGAGTGATTATATAGAAATAGATGATTATTTTTTAGATAATGTTATACCTTATAAGGTGGGTGATATTAAGTGATAGAAGTATTGTGTCCTGCAGGAGATTTAACTAGACTTAAATGGGCATTAATGTATGGGGCTGATGCAGTTTATATTGGAGGATATAACTATAGTTTAAGGGCTAATGCTAATAATTTTAGTATGGAAGAAATTAAAGAAGCTGTTAAAATAGCACATGAATTAAATAAGAAAGTTTATGTAACAGTAAATATTTTATTTCATAATAAGGATTTGGAAGGATTAAGTGAGTATTTAAAAGAACTTAGTGATATTGGAATAGATGCATATATTGTAAGTGATATGGCTGTTATAAAAAGGATAAATGAACTTAAATTGAAACCTGAAATACATATTAGTACACAAGAATCTAGTGTTAATTATTTAACAGTAAAGTTTTGGGAAAAACTTGGTGCTACTAGAGTGGTTTTAGGTAGAGAATGTTCTAAAGAAGATATTATTAATATTCATGAAAACTGTAATAGTGAACTTGAAGTTTTTATTCATGGAGCAATGTGTACTAGTTATAGTGGTAGATGTGTTTTATCTAACTATGTAACTAAAAGAGATTCTAATCGTGGGGGATGTAGTCAGGTTTGTAGATTTGTATTTAATATGAGTGAGTTTGATGACTTTCAAATAGCTAGTAAGGATTTATCAATGATAGATTATATACCAGAGTTAATTAAAATAGGTGTTTCTTCCTTAAAAATAGAAGGAAGAATGAGAAGTAGTTATTATATAGCAACTGTTGTAAATGCATATAAAAGTATAGTAGAAAGTTATTTTAATAATACTTTAACTGATGAAGTGTTAAATTATTATAAGAAAGTATTAAATAGGGTATCTAATAGAGAAAATAAACCACAATTTTTTAATAAAGAAACTGACTTTAATGATCAGTATTATTTAGGTAGAAAAGAAGTGTCTAATCAAGATTTTTTGGGAGTAGTGTCTAGTTATGATAATGGAGTGGCTACTATTTTACAAAGAAACTATTTTAAAGTAGGTGATGAGGTAGAAGTTTTTGGACCTAGTACATCTATTCAAAGGTTTACTATAGAAAGTATTATAAATGAAAAAAATGAGAGTGTGATGGTTGCTAATCATCCGGAAGAAAAATTATTTGTAAAAATACCATTTGAAGTAAAGGAAAATGATATATTAAGAGTACCAATTTAGTTGACAAAATTAGTATTTTTTGGTATTATTATAAACTGTTAAGGAGAAATGAAAAAATGAAACAAAAAGAATTTTTTTTAACTAGTGAAGGTTATCTAGAATTAGAAACTGAACTAAACTATTTAAAAACTGATAAGAGAAAAGAAGTTTTATCTTCTTTAAAAGAAGCTCGTGCTTTAGGGGATTTGAGTGAGAATGCAGAATATGATAGTGCTCGTGAAGAACAAGGAAAGTTAGAAGCAAGAATTAAAGAAGTTGAATATATTTTAGAGCATGCTACTATTATAGATGATGGTGGTAGTGATAAAGATGTTGTTAATATTGGATGTACTGTTACTCTTCAATATGAAGGTGATGATGAAGTAGAAGAATATAGAATAGTTGGTAGTCAAGAAGCAGATCCATTTAATAATAAGATAAGTAATGAAAGCCCAATTGCTGCTGCAATTTTAAATAAAAAAGTGGGAGAAACTGTTGAAGTTACTAGTCCACAGGGTGTTTATAATGTTAAGATAGTAAGTGTTCAATAAGGAGGGAATATTTATGAAAAAAGATTATACTGTAAAAATGGAAAAAGATGAATGGGGTAAACTTTTAACTCATGTGTATGAACACAAGAAGAATGAAGTTAAAGTAGATGGTTTTAGAAAGGGTCAAGTTCCATATGATATTTATGTTAAGAATTTTGGATTAGAAAGTTTATATATGGATGCAGTTGATCATGCATTACCTGAATTATATGATAAAATGTTAGAAGAAAATACTGATTTAACTTTCAATATGGCATGTCGTCCTGAAGTTGATGTAAAAAGTATTAGTAATGATGGATTAGAAATTGTTTTTCATGTTACTATGAAACCTGAAGTTAAGTTAGGTAAATATAAGAATTTAGGTATTAAAAAAGAAGAAGCTTCAGTAAGTGATGAAGAAATTGATCATGAAATTGAACATTTAAGAGAACGTTATGTTGAAATGAAGGATAAGAGTGGTAAAGTAGAAAAGGGTGATGAAGTTAATATTAACTTTGAAGGATTTAAAGATGGAAAAGCTTTTGATGGTGGAAAAGGTGAAAACTATCCATTAGTTATTGGAAGTAATACATTTATTCCTGGATTTGAAGATGCTCTTATTGGAATGGAAGTTAATGAGGAAAAAGATATTGATTTAACATTCCCAGAAAACTATCATAGTGAAGAGTTAAAGGGTGCTAAAGTTGTATTTAAAGTTAAAGTTAATTCTATTAAAGAGAGAATATTACCTGAATATAATGAAGAATTTTTTAAGGATTTAAATATGGAAGGTGTAACTGACTATGAATCACTTAAAAATAATGTTATGGAACATATTAAGGGACATAAGATTGCTGAAATTGAAGATAAATATTTTGATGAGTGTTTAAGTAAAGTTAGTGAAGAAGCTAAGATGGATGTTCCAGAAGAAATGATTAATGAAGAAGTTGATAGAATTACTAATGAATTTAGTCAAAGATTAAGTTATCAAGGAATGAATATTGATACTTATTTGAAGATGCTTAATGCTGATATTGATACTTTTAAGGCTAATTTTAAACCAGAAGCAGAAAAGAGAGTTAAATATAGATTAGTTATTGAACAAGTTGTTAAGGCTGAAGATATTAAGGTTAATGATAAAGAAGTAGATGATTATTCTAAAGAAATGGCTAATAAGTATGGAGTAGATGAAAGTGAATTCTTAAGTCAAATTGGTGGAAAAGAATTCTTAAAATATGATCTTGAAGTTAGAAAAGCTATTGAAATTATAACTAAATAGAGTACTTAGGTACTCTTTTTTTATACATAAAAAAAGTGGATTAGAATTCCACAGTCTCTATATTTTCATTATTTGTTTTTTCTATTTTAAATTCACTAGTTATATTACTTGTAATAGGTTTATCATTAGTTATATTACTTGTAATAGGTTTATCATTAGTTTTATTGTCAACTTTATGTGCTTGCTGAGCCATTTTTAGGTTAGTTTTTAGGTTATCATCGTTATACTGAGTCATATCATTTTCTAAATCTACTATTTTTAATATTTCTTCAAAAGTAGTTTCTCCAAGTACAACTTTATTTAGACCATCTTGTAAAAGTGTAACAACATCTCCTGTATAAACTAGTTCTCTTAAAGTATTTTTATTAGCGCCATTTGTAATAGCATCTTTTATTTGTTCATTCATAACTAATACTTCTAGAATAGCAAGTCTTCCTTTATATCCATGTGTACATTTAGGACAACCTTCTTTATTAGCAACAACCATTTCTAATACATCTTTTCCTAAAACTGTTTTAAATACTTGACGTTCATAATCAGTAGTAGGACGTTTGATAGAACATTCGGGACATACTTTTCTAGCAAGTCTTTGACTTATTATTCCTTCAAGCGAACTTCCAAGTAAGTATCTTTCTACATCCATATCTGTAAGCCTTTCAATTGTGTTTAAACTATTATTAGTGTGTAGTGAACTAAGTACTAAATGTCCTGTAATTGAAGCACGAACTGCTATTCTTGCTGTTTCATCATCACGAATTTCTCCGATCATTATGATATTAGGGTCTTGTCTTAATATGCTTCTTAAAATAGTTGCAAAAGTTAGACCAATTTCACTTTGAGTTTGTACTTGGTTAATTCCTTCAATATCCATTTCTACTGGATCTTCAACTGTAATAATGTTAACTGCTTCGGTATTAAGTTTTTGTAGAATTGAATAAAGTGTAGTACTTTTACCTGTACCAGTAGCACCTGTTACTAGTATGATTCCATTAGGTATCTTAATTAATCTATTGATTTTTTCCATTGCATCTTCACTGAAACCTAAGTTATCAAGTCCAGCTAAACTCATTGAATAGTCTAGTATTCTTATAACTATTTTTTCTGCATTATTAGTTGGAAGGCTACTTACACGAAGATCAAGAAATCTATCTCCAATTTTACTTTTAATAGCACCGTCTTGAGGAAGACGAGTTTCCATGATATTCATTCCAGCTATCATTTTGATACGACTTATCATATTTCTTTTATATTTAGAAGGTACAATACTATAGTCACTTAATACACCATCTATTCTAAATCTTATCTTCAAACTATCTTGAGAAGGATCAAAGTGAATATCACTAGCACCCTTATTTACTGCATCCATTATAATTTCATTTGCAATTTCAACTATAGGTAATTTTTCAAAATTAAATTCCTTCATATGTTTCCCTCTCTATTCTATAAATATTATACAATAAATATATCTAAAAATAAAGAACAAATTATAATATTTATTGACATATTGTAAAAGTATTAGTAAAATTAAATGTGTAAAGTAGGTGGGAGAATGATTAATAAAAAAGGTTTTACTATAATTGAAATCTTGGCTGTAATAGCGCTTATTGGAATAGTGACAGTACTAGTAATTCCTAGAATAACTGATATGGATTCTAAAACTAAAGTTAAGATGTATAATGCTAAAATTGAGAAGGCACTAGGGGCGTCTTATAAGTATGGAATTGATAATATCGATACACTATCAAATAGTGAATGTACTAATGTTACGATTGGTACTCTTATTAGGTTAAAGTATTTGAGTGCTGATGATGAAACTGGTTATCAAATGATTAATCCTAAAAATAATAAATCTATGAATAATGTAAGTATTTGTTTAAAATTTATTGATGGAGAAGTTGTTTCTAGTATAAATGGATAATGTAAAAAGTTTTTTAAATTATTTAAAAGTGTATAAAAATTATAGTGAGTTAACAATTAAAAACTATTACAATGATTTAACTGAGTTTAGTATTTATATAAAGAAAGACTTAACTAGAGTTAAGAAGGAAGATATTAAATCATACTTAAAATACCTATTTGACAAAGATAATAGTAATAGAACCGTTAGTAGAAAAATAAGTACTCTTAAAAGTTTTTACAAGTATTTAAAAGAAAATGATGTTATAAAGTTTAGCCCGGCATTAAGTATTAAATATCCTAAAGCAGATAAGAAACTACCTAATTTTGTTCCTTATAATGAGTTAGAGAGTATGATAAATGCTACTAAAAAAGATACTTTTTATGAAAGAGATGACTTAATTATTGAACTTATGTATGCAACTGGAGTAAGAGTTAGTGAACTGGTTAATATTAAACTTGATGATATTGATTTTGAAACTAATAGTATTAGAATACTTGGAAAAGGTTCTTATATGAGAACTGTTTATTTTGGTGAATATGCAAGAGATGCTATTTTTAAATATATGAATGGTTTAAGAATAAAACTTTTAAATGGTAAGGAAAGTGAGTACTTGTTTCTTAATAAAAATGGTAATAATATTACTACTAGGGGTATTCAAAAAATAATTGATAAAATTGTTAGTGAGACCGAAGTTAAAACTAAGGTAAGTCCACATACTTTAAGACATACCTTTGCAACACATTTACTTGATAATGGGTGTGATTTAAGAAGTGTACAAGAACTTCTTGGACATAAGAATATTAATACAACTGAAGTATATACTCATGTTACTAGTGAAAAATTAAAAGATGTATATTTTAAGAGTCACCCTAGAGGGAGGTTTAAATGAGTAAATTGTATTTTAGATATGGTGCGATGAACTGTGGGAAAACAACTAGTTTACTACAAGTTGCACATAATTATGAAGAAAGAGGAATGAAAGTGGTTTTAATTAAACCGAGTATAGATACTAAGGCTGAAAACAGAGTGTCTAGTAGAATTGGAGTAGAAAGAAAAGTTGATTATTTAGTTAGTCCTGATGAATCATTAAAAGGGTACTTAAATAATGCTACTGATAACTTTGTTAGTTGTGTATTAGTTGATGAAGCACAGTTTTTAACTGAAAGTCAAGTTGATGAACTTTTTGTATTTGCAAAAATTAAAAATATTCCAGTAATATGTTTTGGTTTAAGGAGTGACTTTAGAACTAATTTGTTTCCAGGAAGTAAAAGACTTTTTGAACTTGCTGATGAGATAGAGGAACTTTATACTATATGTAGATGTGGTAAAAGGGCTAGATTTAATGCAAGAATAGTAAATGGGGAGTTTACTTTAGAAGGTGGACAAGTTGCAATTGATGGGGATGTAGAATATGAGAGCTTGTGTGGAGAATGTTACTTAAAGAAAGTTAGAAAAATGAAAGGATGGAATTAACTTATGAAATATGTTTATTTGTTTAGTGAAGGAAATAAAGATATGAAAAATTTACTTGGAGGAAAAGGTGCAAACTTGGCAGAAATGACTAAACTAGGTTTACCTGTTCCACAAGGTTTTACTATAACAACTGAAGCTTGTACAAAATATTATGAAGATGGAGAAGTTATAAGTAAAGAAATAGAAAATGAAATACTAGAAAACATTAAAAAATTGGAAAGTATTACTGGAAAGAGTTTTGGTAGTACAACAAACCCACTTTTAGTTAGTGTTAGAAGTGGTGCAAGAGCAAGTATGCCTGGTATGATGGACACAATATTAAATTTAGGACTAAATGAAAGTGTTGTAGAAACTCTAGCAGAAAAAAGTGGAAATGCTAGATGGGCATGGGACTCATATAGAAGATTTATTCAAATGTATTCTGATGTTGTAATGGAAGTTGGAAAGAAATATTTTGAAGTATTAATAGATAAAATGAAGGAGAGTAAAGGCGTTAAACTTGATACTGAGTTAACTAGTGAAGATTTAAAAGAACTTGCTAATATGTTTAAAGCTGAATATAAAAGCAAAGTAGGAAGTGACTTTCCAACAGACCCAGTAGAGCAATTAATGGGTGCAGTAAAAGCAGTATTCCGTAGTTGGGATAATCCAAGAGCAAATGTTTATAGAAGAGATAATGACATACCATATTCTTGGGGAACTGCTGTAAATGTTCAAATGATGGCATTTGGTAATATGGGAGAAACTTCTGGTACAGGTGTTGCATTTACAAGAGATCCAGCAACTGGTGAAAAACATTTAATGGGAGAATTTTTAATGAATGCTCAAGGAGAAGACGTGGTAGCAGGAGTTCGTACACCTGAACCTATTAGTCATTTAAAAGATGTGATGCCAGAAGTATATGAAGAATTTGTTGGTATTTGTGAAAAACTAGAAAACCATTATCATGATATGCAAGATATGGAGTTTACTATAGAAGACAAACATTTATATATGCTACAAACTAGAAATGGTAAAAGAACTGCTAGGGCTGCATTAAAAATTGCATGTGATTTAGTAGATGAAGGAAAAATTACAGACAAAGAAGCTGTTTTAATGATAGATCCAAGAAACTTAGATACTTTACTTCATCCAACATTTGATCCAGCTGAGTTAAAGAATTCTATAGAAATTGGAAAAGGTTTAGCTGCATCACCAGGTGCTGCTAGTGGAAAAGTTGTATTTACTGCAAACGATGCTAAAAAAATGCATGAAAGTGGAGAAAAAGTAGTGCTTGTAAGACTAGAGACATCTCCTGAAGATATAGAAGGGATGAAATCAAGTGAAGGAATTTTAACTGTAAGAGGTGGAATGACTTCTCACGCTGCAGTAGTTGCTCGTGGTATGGGTTCATGCTGTGTAAGTGGATGCTCAAGTATTGTGATGGATGAAGAAAATAAAGTCTTCACATTAGGTGGGTACACTTTCCATGAAGGAGACGAAATTTCAATAGATGGTTCTACTGGTAAGATTTATAAAGGACTTATTAATAAGGTAGATGCAACTATCACTGGAGAATTCGGCCGTATTATGGCTTGGGCTGATAAGTATAGACGTCTTGGAGTAAGAACTAATGCTGATACACCAAAAGATGCATTAAAAGCAAGAGAACTTGGTGCAGAAGGAATAGGTCTTTGCCGAACTGAACACATGTTCTTTGAAAAAGATAGAATCGCTGCAATTAGAGAAATGATAGTCTCTGATACTGTAGAAGAAAGAAAATCTGCTTTAGCTAAAATTGAACCAATGCAACAAAAAGACTTTGAAGCACTTTATGAAGCAATGGAAGGATATAGTGTTACAATTAGATACTTAGACCCACCACTACATGAATTTGTGCCTACTACCGAAGAAGATATTAAACTTCTTGCTGATACTCAAGGAAAAAGTGTTGAACAAGTTAAAAATATTATTGCTTCACTTCATGAATTTAACCCAATGATGGGACACCGTGGTTGCCGTCTTGCTGTTACGTTCCCTGAAATAGCTGAAATGCAAACTAAAGCTGTTATAAAAGCTGCAATTGAAGTTAGTAAGAGAACTGGTAAAATGGTAACTCCTGAAATAATGATACCTTTAGTTGGAGAAGTTAAAGAATTAAAATATGTTAAAAATATAGTAACTAAAACAGCAGACGAGATTATTAAAAATGCTAATATAGATATGATTTATCATGTTGGTACAATGATAGAAATTCCACGTGCTGCCTTAACTGCAGATGAGATAGCAAAAGAAGCAGATTTCTTCAGTTTTGGTACTAACGATTTAACTCAAATGACATTTGGTTTTTCAAGAGATGATGCAGGTAAATTCTTAACTGACTATTATGATAAAAAGATTTATGAGAATGATCCATTTGCTAAACTAGACCAAAAAGGTGTTGGAAAACTTGTTAAGATGGCTAGTACTTTAGGAAGAGAGGCAAATCCTAATATACATTTAGGAATATGTGGAGAGCATGGAGGAGATCCAGCAAGCGTAGAGTTTTGTCATAATGTTGGCTTAGACTATGTTTCTTGCAGTCCATACCGTGTTCCAATAGCAAGGCTTAGTGCTGCGCAAGCCGCAATCAATAACGGGGATAAATAATTAATTAAAATTTATAACCAAAAATCCTAGAAAAATCTAGTCCTTTTAAATTTTATATATACTAATTTATAAAAATATGGTATAATGTATTTGATGAGGAGGACAATAATATGAGTAAAAGATATGATGAATATATAAATAAAGTTACAAATAAAATGAACAATAATTTTCTAGCTGAAGTAATACCAATGGTTCCAGATGTTGATCAAAAATTAGAAAGAGAAATTAGAGATAGAGCAATCATCGAATTGGTAAAAATGTCTATTAGCAAAGGAATGGAATTAACATATGGTGATATCTGTCTAATGATAGATGACGATCCTTCTGAAAAAGAATATGAAAATATAAAAAATGAATTAACGCCTAGAACAAAGTAGTTTGAACTAATCAAATTGTATTTTTAAAACAATGATGGTATAATTATAATCATCATGTATTAACGAGTAAGGTATCAAAACTTTTAAATAATATTTTTTTATAATGATTGGGATTTAATCTATTACCTTTATTGATTGCGGTATATACTATTGAAAGTTGGTAGTAGAAATCTATCCCCTATAAAGACGGTGGCACAAGCCGTTCTTCGAAATGAATAAATTATTCATATTATAAATGGTCTATAGTTAGAGTTGCTGATAATTTAAAAGATAAGATGTTTACTGAATTAAACAAATAGCTGATTTTAAGAGAAAGATTTAAAATTAATTAAATTTTTCTCTTTTGTATTTATAAAAATACACTTTATAATTAATTAAAAAATAAGTTAAAAATTACTTGTTTTATTTACTTCTTTAATATAAAATATACATATGGTGGTTATTATGAATAGTGTTACTTTGTTACCTGCAGATATATATCAAGTTGTTAATAAAAGTTTATTAAATGAAAGTGATAAACTTGTTTTAAACATGCTTTATATGCCTATAATAGGTAATACTAGTATAACACTTTATAATACGCTTTATAATGAACTTAAGGCTAATAATTATGTTAGTACAGAATTAACTCATCATCATTTAATGACTAATTTAGGTGATACATTAGATAATATTAAAGAGGCTAGAATTAAGTTAGAAGGTGTGGGGCTTGTTAAAACTTATGTTAAAGAAGGTAGTGTTAACTCATATGTGTATGAATTATTTAGTCCTTTAAGTGTAAGTGAATTTTTTAATCATCCAATATTTAATATGGTTTTATATAATAATGTTGGAAAAGAAGAATATTTAAGAATTAAATCTTATTTCAAAATTCCTTCTTTAAACTTGTCTGGCTATAAAGATATAACTAGTCCTTTTGATATGACATTTAAAAGTAGAAGTTATACAAATCTTGAACTTACTAATGATGACGAGATAGCTTGTAAAGTTAAAAGAAATCTTGAATATGATATTATGTTTGATTTTGATGCTCTGTTAAGTGGGATACCTAAAAACTTTTTAAATGAAAAAGCATTAACTAAGTCTATTAAAGAACTTATTAC
>ENA-USUJ01003203-USUJ01003203.1-human-gut-metagenome-genome-assembly--contig:-NODE-3203-length-11287-cov-8.061731_pt1 | contig 11287 bp, 9 predicted proteins | sample MGYA00250061_ERZ773398 | MGnify/ENA primary metagenome ERZ773398 (study PRJEB29103, sample SAMN06111992) | human gut metagenome | biome: human gut; feature: ankylosing spondylitis patient; material...
TTGGGCATATCCCATGTTATTCTCCAACTGATCGTATTGACAAGAAAAACCTGCCAACAAGTTCACGTTGTGTGTTTCATTAAAACTTTTTTTATAGGTCAAGGTATTCTCATTCAATGCCATCAAGTTGATTCCCGTTTCACCTGTACTTTTTGAATATCCTTTGGAACTCAATGTTGAGGGTTCAAAGTAGTTTCGACGATTTATCATATAGTCAGCCGCACCTGAAGTACTGAATGACAAACCGTTCATAATATCGTACGTTAATCGAAAATTAGCACGCAAGCGTACAGAGCGATTTTTATCTTTCGTCCCATTCAATTTTTCCAACACATCATTCCAAACAGCACTTCCTTTTCCTGGATTTAAAGAACTCATTTCAAATGGATTTCCGGGTACCACTTCTATCTGATTATTGCTGTGATCTCCCCTTCTTCGATTAGCAAGAGATGCATTAAATTGCATGTCAACACTCAATTTTTTCACGGGTCTTACAGTCATCGAAGAGTTCAAATCTACACGTGAATAGCCGGTTCCACGCAACACACCACTTTCATCATAATACCCTAATCCAATACTATAATTCATCCGTTCAGAACCTGCATACGTCTGAATATTAGCATTTGTCACTCGTCCCGTGTGGTAATATACGGGAAAGAAATTTGTAGCATTATTATAAAAATCATTCAAACTATCTTGCAAAATGCCTCCACCATTAAAACGATTACCGGCAGGGTTCGGAATCCAGTTGGCATCATATTTACTATCATTCATGTGGTTGTATGCATCTTTGTTTGAGGTCGGGTATATGTAAGACATCGTATTTTCATCCCGATAAGCACGCATACTTCCCCATCGCTGCTGATACAAACGCAATATTCGTTCTTCACGTCCAATCGTTACAGTTGGTAATTCTGGAAGTACCGACCACGTTTGAGAAAAATTAGCAGAAAAGGTGGCATCTTGTCCTTTTTTTCCTTTCTTCGTGGTTACAATAATCACACCATTAGCAGCTCGCGAACCATAAATTGAAGCGGCAGAAGCATCTTTCAAAACTTGAACCGATTCAATCATATCCGGATTCAAATCTGCCAATGTATTCGTTCCTGTCACCGGAGATGTAAACGAATTCATCGGTACACCATCCACAACCCACAACGGATTCGAGAATCTTCGATAAAGATCCTGATCTAGTGAATTATAACCTCGAATTACAATGGAGGTACCACCCGCTCCTGGAGCTCCTGACATGTTAGTTACATCTAACCCAGCTACTCGCCCTTGCAATAAATTTGCCACACTTGGAGATGGTATTCCTTCCAATTCTTTTGCTTTTACCACAGAAATAGAACCCGTTGCTTCTCGTTTGCCCTGCATTCGATTCGACAATGATCGACCCAAACGCATCGGCCTGCCCGAAGCCGTCTTCTGCGAAGGCAAACCTCGTCGCGCACTGCACACACTGCTGCAACGGTTTGCTCAGGATAAGAGCGCTCCGATTCTCTTTACGCGTTTGTCGCAAGACGTTTTCTATTCGTTTGAGGAAGAAATCACCCGTGCCTACGACTACGACGCTTTAAGCCGTACAGCATGGAATGCGAAGATGCCGCAACGCCCCGAAGGGTGTGCCGCGATCGTCTCTGCCGGCACCGCCGACGGTGCCGTCGCACGCGAAGTCTCGCGCACTCTTACCTATCTCGGCTGGACGTGCGAACGTTTCGAAGATTGCGGCGTAGCGGGCCTGTGGCGCATTCAAAGCGTCATCAACGACATCAACAAAGCCGATGTCGTCATCGTGGCCGCCGGCTTGGATGCGGCACTTGCAAGCGTCCTGGGCGGACTGACCAGTCGCCCGCTCATTGCTGTCCCGACATCGGTGGGCTACGGCGTTGCTCAAGGAGGACATGCGGCCCTAAGCAGCATGCTTTCCTCTTGCGCCCCGGGACTTGCCGTCATGAACATCGACAACGGTTACGGAGCTGCCTGTGCAGCCGCCCGCATTCTCAACGCCATCTACCCGTCGGAAAACTAAGCAATGTCTCCTTCCAAAACTGTGATAAGCCGTCCTGTTCTGACGGTGCGCGTGCACGCCGGATTAAATGCGGCGAGCCTTCTTGCAGGCCTCTTTGCCGTCGGCGGCATGGGACTTTTTTCAACGGCAAACGATCTCCTGAAACTGCGTTTTCCTGAAACGCAAGCTTCGCTTGACGTCCACCCCCTTTCCGTCAACGGCATTGCCGGCGTAACGGCCCGATTCAAGGCTCCCGTCGAAGGGCACGTCCACCGCACCCCGGGCGACATTCTTCACTATTACGCCACGGCCTCGAATCTTTCCGAAGCTGCCCTGGAAGTTGCCCACCGCATCTGGCACAACGTGGCTTCAGCGGAAGCCCGCGTGCACAACAGTCCGCTTGAATCCGTTCATTTTCACGAAGTGGGCCGCATGACCAATATTCTGTCGGTGGGACTCATTGCTGAAATTTTCACCTCCGTAAATCCCGTTGCCTTCATCGCTTCTCCCTTGCCATTAGCCGACGGTATGGTGCGTTGCGCCCATGGCGCAGTCCCCAACCCGGCTCCGGCAACGCTTGCTCAGCTCGAAGGCGTAGCCGTGCGTCCCTACAACGGAACAGGCGAAACAGTGACACCTACCGGAGTAGCCATCCTCAAAGGACTCGGCGCACAGTTCGGCCCCTGGCCGGAGATGCTTGTTAAACGTCAGGTCACTGCCTTTGCTCCCGGCAAAACCTTTGAAGGTGCCAATGGTCTGGTGTTCGCGCTAGGTCAGCCGCTTTAACGCGTTTGCCTGCGTCAATGAAAACGGCGCATCGACTTTAGGTCTTTGCGCCGCTTTTGCATCGTCAATCAACCGTTATCAGAACGGAAGCTTCACCGTCGGATCCACCGAGAGGATGAACGCGGCAAAGCGCTCTTTGATGCGCTCGAGTGCTTCGGGCGTATCGCCTTCAACGCGAATCACCGCCACCGGCGTCGTGTTGGACGAACGCGCCAAAGCAAAACCGTCCTTGAATTCCACACGCAGGCCGTCGATCAGAATCACGTCTTCGGCATCGTCAAACTTCGCCGCCTGGCGCAGTTTTTCGATAAAGGCCTTATTTTCGCCTTCCTTAGCAAATTCAATGTGCAGTTCAGGCGTATTGACAGCCGTAGGCAGCGCATCGAGTACCGCAGAAGGATTGTCGCTGCGACTCAAAATTTCGAGCAAACGCGCTGCAGCATACAAACCGTCGTCAAAGCCGGGCCAACGTCCGTCGTTAAAGAACAGATGACCGCTCATTTCCCCCGCAAACGGAGCCCCCGTCTCACGCAAACGTGCTTTCACAAGCGAATGTCCCGTTGCGCTGATCGTGGGCACTCCACCACGCTCGCGAATCCACGGCACCAAAGCGCGCGTGCACTTGACGTCATAGATAATCTGAGCACCCGGATGATGCTTTAGGATGTCTTCAGCAAAAAGCATCATCTGACGGTCGGGATAAATGATGTTGCCCGAACGCGTCACAACACCCAATCGGTCAGCATCGCCGTCAAAAGCCAAACCGAGTTCGGCGTCGCCCGCTTGTACCGCCCGAATCAAGTCATTGAGGTTGGCGGGCTTACTCGGATCGGGATGGTGATGCGGGAAGTTGCCGTCGATTTCGAAGTAAAGCGGCTCGATGTCTGCTCCCAGTCCTTCAAAAAGGCGAGCTGCTAGGGGGCCGGCCACGCCGTTGCCACAATCGACAGCAACCTTCATGCGGCGCGCAAGCTTCACATTGCCGCAGATTTTTTCAAGATAAGCAGGTGTCACATCCACCGTTTCTATCGTACCCGGCGCGTCGGCCTTGATCACATCTCCGGCCTCGATCGCATCGGCAATCGCCGCAATTTCGTGACCGAAGAGCGTCAGACCGCCCAACATCATCTTCAGACCGTTGTATTCCGAAGGATTGTGCGAACCGGTAACCGCAACGCCCGAACCGCAGCCGAAGTGATGCGTAGCGAAATAAAGCACCGGAGTGGGCTGCATGCCGATGTCCTTAACGTTGACACCTGCAGACACGATGCCCTGCATGAGAGCCGCTGAAAGAGACGGCCCGGAAAGGCGCCCATCGCGTCCGACGCACATCGTTTTGATTCCCTTGCGCGCGGCCCAGGTGCCAAGCACTTCGCCAACGCTGCGCACAACGTCTTCGGTAAGCGTCTTTCCGACAATGCCGCGAATGTCGTAGGCCTTGAAAATAGAACGATCAAGCTGCATAGAAATTCTCTTTGTGTGAATGAAACGGCGCACTCGCCTGTTCGGCAGTTTTCTGCATTGTAAGCAGTTCTGCTTATGGATGCCTGTCAACTCGTGAACCATCATTGCTCTTTGTGCCGGATTGCTTCCGTCGAAGTGTCCGATTGGCAACGACAGCCTATCAAAGTCCGCGCAAAGAAAGCCCGCAGGCATTAAAATATTGCCTCATTGTGTAATCTGATGGCCGTGCTTTTTGATGTGCGGCACGGCCCGGTTCGGGCCGAAACAAAGAAAAACAGGAAACCGGAGCAATTATGCGTACCACATACAGTGGCTTGGTCGACGAGAAACTCATCGGCCAGACCGTCACCCTCTACGGGTGGGCTCATCGTCGTCGTGACCACGGCGGCGTGATTTTCATCGACTTGCGCGACCGTGAAGGTCTTGTGCAGGTGGTTTGCGATCCGGACCGTCCCGATGTGTTCGCTACGGCCGACAAGGTGCGCAACGAGTTCTGCTTGGCCGTGGTCGGCGTCGTGCGCGCTCGTCCCGAAGGCACCAAGAACGAACACCTGATCTCGGGCGGCGTCGAAGTGCTTTGCCAGAAGCTCGAAATCCTCAATCCGTCGCTGCCGCCGCCCTTCCAGCTCGACGACGACACGGTGAGCGAATCGGCTCGCCTGACCTACCGCGTTTTGGATTTGCGCCGTCAGCAGATGCAGCGCAACCTCAAGCTGCGCTTCAAGGTCGCTCAGGCATTCCGTCACTTCCTGGACGAAAACGGCTTCATCGACATCGAAACGCCGTTCCTCACCAAGTCCACACCCGAAGGCGCCCGCGACTACCTTGTTCCCTCCCGCACGATGGACGGACACTTCTTTGCTCTGCCGCAGTCGCCACAGCTCTTCAAGCAGCTTCTGATGATCGCCGGCTTCGACCGCTACTATCAGATCGTCAAGTGCTTCCGTGACGAGGACCTGCGTGCCGACCGTCAGCCCGAATTCACCCAGGTTGATATTGAAACGTCGTTCCTCAACGAAGAAGAAATCCGCGAGATCATGGAAAACCTGATCCGCCGCGTCTTCAAGCAGGTCCTCGACGTTGATCTCGCAGGGGAAGGCGAACGCTTCCTCGTGATGCCTTACAAGCAGGCAATGGCTGACTACGGTTCCGACAAACCTGACCTGCGCGTCAAGCTCAAGCTCGTTGAAGTCACCGACATCGTCGCCAACAGTGAATTCAAGGTCTTCACCTCCGTGAAGTCCATCCACAACGGCAAGGTTGTCGCTCTTCGTGTTCCTGGCGCCGCCGCCATGCCGCGCTCCGAAATCGACGGCTACACCGAGTACGTCAAGATTTACGGCGCCAAGGGCCTGGCCTACATCAAGATCAACGATGTCGCGGCCGGCCGTGAAGGCATGCAGGGACCTGTGGTGAAGAACCTCTCCGACGAAGTCGTCGCCAAACTTGTCGAAGTCACAGGCGCTCAGTCCGGTGACGTGATCTTCTTCGGTGCCGACAAAGCCAAGATCGTTTACGACAGCCTCGGCGCTCTGCGTCTGAAGATTGGTCACAGCGAGTTCGGCAAGAAGAACGGTCTCTTTGAAGAAGGCTGGCGCCCGTTGTGGGTCGTCGACTTCCCGATGTTCGAATACTCCGAAGAGGAAGATCGTTGGGTGGCCTGCCACCATCCGTTCACCTCGCCCAAGGACGAATGCGTGGATCTGCTCGAAACCGATCCCGAAAACTGCTACGCCAAGGCCTACGACATGGTTTTGAACGGCTGGGAAATCGGTGGCGGTTCCGTCCGTATCCACCGTGCCGATGTTCAGAGCAAGGTCTTCAGCGCACTGAAGATTGGTCCGGAAGAAGCCAAGCTTAAGTTCGGCTTCCTGCTTGACGCCCTGCAGTACGGTGCGCCTCCTCACGGCGGCATCGCCTTCGGTCTGGACCGTATCGTCACGATGATGGCGGGTGCACCCTCCATTCGCGATGTGATCGCCTTCCCGAAGACGCAGCGCGCCCAGTGCTTGCTCACCGGCGCTCCGAGCCCGGTTGATGAAAAGCAGTTGCGTGAACTGCACATTCGTTTGCGCAACGAACCCAAGAAGGACTAATTTCTTCTGCGCGGGTGCATGAGCCTAATCTCTAGCGCATGCACCTCAGACAGCCCGACAGAGTCTTTTTCTTTGCCGGGCTGTTTTTGTGTGCAAACGGAAACAAAATCACGCGTTCGGACGCTGTGTCAGCCGTTATACTTTTGTTCTAGTTAATCCTTAGCCGTTGATTTTTATTTCAAAAAATCAACGCCTTTCGAGAACAATGGCCCTCACAACGACAAAACAAAGACGAGCCATCGGGGAGCGACTCGCCCAGGAGCGCCGCAGACTCAATTACACCGAGCTGCAAATTGCGCAGCTTCTCGGAGTTCAACTGGAGGTTTACCTTCAGTACGAATCCGGAGAAGACGATCCCGGCATTTTCAGCATGCAGCGACTCTACTCCATCGGCTTTGACGTCATGTTCATCATCACCGGCGACCGTTATCGCCCTGTGCAGGAAGAGAGCGAGCTCTTGAACCGCTTCCGTGAGCTTTCGCTACGCGGTAAGACTTCCGTCTTCATGACGCTTGATGCGCTTGAGCGATTGGCTCCCAATCTCAAAGAAAACATCAAGAAGAAAATCCGCGACACTCTACGGTAAGTCACAATCTTCGCTAAGAAAAACCGCCGTTCAACGGGAAAAAACTCCCGTCGTCCGGCGGTTTCTGCTTTTGTGCGTCTTCGGTCAATTCCGATTCGGCGTTTGCTCCATTTCATCCTTGTCCTGCGGCTTCGGCTCAGGCGTCGCTTCATCGAAACCCTGCTTTTTCTCTTCTTGTGATACCCCGGCCGCAGCCTGCGCAGCTGACTGAAAAGCTGAAAGGATTCCCTTAAGCCCATCAAGCCATTCGTGTGCCTTGGCCAACCAAGCATCAACTTTATCGGCAAGCACCTTCAAGGCGGCTCGCATACCTGCTGGATTAATGATGTAGAGAAGCGCAACCAAACAAATAAAAACACCAGCAGCAGTCAGAAGCGCCGCTACCGACACGGCCACGAGGGCCACAAGCCCCAGCACCATGGCAACAACGGCAAACTTCTCCGCCCAAGATCGCGACATAACCCAACCTGTTGTCTAAAGAACGCGGCGATGTTGCCACAGATGCAGCAGCACGAAAGCGGCAAAACCCCAGCCTAGATAGCCGTGACCGGTTTTGTTGAAAACCAGCGAAGCCACTGAAGCCGAACCCAGTCCCAGCATGATTCGATTTTGTGCCATGCGTCGAGCACGCTTGGTATTTTTCACTTCGGGAACCAACATCTTGGCCGCTCTGTCAAGTGCCGTCTGTCCGAGTTTCTTGGCTGGTGCCAGCACTTCGTTCGCACATTCCTCCAACGAACATCTTTCGGGCTTCTGTGCGGGATCGCTCGCTTCATCGGCCACTTCGTTCGCACCGTCAACCATCACAAGCCAATTTTGCAGATGTCCCTTCAAGGTCTCAGCATCGAGTCGCAAAGGATCCCATAAAAGCAGTGCGCTACCCAATGACGGATTCAATTGCACCGACGTGATGCCTTCAACAGTCAAAACCATTGTCTCTATTGTCTTGTACTCGTCTGCAGAAAGCCCGACCAAGGCCGGATGCCGAATGCGCAGTCGACCGTTTGCAAAACTTCTGACATATTTATCCAGTTGCATTGTCTTTGCCCTTCAATGTCGGAACGACTCGCCCAGCAATCCCGTCAAATGTTCGGTATGAGGCTGTTGCAAGAGCACTTCCCTCACCTTTTCGATCACATCATGCCATTCAATGCGACCGTTGTCTGCCGGTCGCATAGCATTCAAGCAAACGCCGATCGTCGTGAGATTGTGCAAAACAGCCCCCATGGCCGGCTGCAGCACTCCGGAGATACCGCCGGCCATAAAAGCTGAGTTAAGCCCCACGGAAGCGACAAAGTTCGTGCGTACACGCTTCATCACCGCACGTCCCAGATCAATGGCACGAGGCAGGTCTTCGAGCGTATTGCGGGTGAGCACCACATCGGCCACTTCCTGCGCAATGGCGCTGCCTTCGCGCAATGTAACGCCGACATCTGCCGCAGAAAGCGCCGGACTGTCATTAATACCGTCGCCCACCATCAGAACCTTGCAGCCCTCCTCCTTGAGCTTTTGCACATAACCGGCTTTATCGGTCGGCAAAACCTGCGCACGATATTCATCCACACCGAGCTTGGATGCCACCACGGCTGCCGTGCGCTCATCATCACCCGTTAGCATCACGACGCGCTTGATGCCGCGTTTTTTCAGTTCAGCAATTACCCGCGCTGATTCTTCCCGAATCGGATCCACAATGCCGAGCAACCCGATCAGTTTTCCCGCGCAAGCAATGTAGAGAATCGATTTACCCTCGCGGGCAAGGCGTTCCACATGCTCGCTAGCCGCTGAGCAGTCCACACCTTCATCATCTTCAATAAAGTGCCGTGACCCGATGATGACTTTGGCCGAATCCACGCTTGAGCAGATGCCGTGTGCCACGACATAGTTCACTTGTGCATCGTGTTTTTCGATGAAGTGGTCCAAATCACGGTCAACAGCAGCCTGTACCACAGCTCGGGAAACCGGATGTGGAAAGTGTTCTTCCAAACAGGCCGCCAAACTCAGCAATTCTTTTTCGTCACGAGCCGCATCCAACGTCACAACATCGGAAAGCTTCGGAGAAGCCGCCGTGAGCGTCCCTGTCTTGTCAAACACTACCGTATCAACTTCAGCGAGCGCTTCAAGATAGCGTCCGCCCTTGATAAGGGTGCCGTTTCTTGTTCCGGTCTTCATGCCGGCCAAAATCGCCAAAGGCGTTGCCAAACGCAGTGCGCAGGAATAGTCCACCATCAGGACGCCGGCCGTGCGCGTGAGATTTCGGGTAAGGAGAAACACAAGGCCGGCGAGCGCAAAGTTATAGGGAACGATGGCATCGGCCAGACGTTCAGCCTTCCCCTGAATACCCGCCTTGCTTTTCTCGCTGGTTTCAATAAATTCGATGATTTTTGACAAACGGGTTTCACCGGCCAATTTGGTTGGCCGAATGTCAATCTCTCCATCTTCAACTACCGTACCGGCGTAGACCTGCCCGCCGTGCGTACGGTGAACCGGCAACGGCTCACCGGTCATTGTCGCTTGATTGACGTCGGCTTCGCCTCCCACAACTGTTCCGTCAACAGGAATCGTACTGCCGGCACGAACCACGATTACGTCGCTTTCAGACACTTCCACAAGCGGCACTTCGACAACAGTTTCACCTTTGCGCACCCAAACGCGATCAACCTTGAGAGCCAACTGGTCAGCCAAACTCTCAAGAGATTTCTTGCGAGTGTAGTTTTCAAGCATTTCACCCAAACCCAGCAACAGAGCCACCAGGCCGGCAGTCTTGAAATCTCGCCTCAAAAGCGAAATACCGATGGCGGCAGCGTCAAGCACCTCCACCGTCAATTTTCCGCGCCGCAATTGCTTTACCCCTTCGATTAAGAAAGGAATCGCGCCGAGCACCGCATTGATTGCGTTGACCACAAGCGGCATAAAGGGGCGCACCACCACCCAACGAACCAATGGGGAAAAATCAAGTTCTCCCGACTGAGGCTCTCTGAGAACCTGGTTGAGTCGATGCAACGGACGCGATAAAACACGAAGCAGAGGCATTGAGCGCAACGCTTGCACAACCGTGGATACAGCCGGCGCCCCAGCAGAAGGCGGCACTGACAATGCCGCTCTCGACTCGGTTTGCGCCTTTTTGGCGGTATCAACGTGAATCTTGCGGGCGTCGCGAAGAATCGGCGGCACGACTGCCAAACTCTTGAGATACTCGGCCACAGGCGACAGGCCACAGGCATTGTCGTAAAAAACGATTACAGAGCCTGTACGAGGATTGACCCTCACGCCGGAAACGCCGATGATGCCCGATACGTCGTCAGCAATTCGTTCGGCGCTTGCTGTCGTCATCGTTCCGGTCGTCACCCAACGCTGTCGATTGCCAACTTCATGAACTAACTTAAAAAACATTCCTTATGCGTCCGAAAAGGAGGGCGAAACCGTTTGCGAGAAATCAAGCCGGAGTCTTTTCAACGACCGGTTCCTGCACAGTCTGAGCTGCTTCCTGAGCTTCCTGGGCCGTCTTTTTTTCCTGATTTTTGAGCTGAGCTTCAGCCACAACGTCTTCAATGTCTTCCTTCACGCCTTCGGCTACCGCCATAAGCTTGTCACGCAAAGCGATACCGCCGGCCACTAGGTCGGTCGCCAGGGGCTTGACCCCTTGCACGCGACCGCGGGAAATCGCCATCGCACCGAGTGCGCCGAGTGCCACGCCACCGAGAAAAATCAGGCCGTACTTCGTGTAGTTGTTCATTTCTATCTTCCTTTTGAAGTGTCACAGTCATGAAACGCGCGTGCTTTATTTTTTCAAACACGCGCGTTTCTTTTAAGGCGATTTTCACACGATCGTTTTTAAAAGTGCATGACGCTTTTTTTGTATTTTTTGCGATTTTCTTTGACTTAATCCAAAAAAAGTCCAATTTTCGTACCAGCCACCAGTCCCAGCAGTTCTGCAAAGCGGTGCTATGCAAGCAAGTGTTTGCACCTGAAAAACAACAGATTGCGAAAGTGCCCCCGACGGAACGCGCCGCACGTTGTCAAATGTGGCAAACTGATAGCTTGTTGAGCTCTCGAACCATGTTCCTTTCATCATTGCCTCGTATTGCGCGCCTAGCCCTGGCGCTTGTCATTCTGATTTTTGTGTTGGCAGTTGCGGCTGTCGGCACTCTCTTTTATGTGCTCGATGAAAAGGCGGTAAAAGACACAATCGACACCTACGCCAAAGAGGCGCTAAACGCGTCCGTAGAGTAGATCGGAAGAGCACACGTCTGAACTCCAGTCACGCCAATATCTCGTATGCCGTCTTCTGCTTGAAAAAACTATATCCCTCCGTACCCGTGAGCATCGACATCAATTCCGCCCCAC